>OGHJ01000190.1_pt1 | contig 104989 bp, 96 predicted proteins | sample 1571351 | NCBI WGS metagenome assembly OGHJ01 (sample SAMEA2582037, study PRJEB24529) | metagenome | biome: Human gut stool | place: China | collected 2011 | reverse complement strand
TTCTATAATATGACTTTATTTTATATTTAAAAAATACATTTTTCTTAGTCTCACAAACTCTCAAAAAAATATCAATATTAAATAAAAAAGAGGCACTCAGAATCCACTTCCAAGTGCCTCATCATTTATCCTACAGCTGATATATTCTCATGCAGTCGGTATTCTATCAATATCCTGTTTTCGGCAGTTTCCCTCTGCTTGCCACAGGTGCGTAAATCTTCGTTGTAAAGGAATCTTCTGCCTTTACTTTCTGCATTTCATACATACCGCCTACCTCAACTCTATTGGTAAACCGATAGCCATTCGGCAGATTCTGATATGTTTTACAATAGAGAAAAGGACGTTCTACTTCGCAGAAGCCAACGTCCACCGTACCAAATTCGTATTTAATATCAGTGATATATTCCCCTGCCATCAGGCCCTTTGTGCAGTCAATTTCATAGACCTTATTGGTAAACAGGTTATCCCGCAATACCTTAAAGCTGCCTGTTTTATTCGTCTTATAATAGATGGTATAGTTCAGGTTCTGATTGAATGTACCGGTAAACAGCCTTGTAATATACGCCGCATCCGCAGGCAGGCTTTCATGCAGATAGAAGTTCTCCAAAGGTACCAGAGATTTATTCTGGATATGATAGAGATCATATCTGATTACACTTCCGCCCATTGTCTCCTGATAGCCGCTTTTTTCCACGTGCGTCTGCAAAGCCGTGCTTTTATTTTCCCTTTTAATCTCTACGATTTCTCCATCTATCTTGATTTCAAAAGAAATCGTTTCATCACTCAAAAGGAAATACAGCGGACTGGTTGTTTCCTTCATGGTATACTTACCATATCTCAGCCAATCAGATTCCGCAAAGCCTTTACTATCTGTTCTTAGAACGGTAACCTTTTTCCCGTCAGAATCATAAACCGTAAATTTTGCGTCCTTTAAGCCATCCCCTTTTAAATGACCAGTGATAGCATTATTATCCGCAGCAGTTTTATGAATCTGTACTTTTCCTTGAATCGGCTTATTTTCCAGCTCTACATAGGTTATCTTTCCCCATTTTGTTTTTACTGTCTGTAGGCCTTTTGTCACGATATAACCTTCATTTTCCGTTTCTTCGATATAGTAGGTAGCATCACCAAGGAACATCTTATCCAGATGAATTTCCCCATTACTGTCGGTGATATATGTGCCGATGGATTCCTTATTCTTATCGAAGAACTCAAACTTCACGCCGGAAATGGGTTTTCCCGTTTCCGCATCCGTTTTTTCAATCCGGATAGAAGCCAGAGGATAGTTCTCCCATTCAATGAGTTGGTCATCGCCCCAATCCAACGCAACTTTTCTTACATTGGTATCCAGTGCATAGCCTTTCAGTGTATTGGTTTCTCTGATGAGATAGGTGCCTGCGGGGAGTTTATATTCCAGATTGATTTCACCCTGTCTATTGGTGTAATGCTTTCCATAGGTCTTGCCGTCCTCACGCACAATGGTAAATTCCACATTTTCCATTGGTTTACCTGTGACACTGTCAGTCTTGGAGATACGAAGTGTCGCATTCTTATCGTTTTCAAATTTCACCATAGAGGGTGCATCGCTCTTTACCTGTACGTTCTTGCTGACTGCGGTATCAAGACAATAGCCTTCGGGTGCCGCTGTTTCCTTTACCACATACCAATCGGGTTTCATATCCGGAATGGTGATTCTGCCGTCTGCGGCGGTGATATATTCACCAATATAGGTGCCGTCAATTTTTCTTACCTCAAACTTTGCACCCTCCAGCGGCTTCTGTGTTTTTCGGTCTACCTTCTGAATGATAAGGCTGTTATGCGGCTGATTGAAAAATTCCAGAGAGTAAACTCTGCCTTTTTCAATATAAATCGTCTTTGCGGTATTATCAAGAAGATACCCCTCCTTTGCCTTTACCTCCTGTACGATATAGCCGCCAATCAGCTTTGGAATATAAATACTGCCTGTTTCATCAGTGCGATATTCACCATTGGATTCACCGACTACTGCACCTTTGATGTCTGTTATCTTAAAGATAACATCACTCAGTGGTTCTTTTGTCACAGCATCCATCTTTTTAATCAGCAGACCGCCTAACGGCGCATTTGTAAATTCAACAGTAACAACTGCATTATCATCTTTCAGCGTCACTGTTTTCAGCGTATCATCTAAGATATGGTCGCTGTCAGTAGATACCTCTGCCACGGAATACACACCGGGTTTTAAGCCTGCAACAGTAATCGTACCATTTTTCGATGTTGTATAAGTCCCGATTACAGTACCTTCTGTTCCTGTAGCACCGCTTAAATATCTTACCTCAAAACGAATACCGGATAAAGCTGCTCCTGTTTCTGCATCTATCTTTTTAATGATAATGGCAGACTGTGGGCTATTTTCAAAGATAATCTCTTTATCCTCGCCTGCTTTCAGGAATACCTCCATAGATTCTGTTTTTCTCTCATAGCCTGCAGGAGCCTGTTTTTCTATAATACGATACCAGCCGCTATCTGCCTGCTGCAGTTGGAACTGTCCGTTGCTGTCAGATGTATATTCACCGACCTTTACTACCTCACCGCTAAGAGAACCATTTACCGCCTTCAGTACCTCAAACCTTGCATTCTTCAAGGGTTCTTTGGTAATGGAGTCTACTTTATGGACTGTTAATGTTGCTTTTTTCGTATTTTCAAATACGGCTGTAAAATCCTGCCCTGCAACAAGATTTACTACACGTTCCTCATTGCCGCTCTCGTAAGCATTCGGCGCTTTTACTTCACAGATTTTATATGCGCCGGGTGTCAGACCTTTCAGCAAAATTTTACCGTCAGTATCCGTTGTAAAGGGACTGCCGGATACAAAACCTTTATCAGGCTCCTGTAATTTTTCTACGGTAAACATTGCACCGGATAATGCAGCGCCTGTCTGGCTGTCTCGTTTGATAATCGTAAGGTCAGGTGCTCTATGATTCTGAATTATTGCAGTGCCGGGCTTTCCGCTTTCTGCATAAACCTCATACACCTGCTCTAAAGGAAGATAGCCCTTTGCAGGCGTAACTTCCGTCACCTCGTACCAGCCTTCTTCTACATCTGACAGCGTAATGCGACCGTTCTGATCCGTTACACCCATATATACCTGTCTGGTATTCTTATTTGTGATTTCAAAGTGTACCCCCGCAATGGGTTCTGATGTTTCTGCATCAATCTTCTTAATCTCTACAGATGGCTTTTTCTTATTTTTCATGACAACAACTGTTTCCTTGCCCCAGTCAACCTCACCAATCTGCGGTGTGGCATCCAGAATATAATCAAATCTGGCCGCAAGCTCCTTAACCTCATAGCTGCCCTCCGTCAGGTCTTCAATCGTTACTTCGCCATTCTTACCTGTTTCTACTGTCTGTTCAAAGCCCGTAGTATGATTGATGACCTGAAAATAAAAACCGGCTAACGTCTCCTGTGTCTGGGCATCAATCTTTCGGATTGTAAGGGAGCCATACGGCTGATTTTCAAAGGTTACTTTCGGATGTACCTCTGCGTTGTTTTCCACACGAACACTCTGAGAATTTTTCCCTACTGCAACAGAATAATGCGGCGGCGCAGATACCTCTGTTATTTCATATACCCCCGCAGGAATCCCTGTCAGCTTCAGGACACCATCGGAAATCGTAATGCTTGCACCTTTGCTAAGAACAGGCTCTGTTGCGCCATTCGTTGCCTTTACAGTAATATTGATGTACTCATTGCTTTCCGATACACCACGGATATGGAATACGGCATCTGCAACTTTTTTCTTAGTCTGATAGTCCAATTTCTCTACAACCAGACTGCCTTTATCAGCGGATGCAGGCGTATCGGGATTCTCCGGTGTATCAGGGATTGTGGGGGATGCGTTGTAGGTCATTTCTGCAGAACCCGTTCCCTGCGGACGGAAGTTATAAATATACCCCTGCCAGTTACCGGACAGACCTACGGGGTTCCCAAGATAGCTGGCAGCTGTATCTAAAGAACCGCCAACGGTTGTACCATACAGTGTATATCGAATCCCTGTGGATTCTGCCAATGTCTTTGGTACTTTTACCGTTACATCCTGCCCCATATCAACTGCAAACGCTTTCGATGTGTCCCATGCGCCGCTTACATTTGTCTGTGGCATGATTTTTTTACTGCCTGCATAGACCTCAATGGTTCCATTTTCCACCATTGCCATAATATCGTCCCCAAGGATACGGCATTTCCATTTATCTCTGGCAATGCTGCTGGTAAAATGATAGGTATTTACAACCCAGTCACCTTTCGCAGTTGCTTCCTCAGAACCACTGACAGGTGCAAGCTGTACAGTTACCGCCGGCGGCGTATACGGGTTTGCAATGCCTTCGTTATAAATCTTTTTTAATGCATTCAATACGCGTGTGTTTTTTGCCGTATCCCCACTCTGGATAGACCATTTATCCAGCGAACCGCCAACAATAGCTGTATGAATCGCACCATGCGTTGCATAATACGCCTCATCTACACTATTACAACCTAACTGTGCAGGCGTTTTATAAGGATAGCCTGCTCTGGCAATCCCAAGGATTTTCTTCTCTGCTGCGCCGATGCTTTCTAATGGGTCTACCTGATATTTCCCATCTGAATGCTGTGCAGTTCCCTTCCATCCCGGATTCTTGCAATATGCTGGATACTCCAAAGCCGCAGGATCATCGGCAATCCATTTCGCAATATGGATGTTGTCTACAATTTTGCCGTCATAATGCAGGATATTATTCAAAGGTCTGTCTGCTGTAATGGTTACATAACCGCCATTTGCCTGCAAATAATCATACGGTCCCGAGCCTGTAGCAGAACGTGCCTTTGGTATAGAATCCGTCCCATAGATTTCTGTGTAGTTATCTGCCAGTAAAGGGACAGCAGAATATCTGGATTCTACTGAAAATGTCTTTGTATCCGGCAGCACTGCATCTGCTGTTTTCTCATCGGATTTTTTACTGCCGGTATCCTCTTTTTCTGTTGTATCCTCCTTCTTTTTATCCTCTGTTATACTGCTGCTGATGGTTGTGCTATCGCTCTTGTTCGTGGTATCCCAAAACAGGTCATCATAGCTATTACTACCACTGTTCTGCCCGGGAATAACAAATCCATCTTCCCATGCCGCAAAAGCGGATAACGGTGCAGCGACAGTCATCATAACCGCTAAAAGCAGGGATACCCACCTTTTTGTGTGTTTCATAAAACCACTCCTTTGATTGAATTGTATATATAAAAAAGAGCCCTGATTAAATCAGAGCTCCTTTGCGTTTATAGTATTTATTTTTTCGCTGATTGGATAAACCTTACTGTTTTATTCTATTTCAGATTTTTCTTTGGCGCGCGTTGTTTTGTTTTCAGTCCCAAGTCCTGAAGCTTTCTTCCCAACGCATCATCCTTTGCTACTAACAGTAAATCTTCATCCATATTATTTAGCGCATGTAGGACTGCAGCGTACATGCCGATAGATACAGACGGATTTCCTCTCTCGACTGCCCATAATGTAGCGCGGCTTATCCCAGCTCTTTCCGCAACTAATTCCATCGATAGCTTACGTCTTAATCTGGCATACTTGATCTGTTCTCCCATTTGTTCTAATATTTTCTGCGTTTTCGGTAAAAGAACCTCGCGGAGTTTTTTTGTACCCTTTTGTATATTCTTTTTGGTTCTGTTTTGTTGTAGCGTCACACTTTTGTAGAAAAAGAATCTTCTTCAAAAAAGCTTGGATGTAACGCATGTTGTCATACCTTTAAACTGTAACTTCTTTATTTTATTGTTAGAATGTGTATGTCTATGTGAAGCCTCTCTGATTCCTTGCTTGTTTTTTAACTTATGCGGTATTAATAATATTTAATTTTATTCATTTTTCTATATATAAAGAGTGGATTAATTAAAATATATCTATATTTGCACTATGAATAATTTTATAAATGTAAACCTTAATGTAATATCTATGAAAATTAGCCATGGATATTTTTAAAATATTTAATTGGCGCCTTGTTGACTTCTCGTCTTTTTTTGAATAATAAATTCTAATTCTAAGTTATATCATTAATCTAATTAATTTATGAGAATTGGTAGGTTTTCACAAATGTTTTTATTGTTGGTTGTTTCCGGATGGGGAACTGTATGGGCTGCTCCTGAAAAGTCAGTGGATGCATCTATACTACAACAGTCTGCTAAAATTACCACTCAAGGTACAGTTGTTGACGCTCAAGGTGAGCCTTTGATAGGTGTAAGTATTCTTGAAGTTGGTACTACAAATGGTACGATTACGGATATTGATGGTAAGTTTACTTTACAAGTAACTTCTGGAGCTACACTTGAATTGTCTTATATAGGTTATAAGACACAACAGTTAAAAGCTGTATCAGATCTTGGAACTATTCAAATGTCTGATGATACCGAGGTCCTTCAGGAAGTAGTGGTGACTGCTTTGGGTATCAAGCGTGAAAAGAAAGCTTTGGGTTATGCCATTCAGGAAGTCAAAGGAGAATCTTTGGTTGAAGCCCGTGAAACAAACCTCGCTAATGCTTTGTCTGGTAAGATTTCGGGTGTACAGGTTATTCGTTCTAGTAATGGACCTGGTGGATCTTCAAAAATTCAGTTGCGTGGTGCAAACTCTGTGACAGGTACAAATCAGCCGTTGATTGTGGTTGATGGTGTTCCTATGGATAACTTTACCGGTGCAGATAATGCGGACTTTTATAATCCGTCTTTGGATATGGGTAATGGTCTTTCAGATATTAATCCGGAAGATATTGAATCAATGTCCGTTTTGAAAGGTGCTTCTGCTGCCGCACTTTATGGATCTCGTGCAGGTAATGGTGTTATTTTGATTACAACAAAAAAAGGTACTAAACGTGAAGGTTTAGGTATTACCATTTCTGGATCAGTTTCTGCAGAAACGATTTTCATGAATCCTAAGATGCAGAAATCATTTGGTCAAGGTGATAATGGTGCATATAATACAGAAACATCCAATAGCTGGGGACCTGCTATGGGAAGTGAATATACCTTCAACGGACAAAAACGCGTGATGCAGTATTATGATAACGTAGACGCATTTTTCAAGACTGGTCTTAATTTGACGGAAAGTATCTCTTTCTCTCAGCAGTATGATAAGACATCTATCTATGCGTCTTTGAACCGAATGGATGATTCAAGCAAGATTCCTGGAGCTACATTGGATCGTACAAACTTGACTTTGCGTGCTTTTTATACATTTGGTAAGGATGATCGCTGGAGTTTGGATGCAAAGGTACAGTATATCAATACGAATGCAGATAACCGACCAATGACAGGTTCAAACGATCAGAATATGTTCCGCACTATTTACCAGTTGCCTTCTTCAATGGATATTCGTGATTATAGCAATCCTTTGACTGATGAAGGTAAAATTAATTGGTATAATAATAGTGGAATGAACCCTTATTGGGCTGAACTGTATAATACGAACCATGATACTCGTAACCGTTTTTTGATGAATGCTTCTTTGAAGTATAAATTTACAGATTGGTTGAATGCGGAAATCAAAGCGGGTAGCGATATGTATAATACAGAAAGCAATAACAAACTATATGCTGGAAGTAATCGTAATAATGGTAACAGCCAATATAGCTTGGAAGAAAAGAAGTTTTATGAAAATAACTTCAGCTTTTTGATTAGCGCTCAGAAAGACCATTTGATTGATAAGTTTGGTGGTACAATGACTTTTGGTGGAAACTTGATGGAAAGAAAAACCACCGGCTTAAAAGGTGATGCAACCAAACTTACAGTTCCAAACTTGTTTAACTTGTTGAATAGTAGTAAGAATGACCGTAACTTTAAGGAAACTTACAATCACAAGAAAATTAATTCATTGTATGGTACATTGGGTATTAACTATGATGGATGGGTATTCTTGGATGCAACTTTCCGTAATGACTGGTCTTCAGCTTTGAGTAAGGAAAATCGTTCTTTCTTCTATCCATCAATTTCAGCTTCTTGGATTATCAGTGATATGGTTGGAAAAATGGATAAGATGATGCCGTCATGGTTTACTTATGCTAAAGTACGTGCTTCTTTTGCTCAAGTAGGTAATGATATGGATGCGTATCAGTTGTATAATTATTATGAAATATCTTCCGACCCTAATGGTAATACAACAGGTAAGCCTCTTGAAACTTATTATGATTCAACAGTGCAAAGTGAGTTGATTTCTTCATGGGAAGCCGGCTTGGAATTGAAATTCTTCAACAATCGTTTAGGATTTGATGTGGCATGGTATAAATCAAATGCAAAGCGTCAGTTGATGAATATTCCGATGGATAATATGTCTGGATACAAATCTCGTAAGATTAATGCAGGTAATATTCAGAATACAGGTATTGAGTTGATGATTAATGCACGTCCTATTGAAACAAATGATTTTAGCTGGGATACTCAGTTCAACTTCTCTAAGAATAATAACAAGGTTATTGAATTAGCTCCTGGAGTTGATAAATATGAATTAGGTGGTGCCGCTGAATTAAAAGTTTACGCTGTGCAGGGTGGTAACTATGGTGAGATTTGGGGTACCAAGTTTATGCGTGTAACGGATGAAAATAGTCCGTATTATGGTAAGTTATTATTAAATAAAGCTGGTTTGCCTCAGTCTACAGGGGTTTCTGAGAAGATTGGTGATCAGCAGGCCGACTGTATGTTAGGTTGGAATAACAGCTTTAGATATAAGAACTTTGCTTTGAGCTTCCAGATTGACGGACGTTTAGGCGGTGATATTTATTCTTATACTAATTATGCATTACAGATTGCCGGCCGTGCAGAATGTACAGCACCGGGGGGAATGCGTGAGAATTTTGTAGTGGATGGTGTAATTGCCCAGCAAGATGGAACATACGCTCCTAGTACAATAAAGGTTTCTCAGCAGGATTATTGGCAGGCTATAGGTACAGGTAATACTGGTATTGGAGAAGCAAATATTTATGATGCAACCAATATTCGTTTGCGTAATATTGCGTTGAACTATTCATTCCCATCATCTATGTTAAAGAAGACTATTTTCCAGCAATTGAAATTAGGTTTCTCTGTGAATAACGTATGGATGATTTACAGTGATATGAATGGCATAGATCCTGAAGCTGTGTTTATCACAAATACCAATGCTACAGGTTTTGAGAACTGTGCATCTCCTACATCACGTTCTTATTTATTTAACGTTACTCTTGGTTTCTAATCAAAAAAAAGAATTTTAAATGAAAGCGATTGATAAATTATTTTTAGGGTTAAGCCTATTCAGTTTAGGATTAACTTCTTGCTCTGATTTTGATGAGGTGAATACAGACCCTTCTAAGACACAATTAGGATCTGTTAAATCCTACTTTGCCTTGAATCAGTCTTTTAGCAAGATTCAGATGGACCCTAGTACAGGTGAACGTGTATACGTTTATAACTGGGGAGAAGGTGCTCGTTTTCTTACAGAGAAGAAACATCTGTCTATTGGTAATTATGATGATGATTATATCAGCTCTTTTTACTATCCAGCAATTGCATTTTCTATAAATAATGCGACACTGGCTGTTCAAATAGCTGAAACTCATCCGGATGAGGTGGTCGATCAGAAATTTTATCCGAATATGAAGCAGTTTGCTCGCATTTGGCGTGCATATTTGTTAGCACAGTTTGCTGATAGTTTTGGTCCTTGTGCTTTACCTCAAGATTTGACGGGGGGATTGAATCCTGTATATAGCAGCGAGAAGGATACATACAATTATATATTGGATGAATTAGCTGATGCGGTAAAAGCGATAGATGTATCTGTTGAACCAACAGAAGATCAGGCAAAATGTGACCCTTATTTTGGGTACGATGCCACAAAATGGGTGAAATATGCCAATTCATTGCGAATGCGTTTGTCTATGCGTTTGAGCAATCTGAAAGATAGGGATCCTGAAATGTATGCTAAAGCTGTAGCTCAGTTTAAGGATGCGGCGGCTGATTTGAGTAAGACAATCAGTGAAGATGCGGATATTATGGAAATTGTGCAGAATAATGGATGGGATGATTATTCTGGTCCGTATACCCGCTCTTATAATCAGCATTGTTTGTCTGGTACTTTGGCTAATTTGATGACTAACTTAGGAGGAATTTCTATTCAAGAACAACGCCCTGATATTGCAGCAAGTTACATAAAAGATGCTGATTATTTAGGAAAGCGTTTTGAGAAGCATTTTGTATTAAATACTGATAATCCGACTAAAGGATATTGGATGGACGGACTTCCTGAAAACTTGGATCCTCGTGCATTGAAATTATATTATTTGCCTTATGATTCAAATGCAGATAATACGATTGATATAGGTTCTGAAGTGAAAAAATATAAAGGTACTTTTGGGCTTATTTCTTTTGAAGACGAGACAGATACCATAAAGATAGATGGTACATATTCTTGGAATGGTATACCTGCTGGTACAACAACTAGTTTTTCGCCTTCTATGTCTAAGAACGAACTGCCTAATAGTAGTAGTGCACGTTTGAATAACTATCCGATATTGGGTTCTCAGGCTAGAGATGCAAAGGAAAAGATGGTTTACTTCGGTCCATGGGAAACTTATTTCCTTGTTGCTGAGGCCTTGGAGCGTCAGTGGGTTACACCGGGTGAAGTTGGTGGTTTTACTGCAGAAAAAGCTTATAATAAAGCTGTTGAGCTGAGCTTTATTCATTTTGGGGTTTCTCAGTATTATAGTACTTATATTACATCAACTGATTATAATCGTGTAGGTACTTCTGTGGCATATAATCATACAACTCCAGCTTCTACTGTGACAATGAAGTATGTTGATGGTTATACAGATCAGGAAGGAACTGTTCAATATCAGTATCCAGATGGAACTCGTACATTGTATGGTAATCAGTTGAATGATCATTTATCTAAAATATTTACTCAAAAATACATCGCTCAATTGCCATATTTGGTGCAAGAGTGTTGGTCTGATTATCGTCGTGTAGGCTTGCCATTCTTTGACATTATAGCAAATGAAAAAATGATGACAGGTACTGATATGACTGAGTGGGATCCGGAATCATGGAAATCTGGACAGAAATGGCAGTATTATCCGCAGCGTATGAGATATCCGACTACGCTTGATAATGCAAATCCAACGGAATATAAGCACGCATTGGAATTATTAGGTGGTGCTAATACTACGATGGTTCCATTGTGGTGGTCATTGGCGTATAGTCAGAAATAATATTTAAAAGAATAGCCTGACAACCTGTTTGCAGATATAATCTGCGTAAGAAATGGTTGTTAGGCTATTTTTTTGTGTATGCAAATCTATTTTTTATATAAATAAAGAATGCAGTAATTGGTTGTTATGAAGAAACGATTATTTGTAGCATTGTTATCTTTGAGCATTGTCACTTCTACTATCGGACAAGTGTCGGAAAAATCACCACAAGACGTTCAGAAAGAAAAAAGGATGGAGTGGTTCTCAAATGCCAAGTTGGGTATTTTTATTCATTGGGGCATTTATTCGGTGAAGGGGGTTTCCGAAAGCTGGTCTTTCTTCAATAAATACCTGCCGTATGAGGAATACATGAGCCAGAAGGATGGATTTACTGCTTCGAAGTATGATCCTAAGGCTTGGGTGGACTTGATAAAAGAGAGTGGATCCCGTTATACGGTGATTACGACGAAACACCATGATGGAATGGCTTTATGGGATACAAAGGCGGGTGAGCTGAGTACGGTAAAATGTACGCCGGCTAAAAGGGATTTGATCAGTCCTTTTGTAAAAGAAGTCCGCAAGCAGGGACTGAAGTTGGGATTCTATTATTCCTTACTGGACTGGTCGCATCCTGATTATCCGAACATGACACGTACGGAAGTGCGTTATACGAATGACTCCGTGCGCTGGAAACGTTTCGTGAATTTTAATATGGCACAATTGGCGGAGTTGAACAAGACTTGGAAGCCGGACTTGTATTGGTTTGATGGTGACTGGGAGCAGACTGCGGAGGCATGGAACTCTAAAGGAATTGTGGATTTGTTGCGCTCGGACAATAAGAATGTAATTATCAACTCGCGTATCCAGGGATATGGAGATTATGCTACGCCGGAGCAGGGAGTTCCTATTGTACGTCCGGAAGATAAATATTGGGAGTTGTGTATGACGATGAATGATTCGTGGGGCTATCAGCATACGGATACCAACTATAAGTCTCCTTATATCTTATTGCGGACTTTTGTGGATTGCCTGAGTATGGGAGGAAATCTGTTGCTGGACATCGGTCCGAAAGAGGACGGTACGATTCCGGAAGAGCAGGTAGCTATCTTGAAAGAGTTCGGACGTTGGACGAAAAAGCATAAGGAGGCGATTTATGATACGCGTGCCGGTATCCCGACAGAACACTTCCAGGGATATACAACACTGAATAAAGGGGGAGATATTTTGTATCTTTATTTACCTTATAAGCCTAATGGCCCCATTGAAGTGAAAGGGCTGATGAATAAAGTCAACCGGGTATGGGTGGTAGGCAATGGTTCTATGTTGTCTTATAAGGTGTATAATAAGAACTATTGGAGTGAAGTGCCTGGTAATCTTTATATTGATGTGCCCAATCATGTGCTTGATTCACAAATTACGGTAATTGCCGTATTGCTGGACGGACCGGTCAAATTGTATCGGGGAGCGGGACAGGTTATTGAAAGTAATTAATGAAAAAAATCGATTATGAGAAAACAATTGATAGGTAGTTTGTTTGCATTTGCAATGGCAGGACAGCTCTGGGGGCAGGGGTTATATGAAAAGTATGAACGTATGCTGACGCTTCCCGAAGGCTATGTGTGCTATCGTGTGGATGGAAAAATTAAAGTAGATGGAAAACTGAATGAGGCAGACTGGCAAAAGGCGCAGTCCACTTCTTCTTTTGTAGATATAAGTGGGGAAGGATTTGCCAAACCTTGTTATGATACTTCTGCCAAAATGTTGTGGGATGATAATTATCTCTATGTAGGAGCCGTGTTGCAGGAGGATGATATCAAGGCAAAACTCAGTCAGCGGGATACAATTATCTATTATGACAATGACTTTGAGGTTTTTCTGGATCCGGATGGGGACGGGCAGAATTACTTTGAAATAGAAACCAATGCGAAGGGAGTTATTTTTGACTTGATGCTGGACAAACCTTACCGTTCGGGAGGTAATTTTATGATTCAGTGGGATTGTCCGGGACTTCAGCTGGCTATTCATCGTGAAGGAACCTTGAACAAGTCGAAAGATAAGGACAAACAGTGGAGCGTGGAAATGGCTATTCCTCATAAAGCGTTGACAGTGAATTTCTCCAACCCGGATCAGGCTGGAAACTGCTGGCGTATCAACTTCTCACGTGTGCAGTGGTTGAAGCCTGGACAGCGTGAAGAAAACTGGGTATGGATGCCTACTGGACGCATCGATATGCACATGCCCGACAGATGGGGATTCTTGTATCTTTCCGATAAGGTGATAGGAACGGGTACTGATTCCTTCAAGTATCCTTACAATATGGCTGCCTATAAGTTGCTTTGGGCCATGTTCTATGCACAATTGGATAATTATGCCAAGGAGAAAAACTACATTCGTTCCAAAGAAAATTTCTTCCTGACCGAGGCAGAATTGAAGGATTTGCCTGCTGGTGCTGAAATCTTGGTAGAGGCTACACAACGTACATTCTGTATGTCGGTGAGCGTGCCTGAAGAAAAAGTGCGTTATGTGGTAGACCATAACGGTAGGTTTACTCGTGAAGCTATTACTCCCCGTCAGGTAAAGAACTGGGTATGGATGCGCATTAACAAGGAAAAGGGAGATGCGTACTATAAGAAATACTTTGCTCTGATGAAACAATGTGGCATCAGTGGAGTCATGTTTGAAGGCTATGATGAGGCTACTTACCGGATGTGTAAGGAAGCGGGGCTGGAGGCACATTATTGGAAGTGGACCATGAACCGCAGAGAAGTGCGTGAGACACATCCCGACTGGTTTGCCGTGAACCGCAAAGGGGAGTCATGCTATGACAAACCTGCTTATGTAGATTATTACCGCTTTTTGTGTCCGAACCATGAAGGTGTGGCTGAATATCTGGCTGCTGATTACCTGAAAGAAGCGAATTTGCCTTATGTGGATGGAGTGCATTTGGATTATGTGCGTTTCCCGGATGTAGTGTTACCGGTGAGCTTATGGAAGAATTACGGAATTGAGCAGACTTCTGAATTGCCGGAATATGATTATTGTTATTGTGAGGTATGCCGGAAGATGTTTAAGGAGCAGACCGGTAAAGACCCGCTGGAATTGAAGTATCCGATGGAAGACCAGTCATGGATAAATTTCCGTCTGGATGCCATTACACGTGTGGTCAATAAGATTACGCAGACCATCAAGGCAGATGGCAAACGTATCTCTGCTGCGGTATTCCCGGGACCTTCTATGGCTCGCAAGATGGTACGTCAGGATTGGGGACAGTGGTCGCTCGATGCATACTTCCCGATGATTTACAATGGTTTTTATTATGAAGGACCGGAGTGGATTGGACGTTCGGTGAAGGAAAGTGTACAGACGATTAATGGGCGGGCTAAAATTTATGCCGGATTGATGTTCCCTGATATTAAGAAAACTTTTGAGCAGGCATTGGATGAGACTTTCAACAATGGAGCTTCAGGGGTTTCTTTCTTTGACGGGCCGGACGAAGAGTATCTGCATAAGTTTAAGGCTTATTTGGATAAAAGAGGTTTTGAAGTAGCAAAATAATAAAATGAGTATATGAAGATAGTTAGTATGTTTGTTTCCTTATTCGTGGCGTTGAACGTATGTGCGGCAGGACATAAGGAACTTCCTGCAAAAGGAGATTTGAATTTGACGGTATTTGACAAGGAGAATATTCATTTTGTACCAGATACGTATGCAGGGTATTCTGCTGCGGGTGCGGATGGAGTCATTCATCTGGTGAACGGTCGTATTATTTTGAAGAAGATTCAGATCCCCGATTACCAGCGGGATGTGACGGTCAGCTTGAAGGTGACCGTAGCTTCTAATGGTGACCGTTGGGATAAGTCCGGTTCTTGTTTTGTGCTTCCCAAGAATACGGCTGTGAATTTGCTGAGTATTGCACAGGGAAAGAGAAAATTTCCGGAAATAGACAGCTTGAAACTAGAAAATATGATTGGAATAGTGCCGGGAAAGGACTATTTGCCTACAATAGAGTTGATGCGCTTCATGACACCTTTTGGGGTAGGGCATTTCAGCGCAGAAGATGATTCTTTGTCCAGCAAGCGTCGTCCGGTTTATATTCCTAAGTGGGAGAAATGTGTGCAATGGGAGCAGGACATTACCGATTTATATTCGGCCCTTAAAGGTGAAGTGTATGTCGGTATCTTTATTGACACGTGGACAAAAGAAGGATATGTGGCCAGCATGGAGTTGAAAATCAAGGAAACTCCGGTAACATGTGAAAAGCTTGTCCGCCGTCATGTGGAACCGCTGATGAACACGGTATATTATATCGGTCAGTCTTATCCGGACATTTTTGCCCGTAAATCTGTTTCTACTGATTTTGTGCTTCCGAAGAACGCGAAGAATGTGCGTTTGAAATACATTGTAACCGGTCATGGAGGCCATTCCGGGGGTGATGAATTTGTGCAGAAGCGCAATATTCTTTCCGTGGATGGAAAAGAGGTTTATAGTTTCGTTCCTTGGAGAGATGACTGTGCTTCTTTCCGTCGTTTCAATCCGGCTACTGGTGTTTGGCTTATCAAACGCCTGGCGGCCTATATTAGTGAAGATGGTTATAAGACCAAGGAGGTAGAGGAGCCATTGGCATCTTCTGATTTATCGCGTTCTAACTGGTGTCCCGGGTCGGATGTATTGCCGGAGGTAGTTGAACTTCCAGGTTTGCAAGCAGGAAAGCATACTTTCACTGTCAGCATACCTGAAGCCCAGCCTGTAAATAAGGATGAGTTGAACCATTGGCTGGTGTCTGCTTATCTGGTATGGGAAGAATAAGAATGTGTTTGAATCATAGATGATTGTATAAAAAAGTTCGCTAGATTCTTTTGCGGAGTCTGGCGAACTTTTTATTGAGCCATTATTTGGAGTGTGAAGAAACGAATGATGGAATTAGCTGGATACGTTTTCCAAAGAGTGGTGTTTTTACAGGCGGGAGTGCCTTGAAGTGTGGGGAAGCCGCACTACGGCTGCGTACACCGTCAGTTTCGTATGAACGTCCGGCTTCCGTGAGTGCCTGTTTCAAGAGAGGCTCGTTGACGTCTCCTATTTGATAAGCCTGTATCGGGTTTTCCTCAATCTGTATGTCTGGGATGAGTCCATCAGGCATACAGGGCGTTTTTCCATCGGCATTCTGGTAAATGCTGACCATTACATAGATGCCCCAGTTCTTCAGCTCTTGCGGACATTTTTCATACATCTCTTCTGCGCTAAGCATCCACCCGGTGCAGTACTTACCGTGTGTCTGTGTGCCGATGAGTCGAACGTTTGTATAAGGCATTAATCCACCAAGCAGTGCTTCGGATGCCGATGCCGATCCAGAACCGATTAATCCGTAGATTTTTTTCAATCCGATGTTGGCATCTTTGGTGCTTGCATTGACTTCCACTTCCGGGTAATTGAATTCGGTGGTGAAACGGGTTTCCGGACTTTCTCCTTGTTTCTGGTAGCTTTCGCTCAAATAGCTGTTGTAGATTTCCTTTTCGAATACTTTCTTGCTGCTGACAGCTTCTTGCGGAGCAAACATAGAGGCTAACACGTTTTCAGTAATAACATAACCTCCTCCGTTGTACCGGAGGTCTAAAACCAATTCGTCAATACCTTCTGCTTTAAACTTTTTCCCGATTTCAATCAGTGGATTGATGGATTTCAGGTCAAAGCTGGTATAGGCCAGATAGCCCACTTTCTTTCCGTTGAATTCATATACGGAGTCGCAAATGATAGGATTTTCGTACATGTTGACGGCTGTCAGCTCTATTGACTTGTTTTGGCTGACAATGATATTTTCTTGCAGTTTTCCGAGGGAAACCTTTAAGGTAGGTTTATAGTATAAATCCGTATAGTTGTCGGGGGTGATTTCTTCATCATTTATAGAAAGGATAATGTCTCCTCGTTTAAATCCCGCTTTTGCAGCAGGACTCCCTTCATGGACAAAGTTTACTGCTGCTGCATATTGATTCTTTTCTTTGTTTACAGGGTAGAAAGTAAGGTTCCAGCCAAAAGTAGTAGAAACTCCTTCCACACTGCTGTTGAAGGAAGCCATGTCGTCAGTGAGCATGGACCATTTGTCAATGTATTTATCTCCTTGGTGGTACCTTATTCGGTCAACGGTGCCGATTGGGTCATTGTTGGTCTCGATGTTCCAGTTGTCCAGGTTACTACTGATTTCCTTATTCCAGTAATAGTAGGTACTCATAGCCTCCTTACCGAACATGTTGGCATAATAGAGTTCTGTGGGGTTCTTCGATGTGGGATTCTGATCACCTTCTCCGTTTGTCGGTCTTGGATTTTCCTCCGAACATCCAGTCAGTACGGCTCCTCCCAATAGAGTGGAGAGCAATAGCCATGATAGTTTTTTGTTCATAGTTTAATTTTTGAGAATTAGTACAAGGTTTTACTTGACAAAAGTAACAAAAACTATCTGTTTCCTTTCTAACAAGAAGGAGAAAGTAAGGATTTTTAAGGTTAACTTCCGGCTTCTCATGTGTTGGGCAGGTGAGAAGCCAGAAGAGGGGTTAAATTAGAATTTATAGTTCAGACTTAATCCGAATACTTTGTTCGTACGGTTGTAAATGTCAGTTCCTTTCAGACCTGTACCGTTGTAGTTGTCTGTTTCTTTGGTGTATTTGTTGTAATGTGTCCAGAAATAGGCCACATCAATGCTCCATGCTTGTGTAAGGTTGACTCTGGCACCAAATCCTAATGAGTAAGAGTCGCATGAGAAACTGGTGTCGGTTTGGAAATCATTGCTCAGACCATAGTTTGTCTTTTGGAAACCACCACTGACAGTCAGTCGTTTGGTAATGTCCCATTCCATACCGGCAAGGTATTCGTGAGTACCGTGCTTCAGGGTTTTCTGTCGGTCGTTCAGCATGCCTGCATGTTTATCATCATAAAAGTGATACTCCACAGAAGCACGGAGGTTAGGCAAAATTTCATATCCGGCAGCTACACTCAGGTAGGCAGGAATATCGCTGGGAGTTTGTTCTCCATCTGCGTAAGGTTTTATGACCGCTTCTGGGGTACCTGTAGGAACTTCCAGTGTGTGAGTCTGGTTTTCAATATTCAGGTTTGTCTTGAATTCATATTTTGCAGCCAGGTTCCAACGCCCTAATTTAGCATCCACACCAATGATGGGAGTCAGTCCCCATCCGCTCTGGTCGCAGTCCAGTTCAAGGTTGGCCAATTGGGCTTCGCCTAAATTCTCTTTCATGTAGGCTTTCAGGTAACCTTCATAACCACTTTTTACGTAGTTCATTCGGCCGCCGGCAAATACACTCAGCCAGTCGTTGATTTTGTAGCTCAATCCTAATTGTACTCCGTAAATGTATTGCTTTCCATCCATAGAAGTATTAATGTCGTACATCTGGGGAGTTACTTGGCCGCCAGTTTGCTGGTGAATCATTCCCATAGCTAATGCATCGAACATTGGAAGACCGTTACTGAATGAGGCTTTTCCTCCACCGCCGGTAATGGCAAAGCTGGCAGAGATTACCCAATTATCCTTTTTATATAATCCTTGAAAGCTCGGAATGAAGGGAGCAGAGGCAGTTCCTTTGTACAATCGGCTGCCGTTGGTTCCGTCAGCTTGCTGAAAGAGCGGGAAAGTAGCGTCAATTTCACGGGTCTGGTAGGCACTTTGTCCGGTCAGTGACAGGTAGAATCCTTCGTGCGAAAGGAAAGAAAGTCCTGCAGGGTTACTATACACACCGTCTATATCAATAGAAGCTCCTCGGGCTATCATTCGAAGGAAAGCGGCGTTTTGATTGGTGTTGGTCAGATAATCTCCCGCGAAAGTCGGGAAAGAGATACACAGTGTCGCTGCACTGATGAAAAGAAATTTTTTCATTCGTTTTTAGGTTGTTTGTTAAAAATCGGCTGCAAAAATAGTGCTAAATTGCACACAAACCAACGAAATGAGTAAAAATTATTTTATTTGAAATTGTTTTATTTGAAACTAAGTGATGCGAGTTAGGTATTTAAGTGCTTTTTATGTAGTTCTGGTTTTAAAAATGTATCTTTGCAAAAGTATGCAATTTCCAATCATTTTTATTCTTTTGATGTATGTACACCAATAAGGAAATCTGGCGTGTTACTTATCCTATTTTTCTGGGCCTGTTGGCGCAGAATGTGATAAATGTGACCGATACAGCCTTTTTAGGGCGTGTGGGTGAAGTCGCATTGGGAGCAGCTGCTATGGGCGGATTGCTCTACATTTGTGTCTATACCATAGCTTTCGGTTTTAGTGTCGGTTCGCAGATTCTGATAGCTCGTCGTAATGGAGAAGGAAACTATCGCGCGGTAGGTCCTATTATGTGGCAGGGAACGGCTTTCAGTTTCGGTATGGCAGTTTGTTTGTTGATACTGATGTATTTTTCTGCTGCTCCGTTGATTCGGTTGCTGATTACTTCGGATTCTATTTACGGGGCGACTTATGAATTTTTCACCTGGCGTATCTGGGGATTTCTTTTTGCTTTTGTGAATGTGATGTTTCGTGGGCTTTATATCGGTATTACGCGTACCAAAGTGTTGACGATGAATGCAGTCGTAATGGCTTTGGTGAATGTGGTGCTTGATTACGCCTTGGTATTCGGAGAATTAGGCCTTCCGGAAATGGGGGTACGTGGTGCTGCCTTGGCTTCTGTCATCGCCGAAGCTTCTTCACTGCTCTTCTTTTTGCTTTATACTTATTATAAGGTGGACCTGAAAAAATACGGACTGAATCGTTTTGGACAGTTTGATTTAAGTATGGTGCTACGCATCCTTCGCATATCTTGTTTCACGATGGTACAGTATTTTCTGGCTATGGCCATTTGGTTTGTCTTTTTTATGGCTCTTGAACGACTCGGACAGCGGCAACTGGCGGTGGCCAATATCGTGCGAAGTGTGTATGTAGTGTTGCTGATTCCTGTGCAGGCACTTTCCACTACTGCCAATACGTTGGTGAGTAATCTGATTGGTGCTGGCGGTTCATCAGGGGTAGTTACGTTACTGCATAAGATATCCCGGATGTCGTTTTTGATTATGGTAGTGTGCGTAGGCTTGTGCGTAGCGTTTCCCGGAAGTATCTTGTCGGTCTATACAAATGAAGAAGCCTTGCTGGTGGAGTCTGTATCAGCTTTGTACGTGGTATGCGGGGCTATGCTGATTGCTTCGCTGGCCAATGTGTACTTCAATGGCATATCAGGAACGGGCAATACGCAGGCGGCGTTGGTATTGGAAGTGTTTGTACAAGTTTTCTATGCACTTTATATCATTGTGGTGGGCATGGTTATCCAGGCACCGGTAGACGTATGCTTCACCACGGAAGTGATTTATTACGTATTGATGTTAGGTTCCAGTCTCATTTATCTGAAAAAAGCAAAATGGCAGAACAAAAAGATTTGAGCATACTGATTTTTTTGTAATTTTGCACGCTGGAAATTTTTGATAATAAATAAAAAAGCAACATATATGTTCGATAATTTAAGTGAAAGACTAGAACGGTCGTTTAAGATATTGAAAGGTGAAGGTAAAATCACCGAAATCAATGTGGCCGAAACCTTGAAGGATGTACGTCGTGCATTGCTGGATGCGGACGTGAATTATAAAGTAGCAAAGAACTTTACAGATACGGTAAAGGAAAAAGCGCTGGGACAGAATGTATTGACGGCTGTCAAGCCCAGTCAGTTGATGGTGAAGATTGTACACGATGAGCTGACTACCTTGATGGGAGGAGATACTGCCGAAATCGAATTGAAAGGTCGTCCGGCTGTTATCTTGATGTCAGGTTTGCAGGGTTCTGGTAAGACTACCTTCTCTGGCAAACTGGCCCGCATGATGAAGTCAAAGAAGAACCGTAAACCTTTGCTGGTAGCGTGTGACGTATATCGTCCGGCTGCAATTGAGCAGTTGAAAGTGCTCGGCCAGCAGGTAGAAGTTCCTGTATATAGCGAATTGGACAGCAAAGACCCTGTACAGATTGCCTTGAATGCCATTCAAGAAGCGAAAGCAAAAGGGTATGATCTGGTAATTGTCGATACGGCTGGTCGTTTGGCAATAGACGAACAGATGATGAACGAGATTGAAGCCATCAAGAAAGCTATCAATCCGGATGCTACATTGTTTGTAGTTGATGCCATGACCGGACAGGATGCGGTAAATACAGCGCGTGAGTTTAATGAACGTCTGGATTTCACTGGTGTAGTATTGACCAAGTTAGATGGTGATACACGTGGTGGTGCGGCCCTGTCTATCCGTACAGTGGTAAACAAGCCGATTATGTTCGTGGGTACCGGTGAGAAACTGGATGCCGTAGATCAGTTCCACCCGGCTCGTATGGCCGACCGTATCCTGGGTATGGGTGACATCGTGTCATTGGTAGAACGTGCACAGGAGCAGTACGATGAAGAAGAAGCGAAACGCTTGCAGAAGAAGATTCAGAAGAACCAGTTCGATTTCAATGACTTCCTGACTCAGATTCACCAGATTAAGAAGATGGGTAACCTGAAGGAACTGGCTTCCATGATTCCGGGTGTAGGAAAGGCTATTAAAGATATTGATATTGACGACAATGCATTCAAGAGCATTGAAGCCATTATTTATTCTATGACTCCGGAAGAACGTACTCATCCGGAAATTCTGAATGGAACACGCCGTACACGTATCGCAAAAGGTAGTGGAACAAGCATTCAGGAAGTAAACCGTTTGTTGAAGCAGTTTGACCAGACTCGTAAGATGATGAAGATGGTAACTGGCAGCAAGATGGCTGGTATGATGCAGAAGATGAAAAAGAAATAATCGCGCAGATTAAGATAGTAAGAAGCGGACAGCAGGAGACTTGAAAGAAGCAACCTGCTGTCCGCTTGTTTTTTATTCATACAATAAATATTTTTCGCGTAAGGAACGGTAAGCTTGTAAGTCCTTTTCCCATGCCTGGCGTATTTCGGATTCCGTTTTTCCCTGAAGTATATCCTTGCGTACCTGTGAGGTACCCATCAGCAGGTCAAACCATTGGGAACGGCTGAAGAAACGCTTTTCGGCATCCGGATATTGCTTCTGATAGAGCTGATAAAACTGCAGGAGGTATTTTAGGGAAAAGCCTTGAGGTAGCTCTTTTTTTGTACGCAAGTCAAGGCCGAAGCAGGCCTGATTCTGATGAAGCGGATGCTTGTCGAACCCTTTTAAAGAGCGTGGGGTAAACTGAAACTGGAAAAAATCCTTTAGTGCCGGAGAACCGATGACTTGGAAAGGATAAGTAGTTCCTCTGCCGATGCTTACGGAAGTTCCTTCAAAAGGACAGAGTGAGGGGTAGAGCGCAATGGAAAGATTGTTTGGCAAATTGGGAGAAGGTTTTACCGGAAGCGAGTAAGGCTGTCCGTGTTTCCATCCTTCCACTCGAATTACTTGCAAACGACATTGCAGGCCTTTACCTAACCAGCCTTCTCCATTAATCATTCCGGCCATTTCGCCTAAGGTACATCCATGAAGCAGGGGGATGGGAAGCATGCCCACAAAACTTTTGTATGCTTTTTCTCGTACCGGACCATCCACGTAGTCACAAGGATTGGGGCGGTCCAGCACAATCAGTTCTTTCTGGTTCTCGGCACAAGCCTGCATCACGTAATAAAGCGTACTGATGTAAGTATAGAAGCGGGCACCTACGTCTTGTATGTCGAACACTACCACATCCGTGCCAGTCAGTTGTGACGGTAGCGGTTTCTTGTTTTTTCCATAAAGTGAAAGGATGGGCACCCCCGTGCGGGTATCTTTTCCGTTTTGAATGTATTCTCCGGCATCTGCATCCCCTCGAAATCCATGTTCAGGAGCAAATACCCGTACGATTTTTACTAGACTGACCAAGGTATCCAGTAAGTGGGTTTTCCCACAAAGAGAAGTATGGTTTACTACCAGAGAAACCCGTTTTCCTTCAAGTAAGGGAAGCAGTTTTTCTAGCTGGTCAGCTCCGTTGCGCACGGTGGCATGTCCTTGCAGGGCCATAAAACAGCTTATACATGCACCCAAAATGTATTTCAAAAAGATTCTTTTCGTGTAACTCATGGAATTTTTGTAGATTTGTGATACTTTTTACAAATATAGCCACATTTATTTATGAATCCACTTGCATTGATTGACAAATATTATCCGGAAGATAATGAGTTAAAACATATTTTGCTGGTGCACAGCCGTTCGGTAGCAGACAAGGCCTTGGATATGGCACGCAAGCATCCGGAACTGAATCTGGACTTGACTTTTATAGAAGAAGCGGCGATGCTTCATGATATTGGTATTTTTATGACGGACGCAGATGGCATTTTCTGCTTTGGTAAATATCCCTATATCTGTCATGGGTATTTAGGTTCGGAGTTGGTGGCTCGTGAGGGTTATCCGCGTCATGCGCTGGTGTGTGAGCGTCATACAGGTGCCGGACTTTCCCTCAAGGCGATTATGGAACGTGACCTTCCGGTGCCTCACCGTGAAATGATTCCAATCAGCCTGGAAGAGCAGATTATCTGTTTTGCCGATAAGTTTTATTCAAAGACCAAATTGGATAAGGAAAAGAGCGTGGAGAAGGCCCGAAAGAGTATTGAAAAGCATGGGGAAGAGGGGTTGGCACGTTTTGATGCCTGGTGTAAACTCTTTTTGTAGAACTAAAAATACATTAAAAAGGAAAGCGTTGACGTTTATTTGTCGGATAATGCTTACTTTTGCACCGCATATTGCGTAAAAAGACGGTGATGACATCATTTAGAAGAACTACAAATTTACTGCTATCTCTGTTTGTTTTTGGCTTTTTCTGCTCATTCTATGCCGAAGCACAGCGTGTGAGAGGAAAACGTATGCGGGGAGGAGAGAAGACCGATTCCCTTCATCGGGACTCATTGGCGTTGGATTCGCTGGGAATGGACTCGCTGGCCGCAGATACCACAAAGAAAAAAGAACCGCTGGATGCACCGGTTATTTATGAAGCAAGCGATTCGATTGTCTTTACGAAAGAGGGCTATGCACATCTTTATGGAGAAGGTAAAGTGAATTACCAGAACATTGAGCTGACCTCTGCGGTGATTACGATGAATATGGACAGCAGTACCGTCTATGCCACGGGAGTGACCGATACGGCAGGAGTGGAAACGGGTTCACCGATTTTCAAGGATGGAGAAACACCGTATGAATCTAAAATCATGCGCTATAACTTCAAGACCAAGAAGGGTTTCATCAATAGCATTGTCACACAGCAAGGTGAAGGATATGTCACCAGTGAGGAAGGAAAGAAAGGGGCAAACGATGAAATTTACATGCGTCATGGTAAATATACTACTTGCGACAATCACGAACATCCTCATTTTTATTTGAAACTTTCCATGGCAAAGGTACGTCCGAAGAAAAACGTAGTATTCGGACCTGCACAGCTCGTGGTAGAGGATGTGCCTCTTCCTATTGCCGTACCTTTTGGTTTCTTCCCGTTCAATAGTAGCTATTCTTCCGGTTTTATCATGCCGACGTATGGTGATGAAATGAACCGTGGTTTTTATCTGCGCGACGGTGGTTATTATTTTGCCATCAGCGACCAGATGGACTTGAAAGTATTGGGAGAAGTCTTTACGAAGGGTTCTTGGGGATTATCGGCTGCATCTAACTATAACAAGCGTTATAAATTCAGTGGCTCGTTCAATGCCAGCTATCTGGTGACAAAAACGGGTGAGAAAAACATGCCCGACTATTCTGTGTCGAAAGACTTCCGTATCCAGTGGAGTCACCGGCAGGATGCCAAGGCCAATCCGAACAGTTCGTTCTCGGCCAGTGTGAACTTTGCTACCAGTAGTTACGACCGTTCCAGTTTGAGCAGTTTGTATAACCCGCAGCAGTATTCTCAGAATACCAAGGCTTCCAGTGTGAGCTACTCACGTAACTTTCCGGAAATCGGATTGAACATCTCTGGAGCATTCAATATCACACAGAACACGCGTGACTCTTCTTTGAGCATGACGCTTCCGGACGTAAATATCTCATTGAATCGTATTTATCCGTTCAAGCGTAAAAAATCGGCAGGAGATGAGCGCTGGTACGAAAAGATTTCATTGCAGTACACCGGAAGTATTACCAACTCCATCAGTACAAAGGATAATCTGTTGTTTAAGACACCTTTGACACAGTGGGAGAACGGTATGCAGCACAAGATTCCGGTTTCGGCAACTTTCAACTTGTTCAAGTATATCAACATCGTTCCTTCGTTCAATTACACAGAACGCTGGTATTTGCGGAAAGTAAAGCAGAGCTATGATGCGAGTCCTACCTCGCGTGATCATGTGAAGCGAGATACCATCAACGGGTTCAACCGTTTGTATGATTACAACCTGTCTTTACAGATGAATACCAAGTTGTATGGTATGTACAAGCCTTTGTTCATGAAGAGCAAGGAGCTTCAGATTCGTCACGTCTTTACACCGACCGTCAGCTATACCTATACACCGGACTTTGGAAAATCACGTTACGGCTATTACGACACTTATACTTATACGGATGAAGACGGTGAGGTGCGTACCGTAGAGTATTCTCCTTATGAAGGAGCTGTATACGGCTATCCGGGAAAGAATATGTCACAGAACATCAGCTTCTCAATTGATAACAATATCGAGATGAAGATGAAGTCGGACAAGGATACTACCGGCTACAAGAAAATCAGCTTGATTGACCAGTTAGGGGCTTCTCTTTCTTACGACGTAGCCAATAAAAAGTGGAGTGACTTGAGCATGAACCTTCGTTTGAAGCTGACCAAGAGCTATACATTTAATATGAATGCCTCATTCGCTACGTATGCATACCAGTTCGATGAAAATGGTAATGTAGTGGTGGGCGACCGCACAGAATGGTCTTATGGACGTTTCGGACGTTTCCAGGGATACAGTGGTTCATTCTCTTATACCTTGAACAACGATACTTTCAAGAAACTCTTCGGTAAGAAAGAAGAGGATGAAAAGAACAAGGACAATAAAGGTAAGGAAGAAAATGAAGACGAGGAGACAGAGGAAGAAACGGAAGAACAGAATAACAACTCCAACATGCGAAAGACGGAGAAAGCTTCTGTCGATTCAGACGGTTACCTGGCTTTCAAATTGCCTTGGAGTGTCAGCTTGAGCTATAGCTATAGTATTCGTGAGGACCGTTCGAAGGACATTAACATCAAGACCATGCGTTATCCGTATTCATTGACGCATTCATTGAACGTGTCGGGTAACTTCAAGATTGGTAGCCGTTGGAACATGACTTATTCTACCGGATACGACTTTACCTCCAAGGAGATGTCTATGACAACCTTGAACATTACCCGTGACTTGCACTGCTTTAATATGAGTTGCGGATTGGTGTTCGGTCCGTTTACTTCTTATAACTTCTCTATCCGTGCCAACTCCAGTATGCTGACCGATGCCCTGAAGTGGGATCAGCGAAGCAATACGGGTAGTGCGGTTACTTGGTATTAATCCTTTAGGAATTCTTCGGCCCGGGCCAGCGTGTCCGGTTTGCCGATGTCTATCAGTTGCAAGTCTTCTTTGATGCATCCTCCGAGCTGGAGTTGCTGGCAGGTGTGCAGATAAAAATCCATGATGGGAAATTTGCCCTTCCATGCCTCTCCATCCATGTAATGAAATAGTTCCGGTGAAATTACATGGATGCCGCTGAACGCATATTCGCGGTATTGGCCCGGTTCGTACACAAAACCTTCCGGCTTGGTTTGCAACGTGTCTTTATGAATCCAGCCTTGCAGACGGTTATCCGTATCGAACAACAGGTGGCGCGAGGTCTTGCGCGGGCTGACCAGCAGTGTAGCCAGATTCTGACTTTTCCGATGAAAATCATAGACCTCTTTCAGGTCGGCATTCGACAGGATGTCCACATTGTGTACCAAAAACGGTTCCGTTCCTGTAAAGAAGGTTGCCGCCTTTTTGATACCGCCTCCTGTATCGAGCAATCTGTCACGTTCATCGCTGATATGAATGGTCAGTCCAAAATTCTGGTTAGCTTTCAGAAAATCGATAATCTGTTCTCCGAAATGGTGAATGTTGATGACCAGTTCGGTAAATCCTGCTTCTTTCAGTTTGAGAATCACATGTTCCAGCATGGGACGTCCGGCCACCGGAACTAAGGCCTTGGGCATGTGGTCAGTCAGCGGTTTGAGCCGGGTACCCAGTCCGGCAGCAAATATCATGGCTTTCATTTGGCTTTCAGTAATTGGTCTATTTGTTGTTCCCGATGAATCAGGTGTACATTAATTTTAAATTTTTCATGCAAGTGCATTGCTGTGTGCTGAGCAGAGTACACGGAGCGGTGCTGTCCTCCGGTGCATCCGAAGCAAATCATCAGGTGCGAAAATCCACGTTCCAGGAAACGCTGCACGTGGGCATCCACCAGAGCGTCGGTATGACGAAGGAATTCTGTAATCTCTCCGTCCTTCTCTAAAAATTCGATGACCGGTGCGTCCAGTCCTGTAAGCGATTTGTACTGTTCGTAGCGTCCGGGGTTGTGTACGGCGCGGCAGTCAAACACGTATCCTCCACCATTTCCGCTTTCATCTTCCGGAATCCCTTTCCGGTAAGAGAAACTCATCACTGTGACCGTCAGGTTACGGCGGTTGCGTACAGCGGCAAATTGCTTCAGTTCTGTCATGCGCTGTAATACCTCGCAGAGATAAGGATATTCCGGAAAACCCTCCTGCAATAACTGGCGCAGATTCTCAATAGCGAAAGGAATGCTTTCGATGAAATGAGTCTTTTTCTCGAAGTAGCCGCGGAAGCCGTAAGCTCCCAGTACTTGTAGCGTGCGGAACAATACGACATGACGTAGACGGGACAGGAACACTTCCTTTTCTATCTGTTTGTAGGGGCGTAGGGCTTCCAAGTACTCGTCAATCAGTTCCTGGCGCAGGCTGTCCGGATAGTTGGCCTTGGCTTGCCAGAGGAAAGAAGCCACGTCGTAATACAGCGGTCCTTTCCGTCCTCCCTGGAAATCAATCAGGTAAGGCTCTCCGTCCTTCACCATGATATTACGGCTCTGGAAGTCGCGATACATGAATACCGGTTGGGGTTCCATGCTCTTTATCAGTGTCTGGCAAAGGGCTTCGAAATCGTTTTCTAACAAATCCTCTCTGAATTCCACTCCCGTAGCTTTCAGAAAACAGTATTTAAAGTAGTTCAAGTCCCACAGAATGCTTCTGTGATTGAACTCTACCGCCGGATAGCATTTCCCGAAATCCAGTCCTTGTGCCCCTTCAAACTGTATGCGGGGCAGCAACCGGATGACTTTCTTTAGCAACTCCTTTTCTGTGGAGTCAAACTCTCCGGTTTCTCTTCCGTGTGCGATAAGCTGAAACAGAGAATCTGTTCCTAAATCATCCTGCAGGTAACAGAGCCCGTCGTTGGAAACGGCATGCACTGCCGGTACTGGAAGATGCTGTGCCTGAAAATGGCGTGACAGGTAGATGAAGGCCTCGTTTTCTTCGCGTGAAGTACCGCATACCCCGATAAGAGTCGGAGTACCCTTCAGGCGGTAGTAGCTTCTGTTGGAACCGGCTCCCGGCAATGCTTCCACGCTTTCCGGAGCATGGCCGGTGAACTGGCTGTATAGGGTTTCAAGAGTTTGAATCATGTGTCTGTTCGTTAAGATTACTGATTGAGTTTTTCTGTCAGGTATTGTCCTGTGTAGGAAACCGCACATTTGGCCACTTCTTCCGGTGTGCCGGCTGCCACGAGATTCCCCCCCATGTCGCCACCTTCCGGACCGAGGTCAATCACATGGTCGGCGCATTTGATGACATCCATGTTGTGTTCGATGATGACCAGCGTATGTCCACGACTGATGAGGGCGTCGAAAGCTTCCAGCAGTTTCTTTATGTCATGGAAATGCAAGCCTGTGGTCGGTTCGTCGAACACGAAGATGGTAGGCTGCGCCTTTTCGATGCTGAGGAAGTACGCCAGTTTCACGCGCTGGTTTTCTCCTCCCGAGAGGGTAGACGAAGACTGTCCTAACTTGATGTAACCCAGTCCCACATCCTGTAGCGGGCGCAACTTCTTGACAATCTTCTTCTGGTTGTGTTCCGTAAAGAACTCGATGGCCTGGTTGACCGTCATTTCCAGTATGTCGTAAATGTTTTTTCCTTCGAACTTCACTTCCAGCGTGTCGTTCTTGAAGCGCTTGCCGTGGCACGACTCACATTCCAACACCAGGTCGGCCATGAACTGCATTTCTACCGTTACCGTACCTTCTCCCTTGCATTCTTCGCAACGTCCGCCTTCCGTGTTGAACGAGAAATAGCCTGCGCTGTATCCCATCTGCTTGGCCAGCGGCTGGTCGGCAAACAGTTTGCGGATTTCGTCATACGCCTTGACGTAAGTCACCGGATTACTTCGGGAAGACTTTCCGATAGGGTTCTGGTCCACAAACTCGATGTCGTTCACCTGACGGATGTCTCCTTCCAATGAGATGAATTCGCCCGGACGTTCGCTCGATTCACTGTATTCCCGCTTTAGAGCCTTATAGAAAATGTCGCGTACCAGCGTACTCTTTCCGGAACCGCTGACACCTGTTACTACCGTCATCACGTTAAGCGGGAAGCGCACGTCGATGCCTTTCAGGTTATTCTCACGTGCTCCCTTGATTTCGATGTAGTTGTTCCACGGACGATGGCTGGCTGGCAGGTCGATGGTCTCTTCTCCTAACAGGTATTTCACGGTATAGCTGTCGCTTCCCTTCTGTAAATCTTTCATGTCGCCCTCATACACCACTTGTCCGCCCAGTCGTCCGGCTTTCGGACCGATGTCGATGATGTAGTCAGCTGCACGGATGATTTCTTCGTCGTGTTCCACTACTACTACCGTGTTTCCTAATTGCTGTAACTGGCGCAGCACCTTGATAAGGCGGGTAGTGTCACGACTGTGCAGACCGATACTTGGTTCGTCAAGAATATACAATGAGCCTACCAGACTGCTTCCTAACGAGGTAGCCAGGTTGATTCGCTGACTTTCACCCCCCGAAAGCGAGTTGCTCAACCGGTTCAGCGTCAGGTAACCCAGACCTACATCCGACAGGAATGTCAGGCGGTTCTTGATTTCACTCAGCAGACGTTGTGCCACGAGGGTGTCGTGCTCATCCAGTGTGAGTGTACGGAAAAACTCCTGCAACTGGGTAATCGGCATTTCCACCAGTTCCGAGATGTTCTTTCCACCCACTCGTACGTAGCTGGCCTCCTTTTTCAGTCGGTTTCCGTGACAGGTAGGGCAAGTCGTTTTTCCCCGGTAGCGGGCCAGCATCACGCGATACTGTATCTTATATTGGTTTTCCTCCAGCATCTTGAAGAAAGAGTCGATGCAGACCTTCTCTCTTGGGCCGTGCCAGAGGTAATCTTTCTGTTCCTGTGTCAGCTCATAATAGGGAGCAAAGATGGGGAAATCATGAGCCGGAGCCTCCCGAAGGAACTCATTCAGCCATTCTCCCATTTTCTCACCTCTCCAGCAAAGCACGGCACCATCGTACACGCTCAGCGCACGGTTGGGCACCACCAGGTGTTCATCGATACCGATAATCTTTCCGAAGCCTTCGCACGTAGGGCAGGCTCCCAGCGGAGAGTTGAATGAGAACATCTGGTCGTTTGGTTCTTCAAACTTGATACCGTCGGCTTCAAACTTCGTGCTGAATACATGCAGGCGGGTGTCATCCGACAAATAGAAACGAAGCATACACGTGCCGTCGCCTTCGTACATGGCCGTCTCGGCAGAATCCGTCAGTCGGCTGATGGCATCCTTGCTGTCATCGCAGCTCATGCGGTCCACTAACAGATACACCTTATCGTTCTCATTGTAGGTATAATCCTCAATGCGTACCATTTCGCCGTCCACTTCCAGTCGGGTAAAGCCCTGCTTCATATCCATGTCCAGCTGTTCTGCCACACTTCTTCCGTCACGGGGAAGGATAGGCGTCAGTACGGTATAGCGTGTGCCTTTCGGGTAAGACAGCATGCAGTTCACGATGTCTTCCACACTGTCCTTCTTCACCAGTTGTCCGCTTACGGGAGAATACGTTTTTCCCACCCGTGCGAAAAGCAGGCGCAGGTACTCATAAATCTCCGTTGAGGTACCTACGGTAGAACGCGGGTTGCGGCTTGTCACCTTCTGTTCAATGGCGATAGCAGGTGGAATCCCTTTGATAAAGTCACATTCCGGTTTGCTCATACGTCCGAGAAACTGGCGGGCGTAAGAAGACAGACTTTCTACATAGCGTCTTTGCCCTTCGGCATACAGCGTATCGAATGCCAGCGACGACTTTCCCGAGCCCGACAGTCCGGTAATGACTACCAGCTTGTTGCGTGGAATACGTACGTCGATGTTTTTCAGGTTATTCACCCGGGCACCCTTTATGGTAATAAAATCATTTTCTGACATGTATCTTTTCTTGTTAGATGAACATGCGAAGTTACGAAAAATAGCTGGAATTATCAAAGCGAATACTTTCGGAGGGAAAGAAGTCTTTTACGTTTCTCAGCGCGGAACCATATGTTTTCCTTATGCGAAACGTACGGTTCCGCATCGGGAAACGTAGGGTTCACGGAATGGAAACGTAGAAAGTGTGCTGAGGTTTGTTGGATATTGCATTATAATTTCCGTAAAATCATTTGTTTGTTCAAGAAAAAAAGTTATTTTTGCTGTACCATTTTGATGGTACAGTATAACAATTTTTACTTTGTAAGGTTATGGTAGAATTAAGCGGTGTTTCATTTGGGTATCAGTCCGATAAGAATGTATTGGATAACTTGAATCTTCGTATGGAAGAAGGGCGATTTTATGGCCTGTTGGGGATGAACGGCTCAGGCAAGACCACACTATTGAAACTGATTGCTGGTAAGCTTTTTGCTCACGGCGGTGAGATTTATGTAGACGGTCGTAATCTCAGGGAGAGGGATGTGGAGACTTTGCAGAAGGTATTCATGCTACCGGCTGATTTTATCTTTCCGAATATGAGCTTGGAGCAGTTCCTCGCTATTTATTCCGAATTCTATCCCGAATTTCGTAAAGAGGTGCTGAATGATTGTCTGGTCAATTTTGAAATACAGCGGGATATTAAGAATTTGAACCAATTATCGTTAGGAGAGAAGCATAAAGTGGCATTCAGCATCGCCCTGTCGCTTGGAACTAAAATCGTATTGTTGGATGAGGCTGCCAATGGAATGGATATTCCGGCACGAAAGATGTTTCGTAAGCTGCTGATGAAGCATGTTCGTGAAGATCAGATAGTGGTTTTGTCTACACACATTGTGCAGGACATTGAAAATCTGTTGACCGATGTGATTGTGTTAAGAAAGGATGCTCCTGTGTATGCGGCTTCTTTGGAGGAAATCGCTAGTCGGTATTCGTTCGGAATCCAAAGTAATGAAGAAGGAGTGCTATATGCAGAAGCTTGTACCGAAGGTTACCATGTAGTCACTCATAAGCAGGAAAACATGGATACGGAAGTATCTTTGGAACTGCTGTTTAATGCATTAATCAAGGGAGGAGGAAGGATATGAAAAGTTTTGCAATGAAAGAAATGTGGAAGTTTAGTCAGTTTCAGTTAAAGGAAATGTTTGGCTATGGAAAAAAGAAAGCCTTTATCCAGCTTTTGTTTTTACGCTCTTTTAGTATCTGTGTGTTTTGTGCCTTGGTGTCAGGAGATAGTTTGAAAGAATGCTTGTCACTCATAGAGCAATTGCTGATACTCCTATCTTATTATTTTACGTTCTGGAGCCTGGTGGAAGATATGCGGAATGACAGAGGTCTGATAAATAAGTTCATGCTTCCGGTCACATTGGCAGAAAAATATGTAAGTTTGTTTTTCAGTACTTTTTTGATAGGTACGGTGATGTTGTTGGGATGTGCGATATTATCGAATATCTTCATGCAACTGGCTATTCCATCGTTTTTTACAGAGGAAACGGACGAACCAGTTTTTCTCTTTTTGGGAGGAGGCTATGATTTTAAACAACTCATAGTTCAGATGGTGATTGCTTTTTATGTAGCCATGTGGACTGTAGTGGTTATGTTGAGGAAACAATACAGCAAAACCCAGTTTTGGCTGATAGTTGTTTTATGTATTGTGTCTTATGTGTTGCCGGTATTGTGTATGTATGGATTAGGTGCTCCTAAAAGTATTATTAAATACACATGGTCGATCGTTTCCGTGGTTTGGAGCATAGTAGCTGTTGTTATGGCCTATAAAGGTTTTAGAAAGTTGGAGTTTAGATAGTAAGATGGTAGATTTCAAGCAAGACCGAGCTATTTATTTGCAGATGGCAGAACGAATCTGCGACGAGATACTGGCAGGAAAGTATCATTCAGATGACCGCATACCCAGTGTGCGGGAACAGGCCGTTATGTTCGAAGTCAACACCAATACTGTAGTGAAGACTTACGACCTGCTGTTGCAGTGGGGGATTATCTACACCCGGCGAGGGCTGGGGTATTTTGTGACTGTTGATGCCCTGGAGAAGATAAAACAGACCCGAAGCCTGAAGTTTATGACAGAAAATCTGCCGGAATTGTTCAGTCAGATGAAATTGCTGGATATTTCCATTGATACGGTGGTCAGGAAGTGGGAAGAGTTTAAGGATGGGGAGAAGCTATGAATGGGCTTCTTCCACCACCCATTTTTCAATGTTGCGTGTACGATGGCTGAAGTTTACTCCCAGTTTGTAGACTTTTCTCGTATCCGTGGCAAAAGGCAGTGCATATTGTTTGTCATTGATTTGTTTCAGGGCTTCTTCCGCACTTCCGTCCAGTTTGAACTCCATAACGTAAATATACTGCGCTGTTTTTACTATCAGATCAATGCGTCCTTCTGAGGTATGGTATTCTGCCTGGGTATAAAAGCCTAACAGTTTGAATATAATGAACAATACGTTCTGATAATGTAATTCCAGATCGCGTATTAATTCATAAGGAGTGTCTGTAAAGAAGCTTTGCAGGCGTTTCATAAATGCATCTATTTTGCCGTCCCGTACCTCTTTTACAAAACACATTAATTCAAAAGAGGGATTGCCGGAAGGCATATATGCATAGCAGGGAAGTAAGAAGCGTGTAAACCCTTCTGCCACTTCTTTGTTGGGGAATCCCAGTTTATATACTTTAAATTCTTTGTCATACCCTTTAATCGTAAGGTATCCGCTTTGGTAGAGGATGGGTACGGGATTAGTTTCCATTGTGTCAATACTGCCCAATGAATCGGCAGTTGCTATTTCTTCGGTAAGCCGCTGCAAATTATATTTACTATGCTTTATTAATTCTACGAGGAAAGTCGGCGTACCGGTCTCAAACCAATAGCTTCCAAATTCACGGCTTTTCATAGCATTGAGCAGACTGAAAGGATTATAGATGTCTTCCGAGCGGTATGCAAAATGATATCCGTCATACCATTCTTTCAATTGGTGACAAGTTTCAGCATAAGTTTGTGTGTTATTGTCGGCCAATAACTGGATGTCCTCTGCAAATACTTCTGATAACTCCTTTTCTGTGATTCCACACAAATTGTTATACATAGCCTGTAGAGAAATGTCTTCCAGGTTATTCAGGTCGCTGAATACGCTTACTTTACTGAATTTGGTTACGCCTGTCAGAAGAGCAAACCGAAGATATTTGTCGCAGGTTTTCAATACCCCGTAGAAAGCCTTCAGGGTGTTGCGATAGTTGCAAAGAAGAGTTTCGTTACCGATGGCCTGTAACATCGGTTTATCGTATTCGTCCACTAATACGACTACATTTTTGCTAGTGGTACGGCTGATTTTTTCTATCAGGTAGGCAAAACGTTCTTCTGGAGCCCGATCTTTTTTTTCGTCTCCATAGATTGCTTCCCAACTTTCCAGATGTTGGTTAAGTATAGCATAAAGAGAGGCTTCATTCTCGTATCGTCGTGCATTCAGGTCAAGATGCAGCACTGGATATGCTGTCCATTCTTTTTCCAGTTGTTCCATGGCAAGACCCTGAAACAGTTCTTTTTTACCGGAGAAATAGGCTTCAAGCGTGGAGATGAGCAGGCTTTTTCCGAATCGTCTGGGACGGCTCAGAAAATAATATTTACCACTGTTTGCCAGCTGGTAAATTAATTCAGTTTTGTCTACATAGCAGTAATGATTTTTACGTATCTCTTCAAAACTTTGTATGCCTACCGGATAAATCTTGCTCATGGTTCTATGATTGTGTGATTCAGATAATGCAAATATAAGTTTTTCTTTATAGATAGGCTTTGATTGGTGGGAAGAAATCGTGCGAAATATAGTATTCACTATAAACTCTAGTAGAATCTGTGATATTTAAAGAATGTATAAAGTAAATCTGTTGTGTTTAAATATAATAAAAAACAAGTCCGCTCATAGTGGTAAATCTGATATTCTGAGTTTTCTTAAAAATGCGAATCTATCAATCACACTTGTACATGGACATCAATACAAAAATATTCAGAGATAATTTCCTTCAATATTACCGTCCGCTCTGTCTGTTTGCACTTCATTATCTGAAAGATATAGATGATGCGGAAGATACGGTGCAGGACTGTTTTATGGAATTGTGGAAACGGAAAGAGAAAGGATTTGAAGTGAGTGGTCTTAAATCTTATCTGTACTCTATGGTGAGAAACCGCTGTATAGACATCTTGAAGAAGGATTCACTTATTGATGGCAATGTGCAGCCATCAGACCTTGAGGAAATCCTGTCGGACGAAGAGTGTGAAGAATGGTCTTATGAGGAGGCTCGTATCTGGACTGCTATAGAGGCCTTACCAGAAAAATGCAAGGAGGTGTTCTTGCTGGCTAAGAGGGATGGTATGAAATATGAAGAAATAGCCGTAAGGCTGCATATCTCTGTCAATACAGTAAAAAACCAGGTGAGCAAAGCACTTAAAACGTTGAAGGAAGGTGTGAGAAAGGTGTACCTGTTCTTTTTCGGATAATTTTTTGGTTTCGGCATAGTAGTTTTTATGGTTCATTCAGTCTTAGCTAAAAATACATTCAGTCATGAAAGATAAAGAAGAAAGAAAACTCCAGTTTATCCTTCGGTATTACGAAGATGGGAAACTGGATACAAGAAAGGCCTTGAAGAAAATAACAGGGATAGCGCATCAAAATAAAGTAAGCGGATTTTGGGCTTGTTTTTCAGGAATCGCTGCGGCTATCCTTATCTGTGTGGTGAGCTATACCTTGTTAAGCCGGAAGGAGCATCATACCGTATTAATTACGGCAGATGCGATGGTGACAAGATATTTCCTGCCAGACAGCACGCTAGCTATACTTTCCAAAGGGGCGACTTTGGAATATGATGCCGATAAATATGGACAAGCTAACCGGGAAGTAAATATGTCGGGAAAAATCTATTTTAGTGTCCGAAGAAATGCGCTGTCTCCTTTTATTGCCACCACTGAATACGCTCAGGTGAAAGTACTTGGAACCGAGTTTGAAGTGGATGAATATAGAAAGGATACTGCTACTCGCGTGTATGTAAAGTCCGGTAAAGTTGTGTTTAAAGGAAGGTATGGAAAAAATGGAATTGTCCTTACAAAAGACATGTGTGGCATGCTGACACATGGCGATGAAATGCCTGTAGCGGTGCATGCTGTTTCTCCAAATCCTTCGGCTTGGGCTATAGGAAAATTCATTTACAGGAATACACCTATTGATGAGGTGCTGAAAGAGCTTTCCCTCTATTATGGCACACAACTGTATGCGTCGGAACATGAAAGGACAATTACCGGTGAATTCAAGACGGACGACTTAGGCGAAATCATCGCATTGATTGAAAAGACACTGGATATAAGAATAATACAGAAAGAGCGATGAAAAGAATCATATCCTTATTGTTTTTAGCTTTCTTGGTGGATGCTTCTTCCCTATATGCGCAGCATCGGGTTACCCTGGAAGACATGATGGGGCAGGTGAAACAGGTGTACCCTGTCAGCTTTGTGTATGATGCGTCTATCAGGCTTGATATTCCGTATACTGGCAAGAAACTTGGTATGGTCAGTCTGGAAAGTACCCTTGAAACCCTATTTCATCATACGAATATCAAGTGGGAAATAGATGGCAGTCATGTCATCCTTAAAAAGCTGTTGACTTATACGTTAAGCGGATACGTCTATCAGGACAATGGAGAAACTGTGGTAAATGCAACCGTATGGGACATGACTTCGAATGTGGGTACGCTGACTAACGAGCACGGGTTTTATAGCCTTACGTTAAGTGAGGGAAGGCATAAAATCCGGTTTTCGCACATTGGCAGTGGAGAACATCTGGAAAATGTTACGTTAGGCGGAAACAAATCAAAGAATATAACTCTGAAATCTGATTACCAGTTAAATGAAGTGGTGGTGACGGCTGATTTGAACTCGCCTCTTCATACCACTCAGACTGGAAAAGTCTCGCTTACAGCGAAGGACTTTGTAAATGGAAACAACTTTATGAGCTCGCCCGATGTGGTAAAGAAACTTCAAGGCTTGTCGGGAGTGGCCGGCGGGACGGAGCTTATCTCCGGGTTGTACGTACATGGTGGAAACAATGATGATAATTTGTTTCTTCTGGATGGTACTTCCTTGTATCAGGTGAATCATGCCGGAGGGTTGTTTTCAGCATTCAATACAGACATTATCAAGAATATAGATTTTTATAAAAGTGGTTTTCCTGCCCGTTATGGCGGACGGCTCTCTTCGGTGGTTGATGTGCGTACGAATGACGGCGACATGAAGGAATATCATGGCAGTTTTACGCTTGGACTTTTAGAGGGCAGGATACAGTTTGAAGGACCGATAGTGAAGGACCATACGTCGTTCAATGTCGCCATGCGCCGCACGTGGATGGACTTGCTTACCGCCCCGGCTATTGCCATTATGAATACCAGTCGCCGGAACAAGCAAAATGTGAGATATGCTTTTCATGACATCAATGCGAAAGTGACTCATGTATTCTCCGAAAAGAGTCGTGCGGATATCAGCCTTTATTCAGGGAATGACCTTTTTAAGTTCAGACATAAAGAATATCTGTTTGACCCAGAACCTACCAATATAGACAAGTTCAATCTGCAATGGGGTAATTTTACCGCATCTGCCAATTGGAAATACATTTTCTCGCACAACATGTTCGTCAATATTACAGGAGTTTATACTCATAATCGTTCCAGGTTCGATTATTTGAGTGAAGAACGCTTGGGATATATCGAAGGAACGAAGGGTGGAATTGTAAAAGAGCAGAACAATCATTCCACCATCAATGACTTCGGTTATCGGATGGAGTTTGATTATCGTCCAAACTCCTGGAATCACATCCGTTTTGGCTCCAATTATATACGCCATTTGTTTGTGCCCCAGAATTATTATTCGAAGTATGACAGTACATCGCAAGATGAGTTGATCGAGAAAGTGGATAGCCGGTACAAGAGCAATGAGTTTACGCTTTATGCAGAGGACGAGATGACGTTATGTAAAGGTGTGAAACTGAATGGAGGGCTGCATTACACGTTGTTTGGTATATCGGGTACGAAATATCATTCGATAGAACCACGTGCGGCAATCAATTTCAGGTTGTGTGATAAAGCCAGCCTGAAAGTCTCGTACACCGAAATGAGTCAGTTCATGCATCAGCTTTCGGCCACCTACTTGAATTTGCCGACTGACTATTGGGTGCCTTCCACAGCACGCATCACTCCCATGAAAGCACGTCAATACGCAGCGGGGGTATATACCCGATTGCCGTATAACATCCGGTGGAGTGTGGAAGGGTTTTATAAAACCATGGACAACCTGATAGAATATGATGGCAATAGTGGCATGCTTAATCCGATGGCAGACCGATGGGAGGAAGAGGTACGTACAGGGAAAGGAAAAGCTTACGGGATGGAAACTGACATCCGTTACAGTAACGGAAAGACTTCGGTCGATGCTTCCTATACACTTTCGTGGAGCAAGAGGTTTTTCCCTGACTTCCATTCTTCATGGTATCCGGATAAGTTTGACAACCGGCACCGGTTTTCTGTCAATATCGGGCATAAGTTTAATGAAAGAATTGACGTATACGTCTCATGGAATTATCATAGTGGGAATCGCATGACCATTCCGACACAGCAGGTAGATGCTCCCGTTATTCCGGGAGTAGAGAAGGCAAATGAAGGGATGATGATTTATGAGATGCCCAACAATGTTTCCCTTCCGGCCTATCATAGACTGGATTTGGGGATTAATTTCCGCAAAACCACGAAAAGAGGTTTCGAACGTATCTGGAATATCAGTTTGTATAATGCGTATTGCCGGATGAATCCGCTCTATGCTACTGTCCGGCAAAATCCGGACGGTACGTTTGTGGGAAAAGCTCATGGAGTGTTTCCTATCATACCCTCTTTCAGTTATACACTTAAATTTTAAATCCGTATGATATATCGACTTTTATTTATAGCCTTATTAATTTCTGTGCTACCATCTTGTACGCATGAGTTCAGTCTGAATGAGGTGGATGCCGAGCGCAAAATCGTTCTTTTCTGTATGCCTTCTACATTAGGCGATACGACACTGATACAGGTGGCACGAAGCAGGGTGATTCATAATCAGGGAACAAACACAGACAGCAAGCCTTTCCTTGTATTTAGGTTGAACGGAGAAGAGAAAGAGATTCACTACACGGAAGTTTCTACCGGTTTGCTTCCGGCTCAGTCGTATTATGTAGTGGGAAAACTAAAAGAAGACGACCTGATTAGTATGGAAGTGGCTTATCCTGATCTGCCAGTTGCCAAGTCGCAAACGGTGATACCGCAGGCGTTTCCACTGGATAAGTCGGAAGTTGTATTGACGGATGGGGAATACGGCAGGAAAATACAGTTCCGTATTGCTTTTACAGACTCTGCCGGAGCAGAGGATTATTATGGAATGAGAGTCATAAAAAAGACCAGCAAAGCGTTTTTACAACCTGAAAACTCAGATTCGGATACCATAAAATATACTTCTGTAGACCTTAACCTGGATAACGAACCTTTATTTTCGGAAAAGACAGGATTTGATGACATTTTCGATATATCGAAAGAATATTACCGTAATCTGTATATCTGGGATGACAGCAAGATAAACGGGAAAAATTATACGTTGAAGGTAGATACCTATTATGATGCCGGGTATGAAAATGAAGAACGGAAAGAAACTATCGAGTTTAAAATCTATTTGTACAAATTGTCGAAAGAAATGTACACTTACCTGAAGTCGCTCAATCGTATAAATAATAATGACTTGGGAGGATACGGGCTTGCTCCCATCCGTAGCCACTATACCAATGTGGAAAACGGAATCGGTCTTTTAGGAGGATGTAATGTGTATGAAAGTGAATGGATAAGCAATCCGAAAGAGTGAGAAGAATTTTATTTACAAACTAAAATATAGACTTATGAAGAAAAAAATTTTATTTACGCTGGTAATGACGGTATCATTATTGTGTGTAGGTGTACAAGCGCAAGAGTTCAGATATGGACTTTCAGGAGGGTATAACTATAATTCCACGAAAGAAAGTATTTCCAGATCTGGTTTTCATGCCGGATTGAAAGGGGAATATGCCTTCCGTGAGGCTGCAAAAGGGCTGTATGCAGATATGGGACTGATGATTTCCTCATACGGTTGGAAAAGTGTTCCTTATTATGTAATGAATGAGAGAACCTACGAATATGAAAGTACGCCTTATTATCTTCATCTTCCTATCCATTTAGGCTATAAGTTGAAAGTCGGGAGAAATGTCAGTTTGTTTTTGGATGCCGGACCTTATTTCAATGTCGGTTTGTTTGGTCAAATGAAGCAAATTGCCAGTCTTCCGGGAGAACCGGATATTGTCACAGTGTCCTCACATAATATGTTTAAGGAGGGAGTGATGCCGCGCTTTGACTGGGGAGTAGGCTTTCGTGCCGGGGTAGAGATAGCCCGCCATGTACAGATTGCCATCGGATACGACTGGGGCATGACCAAAACTTATCAGCATAATCCCGATACCAAGTTCCGGACTTTTGTAGCTTCATTAACGTATTATTTTTAGTCAGAATGAAAAATAAACTAACTTTGAGGTGATTGCTTTTTAATCTTTAAGTTATGAAATCGGTAGTGGTTTTTCTTATGGCTTTGGGACTATCCTGTATGCAGATTTTTGGACAAGAAAGTATCAAAAAAGATACGATAAAGCTTGGTGCAGGGTTGAAAAAAGATGTGGGTGGGAAATTCTTGTCGATTAACCCATCCACGGATAGAGTGAAGATAAAAGACCATGAAGTAAATCAAGAAATACAATCTGATTCACCCGTAGATTTTGATTTTAGGCAGGAAAGGCCTTTTTATATTCCAACCTATTATGTGAATCCTTCTCCCATGTTTATGGGTGACTATAATGCATTCGGGCAGTTTTCTCCCTATTTTTATGGCAGGGGAATGCAGACTACCATTCCAGGCATCGGTCGGGTGAACCAGATGATGTTTATATACCAAAGGGAAATCAATGATTTCTTGGATATATATGTAGGAGTGAATGCGGCAAAATATACTTTCCCCTATAGTGTCGGTCAGTCGTTTGGTGTGTCAGGAGGCATGACACTTCATCCGGCAGATGATTTTCATCTTACGGTGTTTGGTGCTTATAGTCCGGATAACAGGTATAATCTCAACCGTACGTATTATGGAGCCACCGTTGGTTACGATTTTACAAACCGTTTTGGAGTGGAGGTTGGTGTACAAAGGTATTATGATGTGCGACAAGGATGGAAGACTGCACCGATGGTCGTTCCATCCTATAAGTTTCGTAAGTTTAAACTAGGCATAGATGTGGGAGGCCTGTTTTATGAAGCAGTGAGAAGTGCAATTGAACGATAAGTGTCTTTTTATTCTTAATTAAACAATTATGGATTGCTGAAAGGATAATTTATGAGAAGAGTGGGGTGAAGTTTGGTGTATAATATCTACTTTTGAGGACTATTCTTAAAAATAATATCTTATAATGAAGTCTGTCAATCTATATGGAGTTGTCATAGGTACCATCATCATGGCAAGTTGTGTGAATCACAAGATGGTAAATATTGAAGGCGTATGTAGCAACTGCATGGATGGGACGCCAATAGAATTGTATTATCTTCAGAATGATTCGGTGATTAATGTCGCTAGTGATACTTTGCTCCATGGAAAATTTAATTTCAGCATTGAACCTAATTTTGAAGTGGCATATTATCTTTCAGTAAATGACACGTTGAATCCATTAAAAGGAATGTTCTTTGCCGAAAAGGGAACGGTAAAGATAGCATTTGATTCGGTATATCATGTAACAGGAACACCTATGAACGACTTGTACAATACTTACCTTACAGAAACACGCAGAATAGAAAAATTAGGAGAGATGGAATATCGCAGAAGCATAGAAGGAAAAGATAATCCGGATACTTCGGTGTATGATTCTTTGGCTCAGGTCTACACAGAGTATAAAGTGAAGTTTCAGCTTGATAATATACACAATATTGTAGGCAAGACCACATTTATCAATGAAATAGGTTCTGTGTATGACCCTCATTTCCTGGAAACCTATCCCACTTTGCCGGAAGAAGTGAAAGCTGACAAGAAAGTGCAATGGTATTATGAACTTCGCCTGGATATGGACAGAAAACAGAAAGAGTTAGATGCCAGGATTGGTAAAAAGATAAGGGATATGGAATTTCCGGATGCCAATGGGATAACAAGAAGGCTTTCTTCGTTTATTCCTAAAAATGGGTATCTGTATATTGATTTATGGTCTTCTGCCTGTGCTCCCTGTATTGCGGAATTTCCCGAACTGGAAAAAACTTACAGCCAGTATAAGGAGAAAGGATTGGATATACTTTTGATTTCGATAGACAAGAGTATGGATGATTTTCAGGCGGCCATGAAGAAATATCAAATCAAGTTTACTTCTTTGATTGATACAACTGAAGGAGAAAAGGTAAAAGAGAATTTTCCTTTCTCAGGTATACCGCATGGTATTCTGATTAATAGCAATGGCGAGATTGTGGCAAACCAGCTTCACAATATGCTGTTGAAACAAAGATTAGAGGAACTGATAAGATAGACGTCTTAAATGCCTATAAATGAAATGTAAAAAAATTATAGCAGGTCTCTTCATATATGTAGGTTTTGCATCATCTGTATTCAGTCAGACAACCGGAAAGATAGTAGATGCCAATCAGCATCCAGTAGAAGGTGCTACCATCGTCATGCAGCTACCGGATTCAACCTATTTAGGTGCAACCATATCTGCAGCCGACGGTACATTTACGCTTGAACCGGAACCGGAGAATTATCAGCTTATCATTCAGCATTTGCTTTATAAGACCAGGCAGGTGAAGGGTCAGGCACGTGATGCCGGTGTCATTACTTTGGAATCGAAGGACTACAATCTGGAGGAAGTGGTAATCGAGGGAGAACGCCCGTTTGTAACCGTGGAACAGGGAAAACTGAATTATGACATTTCGGCCATCTCAGAAAAGCATATTGTAAACAATGCTTACGAGGCTATCTGTAAGTTGCCGGGTGTGCAGGACAGGAACGGTAAACTCTCGCTGGTGGGAGCAAAGGACGTAACGGTTATCCTGAACGGAAAAGCAAGTACACTGACACAGGAACAGCTGATTGAGATGCTGAAGAATACTTCCGCTTCGCAGGTACAGACAGCCGAAGTGATGTATAATACACCGCCCGAATATCATGTGCGCGGGGCTGCCATCAATATTGTGACTGCTAAGGCAGACGACAATACCATTCAGAGTGAACTGTCGACCAGCTACAGCAACCAGTATTTCAGCAGTTACAGCGGCAATGTAAACTTCCTGATGACGAAGGGAAAGTCATCGCTGAATGTCTCTTACAATCCGGGTTATTCGCATATAATGACGGTGATGGACCTGGCATCCCAACATACCTATGACGGAAAAGTATATGACATCACGCAGACACAGAAAATCAATACAAAGGGCTGGAAGCATAATATCTATGCTGAGTACGGCTATCAGATAAACGAGGATAATGAGTTGAGCGTGGGTTACAACGGTGCCCTTTCTGATAATGGTAAAGGTACGATTGATGTAAACGGGAACTTCCAGAACAGCCACAATGACAAGTTGCAGGACAGCCGTCTGCACAATGTCTTTGCCCGCTATTCTTCCGGATTCGGACTTGACCTTGGGGTGGATTATACGGACTATACCATGAATGACAAGAATCGTCTGGAAAGTAAACTGACAGACAATACCCGTCAGTTGCTTGATTATACTTCGGACCAGAAAATCCGCAAGTTCTCTGTATATGCCGACCAGAGCCACGCTCTCGCCAATGACTGGACTTTGAAATACGGTGTCCGTTATGATTATACGGACAATAAGAACGCCCAGTTCTTCAATCAGACTGAAGGAAAGGATGATGTGGGCAATTCTTCCTCACGTCTTTATGAGCAGATTACCAACTTTTATGGAGGCTTCGACAAAGAGTTTGAAAACGGTCTGTCTCTTTCTCTCTCGGCAACCGGTGAGTATTATTCCATCGGAAATTATCATAAATGGGCGGTCTATCCGCAGGCCAGTCTGACCTATTCGCCGTCGGAGAAACATACGTTTATGTTGGGGGTATCATCGGAAAAAGATTACCCTACCTATTGGGATATGCAGACCAGTACCACTTATATGAACGCTTATGAAGAGCTCCAGACTATTGAGGGACTGCGGCCTGCTAATGTGTATAGTGTAAATGCCAATTATCTCTTCCTGCAGAAGTACATGTTGTCGTTGTTCTACGAGCGTACCAATGATTATTTCACGATGGATATGTATCAGGCAAAAGACCGTCTGGCGCTTGTGTATCGCACGCAGAACTGGGACTATTACCAGTCCTTCGGTATGAGCGCCAACGTTCCGTTCAATATCGGTGAGTGGTTGTCTTCTCAGGTGAATGCGACGGTGGTCAATGACCGTAACCGTTGCGATAACTTTTGGGATATTCCTTTCGACCGTAAGAAATGGGCCTGTATGCTTGCTATGCAGAATCATTTTTCGGTAGGTTCCAACCTCGGATTTGATCTGGATGCGATGTACCGTTCAAGCATGATTTCCGGTATCAGCGATACGAAACCGGTCTTTACGGTCAATGTAGGAGCGCAGTGGAACTTCCTGAAGGATAAGGCCAGTCTGAGCCTGAACTGTGCTGACTTGTTTGATACCATGCGTATGAAGGTGAGAAACCGCTATGCAGGACAGCACATCGACTTGAATATGGGGCAGTACAGCCGTACCGTTTCAGTGAAATTTGTCTACCGTTTTGGTGGCAGCATCAGTAAGGAGAAGAAAGAGGTGGATTCTTCACGTTTCGGAAGATAATACACAAACATGATGGAATATTTAGCATTGACTTAACTCTATGAAAAAGCTATTTTTATATGTTATAGGCAGCTTAATCATACTGCCTGTTTACAGTCAGCATTTGATTAAAGGAACAATCATCGATTCGGAAAATGCGGTGATGCCGATGGTGAATGTCGCCTTTTTGAATCAGGCAGACAGTACACTCGTCACCGGAGCAGTATCCGACTCTTGCGGGGTATATGGCACATCGCTTGCTGGAGGTAACTATATCATCCGCTATTCTTATCTGGGTTATGAGACATTGTGTCGGAATATACAAGTCAATGCGAATCTCACATTGCCGGTAGTTAAAATGGAACTGGCACAGACCGAGCTTGAAGGAGTGGAGGTTACTGCCTACCGAAAACCTTTCAAATTGGATAGGGAAGGTATTACGGCTGATGTGCCTAATACGATTCTTGCCAGACAGACTACATTGGATGATTTGCTTTGCAAGATACCCGGTATTCAGAAACGTGGTGAAGACATTGAAGTGATTGGTAGAGGTCTCCCTGCCTATTATATCAATGGCCGTGAAGTGACAGACCAGACTGAACTGGATAATCTGGCTATCGACCAGATTCAGTCTGTCAGACTGGTGACGAATACGGGGGTACGTTATCACTCTGAGCAGCGTGCGGTGATTGAAATCAAGACCAAACGCCTGGGCGAAGGACTTGCCTTTAATGTCAGCGGTAATCTGCTGCAGGGGAATTATCTTAGTCAGAATTACAAGATGAACGGAAGTTACAATTACAAGAACTGGGACTTCTTTCTCTCTTATAATTATGACCGGGGAAAGAAGGATTCGAATCTTGACGTTTACCAGCAGACTCAAAGTGATACAATCTGGAATCTGACCGATTTGACCCGGAAACAAATCTTCAACGAAAGCCATGCCTATACGGGAGGGGTTTCTTATCATTTCTCTCCTGAGTCGGAAATCGGCCTGAAATATGAAGGTAAATACAGTGAAGGTAGTACGTTCTCTAAGGATACGCTTTCCATGATACCGGACAAAGGGACTTCAACCTTTATCAGGAATCTCAGCGATGTGTCCGACAAGTCCGTCAGCAACCATCTGAATCTGTATTATACAAACGACTGGAAGAATGGCTGGAAGATGAACGCATTCGGTGATTATCTTCATAAGACCGACCGAAGCCTTGGCAATATCCGTGAATGGGAAAGCGACGGTGTGGAAACGTCTATGGATTATTATCGTAAAGCGGACTGGGATTTGTTTGCTGCCAAATTAAATTTGTCGTATGAAACCGGGAAAGCCGGAACTTTCAGCTTCGGTTATGATTTCAGCCACACAACCGGAACGGACTATATAGAGTATGTCCGTGCGTTGAATAATGGTAGTACAAGTAATACGGAAATGAAAAATTCGCTCTACCTGTCGTACGATTACACATGGAACAATCTGTCGCTGGGAGCCGGATTGCGTTACGAACATATACGGAGCGATTTGAGGGAAAACAATAGCAACAAGAATCAGAACCAGACTTATCATAACTTCCTGCCCTCTGTTTCGTTAAGCTACAATACCGAGAACCTGCAACAGGCACTTACATATTCCGTTCATACGGAGCGTCCGCCTTTTGGTGTAATGAACGACAATGCGGTGTACACAGATCGGTTTACTTATCAAAAAGGAAATCTTTACCTGAAACAGGCTTTGACTCATGACCTGAACTATATGCTGTTTTATAAGTTTCTGTTCTTTAACCTGAATTATACTCATACCCATAATCCGCTGATAACAGCTTTCTACAGTATGCCGGGAAATTCAGCGGTTACGGTCAGCTACATGGATAATTTTGATAGAATGCATAATCTGACGGGGATGGTAAACGTGCAATATCCGGTGAAGTGGTGGCTACCCTCACTTACGCTTACCTGTTTGAAGACCTTCTTCAATTATCCGGGGTCGAATGAGAGTATCTTAAAAGCCGGACGTCCGCTGGTGATGCTGAACTTCAACAATAGTTTTACACTTCCATCCGGATTCCTGTTGTCTGCTGATTTTAATTATGGTTCCAGAGGATATTATCAGTTGTACGAGGCGAAGAGTTATACCTCCTTCAACCTGAGTTTGAAAAAATCGTTCCTGAAAGACAAACTTCAACTTTCACTGGATGCTTACGATATTTTCAATAAGAACAATACGCGTGCTTCAGCCCGTCTGAATGATATTATCATGCACAGTATCGGAAAAGAGGAAACCCGAAAAGTCGGTTTTACGATAACTTATCGCTTCCGCACCGAAAAGAAGATGAATAATCAGAGTGCAGCTGAGACGGAAATGTCACGATTGAATATGGATAATCAGTAAAGATGGCTGAATGAACACTTTCCAACGATATATGGTGTTGAATTCCCTTGTGCTGGTGGTGATACCTGTGATGGGCCAGCAAAAGGAAGACAAGGAAATTAAGCTGAATGAAGAAACGGTAAAACTCATTCAGTTTGATTTCCTTTCAGGGGATATGGAGAATTATAACAAGCCTTTGGAAGCCCCATTGGAAAAGAAATGGATGGAGTACAAGAATCCTTTTGATGAAGGAATTCCCCGAAGTCTGACAGACAGTCTTATGGCAAAGAAACCGAAGGGATATATCCGTATGTGTCCTTATTCCATTTGGACAAAACGGGGAGAAGATCCGGTGTATGATGTGACTGTGGAAGGTCGTCCGCCTGAACTTATCATGAACGAGGGACCGGACGTCAGTAAAAAACTACAGACGGATTACGGGCATTCTCTCAAGCCCTCAACGGGCAGAACGTATGATATGCTGAATAACTCCACTCCCATTGAAGTCGGAAAAATTTTCAAGAAATATATAAAGCCGTTGCTACCTGCAAAAAAGAGTAAATAGCTTCTTATAGATTCTTCAGTTTCCTTCCGTATATTCCTTAAAATAGAGTTAAATTTACCTCGACACGTACGTGACGAGGTCTTGACACGTACGTGCTGATGTCTCGTCACGTTCGTGTCGAGATATTGACAGCTACGTGTCAAGGTATTTTTGAATAGGAGTTTCTCTTTTATATAAGGCGGTTTAGAAGATTTATGACGGCCCAGTTACTTCTATTAGGACTGGTGTAGAGGCAAATCGTAGATTTTGAGGAAGTTATAGTGATAATCATTCAGTAATCATTATATTTGTGAGAATTTGCATGGTTGGTTTATATAGAAGGATATAATCGTACTATGCATTTTCGGTTTGCAGATAAAAGCTGAATGAAACTTAAAACATAATACAATGAAAAAAAGAGTATGGATGGCAATTATTTGCCTTTGTTTGTCCGCAGGACTGCCTGCACAAGATTCATTAAAGGTAAATACGAAACAAATTGGTGTGGAGGATATTGTAGATGTGCTGAATGTGATGCGTGTAAAGATGTTCCATTTTGACCTGATGCCGTTCCTGACAGATACGTATGAAGTACAAGTATATGTGGAGGAACATGAGAAAGGGAAAACATCCAAACGTATCGAGCTGTTTCGGATGGGGAAAAATAAGGAGCTGCTGAAAGATTCCTGGAGATACAAGGATTTGCCGGAGGACACAGAAGTGTGGAATAAAATCACAGACCTGTCTTTATTCCTGACAAGCAGAAATGACTCTACAACTTTGCTTACTATTAAAGTTCCGAATGCGATGACTGCGAATGTGGCATTGAAGTTGCATCCGTTAGGAAAAGAAAAGGTGTATTTTTACGAAGCCAGACCTTATATCTTACGGAATAATCCGAATGCAGACAGCCTGAACATACCTTTAATCTTATACGGCTCTGGCTGGGTAGATGAACAATACGGATTTATGCGCTTCTGTGGGGAAAGAGAAATTGACGGGAATGATAAGACCGGAATGATTTTGTCGAACGTACCACATTATTATGTGGTGGGAGTGGAGTTGCATAAGGCAGCCAAGTAAAGGAAATTTTGATTTCTTGAATATAGGATGCGGTTCGGCAATACTTGTGCTCAAAAGCAGGCTTTTGGCTTGGTATTGCTCTCACCTTTCACTATCTTTGCGGCTTAATCGGACATTTGTCCGGAAAGTGAAAAGGATATGATAAAATTTACGGATATGAAGACTAAACTATTGATGTTGCTTGTCCTTTTGGGAAGCCTGTGGACGAGCAACTTGTATGCTCAGACACGTTATCCCAAACGGGAGTTTCGCGGAGCCTGGATACAGTGTGTAAACGGACAGTTCCAGGGGATGCCTACGGAGAAAATGAAGAAGGTGCTGGTGAGCCAGTTGGACAACTTGCAGAAGGCTGGTATTAATGCCATCATTTTTCAGGTGAGGGCAGAGGCGGATGCCTTGTATAAATCTCCTTACGAACCATGGAGCCGTTTCTTGACCGGTGTGCAGGGAAAAGCTCCTTCGTCTATGTGGGATCCTTTGCAGTTTATGATTGAGGAATGCCACAAGCGGAACATGGAACTTCATGCGTGGATTAATCCGTATCGTGCCAAGACGAAAGGAACAGGTGCTTTGTCGCCCATGCATCCCTACAGCAAGAATCCGGAACTGTTTGTGCAGTATGCCGGCCAGCTGTATTTTGATCCGGGACTGCCGGAATCCAGAAAATACATCTGCAAGATTGTACGCGACATTGTGACCCGTTATGATGTGGATGCCATTCACATGGACGACTATTTCTATCCTTATCCGAATCCGGGAGAGGAGTTTCCGGATAATGTCAGCTTTGCAGCATACGGTCGCGGATTTACTCGTCGGGCAGATTGGCGTCGGGATAATGTGAACGTGTTGATTAAGGAAATTCATGAAACCGTACGCGAATGCAAACCGTGGGTGAAGTTTGGTGTATCACCGTTCGGTATTTATCGTAACAAGAAGAATGACCCGAACGGAAGTGAGACAAACGGATTGCAGAACTACGATGACTTGTATGCCGACGTGCTTTTGTGGGTAAACAATGGCTGGGTAGATTACAATATCCCGCAGATTTATTGGGAAATCGGACATCCGGCAGCCGATTATGATACACTGATTCGCTGGTGGGCACGCCATTCGGCAGCTCGTCCGCTGTATATCGGTCAGGATGTGATACGCACTGTATCGAAAGCGGATTTGATGAATCCGAACCAGAGCCAGATTCCGGCAAAGTATAATTTGCAGCGTTCATTGCCTACCGTACAGGGTAGCTGTCAGTGGTATGCGGCGGCAGTGGTAGAGAATAAGGGAAATTACCGGGATATGCTGGTGAAAGAATATCACAAGTATCCGGCATTGCTTCCGGCTTCTCCGTTTATGGACGATAAGGCTCCGGGCAAAGTGCGTAAGCTGAAACCGGTATGGACTGCAGACGGATACATCTTGTTCTGGACGGCACCGAAGGCAAAAACCGAGATGGATAAGGCTTATCATTATGTGGTGTACCGCTTCGGAAGCAAGGAGAAGGTGAATTTGAATGATCCTTCACACATTGTAGCGATTACACACGATGAATTCTATAAGTTGCCGTATGAAGATGGAAAAACGAAATATCGTTACGTAGTGACTGCACTCGACCGTCTGCACAATGAGTCGAAATCGGTATCAAAGAAGATCAAGCTGTAAATATCAGTCTGATAGAAAATAGAAAGGGCAGGAAGAAAGGTTTGTGGTTTTCTTCCTGCCCTTTTTTATGGATTTCCCTATAAGTTATTTGATATTTTTTCGAATCTTGCTAAGATAGGCATGCATGCCTTCTGCATCTTTCCGGCTGATAATATCTAACAGTTCGTTTAGCTCCGTACGGATATTTTCTACCTGAGCCGGAGTGCGTGGATTGAACAAGATTTCCTGTAGCAGAAAATCATCTTCGCTCAGCACACCTTGCGCAATGGCCATGTGGCGCTTGAAGGTAGTACCCGGTGCATCTTGGTGTTTCATGACGGCTGCAAACACAAAGGTAGATACGAACGGGATGGACAAGGAGTAAGCCACAGTTTCGTCGTGCTCCTCGAAGGTGTATTCAAAGATGTTCAGCTTCAGGTGCTGGTAAAGGTCCTTGAAGAAAATCTTTCCCAGGTGGTCACCTTCCTTGATGATGATGGCATTCTCCGTACTCAGTTTGTCGAGGTTGGCAAATGTAGGACCGAACATCGGGTGGGTAGATACATAACGGAAGCCGCAGTTTTCATAAAACTCCTTTAATCCGGTTTTCACGGAAGCGATGTCGCTGATGATACAGTCCTTCGGCAGTACCGGAAGGACCTGATGGAAAGCATCGAGTGTGTATTTTACCGTGGCAGCATTGATGACCAGCTCCGGCTTGAATTCGCTGATTTCTTCCAGCTTGGTGAAGCGGTAGCAGTTGTACATAAAGCGCAGGCGTTGGGGATTCACATCGTATACGGCGACTTCATGTTCAAAACTCAATACATCGGTAAAGAAGGAGCCCATTTTCCCGGCTCCTAAAATCAATATTTTCATGCTTTGTTTCTGTTATTTGTTGATGATTTCCATTTGCTGGCGCACGCTTTCTTCGTGAATCAGCTCGAATACTTGTTTGACGAAATCGGAATCCATGCCGCAAAGTGAGCCTTGTGCGCCACGCTTGTCCAGAATTTCGTTGTAACGTCCGGTCTGCAGGATGGTCATGTTATGTTCCTTTTTGAAGGTACCGATTTCACGGCACACACGCATACGTTTGGCGAGTATGTCCATCAGGTCGTTGTCACATTCGTCAATCTGCCGGCGGAGCTCGTTCAGGTTTTCTGTCGTCTGATGCTCAGAACGGATTACGAGTAGGTTCAGGATGTAGTCTAGAATATCGGGAGTAACCTGCTGTGCGGCATCGCTCCATGCACATTCCGGATTGCAGTGTGATTCGATAATGAGTCCGTCGAAGCCTAAGTCCATGGCCTGCTGGCACAGCGGAGCAATCAGTTCACGTTTTCCGCCGATATGGCTCGGGTCGCAGATAATAGGCAGGTTCGGGATACGGCGGCGCAGTTCGATAGGAATGTGCCACTGCGGCAGGTTGCGGTAAATTTTCTTGTCGTATGAAGAGAATCCACGATGAATGGCACCGATACGTTTCAGTCCGGCATTGTTGATGCGTTCCAATGCACCAATCCATAGTTCTAGATCAGGGTTTACCGGATTCTTCACATAGACGGGAATATCCACGCCTTTCAGTGCATCGGCAATTTCCTGTACGGCAAACGGGTTGGCAGTAGTACGGGCACCAATCCATACGATGTCTACATCAGCTTTCAGGCATTCGTACACATGCTTGGCGGTAGCTACTTCCGTGGCTACGTACATGCCGGTTTCCTTCTTCACTTCTTTCAGCCAGGAAAGTCCTTCCACGCCGATACCTTCGAAACCTCCCGGTTTGGTGCGGGGTTTCCAGATTCCGGCACGGAATATCTTGATACCTTTGTCAGACAGTGACTTGGCTGTAGTCATAACTTGTTCTTCTGTTTCGGCACTGCAAGGGCCTGCAATGATCAACGGGCGTTCCTGAGAAACACCTTCCAGTTCAATAGGGAGTAAATCTAACTGTTCCATGGTAGTATTTGATTTTTGTAATGTTATTTATTCATGATGGCCTGGATTCGTTTTAACGCCTCCTCCAGTTGAGGCTCTTTGGCGCAGAGTGAAATACGGATATACCGTTTTCCGTTGCTGCCGAAAATGAATCCCGGAGTGATGAACACGCGGGCTTCGTGCAAGACTTTCTCGGTCAGTTCTTCTACGTCGGCATAGTGGTCTGGAATGCGTCCCCACAAGAACATACCTACTTGTTCCGGGTCGAAGGTACATCCCAAGGTATGCATAATTTCTTCAGCCAGTTTCCGGCGGCGTGCGTAAGTCTGGATATTGGCTTCTTCGTGCCATTCTGCGCTGTTGTGGTAAGCCTGTGCGGCTGCCAGCTGCAAGGGGCGGAAAGTACCGGAATCAATGTTGCTCTTGATTTTCAGAATCCACTGTACGAAAGTGGCATTGGTTGCCAGCATACCTACGCGCCATCCCGGCATGTTGTGGCTCTTGCTCATGGAGTTGAACTCGATACAGCATTCTTTGGCTCCCGGCACGTTCAGGATACTGATAGGTTTACGGTTCAGAATGAAACTGTACGGATTGTCGTTGACGATGACAATCTGGTGACGGTGTGCAAAATCCACCAGCTTCTCGTAAAGCTCCATGGTGGCATTGGCACCGGTCGGCATGTTGGGATAGTTGGTCCACATGATTTTTACCCGACTTAAATCCATCTTTTCCAGCTCTTCGAAATCCGGTTGCCAGTGATTGTCTTCCCGCAGGTTGTAGTTCACGATTTCACTTCCCAAAATCTTGTTCAGTGAAGTGTAGGTAGGGTATCCGGGGTTTGGAACCAGCACCTGGTCACCGGGGTTCACCAGTGCAAGTGTGACGTGAAGGATACCTTCCTTCGAACCGATAAGCGGCTGGATTTCCGTTGCCGGGTCCAGGTCTACATCATACCATCTTTTATACCAGTCGGCCATGGCTTTGCGCAGTTCCGGTATTCCCACCGTAGGCTGGTAGCCGTGTGCGTCCGGCTTGCGGGCATTCTCACACAACACGTTGATGGTCTCTTCTGAAGGCGGCATGTCCGGGCTTCCGATTCCTAAGCTGATGACATTCTTTCCTTCGGCATTCATCCGTGCCACTTCTTTGAGTTTCCGGCTAAAGTAGTATTCGCTGACGTGGCTCAGTCGGCTGGCCGGCTCTATCTTATAAGGTTGATTCTCCTTCTGCATATTCTCCTAAAATTTTAAGTGCTTTGGTTAATGGCATTACTGCATCAATGGATTGTTTGTATCTCAAATAGTCGTTGAACATCACGTCTACGTAGAACAGGTATTCCCATTCCCGCCCGATGATGGGCAACGACTGTATTTTTGTCAAGTTAATGTGATAGAACGAAAAGATGGACAACACTTGTGACAAGCTTCCTTCATTATGAGGCAGGGAGAAAACAATGTTGGCCTTGTTGATTTTGGAACGGTCTTTCAGTTCGTCGGCCATCCAGGGATCGCATATCACCAGAAAGCGGGTGAAATTATGCTTGTTGGTTTCAATGCCTTCCTGCAGGATTTTCATGCCGTAAAGCTCGGCTGCATATTTGGAGCAGATGGCAGCATGTCCTTTTAATCCCTTTTCCTTGATGTCGCGTGCGCTGCCTGCGGTATCTTCCGTTTCTACCACCTTCAGTTGTGGATGGTGTTGCAGGAAATCCCGGCATTGTGCCAGTGCTACCGGGTGGGAGTTTACCTCTGTCAGTGTACTCCAGTCTTCTCCGGGCAGACACATGATGCTGTGGCTGATTCGTAATTTGTGTTCTCCAATAATCGTAGCTCCACTGTCTCTGAGCAATTCGTAATTGTGAAGGAGACTTCCGGCAATCGTATTCTCAATGGCAATCATTCCGATGATGCTGCTGTCTTTTTTCAGGTTATCGAACACCTCTTCGAATGTGTTGCAGCAAATCAGTTCGATTTCTTCATCCTTGAAAAACTTATGGGCTGCAATGTCGTGATACGAGCCCGGAACTCCTTGTATGGCTATCTTCTTCATCTTTTGTGTAACTATAAAAAAAGTCCCGCTCCATCGAAGCGGGACTTTGTATTATCATTTCATTCTTGTTTTCTCTATTAACGTATGCATGCAAACTCCCGCTTCACTTCATTGCTAAAGTAAAAGAAATAAAAGTAAAAGAAGAAGTATGATGCAAATGTTCTCATTTGTTTGTTATTTTGTTGTTATTTCTGCTGCAAATGTAATACTTTTCTTTAAAAAACAAATGTTCCGACAAACTTTTTCTTCTTATTTTTAAAAAATAGCCTCAGAATGGCGGATATGAATGTATTTTCTTACCTTTGTTGTACAGAGATATTTCATTTGTAAAACAGCCAAAATAAATAAGAACATGAACTATAATTTTGATGAAGTGATTGACCGTCGCGGCACATGCAGTGAGAAAGTAGACGGTATGGTAAACGTATGGGGAAAGTCTGATTTGATTCCGATGTGGGTGGCCGATATGGATTTTGCCACACCTCCGTTTATCTTGGAAGCCATTCGCAAACGTTGCGAACATCCGGTGTTGGGATATACCTTCCGTTCAGACGATTACTATCAGTCTATTATCGGATGGGTAAAGAAACGTTATGGCATGTCGGTAGAGAAGGAAGAAATCAATTTTGTACCGGGCATTGTACCGGGTTTGGGAATGGCTATCAACTGTTTCACAAAGCCGGGCGACAAGATTATGATTATGCCTCCGGTGTACCATCCTTTTGCCTGGCTGGTGACACGCAACAACCGTCGCTTGGTGGAATGCCCGCTGAAGGAAGTGGACGGACATTATCGTATGGATTTGGATTTGATTCGCCGTTCCATAAAGGGAGTGCGGGTATTGATTCTGTGTAATCCTCACAACCCGGGAGGAGTGGTTTGGAAGAAAGAAGAATTGCAGGAACTGGCCGAAATCTGTGCTGATGACAATGTGATTGTCTTTTCGGATGAAATTCATGCCGACTTGACTTTACCGCCTTATCAGCATCTGCCTTTTGCCATGGTGTCAGAAAAAGCCCGCAACAACTCCGTTACTTTCATGGCACCCAGCAAGACTTTCAATATGCCGGGAGTAGCCGCTTCGCATACCATTATTTACAATGAAGGACTTCGTTCACGTTTTGTGACTTACCTGGATGCAGGAGAACTGAATGCGGGACATGTATTTGCCTGGCCTGCCGTAACCGCTGCTTACACTGAAGGAGAGGAGTGGCTGAAACAGTGTCTGGCTTATATTCAGGGAAATATTGACTATGCAGATGCCTATACAAAAGCACATACTCCTAAGATTAAGGTGATGCGTCCGCAGGCTTCTTACCTGATTTGGCTGGATTGTCGCGAACTGGGATTGTCGCACGAAGCATTGAATGCTTTCTTCGTCGACAAAGCCGGACTGGCATTGAACGATGGAGAGATGTTCGGTAAGGAAGGAGCAGGCTTTATGCGAATGAATGTAGGTTGTCCGCGTGTGACACTTGAAAAGGCCTTACAGCAATTGAAAGCAGCTTACGAAGCACTTTAATGCATTTATTATATATAAAAAGAACGGGTGCGGAATTTCATTGAATGAATGTTCCGCACCCGTTCTTTTTGAGAAGTATCGTTTAGTAGATTCCGGTTTGCAGATTGCTCTTTTCAAAGTTATTGAAATTGCCGGAAATCAGGTTCTCTTTTTCAGGAGCCAGCTCGATGGCCTTTTTCATGTCTTCTGCTGCACCGGCCTTGTCGCCCATCAGCAGGTGAACGCGTCCTCTTTCCTGGTACAGTTGCGCTTCCTGCGGAATCAGTTCAATAGCTTCCTGATAATTCTCGAGTGCCTTGTCCAGTTGTTTTTCCTCTATCAGCAAGCCACCTTTCAGCAAATACGCTTTCACGTTGAACGGGTTCAAAGCTATAACTTGTTCCACGCATGCTTCTCCTTCCTGATTTTCTCCCATACCGATGTGGATGGTAGCTTTCAGGAGAAGCGCTTCCTCTTCTTCCGGATTCAGTTTCAGTACCTGCTCCAAGTCATTGAGCGCATCTTTCGCCTGGCGCATTTCCCACAGCACTTCGGCACGCAGAAGATAAGCTTCTGTGAAACTCTCGTTTTGTACGATGGCCTTAGTCAGCATGACAATGGCTTGCAAGTCATTTTTCAAGCCACGTGCTGCACGAGCGGCTAAGTAGTAAGCCTGGGCATTCTTTTCATCCAGGGCGATGGCTTTCTGGCTGGCTTTCTCCATACCTTCATAGTCCTCTTGTATATAGCATACGCTGGCCAGAGACAGCAAGGCCTGTACGTTTGTCTCATCTTGGGCAATCAGCCGGTCAAGGGTGATACGTGCATCCTCCGTACGGTTGGCCTGAAGATATGCACTGGCCAGTAAACCCAGCGTTTCCTTTTCTTCTTGATGTGCCACTGCTTCTTCAAAACATTTGATGGCGTAGGGCAGCTTGCCCATGTTGCGGGCACGGATGCCGTCATATTTCAGGATGTCGAAATTCTTCTTGTCTTGTTTCTCTTGTTCGTTTGCATCGGATTTACTTTTTCCGAATAAAGATGATAATAATCCCATGATAAACTGATTTAATGTTTTTTCTGTGGCAAAGATAGGCAGAAAAAAGAAAGAAATTTGTATGTTTGTACCGTATTTTACTTTAAAAGATGAAACTATGAAGAGGCTAATGTTTTTGGTGGCAGCGGTTTTGGCTTGCCATTCCATGCAGGCACAATATTTCTGCACGACAGAGGGTACAGAACTGCACTATGTGAATTACGATGAAATCGGTCAGAGCACATCGGATGAAACCATGACCGTAAGTAAGGTAGAGAAAGTGGACGGAAAGCTTCAGGCTGCCTACTATGATAAGATTGTCACTACAAAGGCAAAGAACAATACTAGCTATACCTTGTTCAACTGGAGCTACGATGGAGTCAATACGGTATGTACGGAAGATTTGATGTACGGTCCGTATGTGGATTCTGATTCCGACCCTGCTAAATACAACGAGGCTGCCCGTTTAGGTTTGCTGGAGAAGCTCAAGTTTAAAGGCGATAATTCATTTACTATCAAAGACGGTGCCAAAGGTGGGGAAAGTATTCCTGACCGCTCTTATCAGGTAGTTCGTAATATGTTGAAGAATGAAGTGAATGTGTCTGGTGCAGCTTACATGGGAAATGAAACCATCAGCACTACAGCCGGAAAGTTTGACTGTGTGAAGATTTCTTACCTGCAGCGTACAAAGATTGTGCTGAAAACCACTACACTGCGCGTGACTGAATGGTATGCCAAAGGAGTGGGACTGGTGAAATCGGAAGCATACGACACCAAAGGCAACTTAGACAGCAAGACATTGCTGGTGAAGATTGTAAAGAAATAAATCAAGCAATTTGTCGATAAAATTCCGGCCCGGAATCTGTTCTTGAGAAAGAAGGATTCCGGGCCGTTTTTTATATGATTTCGATGCCTTGTTCGGCACACAGTTTCAGACTTAAATCTTTCAACTTGAATTTCTGGATTTTTCCGCTTCCTGTCATGGGGAATTCCTTTACGAAGAAAATGTATTTGGGAATTTTGTAGCGGGCTATTTTCCCCTGACAAAATTCACGTACATCAAATTCATTCATGGTGTATCCTTCGTGCAGGATGATGAAAGCTCCCACTGCCTCGCCGTATTTTTTGGAAGGAACTCCGGCCACCTGCACATCCTTGATGCCCGGCATCTTGTAGAGGAATTCTTCGATTTCGCGCGGGTAAATATTTTCTCCTCCGCGAATAATCATGTCCTTGATGCGGCCCGTAATGCGATAGTTTCCGTTTTCATCTTTTACTCCCAAGTCACCGGAATGTAGGAATCCGTTGGCGTCAATCACCTCGGCTGTGGCTTCCGGGTTTTTGTAGTAACCTTTCATGGTGTTGTACCCTCGGTTACACATTTCGCCTTGTACACCTACCGGGCATTCTTCTCCGGTATTTGGGTCGATTACTTTCACTTCCGTGAACTCAAAGTCATGTCCTACAGTGGTGTAACGTACTTCCGGATCGTCGTCAATGCGGCTGTGGGTCATACCCGGTGAGGCCTCTGTCAGTCCGTATACACTGGTGACGCGCATAAACATTTTTTCTTCCACCTGTTTCATCAGTTCCACAGGGCAGAGAGAGCCGGCCATGATACCCGTGCGCAGGCTCGACAAGTCGAACATGGGGAACATGGGGTGATGCAGTTCGGCAATGAACATGGTCGGTACACCGTAGAGAGCCGTACAGCGTTCCTTGTGTATGGAAGCCAGTACGAGCAACGGATCGAAGCGTTCTATCATGACCTGTGTGCAGCCATGCGTCAGGCAGTTCATGGTGGCCAGTACCACACCGAAGCAATGGAAAAGCGGAACACATACGCACAACTTATCATCGGCCGTGAACTTCATGTGCTCACCGGTTAGAAATCCGTTGTTGGCAATATTATAATGGGTAAGCATGACCCCTTTCGGGAATCCCGTAGTACCGGAAGTATACTGCATGTTCACCGTATCATGGCAGCTTACCAGTTTCTTGGCGTTAATCAGTTCCTCATCGTCAATGTTGCTTCCTAACAGCAGAATCTCTGCCGTGTTATACATACCCCGGTATTTCTCCTGACCGATGTACACCACATTGCGCATGTGAGGGAAGCGTTTGCTCTTCATGTGGCCCCGTTCGAAGAGTTTCAGTTCGGGCAGCATGGTGTAGGTCATTTCCACGAAGTTGCTGTCCTTTTCTCCGTCTACGATACACAGAGTATGCATGTCGGAGTTTTCGCAGAGGTACTCCAGTTCCGCCTGCTTGTAGTTCGTGTTGACCGTAACGGCCACGGCACCAATTTTGGCACAGGCATACAGAAATGTCAGCCAGTCGGGCACATTGCGGGCCCAGATGCCCACGTGAGTATCTTTTTTCACGCCGATGGCCAGCAAACCTTTGGCCATGTGGTCCACACGCTCGTTAAACTGTTTCCACGTAAAACGCAAGTTGCGGTCGGAATATACAATGTATTCTTTGTCCGGAGTCACTTCCGCCCAATGCTCCAGCCAGTCGCCTAATGTTTTTTCAGAAAGTTGTAACATGTCGTTGAAGATTTGTGTGAGACTTATACCGGAGTGTAGACTACGGCCAGAATTTGTGCAGCCTGTCCTTCGGCTGTGTGTACATGGTGCGGTACGATGGAATCATAATAAATGGTATCTCCCTCTTTCAGGCGATAGTTACTTTTTCCATAACTGATTTCCAGTTCCCCTTTCAGTACCATGATAAACTCTTCTCCTTCATGTGCCGACAGAAAGAAGTCTTTTTCGTCGTTGGCGTCGATGTCGATGATGAACGGTTCCATGTGACGGTCCACCTTGCTTTTTGACAATGAATGATAATGCATGTGCTGGCGGGCATGCGTAGCGTTGTTTGAAAATCCGATGGTATCGTCCGCCTCACCTTTGCGGCAGATAACCGGTCCGGCTTCACTGGTCTGGTCGTCCAGGAAAGTGCCCAGACGTACTCCCAATGCACGTGCTATTTTAATCAGCGGAGCCAGCGAAGGAATGTCAATGTTTTCCTCAATGCGACTTACCTGTTCCACGGTCAGCCCTGCGCGTTCTGCCAGTTCCTGTATACTTATTTCTTGATTGGTTCGGAGCGATTTTATTTTTTCTCCGATGATGTTTGTGCAATCCATAGTTCTTCTCTTTTATGTTGATTTACAATAAAAGCGCAAGGGTGTACGCTTTGTTCTTCATAATTCGCAAAGTTAATAAAGTTTCTGTATAAACATACCGAAAAGTAATAAAAAGCATTTTCTTTCGGCCCTTTTCGCACTTTCTGATATTCTTTTTGCAGACAGGTTTCTTGCCGAATGTGTCTGTATTTTAATTTTTTGTACTATCTTTGAGCCGAAATATAATTTAGAATGAGTATGAAGAAGCTTATTTTTGCATTGACATTGATGGGACTTTTAGGCGGCCATGCACCACTTACAGCCTCTCAGCCGGTTCCTGATGCTGCCGGATATATTGTCAAGGTAGGCGATACGGCTCCCGACTTTGAAATGAAGCTGACGGACGGACGCAAGGTGAAATTGTCAGAACTTAAGGGAAAGGTAGTCATGTTGCAGTTTACCGCAAGCTGGTGTGGAGTATGCCGTAAGGAAATGCCTTTTATTGAAAAAGACATCTGGCAGAAACATAAGGACAATGCTTCCTTTGCGCTTTATGGAATTGACCGTGACGAGCCGCTGGAACGAGTGAAAGCCTTTGCCAAGCAGACAGGAGTGACTTATCCGTTAGGACTTGATCCGGGAGCAGATATTTTTGCCAAATATGCGGAACGCAATGCCGGAATCACCCGTAACGTGCTGATAGATAAGGAGGGTAAAATCGTGATGATGACCCGCTTGTATAATGAAGAGGAGTTTGCTTCTCTTTGTAAGAAGATAGATGAACTGCTGAAGTGATGAAGAAGTTCTTATGTTTGATTTTGTGTGGCTTGCTGTGCTTCCCTTCGGGAATGACGGGAAAGAAAAAGGGACATTATGAACCGCTGTTTGGAAAGAAATATGCGTCGTATGCGGTAACTTCCAGTTCTTTGAAAGGAGCCACTTTCTATCTTGTCAGCGGACATGGGGGACCGGATCCTGGCTGCATTGGCAAATACCGCGGAAAAGAATTGCATGAAGATGAGTATGCTTACGACATCATTCTCCGCTTGGGGCGCGAGTTGATGAAACGTGGAGCCAAAGTGCATTTTATCATTCAGGATGCAAAGGATGGGATTCGTGACCAGGCTGTTCTGAATAACAGCAAGCGGGAAACTTGCATGGGAAAAGCCATTCCGTTGAATCAGGTAGCCCGCCTGCAACAGCGTTGTGATGCGGTGAACCGCATGTATCGGAAGGATAAGAGCAGCTACAAGCGTGCCGTGTTTATTCATGTAGACAGTCGGGCCCGGAACAACCAGACCGACGTGTATTTCTATCATGCACCGGGCAGTTCAAAAGGAAAACGACTGGCGAGGGAAATACAGCGGACTTTCCGTTCCAAGTATGACCGCCATCAGCCCAACCGCGGATTCGATGGTACGGTGAGCGAACGTAACCTGTTCGTACTTCGCAACACGACTCCGGTAGCTGTTTTCCTGGAAGTTGGAAATATCCAGAATGCGCAGGATCAGAAACGTCTGGTCATTGCCGACAATCGTCAGGCTTTAGCCAACTGGATAACCTTAGCTATTGAGAAGGATTACCGGAAAAGATAATCTCATAAGTCATAAAAAAAGTCAGGCACTTCAGCGGTTGCCTGACTTTTTTTATATCTGTGAAAGCTGATTGGTTATCGATTTTTGGCCTTCAGCACTTTCTGTACATTCTGGATTATTTCCGGATTAGCAAGGTCCTTCTTGCCAATCAGCGTGAAGGCAAAGTTGTCTGCCATGATTTCTTCCGGATGAATGAGATAGTTGGTGTTCTTTCCTACTTGTGTGTAGAAATCTTCTGCTTCATCCAGTGCATAAATGATTGTCTTTCCAGCCTTCTGAATAGGAACAAAATCACCGTTCAAAGGTACAAGTCCCACTTTCAGGTAGTCGAAGAGCGTTTTTCCGTCATAAGGTCTGTCGGTATAAATCACCATGGTGCAATATTGCTTCTGTCCGCCGATGGTAAACGTGCCGTAACTGTCATATCGGCTGATGTCCGGATTGGAAATACGAATTTCTGCCAAATCGGACGGGAAGATAATTTCTTTTTCAATCACTGTGAATCCGATAACCTTGTAAATGTCTTTCTTGAAGTTGGAATTCTGGCGTGTCAGCAGGTGAAACAACTCATGGGCTACAAGATATTTCAGGTCTGCATCTGAAGCTTCCTTCAACGCATGCTCACCGATGGCAATCCAGTTTACGCGGGTGTAGGCCTCTGCATTACCTTCTTCTTTCTGGGTAGTTTTTACAAAGATGATTTCTTTCGGGAAATCGAGGTTGTAACTTTGTTTCTTGATTTCTGCATCCAGGCTTTTCATTGCCTTGCTGATACGCTCTTTTTCAGTGTCACTCCAGTTGAGTGTCTGTTCCATGGCAAACTGCAACAGTTGTGATTTGCGTCCTTGCGGTTTTTGCAGACGCACGTCAATGTCAAACTGGTTCCAGTCGCGCGTATAGTCATCCAGTTCCGTAATCAGCATTTGTCCTTCGGCACGAGTGGCAAAGCGGAAGATGGAGTTTGAAAACTTGTTACTCTGCGCCCAAGCTGCGATGGTGGTAAAAGCCAGGCAAAATATGAAAGAAAGCGAGTGTTTTAGTGTCATAGTTTTGTTTTTTAGTTATCTGTTATTTTATTCTCAGTGGTAAATATAACGTATTTTTCTGTATTTTTCCTCGCTTTTTATCAAGAAAAAGAAAGAAAAAGAAAAAATAAGACAAATCGCTGGGAGTATTGCTTGCCTGAGAAAAGAGGAAACAGGTAAGGGAATCTTCATTTGATAAGCGCTGAATACCGTAGTTTATATGTTTATTTCCTTTTGTCTTTTTTATGTTTCTCGAACGGGAAACTTATGTTTTCCTTGGCGGAAACGTACGTTTTCCTATCGTGAAACGTAGGTTTTTGCTACGCGAAACGTAGAGTGTGTGGGAGGGTTTGCTGATAAACCTGGGGGTGGCTTTGCATTTTCATCGGAAATACATTCAGTATAATAGCATCAAGGTCTCTGAATTTGTGCAGCCAAAAACTGCATAAATTGAAGCGAGTTATTACATGCAAGGAGTAGTTGTAATATAAATCTGTTCTTCAATTGATTGATAATTTGTTTTATTTGTTCAGATTCCTTACTTTTGTAAAAAGGATGTGTAAAGGAGTTTGCCACCTTGCTTTTTGTGGGAAAAAATTGTAAGAAGCGTCATGCTTCATTCTTGTTTCTGAAAACCTGAGAAATTTTCAAAACACACAAGAATGACATAGTCGGTTCCTACGCTGTTTTCAGCGTGGGGCTGTTGTCTATTCTATTGTGTGTTGGGCTTTCTCAGGGCCTTCAGAAAGGTGGAATAGCACGCAGTTCCACGCTTCTTTTGTTAACTAATTTGCTTTGGGGAACTGAACGTTGTAATAATTATGGGACTATTTAATTTTTCAAGTGTAAAATGTGGGATACGGTATTTGAATGCTTTACCTCAGAAACAAATTGAGTTCTGTTTTTTGGCACCTAATTATCGTATTAAAATAGTGTGTGATATAACTTCTTCTACAGAACAGGTTATTTTGTCTTGTTTTGTTCCTCATTTAGGAAAGTTTGTTGATTTAGTATATGGTGTAAAAGATTTTGTCGATGATGTAAAGAACATATTGAAAATTTTTGAAAAGACATCTAAAGGTGAAGATTTCTTATATGATGCATTTGATAAGTTTGTTAAACGCCATGTTAAGGAGTTTCATAGAATTATAGATACAGATTTGTTTCGTATTATAAGTGAATTCATGCTTGTAATATGTGATTTATCACTACAGAAGGGGATACGTTTGTCTGTGTCAGATAAAGTGGATATTTCAAAATCTTTTGTGGATAGAGTAATGATGGGTAATTTTGCGCCATACTATTATGTAACTCGTTATCGTCAAAATGGTGGTAATTGGGAGCCGTATTTAGAAAAATACTTATAAATGAATCTGAGATTAATAACGCAGTCTATTCCTAATTTTATTTGAGAGATTGACTTTAAAAAAAATTGTATTCTATGAATAAAGAACATTGTTTAGCTTTTAATAAAATGGTAGATTGTTATTTGAATAATCAGATAAACAATCTTTTTGATTTAGAAGAAAACATGAAGGCTCTGAATAATTTTCAGGCTAAAATAGATGAACTTCAAGAAATGAAAGATTTGGCCCAAATTGAGCATAACGGAATAGCTTTAACTATTTTGAGAAAATACGTTATGAGGGAAAAATCTGGAAAACTGTTGATGCGGAATTTGATTCGTCAGTATTATGATTTGAACGATGAGCAAATAAAAAGATATGAAAAATATACTAGACCTTCGGGTGGGTATTATGTAACAAATGCTATGGTTCTTTATCGTAAAGGAAGCAATTTCGTTAATTTAGGGTCCCGTTATTGTGCGAGTAATCTAAAATCCCCTTCAGGGGAAAGTTTTGTGTATGAAGACCTACTTCGTAATAGTTTTTTTAGTCTTGCTTCTTATGAATGGAATCCTGATGCAGCATTGTATGGAACTGATGGTGGAAAAAGATGGCCTTTTTTGTTTAAAAATAATTTTCTGGATTGGAGTAATATTAGTCTTTTGCATGATTTGGAGGAAGTAACTATAAGTTTGAGGCCACTTTTAAATAATTGGGGGTATATTGCTTGGCAGGGAATAGATTGCATAGAAAAAACTCTTCGTCATCTTCAGGTTTTGAATAATAAAAGTCGTATAGAGAAGGATGCTGGTTATATGTCAGATAAAGAAGTAAATAATTATATAGAAATGTATTCACAAAATATCTATGAATTATATTCGTATTTACCTCTTCAAGAATCTTTTGTTTTAGAATATCAAGATAAACTGAATTGGGATGTGCTGGATTTGAACCCGCGGATAGAATGGACATTCCCTTTAGTACAAATATTGTTGAAAAAGCAAAGTTTAAAGCCTGAGCCTGAACAACAAAAGGGGTTGAAAGGAAATAAGGGAATGTTTAATAAGTTGTTTAGACCGCTTTTAAATGATGATATAATCAGCGATTTGGAGAAATTGTATAATATATAAGGTGCAAGAATATGAGAGGATAGTTAAAATCTTGATTTGTGTAGATGGAACTATGCAAATTGTCTAGCCGAGAACTGGATAATTTGCTATTGCTTTATCTAACTGATAGCAAAGACTTGCAAGATAAGTGGATATCACTAATAATATAGAAATGAATGTGGCCATTGAGGCCGATATTGATGTCATAAAAAACGGATTCACCCGCTGAACTCCAGCACGGTGAATCCGTTTTCTGTATAGATAAAGAATAAGTTTATTCCTTGTCTTTCAATGCATCAAAAATCAGTTTTTCCAGTTCGTCGGCCAGTTCCGGATTATCCTGGATACACTGTTTGGCCGCATCACGTCCTTGACCTAATTTGGTGTCGTTGTAGCTGTACCATGAACCACTCTTCTTGATGATGCCCAGTTCAGCTCCCAAGTCGGTGATTTCACCGCTGCGAGAGATACCTTCACCAAACATGATGTCGAATTCGGCTTTGCGGAAAGGAGGAGCGACCTTGTTCTTCACCACTTTTACGCGTACTTGATTACCGATGACTTCTTCACCGTCTTTCAACTGAGTGGCGCGACGGATGTCCAGACGGACAGAAGCATAGAACTTCAGTGCGTTACCACCGGTGGTAGTTTCGGGATTACCGAACATCACACCAATCTTCTCACGCAACTGGTTGATGAAGATACAGGTAGTGTTGGTTTTGCTGATGGCAGAAGTCAGCTTACGCAGTGCCTGTGACATCAGGCGGGCTTGCAAACCTACCTTGTTGTCGCCCATGTCGCCTTCGATTTCAGCTTTCGGGGTAAGGGCAGCTACAGAGTCGATGACAATGATGTCGATAGCTGATGAACGAATCAGCTGTTCGGCGATTTCCAGCGCCTGTTCACCGTTGTCGGGCTGTGAAATCCACAAGTTGTCGATGTCCACTCCTAACTTGGCAGCATAGAAACGGTCGAATGCATGCTCAGCATCGATGAAAGCAGCGATACCGCCTGCTCTCTGTGCTTCGGCAATGGCATGAATGGCCAGTGTGGTCTTACCAGATGATTCCGGACCGTAGATTTCGATGATACGTCCTTTCGGATAACCGCCTACACCGAGTGCAGCGTTCAAGGCGATAGAACCGGTCGGGATGACTTCTACTTCCTGCACGTGGTCGTCGCCCATTTTCATGATAGAGCCTTTTCCAAAACTCTTTTCAATCTTGTCCATGGCGGCCTGCAGGGCTTTCAGCTTTTCGCTGTTATTGGGTTTCGGGGCATTTTCAATGCCACCTTCAAACTCTAATTCGTCTTTTTTTGCCATAAATTACTGTAAGATTTGTGAGGCATGGTCTTTGGTCTTTACTTCTTTAGGAGAAATAATCCGTTCGATAATGCCTTCTTCGTTAATGATGAAAGTGGTACGGAAGGTACCCATGTATTTGCGTCCGTACATGCTTTTTTCTCCCCATACACCGAAGGTCTCTACCAGTTTGTGTTCCGTATCGGCAATCAGTGTGAACGGAAGCTGGTTCTTTTCGATGAATTTCTGGTGTGACTTCTCGTCGTTGATGCTGACGCCGATTACTTCGTAACCCGCCTGCTTGAGTTCGGCATAGTTGTCGCGAAGGTTGCAGGCCTGTGCCGTGCAGCCGGAAGTCATGTCTTTAGGGTAAAAATAGAGTACGATTTTTTTGCCTGCATAATTGCTCAGGCGGATTTCTTCACCTTTTTCGTTGATTCCCAGTATTTCGGGAGCTTTGTCTCCAATATTCATATCGTAAGGGAAATTTTTAGAAAAAAAGAATCAGGAACGAAGAATGAGTACTCCTTCTTCATTCTTGATTCTTTTTATGGTTAAGGTAATGTGATTACAGTTCCAGGTCACCGTCGAATACTTCATGCCAAGGCAATCCGTATTTGTTCAAAGCTTCCATGAATGGATCCGGATCGAATTCTTCTACATTCCATACACCCGGACGCTTCCACAAGCCTTTCAGGAACATCATGGCACCAATCATGGCCGGTACACCGGTGGTGTAGCTTACGCCCTGCATGCCTGTTTCCTGATAAGCTGCCTGGTGAGAGCAGTTGTTGTATACATAATAAGTATGTTCTTTTCCGTCTTTGATACCACGGATACGGCAACCGATTGAAGTTTCGCCTTCGTAGTTTTCGCCAAGGTCTTGCGGGTTAGGCAGCACGGCTTTCAGGAACTGCAAAGGAACGATTTCCATACCGTTGTAGTTGATAGGTTCGATGCTGGCCATACCGATGTTCTGGATTACACGCAAGTGAGTCAGGTATTCCTGTCCGAAAGTCATCCAGAAACGGGCACGCTTGATGGTCGGGAAATTCTTGACAAGTGATTCCAGTTCTTCGTGATACAGAAGATAAGAATCACGCGGACCGATGTTAGGATAAGTCAGGTCTTTGTGGAATTCCAGCGGCTGGGTAGTAACCCATTGTCCGTTTTCGTAATAACGTCCGTTCTGTGTGATTTCGCGGATGTTGATTTCCGGATTGAAGTTGGTAGCGAAAGCCTTGTGGTGATTTCCGGCATTGCAGTCTACGATGTCCAGGTAGTGGATTTCATCGAAATGATGTTTTGCTGCGTATGCGGTGTATACTCCACTTACTCCCGGGTCGAATCCGCAGCCCAGAATGGCAGTCAGTCCGGCATCTTCAAAGCGTTTTTTGTATGCCCACTGCCAGCTGTATTCAAAGTGTGCCTCGTCTTTAGGCTCGTAGTTTGCTGTATCCAGGTAGTTCACTCCCGCCTGAAGACACGCTTCCATAATCGTTAAATCCTGGTAGGGAAGTGCTACGTTAATAACGATTTCGGGTTTAAAACTGTTGAATAAAGACACAAGTTCATCCACATTGTCGGCATCTACCTTAGCGGTCTTGATGTTGGGGTTACCAATTGCTTTGACAATTGCGTCGCATTTTGACTGTGTGCGGCTGGCAATCATGATTTCAGAAAAGACTTCCGGATGCTGAGCCACTTTGTGTGCAACAACGGTACCTACACCGCCTGCACCGATAATCAATACTTTACTCATTTATTACTTTGAAACTTTAAATGCCCGGTAAACGTTACCGTTCAGTATGCAAAGATAGAAAATAATTCAAAATATGGTGCAGTATTCTGGGGATATACGTATTTTTGTAAATGAACAATTCTTAAAAATGGATTGTTTGTGAATTTGTGATTAAGATTAAAAAGGAAAAACAAGTTATGAATAAGAAGTATTTTGCAGCTGCAGCTTTGGCTTGCGCACTGATGAGTTGTGGAACCGGAAAGAATTCGGTAGCAGTAGTAGACTTTACAGGGGAATGGAATATTGTAGAAGTGAACGGAGAAAAGGTGAGTGCGGAAAATGCACCATTCTTGGGCTTTGACAAGGACGGACACCGTTTATATGGTAATGCTGGATGCAATCGCCTGATGGGAAGCTTTGAGTTGGATACCCTGAATGCCGGAAAAGTGAAATTTGGTCAGGTGGCTGCTACCCGGATGATGTGTCCGGATATGACGTTGGAGCAGAATGTGCTGGAAGCATTGAATAAAGTGGCTGGATATGAAACAGTAGGTGAAGATGTAGCACTGAACGATGCGGAAGGTAAACCGGTAATATTGTTGCAGAAGCGTGAAGTGGCAGAAGTATCTGTAAACGACCTGAATGGTGCCTGGGAAATTGTTTCTGTAAAAGGTAATCCTGTGAGGGAAGTGGAAAAACAGCCACAATTGGTTTTTAATGTAGCTGAAAAAAGAGTACACGGTAATGCCAGTTGCAATACGATAAACGGTTCTTTCACACAGGAAGAAGGACAGGCTGCTTCTCTCCGTTTCAGTCAGATGATTTCTACCATGATGGCATGCCCGAACATGGATGTGGAGTCTTCTATCTTGAAAGCTTTGGATGAAGTACGTAGCTTTGAAATCAAGGCAGACGGAACCGTAAGCCTTTTGGGAGCAGACGGAGCAGAAGTATTGTCATTGAAGAAGCTGGCCGAAACAGAAGCTGAAGCTTGATAAATCTGCCGGCTGTAGTATAAGGTCCGAGGAAAAATATTATCTTTGCAGAAAGAAGCATAAACCTTATAATAATATGACTAAAAAAATACTTTTGTTGGGTTCCGGGGAACTCGGAAAGGAATTTACCATTGCTGCCCAGCGTTTGGGACAGTATGTAATTGCGTGTGACTCTTATGCTGGTGCACCGGCTATGCAGGTGGCAGATGCATGCGAGGTATTCAGTATGTTGGATGGAGAAGCTTTGGACCGTGTGGTAGAAAAGTATCGTCCGGATATAATTGTTCCTGAAATAGAAGCAATTCGTACTGAACGGCTTTATCACCTGGAAAAAGAAGGTATACAGGTTGTACCAAGTGCCCGTGCGGTGAATTTTACGATGAACCGTAAGGCTATCCGTGATTTGGCAGCGAAGGAACTGGGACTGAAGACGGCAAAGTATTTTTACGCTTCTTCTTATGAAGAACTGAAGGAAGCTGCCGGAAAGATTGGCTATCCTTGTGTCATCAAGCCGTTGATGTCTTCTTCAGGTAAGGGACAGTCTGTTGCCAAGAGTGAGGAAGACTTAAAGTATTCTTGGGAATACGGATGCAGCGGAAGCCGTGGGGATATTAAGGAACTCATTGTAGAAGAGTTCATTCACTTTGACAGTGAGATTACCCTGCTGACCGTGACACAGAAGAATGGTCCTACCTTGTTCTGTCCTCCTATCGGACACGTTCAGAAAGGTGGTGACTACCGTGAAAGTTTCCAGCCGGCTCATATCGCACCGGAACATCTGGCTGAGGCTCAGCAAATGGCAGAGAAGGTGACTCGTGCTTTGACGGGCTATGGCTTGTGGGGAGTAGAATTCTTCCTGAGCCACGAAAACGGAGTTTATTTCTCTGAGTTGTCTCCTCGTCCACACGATACAGGAATGGTTACACTGGCCAATACACAAAACTTGAACGAGTTTGAGCTGCATTTATATGCAGTGTTGGGACTCCCGATTCCAGGTATTACACAGGAACATATCGGAGCTAGTGCCGTAATTCTTTCTCCTGTTTCCAGCCAAAAGGCACCGCAGTATAGAGGAGAGGAACTTGTTTGCTCTCAGCCTAATACTTATCTCCGTATTTTCGGAAAACCTGCTACCCGCTTGAATCGTCGTATGGGAGTGGTGGTTTGCTATGACAAGAATGACGGTGATTTGGATGCACTGCGTGATAAGTGTAAGTCACTGGCTGCCAAGGTAGAAGTATATTGAGAATTGATTTATGTCATGAAAATTGCATAAATAAACGAAAAACTTCATTGCTATGTTTTAGAAATATGTTTTAAATACATATATTTGCGCTCGCAAAATTAAACTAAACATAAATGGCAGAAAACAAAACAGTGAAGTATCATATTCCTCACAGAGGGATATATATGTATTCTCATGTATACGAAGGAAAAACTGAAATGATTGTGCTGAATAGCACTGGTTCAGAACAAATTCTGGATAGTGAGTGCTATACTGTCTTAACTAAGGATTCTAAAGAAGGTAGAGATGTTTCGAGCGGGAAAAAGATTGACTTGACAAAGAATTTGGTAATTTCTCCTCGTAAATCATTGATTATTGAATTCTGAGAAATGTTTATAAATAAGGAGACTGTCGTGATGCTGAATCGGACAGTCTCCTTGTTTTTATACCATATCGTCGCCTGCTTTGGTGTATTTCACGCGAATTGTCTTATGGAACGGTATGAAACGTGAAACAATGGCTATGACCAGTGAGATGACAAACAGATAGCCTAATATGTGCTTGAGCGAAAGCAGAAGGCTTTGCTGCTGTAGAGTGGCATAGAGTGTCTGGGTAGCCATTTGTGTAGCTTCTGTATATTCGTGCCCTTGTGCCAGATGCTGTGTGAGGGACTGATTGAACTGGCTGGCAGCCAACGGGTCGGTCTGACTGATTGTTTCGGATAGGGAGTACATGTATTTTTGTTCCAGCCGATAGAGGGTATTGCTGTAAAAAGAGGTCGCCAGAATGGGGGCTAGTACTGAACGGAAGCAAATCAGGAAAAAGGCATTGGCCAGCAGGAATTTAGGATTCAGCTCCTCTACGGCGAACAGGGCAAAGGCTATGATGAGTACCAGCATGCCTAATCCTCTTAAGAATACAGGAAGAAAAAGCATCTCGTATGTGCTTTCAGGAGAAACCGTGAAATACAATATTCCGAAAAAGGCTGCAAAGCAACTCATGCCTCCGGCTATCAGAAAGCGGAAACGCCAGCGCTGCCAGCGGAACCACCAGAAGCAGATGAATGCTCCCAATGCATATCCCGGCAACAGATAGATGTAAAGCTGGTACGTGTGTGTACTGTCCACCTTCAGAATGCTGGTCATATAATTGGTCAGCAGGGTGGTGGAGGTACTGAAAAACATGACCAGCATCATGTAGAAGTAACCTACGATGGCTTTTGGCTGGTACAATGGAGCTAGGTTTACATACGGCTGCTTGGAGTGATATTGTTTCCAGATGAAGAACGCAATTAAGATGGGAGCGATGACCAGATAGATCCGGATCTTAAAGGAAGACGTCCAGTCGAGTACTTTCCCATAGTTGATGACGTACATCAGCATCAGCAATCCGGTGGCAATGACAAGCATTTCCCGAATGTGCAGTTCCGAAAGTCGGATGGGTTTAAGCGGACGGTTATGACGGAAACAGACGATGACAATCAGGATGGATGCCATGAGCATCATCATCATGAAGTAATACATGTATTGCCAGTTGTAGTGATAGGCCAGCTCAGCGGTCACAATCATGGACACTTGTCCTCCGGCAAATACTAACGGGTAGAAATAGGAGTAGAACTCACTTCGTACATTTTTCGGGCTGAAAATCTTAGTCGCTCTTCGGATGAACCAAAGCATGAGAAATCCTTTCAGAAAGCCGATAAAGAAACTGCAGATGATGACCAGGTCAATGTTTTGCGAACGGGCACATACCCAGCTGAGCAGGAACTGTATGCTCAGGTCGGTCAGTAGCAGAAACTTGGACGAAAGGGCATCAAGTACCTTGGGTACAATGGGGTAGGCTATGGCCATCCCGGCAGAAGCGGCATAGTATCCCATGGTGATGTCTTCTGTATTGGTTCCCAGTGTACTGGATACTTCGAGCATACTGCCGGTGTAGGAGCCGTTCAGCATGGTTACGGGAAGGATGATGAAGAAGATACATATCATCCCCAACCAGTCGGGAACCCATTGACGTACGGGGACGTCGAGTTGTTTCATGGTCATCATTTGCGTAAGGCTTCAGTTTCTACCATCATTCCGGCTCTCAGGCTGCTCATTTCTTCCGGAGTTATGTCTTTCAGGTCAATTCTTACAGGGATACGTTGCTGTACTTTGACAAAGTTTCCGGCAGAATTGTCGGTAGGAACCAGCGAATATTTGGAGCCGGTGGCTTCCGAAATGGCCGTTACAGTGCCGTGAAAGACTTTTCCAGGGAGGGCGTCTACCTTGATGCGCACTTCTTGTCCGATGTAAATATGGATAATCTGTGTTTCCTTGTAATTGGCTGTCACCCATTTATCCGTATTCCGAACTAGATACGAGATGGTTTGTCCTGCCTGTACATATTGACCGGGTTCCAGGGTTCGGCGTCCCATATAACCGTCATACGGAGCTGTCAGTACGGTATATGACAAATTAAGACGGGCCAAATCCAGGCTGGCTTCCTTGCTCAAGATGGCTGCTTCTGCGCTGGTGGTTCGTCGGGTAGTTTCCGTGAACTGCGATTGAGCCGCTTTTCGCTGTTCTAACAATGCCTGATAGCGGGCCTGGGCTGCTTCGTAAGACGCTTTGGCCTGCTCATACTGCTGTTCGGGCACAGATTCCTCTTTGAGCAGTCTGGCAAAACGGCGGTAGTCCTGCTCCAGCTGCCACAATTTGGCTTTCGCTTCGGCAATATTGGCATCTTGCACGGCGATGTTGGTTTGTGAAGTCTCTATGCCGGAATGAAGTACCTCTTTGGAGCCTTTTACATCCAGCAGGGCAGCTTCCGCCTCTTTCACCTTTATCTGATACTCACGGTTGTCCAGTATCAGCAGTGTATCTCCCTGATGTACATACTGATGTTCTTTGAAGCGTACTTCCTTGATGTAGCCGGAGGCACGGATGTTCAGCGGACTTACGTACTGGTCAATAAAGGCATCGTTCGTAATTTCATAATGAATGTATTTCCAAAAGTAATTGGCCACCCATATCAGTCCGGAGCCGGCAATCAGAATACATAGAAAGTTGAGCAGGATGTTCTGCAGTCTTCTTTTCCGGAGTTTCTTGTGTGTATCTTGTAGCGTCATATTCTTTATAGTTTAGTGAAGTTATAATCTTCCGCAAGCTTTTTGCAGCTGGTAGTAGGTGTAAATGATTCTGGTGCGTGAAGAAGTCAGTTGTAGTTCGGCATTGAGCAACACGGAATTGGCATCCAGCAGGTCGGTGAGTATGGCCAGCTGGTTCATGTAACGGTTTTGCATGATGCGGTAGTTTTCCTGTGCCTGGCGGACCGACAATTCCCAAGCTTCTTCTTCCTGCAAGGCTTCCTTGTGGCGCAGGATGGCATTGTAAATATCCATCTGCAGCTGTTGTTTTTTCAGCTCTTCTTCTTTTTTCTGTACGGCAACCTGAAGCTGGCTTTCCTTGATTTTGTGTCCGTTCTTGAATAAGGAGGAGAGCGGATACGACACGGAAAGTCCGATGTTCCAGTTATTGTTGTATAAGTCGGTCATGGTACGCGTAATGGGGCGGGCCAGGGTGTTTGACGCATACAGGTTGATGTTCGGCCTGCGTGAGGCACGGTCTATCTCTATCTGGTTCTGGGCCAGTTCGGTTTCCTTGCGTAGCAGCTGCATGTCTGGTGCCTGCTCGTAGGCTGACAGGAGGTAGTCGTCATAACTGTCCAGCGGAGTAGCTTGCTGAAGCAGTGTCGTGTCGGGCGTAATAATCAGGTTACGTTCATTTCCTAACAACAGGTTCAGTTGCTGTGACACGATGTGAATGCTGTTTTCCGTTTCCTGCAGAGACAGCCGGTCATTGGTCAGTTGCATTTCGCTGCGCAATACGTCATTGTTGGTGATAAGTCCCTCTTTCTTCATTTGACGTATATCTTGCAGGCGACGCTCGGATTCTTCGATGTTACGGGTAAGTACAAGATGCTGTTTGAATAAGGTAAAAAGCGTCAGGTACTGGTTGAGTAATCCCAATTTGATGTCGGCCTGATTCGTCATCCGCTGCAGTCTGGCTATTTCGGTTTCAATGTCTGCCTTTTGGATGGAACGGCGGATTTTTCCTCCCTGATAAAGCGGCTGGTTAAAGTCGACTGTATAATTCTGCGACCAGTCCGGGGTATCAGGGTAGGTAGGGTTGGAAAGTCCGTTCTGAAAGACCACGGGCTGACCGATGATGCCTCCTTTCAGCCCTATTTCCAAATCAGGGAGCAGGCCGGTTTTGGCATACAATTTCCTTTCATAAGCCATTCTTTCTTTCAGGCTGTCACTCTGCAATTGCAGGCTGCTTTTGATACCCGATTCGAACAGTTGTTCGACCGAGAGAAATAAAGAATCCTGCTGTGCCTGTGCAGAGACAGCCCCCAACAGACTACCTGTAAAAATCAGTTTTCGGATGATGTTAGAAACCTTCAAGGACATTTTGTACCGTTTTTAATTCAGATAATATCTTTGCCGTTCGTTCGGTAGACAATATTTCTTCTGCATTGGCGTATACCAGATTAAGAATCGGGCGAATCTGGACTTTAAGTGCTTCTCCTTCAGGGGTGAGGTACACCAGCTTGTTGCGTCGGTCGTTTGTATCCTCTTTCCGGTAGACATATCCCTTCTTTTCCAGGTTGTTCATCAGGTTGGTCAGGCAGGCTTTGTCTTTGGCAGTACGCTCAGCCAGTGCCTGTTGGGTAATGCCCTGTTCATGCCAGAGACTGCTTAAAACTTGAAGCATTTCGAAGGTGATGCCGGCATTATTATCTTTTAGGGTGCGTTGCATGGCACGTCGAAAGGCCATGCGAGTGCGGAAAATTTGTATCATGAGTTCCCGGAACTCGTTTCCTTCTTTCATTTTATGAGGTGATTTTTTAGTTATCCGGCTACAAATATAGCTCCTTTTTTTTGAAGTAGTAAAATATTTGACTATTTTGTAGGGAGAAACCTGTGCTTTCATTTGAAAGCGGAGGGGGAAATTCTCAGTACTTCCGAAGGAGTACTCCAGTACTTTCAAGGAAGTACTCGAATACTTTCGGGGAAGTACTTCAGTACTGCCTAAGAAGTACTGAAAAGTAACAATAGGTTTATAATGAGTGTGTTAGAATTTCAGGTAACCGTTCTCTTGCCGGATGATTTCCTCGGAAACTAAGTAGGATACCACTTTCATCAGGTGATTTTCAGGCACTTGCATTTTGTCCTTTATCTCTTGCAACGAAAGCGGATTTTCTTTCAGTAACGCTTGCAGTTGCTGACTGATGGCTTCAAACTCTCCCGACTTTAGGCCGGACTGATGTTGCTGCAGGCATACGTCACACTGCCCGCAATTGTGCTCGTTCTTTTCGCCGAAATAGCGTAACAGCATCCGGCTTCGGCAGCGATTTTCGCTTTCTGCATATTCTATCATGGCGTTGATACGCTGCACATAGCTTTCTTTTCTGTCTTCGTAGACTTCCTTACTTAAATAAACGCGTTCCGTTTCTTGTCTTTCGCGTGTATAGATAATGTAAGGTGTCTTTTTGGCGGGAATATAATGCAGGATATGCTGCCGGCTCAGCGAGAGCAGGGTTTCATATATTTGCTGTTTGCTCAGTCCCGAACGGGTCGACAGATTGTCTTCACTGATATAAGCATAGTCCGTGAAAAGTCCGGTGTAGTTTCTCAGTAGGATACGAATCAGTTTTTCTGTGTATTCGCTTTGTTCGCGGATGCGGTATAGTTCTTCCTTGGTGATGGTAAACATGATACGTGAGACATTGTCCTGCTCATCAGTATATTCCAGATAGCCTGCGCGAGTCAGGATTTTCAAGGCACTGTCGGTCTGTACGGGAAAATGCTTGAAGTTACGGCAGAATTCATCGATGTTGAACGCGAAGGTGCAGCCTCTTCCGTCTCCCATGGCCATTTGGTAATAGAAGTTGATGTCTTCGTAAATCTTTCGGATGTAGCTTTTTTCGGGGAAGGTGTCGCTAACCCGCTGTTTGAGTGTGATTTTATCGCGGGCACAGAACAGCAGTACGGCATAGGCTTTCATGCCGTCTCTTCCTGCTCGTCCGGCTTCCTGAAAGTAGGCTTCGGGCGAGTCGGGCACATCGGCATGGATAACCAGGCGCACGTCCGGTTTGTCAATTCCCATACCAAAGGCATTGGTGGCTACCATTACACGGAATTCTCCTTTCAGCCAGGCTTTTTGTCGGGAATCTTTGGTCTCATCATTAAGTCCGGCATGATAAAAAGTGGCTGTGATGTGGTTGCGGTTCAGGAACTGGGAAATCTCTTTCGTCTTTTTCCGGTTGCGGGTATAGACAATTCCCGACCCGTCAACGCGTTGCAGGATATGTAGCAGTTCACTTTCCTTGTCTTCCGTATGACGTACCACATAGGCCAGGTTCTTCCGCTCAAAACTCATGCGGAACACATTTTCCTGGCGGAACTGAAGGCGGTGCTGGATGTCGCTGACCACTTCCGGAGTGGCAGTGGCTGTCAGTGCGATGACGGGAACTCCAGGGAGCAGCTGACGTATTTCCGCTATTTTCAGGTAAGCAGGGCGGAAGTCGTATCCCCATTGCGAGATGCAGTGTGACTCATCCACGGTGATGAGGCTGACGTGCATGCTGCGGAGTTTGATTTGAAAGATTTCGGTGTCCAATCTTTCCGGAGATACATAAAGAAACTTGTAGTTGCCGAAGATGCAGTTCTCCAATGCGATGACAATCTCTTCGCGCGTCATGCCGGAGTAGATGGCGGTTGCTTTGATGCCCCGTTCGCGCAAGTTTCTCACCTGGTCTTTCATCAGGGCAATCAGAGGGGTAATGACCAGGCATAACCCTTCTTGGGCGAGGGCGGGCACTTGAAAGGTGATGGATTTACCACCACCTGTGGGCATGAGTCCCAATGTGTCCCGGCCTTCGCCTATGCTGCGGATAATGTCTTCCTGTATACCTCGGAAATTGTCATATCCCCAGTATTGTTTCAGGATTTTTCGGTAGTCAGTCATGAGTCGCTAACTTCGACTGGGCTTGATATCTTCTATCTGTAGTTGGATTTCTCCCCGCTTGTGGGTATTTTCCTCAATGGTATAACAGATATTGAACGACTGTTTGGTCTTGATGTAACGCACTTGTGAACTTTGTCCGAAAGCGATACCGTTCATGACGTTGTTCGACTTGTTGTCCACCAGCTCCAGTTTGATGTGTTCCTGGTCTCTTCCTACCACCTTGCTGGTACCATAATCGTACACATTCAAGGTTGCAAAAACAGGCTTGTGGTTCTCCGGACCAAATGGGTTGAACTTCTTCAGGTCGAAGAAAAACTTCGGAGTGATGTCTCTGAAGTCCAGCTGTGCATCAATCTGGATGGTAGCGTTGGTCTGCTCCGGAAGAATGTGGTTGGTCACGTATTCTTCAAACCGTCTGGTAAATTCCGGCACATTTTCCACCTTCATGGATAAACCGGCCGCGTAGGTATGCCCGCCAAAATTCTCCAGCAGGTCACGGCAATGTTCTATAGCCTTGTACACATCGAAACCGGAAACAGAACGTGCCGACCCCGTAGCCAGGTTCTCGGTACGTGTCAATACCACAGCAGGACGGTAGTAGATTTCCGTCAGACGCGAAGCGACAATTCCGATGACCCCCTTGTGCCAGTCCTCATTGAAAATCACGATAGACCTTCTTTCAGACAAGTCGGACAGGTTATCCACGATTTTATTGGCCTCTTCTGTCATGTTCTTGTCGAGGTCCTTACGCGTTTCGTTGTAGCTGTTGATGCGGTTGCTCTTTTTCAATGCAGACGCAAAATCCTTTTCAATCAGCAAGTCGACCGCTTCCTTTCCGTTTTGTATTCTTCCCGAAGCATTGATGCGGGGACCTATCTTGAATACGATGTCACTCATCGTAATTTCTTTTTCAGCCAGTCCGCATACATCAATAATGGCTTTCAGGCCGATGCTGGGATTAGCATTGAGCTGACGCAGTCCGTGATAGGCCAAAATACGGTTTTCTCCCATAATAGGTACAATGTCGGATGCGATGCTGACTGCTACCAAATCGAGCAGGGGAGTAAGCTGATGAAACTCAATGCCGTTGTTCTGGGCAAAAGCTTGCATAAACTTGAATCCTACTCCGCAACCAGACAGGTGTTCGTATGGATACGTAGAATCCGGACGCTTGGCATTCAGAATGGCGGCAGCAGGAGGAAGTACCTCATCGGGTACATGATGGTCGCAGATAATGAAATCGATGCCTTTTTCTTTGGCGTAACTGATTTCTTCTACCGCCTTGATACCACAGTCCAGTACGATGACCAGTTTTACTCCGGTAGAGTAAGCATAGTCGACTCCCTTTTTTGACACACCATACCCTTCATTATATCGGTCGGGGATATAATAATCGATGTTCGAGTAGAACTGTTGAAGAAATTTGAAAACAAGGGCGACAGCCGTAGTGCCGTCCACGTCATAATCTCCATACACCAGGATACGCTCTTTTCGTCCCATGGCCAGGTTTAGGCGTTCCACTGCCACGTCCATGTCGTTCATTAGGAACGGGTCATGGAGGTCATTAAGCTGAGGTCGGAAAAACCGTTTGGCCTCTGCGGCAGAATGGATACCTCTTTCCTGCAGTAGCTTACATAAAATAGGACTGATGCCAATCTCTCTGGAGAGGGCTCTGGCAGCTTCTCTTTCTTGAAGTGTTGGAGGTTGATAGTTCCATTTGTAGTTCATTTATATATGTTTTTTCTTTTTTTTCTTTTCGGGTGGGGGTTCGCCAATCTGCCGGTTGTAAGCCTGTACGACTTTGTTGCAGTAACCAAATCGGCAAAACTTGTAATTGGATAAAATCTTCTTATCCACTTCAATCCGTAAAATTAGTAAAAAGAAAGAAAAAAGCGGCTCATTCCATCTTAAATTTATGGAACGAGCCGCTTTTTATTTATAATTAGTCTATATAATAGGACCTTAGAATCCTAATTTTTTTGCGATGTGTGCAGGGATTGCTTTCTTGTTCACCAGTATGTTCATGGTTTTGTATTTGGCAAAAGCTTTAGATGCATACCAGATACCTTTGTACTTGCCGCTTAATCCCCATGAGTTTTTCACCATGTAGTATTCTTTGCCGTTCTGGTCTTTAGCGATACCGTAGATAAGCATTCCGTGGTCATCGGTAGTTTCCCAGTTGTCGAATGCTACCTGACGCATTTCCTGAGTCACTTCAATTTCAGGAAGCGGTTTGCTGGTCAGTTCCTTGCGCTTGTCTGCTTTGCTCAAGCCCAGCCAGTGTGCCATATCTGAACCAGTCAGTTCGGCTCCTTTTTCTGCATTCGGACATACGGCAATACCGTCGCGGGTAAATCCTTCTTCGCTGACATCAGCTCCCCATGCGAAAGTATATCCGTTGTTGATGGCATTGTCCATCACTTCCATCAGTTCATCGATAGGCAAGTTGTAAGACAATGCGTTGCGCCAGTTGTCCTGTACCTCGATGCTGAAGGTCTGGTAGAAAGGATGATGTGTGTAAGAAGTCAGTGATACATAGTCGTTCATATTCAGTCCAAGCACTTCATCTGCAAATGTTCTCGGAGTGTAAGTCTTTCCTTTGTAGGTAAATTCTTTTGGACATTCTCCCAGGTAAGTATCGTAAATGGCTGTTACGCCTTTTTTCCATACCGGACTCAGTTTGCTCTGATTGCCTTTTCCAATAGCTTGTACGTATGCTCCAGCTACCGCATCCAGCTCATTGTGGTTAGGCAGTGAGTCACCGTATTCGATACCCGGCATTACGTCCTGAGGAACCATACCGTAATTCTTGTAGCAGAAAACGATGTCTTCAAAGCTTCCGCCCGGTGAGAATGAAGCATCTCCGTGATAGCGTACATAATTTACCGCACGGTCTTCCATGGTTTTGTGCACTACAAACATTTCAGAAAGGTCAAACTCTCCTTTTCCTTCACGCAGCAATTCTGATTCCAGAAATCCAAGGCTGGAGAATGACCAGCATGTACTTGAACGATTCTGGTTCTTTATGGAAGTAATAGGGTTTTCTTTTACGGTTGTAAATACGAATCCTTCTTCAGCTTTGTCTTTCTTCGGATTTTTTGCATAGATGTTACCAAAGCAAAGTCCTGCAACAGCTACTAAAATTAGTTTGTTCATTGTTTTGATCTTTATGGTTATAGGGTTAATAAATACGTAATTATTCATTCATGATGGCTTCTACCTCATCAAACGTGATGGGGATACGTTTTTCGCCCAAGAATCTGGAACCGTTTTCGGTAATTAGAATGTCATCTTCCAGGCGGATACCTCCGAAGTCCTTGTATTTTTCAATTTCGTCGAAATTCAAGAAATTGGTGTGTAGTTTTTCTGCCTTCCATTTATCAATCAAGGCAGGGATAAAGTAGCATCCCGGTTCATCGGTAATGACAAAACCCTTCTGGAGTTTTCTTCCCATACGGAGCGAAGCCAGTCCGAACTGAGTGGATGGTTGCACTTCTTCGTCATAGCCCACGTAGCACTGGCCTAAGTCTTCCATATCGTGTACGTCCAGTCCCATCATGTGTCCCAATCCGTGCGGCAGGAATAAGGCGTGAGCACCTGCAGCTACAGCTTCATCGGTATTTCCTTTCATCAAGCCCAGTCCTTTCAGCCCTTCTGTAAGTACCTTACATACTTCCAGGTGTACCGACTTGTATGTCACTCCTGGTCGTGCCAGTTCCAGTGCCTTGTCATGGCAGGCAAGTACGATGCCGTAGATGTCACGCTGGCGACCAGTAAATTTTCCTCCTACAGGGATTGTACGGGTATGGTCTGAACAGTAATAATTCATCAGTTCGGCTCCTGCATCCGTCAGCATTAGTCTGCCTTCTTGCAAGATGTGACTGTGGTCGTGATTGTGCAGGGTCTGTCCGTTTTGTGTAAGGATAGTGGCAAATGAAACCATTCGTCCGTAAGAGGAAGCGATGCCGTCAAGCACTCCGGCTATGTATTGTTCGGATACTCCCGGTTTGCACAGACGCATGGCAGCTGTATGCATTTCATATCCTACGTTGCAGGCCTTGTCGATTTCTGCGATTTCGCATTCTTCTTTTACTGAACGCAGCGATACGACTGCCTTAATCAGTTCAAGAGAAGCGTGTTTCTTGGTCATGGATGCCCGGATACCTGTCAAATCTTCCAGTAGCATCATGTTGTCATAACGATAGGGAGGGAGGAAGTGGATTTTTCTTCGCTGGGCGATGGCTTTTCCCACAAATTCCTTCAACATGTCGAAGGGATAGCTTTTCTCGACTCCCACCTGTGCCGCCAGTTCTTTTACACTGGGCTGCGGACCCATCCAGATGATGTCGTCCATGTCGACGTCGTTGCCAAAGAAATAATCTTTGTCATTATCTATGTCGATGATGCCGGCATAACCTGGGTGTGAATGTCCGAAGAAATAGACAAAAGAACTGTCTTGTCTGAACTTGTATGTGTTGTCGGGATAGTTGGCCGGTGCTTCATTATTTCCTAAAATAAGAATGATACCGTTGCTCATCTTTTCCCGCAGCGCTTTCCGACGTTTTTGATAAGTAAGAGAATCAAACATAGTTATTTCTTTTTGATGTAATGTTTGTGAAAATAATGTTGCAAATGTAGTAAATAAAATAGAAAAAATGGCTGCGGTGTAATGGAAAAACATATATTTGCAATTACCAAGATTACTTTAAAAACTGAGGTCGTATGAATCTGGATTTGCAAAAAACAGGGTTGGTTCTCGAAGGAGGAGGTATGCGAGGGGTGTTTACTTGTGGAGTCTTGGATTTCATGATGGATCACCACATGCAGTTCCCTTATGTGATAGGTGTGTCAGCAGGAGCTTGTAATGGATTGTCGTATATGTCCCATCAGCGAGGGCGGGCAAAGTTTAGCAACATCGATATGCTGGCAGAATATCATTATATCGGTTTGAAATACCTCTGGTATCAGCATAGTATTTTGGATCAGCATTTGCTTTATGACTTGTTTCCCACCAAGATTCTTCCCTACGATTTTCAAGCCTATTTTAATAATCCTGCCCGTTTTGAAATGGTAACGACCAATTGCGTGACGGGAAGGGCTTGTTATCTGGAAGAGAAAGAAAACCGGGATGGCTGGAGATTGGTGGATATTGCCAAAGCTTCAAGCAGTCTTCCGTATGTCTGTCCGATTACATACGTAGACGGGCGTCCGATGCTCGATGGAGGTATTGTTGATTCTATACCTGTCTTGCGGGCCATGAGTCAGGGCTATGAAAAGAATGTAGTAGTTCTCACTCGTAACAGAGGCTATCGTAAGACTGAAAAAGATATTCGGGTTCCCCGGTTTATTTATCGCCGTTATCCTCGGCTGAGGTTAGTGCTTAGCCGACGCTGTGCGGTGTACAATGAGCAGTTGGAAATGGTTGAGAAGTTAGAAGATGAAGGACGTATCATAGCGATTCGGCCGGAAAAGAAAGTGGTGGTGAATCGTATCGAGAAGGATATCAAGAAGCTGACTGAATTATATGAAGAAGGATATGCCTGTGCGGAGAGAGTGTTGACACCCTATTTGAAAGTATAGGGCATAAAAAAATCCGGAATGAACTTCCGGATTTTTTTATTATTTATTTTGCGAAGCTGACTGCGCGGGTTTCACGGATAACCGTAATCTTAACTTGTCCCGGATAAGTCATTTCGTCCTGAATCTTCTTGGCGATTTCAGTTGATAAGCTTTCTGTCTGTTTATCGTCAATCTTGTCGGCACCGACAATGACACGCAACTCACGACCAGCCTGGATAGCGTAAGTCTTGGTTACACCCGGATAAGACATAGCCAATTGTTCGAGGTCATTCAGACGTTTGATGTAAGCCTCTACAATTTCCCGGCGTGCTCCCGGACGTGCACCAGAGATAGCGTCACATACTTGTACGATAGGAGCCAGAAGGCTGGTCATTTCTACTTCGTCGTGGTGTGCACCAATGGCATTGCAGATATCTGCTTTTTCTTTGTACTTTTCAGCCAATTTCATGCCCAACAGTGCGTGTGGCAATTCCGGTTCTTCATCGGGCACCTTACCAATATCATGTAGCAGTCCGGCACGTTTTGCTTTTTTCGGGTTCAGACCTAATTCAGAAGCCATTACTGCGCACAAGTTAGCTGTCTCACGTGCATGCTGCAAAAGATTTTGTCCGTATGAAGAGCGGTATTTCATTTTACCGATAATACGAATCAGTTCAGGATGCAATCCGTGGATACCCAGGTCGATTGTAGTACGTTTACCTGTTTCAATGATTTCGTCTTCCACTTGCTTGCGTACTTTTGCAACCACTTCTTCAATACGTGCCGGGTGAATACGACCGTCAGTTACCAGCTGATGCAAAGCCAGACGTGCAATTTCGCGGCGTACCGGGTCAAAGGCTGAAAGTACGATTGCTTCCGGTGTGTCATCCACTACAATCTCTACACCTGTAGCGGCTTCCAGCGCGCGGATATTACGTCCTTCACGTCCGATGATGCGTCCTTTGATTTCATCCGATTCAATGTGGAATACAGTGACAGAGTTTTCAATGGCAGTTTCAGTAGCCACTCTCTGAATAGACTGAATTACGATACGTTTCGCTTCACGGTTTGCGGTAAGCTTGGCATCGTCCATGATGTCATTGATGTAAGACTGCGCTTGTGTCTTCGCTTCTTCCTTCAGTGATTCCACCAAGCGTTCTTTTGCTTCTTCAGCTGACAGGCCTGAGATTGTTTCCAGTTTTTCTCTTTCCTGTGCCTGAAGGTTATCTAATTCCTCTTTCTTCTTTTCAATAATTACCAGCTGAGCATCCAGATTTTCTTTGATCGCTTCTGTTTCATTGCGTTTACGCTGAAGTTCTTCGTTCTTCTGGTTGAGCACCATTTCGCGTTGCTTTAACTTATTCTCAGCTTGCTGGATTTTCTGATTACGCTGGGCAACCTCTTTTTCCAAATCCGCTTTTTTATTCAAGAATTTTTCCTTTACTTCCAGAAGCTTGTTCTTCTTGATTACTTCAGCTTCAGTTTCGGCTTCTTTGATAATTGTGTCATATTTTGTCTTTAAGCCGTACTTAAAGAATCCATACGACAATGCCCCTCCCACCAGGAAGGCCACAATTGTTAGTATTACTGTCGTCAACATTATAATTAATTTAAGTATATAAATAAAAAACGCATAAACTCATCCGTTGGGAAAATCCCTTCGAATAAAGCTTATGCGTGAATTTCCTGTTATAATATCTTTCTATAAACCTTCGCCCCGGTCAGGTTGGATACATCTTTCAATATCCTCTTCCAGTTCTTTAAGTTTTTCCATATAAGGTCGGGTGTCATTTCTTCCTTTCATGGATATATTTTCATACGCCAAATCAAGTGCCACCATCTTCCAGTGTTGTATACTATTGAATTCAGGAAAAGCACTGCGATATTTATTCAGTTTATAGTTAATCTGTTTGGCAGCTTCCCGGTAAGCTTCCTCTTCCGCAGGGAGTATGGACACAGGATACCGTTCGTTGTCAATTAGTAGATTAAATCTCTTTTTTTCGTCCATAAAAGTATATACTTTACCGCATTGTTATTCATTCAGCAAAGCGATGCATTTATCGACTTCACGCACAAGTTTCGCCAGTCTTTGTTTCGTATCGCGGAGGTCATTGTCGTTGATACTGAGTATGCGGGCGTTTTTCAAGTTGATATACTTGGCTTCCAATTCTTTATTATTACATTCCAATTGGGCTATTTCTGCACTCTTTCTGTCAATTTCATTTCTCAATGAGAGGTTTTCTTTTTTCAACTCTTCATAAAGAAACAGCAATTGTCTGAGTTTGCCTTCGAAAGTATGTAACAGTTTTTTGTCCTCTTCCGTCATTCGTATATCAAAAATGTGTATACAAATATACTGTATTGGTTGGAAAATCAAAAATATTTGTTGTGGATTTTATTAAAATTTGTGAGATTTCGTGGGTGTCAAATCTTTGCGAATGGATTTTTTCTATCAGATAATTCTTTTTACCTTTGTCGTTGCATTGAGGTGACATTAAATGCAGTGTTTTTTAATCTTTTAAAAATCAAAAAGTTATGTATACAGTAATTAAACGCATGGAAATTTCGGCTTCACATCGCCTGAAACTTTCTTATGAGAGCAAGTGTGAAAACCTGCATGGTCACAATTGGATTATCACCGTATATTGTCAGGCAGAGCAATTGAATGAAGATGGTATGGTAGTTGATTTTACGCATATAAAGGAAGTGGTAAAAGGGCAGCTTGACCATAAGAATCTGAACGATGTGCTTCCTTGTAATCCTACGGCCGAAAATATTGCCCGGTGGATTTGTGAGCAAGTACCCCATTGTGTAAAGGTGGAAGTGTGTGAGTCTGAAGGTAATCGGGTGATTTATGAAAAAGATTAATGAGATATTTTATAGCCTTCAGGGGGAAGGCTTCCATGTGGGTACACCTGCCGTCTTTGTCCGTTTTTCGGGATGTAATTTAAAATGTGAGTTTTGTGACACGCGCCATAAAGAAGGAGTCATGATGTCGGATGAAGAGATACTGGAACAAGTCTGTCAATATCCCTGCAAGACGGTAATTTTGACAGGTGGTGAGCCGGGACTTTGGGTGGATGAAGATTTAGTTGCTGCCTTGCATAAGGCTGGAAAATACGTTTGCATTGAAACGAATGGCACATGTGTACTTCCGGAGTCGATTGACTGGGTTACCTGTTCTCCCAAATTAGGTGCTTCGTTACGTGTCCGTCGTATGGATGAGGTGAAGGTGGTTTTTTTAGGGCAGGATGTATCCCCTTATCTTCAATTAAAGGCTTCTTCTTATTTTTTGCAGCCCTGTTCTTGTCGGAATACGGCAGAGGTCGTAGAATATATCAAGTCTCATCCTCAGTGGCGACTGAGTCTGCAGATCCATAAACTGATTGATATTCCCTGAATTCTGTCATACAATTTGTAAGAATATGCATTCTGTGGGAGTTGTTGTTTTTTAACATCCTTCTCCTCCGTTTTTGTTAATAAACGTATTTTTTGTTTGAAACAGATGAAAAAAAGATACTCCCGCTGAACACTTTCAGCAGGAGTATCACAACACAAAAACTAAACTAGACTTAATCTTGTGAATGTGATACTTCCCGTTGAAAATCAATTAATTATAAATGTTGACTTTTAGCCGACTGGAATAAAAGTGGAATATATTATCTTCTTCTCCATTTGAAAATCCATTTGAAAAAGCTTTTGTACCATTTTTCTTTTTCCTTAATTCCATTAAAGAGAATACTTATAAGTGTAGCTTTGTTTTCAAATATTTTTTTTCGTACTAAATTGTATTCTACATTTTCGTAACTATCTATACTTTCTGAACATAAATCTTGTAGGTCGTTAAGTACTTCTTCAATTTGAGTTGCTAATTCAGATTCATAAGATTGCACAATAGTAACAAAATTGTCAAAGAAATCGCTTTTTATTTTTTTTAAAACTCTATTTGTTGTAGCTTTTTGAGCTGCTATTCTTCCTGGTCTTGTTATTGCTCTTAGATTATCAAGTTCATTGATTAATCTATCTGAGATATTATTATAGAATTCATTTATCCCATTTAAATTTGGTTGAACTATAATTGTAATGAACCAGTTTTGTTTGATAGCAATCCTTTTATCTTTATTAGATTTTTTGTTTTGTATATTAAATATGACTAATGTACAAATTAATGCAACTGTAGAAATAAGATTGGCGTAAGAGTCTTTTCCAATCATATTTTCTACCTCTTTAAAAACATCTTCTTTTTTCACCAAATATACGCTATCTAATGGTTGGTATGTAAGAAGCATTGTTTTATTATTTGTGGTGTCCTTTAATATCGGTATAAAAGAAAAGCTATCCATGCTATTATTATTTTATTCTATTATATTCATTTTTTGCTTGTCTTTCATTGTCTGAAATATCTTCTCTGAGGCATTCGACAATTGAAGGATTTCTATCATCAAATATTATGGTGTATTTTCTTTTGAACCCTTCAATTCCTCCTAGATTCTTTATGCTGTCATAAAACAATCCAAGATAAAATGATGGGTTGAATGATGTTGTACCTTCAGGTATGTGTACCTCATAAGTTTCATTGTCTTTATCATATCTTCCTAGCCCAAGTTCTTCTCGCACTTGACGCCCCTGTGGTCTCCCAGTAAAAATTGTACTGTTACGGCCTCTATGAGATTGAGTCAATCTTATTGTTTTCATATCTTATTATTTTAATACTTTATCAAAATATTTCTTGTTTAGATATATTTTTACCTCAAGAAATGTACCTGGAAAATACTCTTGCATGTGTTTGAGATAGCTTTCTTCTGGTAATAAAGATATATCATTTTCTCTATTCAATGATAGAATGTAGTTATTATCCTTGAAATATGGACCAACTTCATTATCGCAATGTACACATGTTTTTCCTGATATAATGTTCAGATGTGGTTTATAGTCTGGATTTTCTTTTCCAAATGACCCCAGTGTAATAAATGCTCTAATGAAATTCATTGTTCCATGTCCTCTACTTTCATCTTCGTATTTTAAACGGCTTACTCCATCTTGCAAGCTATATAGGGTGTATAAATCATCTTTACTAAGTTTTGAATGTTGTTTCTCTTGTATCTTTGCATGAACATCGTACCATTTTTTTATTGTTTGCATCATGGAATGGTTTCTCTTTTCGTTCTTGTAAATGCCTTCAGAGATAGAAAAACCTAAATTAAGAATACCTAAATTGAGTTCTATTATAGGTTCACCATCGTTAATCTCTTTGAATGATACTCCGTCTATGTACCATTCATTGTGTACGCTGTGATCCTCGGCATTATTAAAAATCTCAGAAAGTAGTTTGTCAATTTTATTTATTCCGTTTATATTTAATTCTGCTTCAGATTGAACTAAGGATTGATTTATGAAATCTCTGACTTTAGTGCAGATTGAGCCTTTTGTATTTTCCTTGTAATAGGTTCTTTTCGCCCAATTTGTCATGAGACCAAGGTATAAAAAGCCTTCTTCAGGCTTTGCGTCCTTTAGTTCATTTTCTTCTATTTTGTTTGTTATTTTTAAAGCAAACAAAGACCGGTTAAGTTTATTACATTCCGATTTCTTGTATTTAATTTGCTTATCTGTATAATTGTAAAATGTTGAATTGTATCTATTTGTCGTAAGTTGCAGTTCTCTTATTATAATTTTTAAAAGCATAGCGTTTGTTATGTCTATCCTCTCACAAATTTTGAAATCAACAATAGTTGTTGTGTCTGTAAGAAGATAAGATGATAGTAAGAATTTGAAAAATGTGATACTATCATCACTGTTTTCTTCGAATGAAAAAATTTTTGGAACAGTCAGTGTGTCTGCTATGTATTTAGTAGAGATAAAACCTTTCTTTCTGAAAAAAGCAATAAGATTTGTTTGTACTTTTATATTAGTACGTGGAAACACTCCAACTGCTGCCTTTTTTCTTTGTTTATATTCCCTGAGTTTACGTCTTCGTTTGTAAACTTTTAATTCTAAAATTCTTTCTTTTTTCATTTTACTTTTGTGTTTAGTGTTTATTGTTGTAGAATATTGTCGTATGTGGAACTATATTTATAACATAAATTATTAATTATCTTGTTGCTAACTTGTGCTATGTATTATATACTATGCCAATTATAATGGATATGACAGCCATTATCACATAGCTATTGCCAACTGCTTGTTTTTCCTTTGCTTCTTCTTCGGATGATTTTACTTTAATCTCTAACTTTTTGTTAGTGTATCCTACCAGTCTTTCTCCATTTCTGTATCTCCTGTCTGGCTTATATACTGCAACAGAAGCTATTTTTTGCATTTTAATCTCGTTTTTGTCTATGATTTTGCTAACACCTTTGCAAAGCAATATCACGGATGGTATTGCAGCGAGTATTGGTAAACCCTTAAATAAAATTGCCAGCCAAAATGTGCTGAATATGAAATACAATATTTTGACTATCCAGTGAGTTTGGCTGTAAACAGGTGTGTAGCCATCTTTTATTGCTTTCTCTCTGACTTCATCAGGTGAAACTTCTTTGTAAATTACTTCTTCATTATTCGTATATTGAGAAGACGTATTTCTATATGGAGTGGAGTGGGCATCACCGTATATCTGATTGCTTATAATCTTTCCACCATCTCGGCCAACTTGGTTTACAGCAGATCTGATGAAACCTTTAGCGAGGTTTTGAATAAAATTTCCCATATTATCCTATCTTACGTTCATTATTAACTATTATCAGTTCCGCTTCCAGTTCCTTGATTCTTCTCTGCAGGTTGTTGATGGTGTCCTGCTGGAAGGCTATTGTGTCAATCAGCTTGCTTAATCTGTCGTTTTCGTTTGAAGCAGTTGGCTGTTCAGATGTCAGCAGCATTTCTCCATTACCGCGAAGAAGCCATTCTGCCGAAAGGTTGTCAAATGACGACAAGGTTTTGTTTATAAGTTCCAAGTCTATTGTTGTTCTTCTACCGGTAAGGTAATTATTCAATGTTGAATAGTTAAAATCTATTCTTATGGCAAACGCTCTGGGTGTTAAACCGTTGATTGATATGAATTCTTTTATTCTTTCTAAAATATTTGTCATAGTTCTTTCTACATAAACGTTAAATATAGTCAAATGACGATATAAAAATATTCACATGTTTGTATATATCGTCAAATAGCGATACCTTTGCAATACAATCAATCACACATACAAAAATAGAAATTAAAACGAATAATTGAAAATGAAAACTGATGAATTTTTCTACGAAAATGAAGCTGAAAGTCTTAAAGCTGACATCGAAAAAGTAAAGTCTATGACAGAAGAAGAGATGCAATCTTACTTCAATACAGACGACAGCAAGGAAGATTTCATAAGTTTTCTTGAAGATGAACTCAAAGTTGCTGAAAGCCACATTGAAAATGATGATGATTTCAGCAGCGTTGACCCCGGCTTTGCAAGTGAAGCCGATTATTTGAGATACAAATTTGCGTAATAAAAACCTCACTAAAAGTCAAAACCATTATGGAAATTAAACCAACCAAGTATCAGCCAGGACAGAAAGTCTGGACACTTATAGGAATGAAGGCTGAAGAGAAAACAATCAAGGGGATAAGTATCTCTGTGGATTCCAATGGAGTACAGAAGAACTACTATTACATGGTGGTTCCTAAAGGAAAGGAATTCTCCAATGAATCATTTGTAACTTATTCCGAGAAAGAACTTTTCACTTCCAAGGAAGAGATGAGAATGAGTATTTTCGGTGATTGACAAATCAAATCCCGGTGTGGCCTGACCGCCTATCCGGGAACAATAGAGAAGAGTTCCTTGACATCTTTTGGCTGACGGACATACTGGTATGGTATAGTAATTCACCGTGGATAACGGGCGGTCCGACAGAGTGTAGAATTGTAGCAATTCGGCCTATTGTAATAGGTTTTACGATATGATATAGCTGGAGTAGCTTAACGGTAGAGCGCAACACTGGGTTATAAAAAATAGATGAATGCAATAATGATTATCGTTGATGCAAGGGTTCGACTCCCTTCTCCAGTTCTATTCCGAGGTTGTTTAATGGCAGAACGGCACCAGTCTGAGGGCATAAAGATTTTTGGTGCAGGTGGCGGTTCGAATCCGTCTCTCGGAGCGAATTAAAATTAAGTTGTTATGAGAATTTTGTCATATATCTGGTTTGCCATATTGTCTTTTAAAATACTGGCACCGTTTATCTTGTCATTGGCCGTAACATCCTGCTCTTTGGGCTTGTTGTACAGCGCACTTTCTACTCAGGGAAAGTTGCAGGGATTCTGGACGCTTGTGTGCGTAATATTTGTTGTGTGTTCGTTTAACTTGAATGTTGTAACGTGGAAGGAGATATGGAAAAAGTAGTTGAAAGAAAACCTGTTATTGCTACCCTTCGTAACATGAAGGTTGGCAGTGATGAGGTGTTCAATATTGACCAGAAGATTACGGTCATGAATACGATAACTTGCCGTCTTGATAAGGAGAGACGTAATGGTATGAAATGGACTTGCATTTCAGATCGTGAAAAGGGAGTAATAATTGTAACGCGTGTTAGCTGATGGTGTTCGAATTAAATGGGAAGTTTATGACTACAATATTGTCAGATAATACAGCAGGAATGATTCTTGAGAACATACTTCTTGCAATGGAAGGAATAAAGTTCAGCAAGTCTCAGGCATCAGGAATAGTCGGTTCCGAGAACCGGTTGGAAAAGCTTGTTGAGAGCGGTAAGATACGTGCTGAGAAGAAGGCAGATTGTCAGAACGGAAAATGGTTCTGCAATGGTGCTGATGTGTTAAGGTACTGTTCGTACAAGAAGAGACATAAAAAAAGGAACAAGTCTAAAAGCCTGTGAAGGTGGTTATTTTCTACATAAATGTTTACGTTTTAATTTCTTGGTGTACGGACTGGCTTGTGAAAGTCGTCCGTACTATTTTTTCTGGGCACTTGTTCTAATGGTAGAACATCGGCATAATTCCATTCCATGTTTGTTTGTTAGTGTTAGAAATCTCTATTGTTGGTCGAAGATGCGGGTTCGATTCCCGTAGTGCCCACAATTTACATCGTGTTCCGGTGTGTGTTTTTCATAGTCATTTTAGTCCGAAAGCCTATTCGGGGTTACGCCAATGGCACCGTGTCGGAACTTCGGACTCTATGGTATCGTGGCGGAATTGGTAGACGCGTCTCAAAGTGAGATGGCATAAGGTTGAGAGTGGCCATGTTAAAGCCTTTGTAAGTCCTTGCAGGTTCGATTCCTGCCGGTACCACAAACCTTTGAAAGAAATCCGTTATTGAATCCGAAAGTAGGGCGAAGATAGCGCAGGGTTTCATCCGCGCGGCATCGGTTAGCCGTTGACTCTATCTGAAAGGTAACGCGAAATCGGAAAGGATTGATTGTGTGTGATGTGCCCTGGGGAATACGCCCTAGGGTTTTATTTATCATAATGAGAACAAAGGTTAAGGCGTAAAAATGGCGAAGTTTCGGATTGCAAAACTTGACTATCTGAACTACCTTTACAGATGTAAAGAACTAAAAGTCAAACCATTAATATTAAAATTATGGCTGAAAGAAAAGCTAAAACAGACGTTCCTGAAAAAGATAATCAGGAAGAAAAACAGGAAGAAAAAGAAGTGCAACAGACACTTTCTGACAAAATTGTGAACATAAGAACCCTGAGAGCAAACGAGATTGAATGCCGAATAGGTACAATCAATGAGAAAGGATGCACATTGTTGCTGTACAAGGATGCCCGTGTGGATATGAGACTTCTTGATGAGGTGTTTGGACCAATGAACTGGAAGAGAGACCACGAAGTTGTGAACGGAAACCTATTCTGTACCATATCAATCTATGATGAAAAGAAAAAGGAATGGGTGAGCAAGCAGGATGTCGGAACTGAATCCAATACGGAAAAGGAGAAAGGTCAGGCTTCCGATGCATTCAAGCGTGCCGGATTCAACTGGGGGATTGGTCGAGAACTTTACTCGGCACCTTTTATTTGGGTAAAACTTGAATCAAACGAAATCTTTAAGAGCACTTCGGGAAAATGTTCTACTTATACTAAGTTCTCTGTAAGTGAGATTGAGTATGACGAGAACAGAGAGGTTAGTAAATGTATCATTGTAGACAACAATGGTGTGATAAGATACCAGTTCCCTATGCCAAAGGAAAAGAAGTCTGAAAAGACTCAGCAAAATTCAAGTGTATTTTCCGGTAAACAGCTAAAGGAAGCGATTGATGAAGTAAGGGTATGTAAGAGTCGAGCCGAAGTTAATGCTGTGTGGAAAAAATACGCTGCTATGCAAAACAATCTTGAGTTTAAGAACGAGATTCAAACAATGTGTAAAAGATTTCCAAAATGATAGAGTTAGTTAAGTCAGGTGTGGTTTTCAATGAAGAGAACCACACCTATTTCCTGGGCGACAAGCAGCTTTCAGGAATAACGGGAATGATTAAGAGACAGTTGTTCCCGGATAAGTATAAGGATGTTCCTCAGTTCGTCTTAGAAAGGGCTGCAGAAAGGGGAACAAAGGTTCATCATGACTGCCAGTTTGCAGACGTTACAGGATTTGAGCCTGAAAGCCAGGAGGCAGTCAGTTATATTATGATACGTACTGGTGCCGGTTATTCTGCACTTGACAATGAATACACTGTATCAGATGAAGAGCACTTCGCTTCAAACATTGATTGTGTCTGGGAGAAGGATGGCACTATAGCACTTGCCGACATCAAGACAACGTATAAGCCTGATATTGAATACCTCGAATGGCAGTTGTCAATATATGCGTACCTGTTCGAAAAGCAGAATCCTGAGCTGAAGGTTTCTAAACTGTACGGTGTATGGCTTTACAATGAAAAGTCAGAGCTTATTCCACTTGTCCGGAAACCTGACGTGGAGGTCAAAAGGCTGTTGCAGTGTGAGATTGATGGAACACGTTACCTTGATACTGAAACTGCACTTGAACACAAGCAGGATGAAGTACAGCTATTGCCAAAGGACGTGATAAACAAATATCTTGAAGCTGTAGCGGAAGTTGAGAGAATACAGCCGTTCATTGACGGTTTCAAGGATTCGTTGAAACGCGCAATGGTTGAACACGATGTCAAGTCGTGGGACACAGGTGTATTGAAAGCTACCATAACACCTGCAGGAATCAAAAAATCTTTCGACACTAAGAGGTTTCAATCTGAGCATCCCGAGTTGTATAAACAGTACATCAAGGAGACTGAAACTGCTGCATCTATAAGAATCACATTAAGAAAGGAGGAAGAAAATGCTTAATAAGGTAATGCTGATAGGGCATCTTGGAAAGGACCCTGATGTAAGAACGCTTGATTCCGGAACAAAAGTCTGCCAGTTCACACTGGCAACGACGGAAAAGGGATACACGTTGCAGAATGGTACTCAGGTACCGGACAGGACAGAGTGGCACAACATTGTACTATGGAAGGGGCTTGCTGAGGTTGCAGGTAAATATCTTCACAAGGGAGACAAGGTTTTTATCGAAGGTAAAATCAGATCCAGAAGTTATGAAGATAACAGTAAGGTGAAGAGATATATCACAGAGATATTCGCAGATAACATGGAGATTCTTTCCACAACATCTAAGAGTGGTTCACAGAATAATGTTTCTGAAGCTCCATTACCATCAGAGACTCCAAGTGATGATTTACCGTTCTGATTATGGAAGCTACTATAATTAAGAAAGACGGTAAGGCCACCATGGACAAGGATTTCAACTTCATGCTAAGCCTTCTCCGTAATGGTGAATATACTCTTACCATCAAGAGAAAGACTAAGCCCAGGACGCTTGACCAGAACGCGCTCATGTGGATGTGGTTCAGGTGCGTGGGTGGTGCCTTACGTGAGTTCACTGGTGAAGCGTACTGGAGTACAAAGGAAGGGGTGGAAACGATACATGACCTGTATTGTAAGAAATTCCTTACGAAGATGGTTATCACCCCGAAAGGTGAGAGGACGGAACTTGCAAGGGGCACAAAGGGACTTAGCACAATGGAGATGTCACATTTCCTGGATGCCGTCAAGACTGATATAATGACTGAATACGGAATCCAGCTACCGTTACCTACAGACCAATATTATTCGGCATTTGCAGCCGAGTACGAAAACAAATATTAATATGGCAATAATTAAAGATTACGAACCGGAAGAACTGCAATTCGTTCTTCCGGAGGCAGTTCGGGAACAGTTTCCATTGGAACTGCATTTTGAGAACGCTGAGAGTGAGAAAGACATCCTTAAGGCAGTGAATGAACACTTCAATGCTTTGTTCCCTGAGAACGAGATGGCGCTGCGTTACATGGATGATGTGGAGAAATCGGACCTTCGTGGGAAATACTGCAAGCTTGTAGAGCAGGAGCTTCCTGAAGCTGAGAATGCTTTGTTGAACGCTAAGGAGGAAGCCAAACGTATCAAGACGGATGCGGAGGAACGGTTGAATTCATTGAGCAAGCAGATTAAGGATTACGCTGCAAAAGTACAGGAAGGAACGGATGAAAAGAAACTTCCGGCTACAAAGACATTCCGTATCGCTTTGAATGGGTATTTCCTGTATTATTCCATTCTTAACGGTAAGGTCGTACTGGCCAAATCTGAAAAGATTCCATCCTACGATAAATCATCATTGTGGGCTCAGGAAGATAAGAACCGTGTAGCAATGATGGAGCTGTTCGGTCTTGACTTCCCTGCTCCTGAGAAACCTTCTGATGAAGAGTTTGACAAGGAACATGACATGCTTCCAGATAATGATGGTGAAGTTATGGGTGAAGAAGAATTCAATGACGCTGTAGGTGATGAGTAGATTGCAGCATAAGCGTGGCCGCAAGTCCAATTATGCACGTTCTCTTAACAATCCATATTGGGAAAAGGTTGCAAGGAATGTGAGGTTAAGGGATGGGCATAAGTGCAGGATTTGCGGAGCACGCTATCCTTTGGAAGTGCATCACAAGAGATATAAGGTAAATGGTGTTTCAATTGTTGGAAAGGAACTTGAGTACCTTGATTGCCTTGTCACTCTGTGTGCTTCCTGTCACGAAAAAGTTCATAAAGGAATATTAAGTATATGAAGTTTCAATTACGAGATTACCAGCAGAAAGCTAGTAACGCAGCAATATCACACTACAAACTGAAAAACGGTAGAAATTATCTTATGGTATTGCCTACCGGTGCAGGGAAAAGCCTCATCATAGCTGACATAGCAGCAAGGCTGAATGAACCGTTGCTGGTGTTCCAGCCTAACAAGGAAATCCTGGAACAGAACTTCGCAAAGTTGCAGACATACGGAATCTTTGATGCCGGATGCTATTCTGCCTCTGTCAAGAGAAAGGATATAAACAGAATTACCTTCGCCACTATCGGTAGCGTATATAATCACATGGAAGATTTCAAGCATTTCAGGTATATTCTTATTGATGAATGCCATTTGGTTAACCCGACAGAAGGAATGTATGCTGATTTCTTCGCAGCTGCTGAGAGACGTATTATCGGACTTACTGCTACTCCTTACAGATTGTGCAGCACGATGAACGGTTCAATGCTAAAGTTCCTTACGCGTACAAGGCCAAGGGTTTTTTCGGACGTAATTTATTATTGTCAGGTGAGCGAACTGCTTGCAAGAGGATTCCTTACCAAACTGAAGTATTACGACTTGACAAAAATAGAACTTGTGAAAGTCAGAAAGAATTCAACTGGTGCTGACTTCGATGAAGAGAGTCTTTCAGAGGAATTTAAACGTGTTGACCTGTATGGCTATCTGATTAGCATGGTAAGAAGGTTGCTGGCTCCTAAGAGTGGAATACCGAGACGTGGAATACTGGTGTTCACGAGGTTTGTAAAGGAGGCTGAAATGCTAACCAATGAGATACCTGACAGTGCAGTGGTCAGTGGAACGACTCCGAAGAAAGAACGTGAACGGATCTTGTCAGACTTCAAGTCCGGAAAGATAAAGGTTGTTGCAAATTGCGGTGTACTCACTACAGGATTTGATTATCCTGAGCTGGATACAATCGTTCTTTGCCGGCCTACGATGTCACTTGCATTGTACTACCAGATGGTAGGTCGTGTTATCCGGCCATACCCAGGGAAGGAGGGTTGGGTGGTTGACCTGTGTGGAAACATTAAAACATTCGGTAAGGTAGAGGATTTGAGGATTGAGCAGCCTGAAAAAGGTAAATGGATGATAAAGACAAACGGAAAACAATTAACTAATGTAATACTATAGCTTATGTATGTGATAAGAGGACAGATACCAAGTAAGAGTAACTGTTATAAGATAGTAAATGTCGGTGGTCATGCAAAGCTGGCCAAACAGAAGGTTCTTACTGAATATGAAAAGAATTTCTATATCCAGTGTCCGGAACGTGGTAGGATGGTAAAGGGATATTTCAAGCTGAAAGCAAAGATATATTATTCAAGTAACCGACCGGATCTGGACAATTCTCTTAAGATTCTTCTTGATTGCCTGCAGCAGACCAAGACGATTGATAATGACAGATATTGTGTTCAAATAGACATTCAGAAGTTTATCGACAAGAAGGAACCACGTATCGAATATGAGGTAACTCCGATTGAGTTCTGAAAGTAGGAGGTACTTATGGCCAGACCAAACAAGCAGGGATTTCCTGAATGGAATCCTACAAATAAGACATTATCAATGCTTTCTAATATTTCAGAAAAAGTTAGATATAAAGCATTGAGAAATTCTTCAAGTGCATTTATAAATAGAAAAGACGTTAGAGATGCTATTTTCTCAAGGGATAATAATAAATGTATTATCTGTGGATCAACCGATAATTTGCAAATAGACCATATACATTCTGTATATTCTGTTATTAAAGGACAGTATCCATTGGAAAGATTAAATTCAGAAGAAAATCTGAGAACGCTGTGTAATCATTGTAACGCATCAAAAAAACCTTAAATATGGGAAGAAATAAGAAGATAGGTCTTGATTATTTCCCTTTTGATATTGATTTTTTTCAAGATTTGAGAATTAGAAAACTAATCAAATACCAGGGTGGTAAGGCTGTTACAGTATATGCTCTCCTGCTATGTAATATCTACAAACAAGGGTATTATATGAGGTGGGATGAAGAGTTGCCTTTCTTTGTATCGGAACAAACGGGCTTTGAAGAGGCGTATATACGTGAGGTCATTAAATGCTGCTTGGTAATCGGGTTATTTTCTAAGGAATTGTATGATTCTGAAAAAATATTGACGTCAAAAGGAATACAAGAAAGGTACCAGAAGATATGCGATTTATGTAGAAGAAATAATGAAATTTGCGAATATAACATCATTTCTTCTGAAGATATATCTTTTTCTTCTGAAGAAAAGCCTGTTTCTTCCGCAAAAAGTACACAAAGTAAAGTAAAGAAAAGTAGAGTAAAGAAAAGTAAAGAAAATGATAAAGAAATATCTCCAGAAGGAGATACAAAGAAAGACGAGCTTTCTTTGAATCCTCATCCGCAAATAGAGCATGTTGATTTTGTCAGATTGCAGGAATACTTCAATACTACTTTCAACGGTAAATTGTCAATGGTCGTGAACATGACCGAAGCAAGGCGCAAGGCTGTCAAGGCAAGAATAGCCCAGTACGACAAGGAAACTGTATTCACCGTATTGAAGAAGGTGGCTGCCAGTCCATTTCTTTTAGGGTGTAACGACAGAAACTGGAAGTGCGATTTTGACTGGATTTTCAAGGCTGGAAACTTCACTAAGATATTGGAGGGTAATTATGACGAAAAACGAAATAACAATACGGCAGGAGGCAGAAAGGAATCAGTTAGCCGTCTTAAAGGCCTCGCCGAAGCAATACTTACAGATTCTGAAACCTAAGAGTATCGATGATGTTTTTTCATCATCAGTGCCGGCACTTGTAAAAGTTGCCATGGAATTCGGAGAAAATCATGCACGTGCAATTGTTGTGATATTGCTGTCGGAGGTTGTGGATTTCTTCAATGCGTCAAATACAATGAATGATTCACAGGTAGCCATTACAACTGATTTAATTATCGAGGAATATCCGTATTTCAAGATTGATGATTTGAAGTTGGCTTTCCGAAATGCTATGAAGGGTAGATACGGAGAGATATATAATCGTCTGGATGGCTCTGTTATCATGGGATGGCTGAATCAATACAATCGTGAGAGATGCGCTAAGGCTGACGTAATATCGTACAATGAGCATAAGGTAAGAGTTCAGGAGGAATCTGGGTTGTATTATGATGATTACCGCAAACAATTGAAGGTTCTGGCATCACATGGAGACAAGAGTGCACAGGAAGCGCTCCGTAGATCTGATGATATACTTTCCTTCATGAAAGAGAAGAAACTTGAAAGACTGAAAAAACAGCTTGAAGAGTATGACTGCAAACATAAGGGTGTATGAAATAAAGTTCAACAAAAAAGGGCTTAGGAAAAAGGATGAGATATGTAGTCATTTTGAATGGTACAATGTCCATCTTACAGTTAACGGACATTGTATTGTACGTGTTAGCATGGATAAGATGAATGCGTTTGAAAAGACTGTTGAACGTGAATTTATTTCAGTGATTAAAAGGCTATAAAATGGCGAAGTTTCTGTTTGCAAAACTTGTCATTCTGAACTATCTTTACTGATGTAATAAACTAAAAGTCAAACCAATAAATATTAAAATTATGGCACAAATCGAAAAAATAACGGTGATGTACATACATACTTCACCGATGAATCCTCGAAAGACATTTGATGAGGAAAAGTTGGAGGAACTTGCACAGAATATTGAAGAACAGGGTTTGTTACAGCCTATCACAGTCAGGAAAATCAGCGATGAAGAAACACATATTGATGAAGAAACCGGCGAGGTTGTATCTGTAGAACCGAGGTACGAGATTGTATGCGGTGAAAGACGTTTCCGAGCATGGAATATGCTGGCTAAAAAATCTGACAAGTACAATGAAATACCTTGCATAGTAAGGGAAATGACTGACGAACAGGCTTTCGACGCTATGATAACAGAGAATTTGCAGCGCCAGGATGTAGATCCTGTTGAGGAAGCGATAGCATTTTCCTTGCTTCTTGAAAACGGAAATGCGGTTGAGGACATTGCTGTCAGATTCGGTAAGTCAATCAGATTCATTCAGGACAGAGTTAAGCTGAAAGGGCTTATTCCTGAGCTTATAGATATGTTAAGACAGGAACTTATCCCAATATCAGGAGCAATGTTGCTGGCTAAACTCGATATAGATGCGCAGAAAGAATTCTATAATGAGAACGTGAATGGTGAGAGTGCTGCAAGCATATCTGATATAAAGGAATATATTGATGACTTGTTCTGTGTTATTGATAAGGCACAGTTCTTTTCTGAGGATAATTTCAGTGATGCGATTCCATCATGTTCCGGATGCATCAATAATACGGCAAATCATGGGTGCCTTTTCTATGAAATGAAAGGAAAGGAACAGAAGTGCATTAATCGTGAATGTTTCGAGAAGAAGCAGCAGGAATATGTCAAATACCGTGTCATGAAGGAGGCTGACAATCTTGTTAAAAAGGGAGAGCCGCTGACATTCGGAAAATCAGTCATTCTAATTGAATCTCCAAAATCATGGGATAATGAAAATGAGAAGAAGAGAAAGGAAGATGCAGTCAGGATGTACAATTATATGGGCTTTGAGGTAGTGTATGATAACGTATTCGACCATCAATGCTGGTATAATGAGGGTGATGAAAGAATTGCAGAGAAACTCGAAAATAATGAGTTGTATAGATGTATTGAGGTACTTAATTATAGAAGACCTGAATTCAAGGTTTCTTTTTATTATCTCAAGAAATCTTCATCTGTTAAAGGTGCTTGTACTGTATCAAAGCAGATTGAGGCAGAGAATATCAGACAGAAGATTAAGCGCAATAAGGAACTCATGGTTGAGAAGTCAACTGAAACCATGCGTAAATGGGCAGATGATATGACTGACTATACAAGCAAATCCGATGGAATGACATTGAACGAGCAGACAATTTTGGATGTGTTGGTGTTGAAGAATTGTGGGTATCAGTTCCTTAATTCAATAGGACTGAAAACAGGTCAGATGGATATGGTGAAATATGTTACAGATAATGCTAAGGATAGAAACAGATGGTACAGAGAATTTATTCGTACAAAATTATCTGAAGCTTCTGTAATGTATGACAGTCAGTTGAAGGAATTGCAGAATATGCTTTTCAGCGAGCAATATCCTGAAAAGTACAATGAGATGACTTCAAAACTCAAAAGTGCATACTCCAAGAAGGAAGAGAAGATGAATGAGAGACTTAAGGAACTTGAAAGTGAGCAGTAAATTAGAATACGGAGGAGTCATTTAGACTCCTCTTTTGTTTAACCTTAACAACCATTATGGAGAAAATTCATTCGCCCTGAATCATTTGCTTAATTGATATATAGTCCGATAACAATAACTTAGATAATTATGATTACGTTAAACAGACTTGCAAAAAGATGTTTTGATATAGCGTTGAAGCGAAAAAAAATGACAGAAACTACTTCTCCTAAAGCCGTAGTGCTGGCCATATCGTCAGAATGGAGGGAACTTGCTGAAGCTGGTAAGGAGCGAAGCAATCATATACCATCCTGGAGTGAACGTGAGGAAGAAGCCGCAGATGTCATAATAGCTACGCTTACCTATCTTGAGAAGATAGGATGCAATGACATCGAACGACTATTGAAGGATAAGGTTGAGTTTAATTCATACCGCGTTGACTAAGTGATGTTCCGGCTATTGTGTGATGTTGATTATTAGTGTTGTTGATTTAAATAGTTGGTATATGACAACAGAATTTGATTTCAAAACAATCCAGATCAGTTTGCTGGATTTCAATAAGGGCCAGCTTGATGGCCTTCCGAAAAATCCCCGGTTCTTCAGGGATTACCGTTATGATGCAATGAAGAAAAGCATAGAGGACAGTCCTGAGATGCTTAATCTTCGTGAACTAATTGTCTATCCTGTAGGAGAAAGATACATTGTAGTGTGCGGTAATTTAAGACTTAGGGCCTGCAAGGAACTTCCTTGCAAGGTTCTAAATCCTGAGACTCCTGTAAAGAAGCTGCGTGAATATGCGACAAAGGATAACGTGTCATTCGGTGAGAATGATATGGACGTGATGATGAACGACTGGGACAAGTCTGAACTTCAGGACTGGGGTATTGAGTTTGCTCCGGAACCTGAAAAGGACGAATTCAAGGAGCGTTTCGAAGCCATAACGGATGAAACTGCTGTTTATCCACTTATACCCAAGTATGATGAAAAATATGAGCTATTCATCATTATGTCGGCTAGTGAAGTGGATAGCAACTGGTTACGTGAAGCACTTGACATGCAGCACATGCAGAGTTACAAGACCGGTAAAGTGAGCAAAAGCAATGTAGTTGATATTAAGGATGTACGCCATGCAATTGAGAATCGTAATACCAAGTCATAAGCGACATGACAGGGTGTTCGCTAAAAAGCTGGTGAACGACCCGATAATCTGTGTGGCAGAGAGCCAGGCGGACCTATACAGACAGTTCAATCCAGATTGTGAGATAGTCACTCATCCGGACGATGTTGTAGGACTCATCCCCAAACGTAACTGGATGGCTAAGCATTTCGGAAACTTGTTTATGCTTGACGATGATGTTCACTCATGCAAATCTATATGTGTAGAAAAAGGAGAACCGTCGAGGATTAAGGATAAGAACGAGATAACGCGTATAATATTCAATCTTGCCGAGATTGCTCAGATGCTGGATGTGCATCTGTTCGGATTTACTGCACGAATATCTCCGGTCATGTACGATGAAACTGCATTTCTATCGTTGTCAAAGATGATAACCGGATGTTCTTATGGCGTGTTTTACAACAAGAACACATGGTGGAATGAAGAGCTCAGGCTTAAGGAGGATTTTTGGATTTCCTGTTACATGAAGTACAAGGAAAGAAGAATACTTACTGACCTAAGATACAACTTCGAGCAGAAATCCACATTCGTCAACTCCGGAGGACTGGCAGCCTTCAGGAATCAGGCTGAGGAACAGAGGTCGATAATGCTTATAAAGAAACATTTCGGCGACAGCATCAATCTCAAGGGAACTACCAATAACGGTAAAGACAAGACCAAGCAGCTTGTTCAGTACAATATAACGTGTAAGTTCAAGTATTGATAAATGGCGTAAAAATGGCGAAGTTTCTGTTTGCAAAACTTGTCATTCTGATTTAATTTTACTGATGTAATAAACTAAAAGTCAATGCTATATGCTTATAAGAACCGTTAGAGGATATGATTTTTTTGAGGTTTCTTCAGCCATGCAGAAGGCGATAAGGAGAGCTGATGCGGCGGTTGCCGGATATTTTGCTCTTGAGTTGTGGACCAGTGGATATAGGGACTATGTATGGAAGAGACTTTTTACCATAAGTGCTGAGGATTGTTACGGTGTGATAACGAAAGAGATTGAAGCCTTGTGGCAAGGTCATGAACTGGTTAACAAGGGAAGCAAGGAGCCAAAGGGTAGAATATTTGTCAGCAAGGCAGTAATACTTCTGTGCGAGTGTCGTAAATGTAGGGACGCTGATCACCTGCAGAACTTCATTTATGACAAACTTCTGATAGATGCTGATGAATGGTTGGAAGATGTAAGGCAAAATCCGATACCAATTCCTTCATATACATTCGATGTACATACCAGAAGAGGAAAGAAGATGGGACGGACAAAAGAGGAATTTTTCAGAGATGAATATGAATCTTTGAATCCCAGGGAAAAGGGACTGTTTGATGGTCTCATGTAAGAATATGCCACGCTTTGTCGTGGCATATTTATTAAAAGTCAAACCAATAAAGAAAGAATTATGGGAAAAGAAATGTACGGCCAAAGTTGTTTTGATAGCCGTGAAGAGAATGTTTCAAAAAAGATTGATCTGGAAAAGAATCCAAATGGTACAGAAATCAAGGTTTACCAGCAGCGTGAACGTGAAAAGCATGGAAGATATGTTTCGGTTCCTGGAGACAAAACGCATACACGTATTTTCGTGCGTGACGGTGAGGATGCGGAAAAGAAGATAGCCGCATACTTGGAGAGAATCAACAACCGGCCTCAAAAATGGAACTGATATGGAAGACGTAAATAAAAAAATATTTATAGAATACGTATCCCA
>OGHJ01000182.1_pt1 | contig 107279 bp, 99 predicted proteins | sample 1571351 | NCBI WGS metagenome assembly OGHJ01 (sample SAMEA2582037, study PRJEB24529) | metagenome | biome: Human gut stool | place: China | collected 2011 | reverse complement strand
AGGTTTTTAAATAATATAATATAGGTTTATATTCATATTAAGTTAGTAGGAATAATTGAGGTATACAACAGAAGCTTTTACCATAAAAGGTGGAATAAAGCTCATGGGGATGACCTCTATAAGGAGTATAGAATGAGTGAACATGTAGATGTAAGTAACATTAAGGATCCTACCATTGCAGCGGCTCGGAAAGAGGTTGAGTTCCAACGCGCTATGAATCCTTGTCCCATCGATTTTTCTGAGTTTCAATCTAGTAACCCTCGTTCTCAAGGGGAGCAGAAGGAGTATGAAGGTAAAGATGCATCGAATTTTAACCGTCGTCAAAAATATTCTGATAGTGAAGAGCCTCAATTCACAACACCTTTTGGCAGTGAACCAGGGTTTTTACCTGTAGAGAAAGATCGTTATCGTCTTGTATGGTCTAAGCATTGCCCTTGGGCTCACCGTATTGCTATTGCCATCGATTTGCTCGGACTAGATAAAGTGATTTCAAAAGGTACGGTTGATCCATTGCGTCCTGCAGGTGTAATTGCAGACTGGTTCTTTACCCTTGATAAGGATGAGAAGGACCCTGTATTGGGCATTCACTCCTTAGGTGAAGCGTACCGCAAAGGCGACCCTAACTACGATGCACGCTCCACAGTACCGGCTATCGTAGATGTTACAACAGGTGCGGTAGTAAACAACGACTACCATGCGTTGACTACTGAGTTGGCATTGGGTTTTAAAGATTTCATCTCCCCTGATGCGCCAGATATTTACCCAGAAGAATTGCGTGCTGACATCGATGCATTGAATGTTATCATCTACGCTGACTTCAACTTGGCTGTAAACTTGGCAGCTCTTGTAACAAACCAAAAAGATTACGAATATTACTATGATCGTATCTTTGCTCGCTTAGATTGGCTCGAAGAACGCCTTAGCAAGCAACGTTACTTGATGGGGGATACCATTACAGACCCTGATATCCGTATTTTCCCAACATTAGCGCGCTTTGATCTTGTGTTCTACCAAAAATATTTGGTGAATAAAAAACGCCTCGTAGACTATCCAAATCTTTGGAACTATGCGAAGGATTTGTACTCTAATCCAGCATTCGGTGGCACAACAGACTTCGACTCTATGCGTAAACGCTTCTACTATGTAGACCATACGCCATTTGAAGACCTACCACGCCTCGTTCCAAAAGGTCCAGACGACTCCATTTGGTTAGAACCAAATGACCGTGCTGAAAAATTTGGTAAATAATAGATTGTATAGATAACTGAAAGGGGGCCCCATGGATTTAGTAACACAGACGATTGTGAACCACATAGAACAAACGGATGTGACGAACCGTGAGGACCTCCTGTCAGTGGCTCGCATTGCTTTTCTAGATTATTTGGCATCTCTAGCGCCGGCTGAGACGGAACAGGCCGTTCAAGATTTGGCTCGGTTCATCGGGACTAATGGAGAAAACGTATCTAAAGCCGATAAAGCTTTGTATTATGGCTTTGCCTCCCATTATTTAGATTCTGATGACGCCCAGGCAAATCTAGCAGGTCATTTCAGTACTGTTTTATACTCTGCTTTACTGGCAGTGCTCGAGCCGACGGATACATGGCACGAATTCTTTCGGGCCTATATCATCGGTGCCGAGTTAGAAGGGATTATTGGTTCCCTTATCAATCCTGCCCATCGGACCCAAGGATGGCATTCTACGGGGACCGTTGGTGTTATTGGGGCGGCGGCCGCTATAGGCGCTTTGCGAGGCCTTCATGGTGAAAGCTTGGCTCAGCTCCTGTCTTTGGCTGCTACTCAATCGGCGGGCATGTTCTTTCAAAGTGGCACAGATGGTAAGCCGCTCCATGCGGGACTGGCGGCACGCAATGGCGTATGGGCTTACGAACTGTTACAACATACATCACTGCGAACAAGTACAAAACCATTTGACCCTGAACGGGGTTGGTTTAAAACTATCGGTAATATTACCGTTACATCAAATGACATTGCTAGCCGTTGGCTAGCACCAGGACAACTCATTGATCCTGGTTTGTGGATGAAAGTTCACCCGTATTGCTCGGCAGCCATTTGTGGCGCTGAAGCAGCAGAAATCGTGGTACATAGACTATATACATCTTCTTCGTATGTGTCTAAACACAACTACCTTTCACCAGATACAGAGGAACAAGATCAATGTAGATTATGTACCACCCCCGATTTCTCCCTTTGGGATGAGATAAATCGAGTGACTGTTCACTTCCCACCTGGTGCTGATGCGGCATTGCGTTATACATCGCCAACAACAGGTCGAGAAGGGCAGTTTTCCATAGAGTACATCGTGTACCAAGTCCTCGCGTATGGGTCGGTACAGGATGAGTTGTTCAAGATAGATGCCATAGACACAGATGTACGAGACTGTATGTCGCGCATAGAGCGTGTCTATGACTTGCCGAAGGTATCTCAAACAGAGCGGATTACGAAAGTAACCGTTACCTTGAAAAATGGAGATACTTTCACAGAAACGGTGAATAATCCTAAAGGATCGCCGAATAATCCTCTTACTATGGAGGATATACGCATTAAATTAGGTCTCACCTTGGAGGCTGACCAAATAGATAGAGTTATTGAGGCTTTTACCCATACAGATAAGGTAGAGTCATTCCTGCAAACATTGCGAAAAGAAGGAGTTTTACATGTTTAATACAAAGAAATTAACGAAATTATTCGCCATCGGCGCGTTGGCACTAGGCGTGCTTGTCGTAGCTGGTTGCGGTGACGATACATCTAAGGACGCAAAGGTAAATCCTGATGCTAAAGTAATTAACGTAGCTACACGCGGTACAGTTCGCCCCTATTCCTATACAGATGATAATGGCAACCTTACTGGTTTTGACGTAGAATTGTTGAAAGAAATTGAGCGTCGTAATCCAGACCTTCACTTCAACTTCAAGCCAATGGCCGTTGATGCTGCCTTTGTAGCAATGGATGCAGGCCAAGTGGACATGATTGCAAACCAAATGCGTCGCAACCCGACACGTGAAGCAAAATACTACTACACAAATGAGGTTAACAACTACTCTACACGTAAATTAGTAGTTAAAAACGATCGCAACGACATCTCTAAATTGGATGATTTGAAAGGCAAGAAAATCGCCGTTACTACATCCTCTGAGTTCAACGAGTTAGTAAAACAATTCAACGAAACAGCAAATCCTCAAATCGAAGTTATCTATACAGATAAAGCAGGTGCAGAAACATTAAACCTCGTTGCTACAGGCCGTGCTGATGCAGCAGGTGAGTATGAATACGTAATTAACTCTGCTATTAAAGACCGTGGCTTGCCACTTAAAGCCGTAGGTGATGTATTGGCCGTAGTACCAACTTATTTCTTGTCTAAACGTACAGATGACATGAAACAAGTAAACGAAAAAATCGATAAAACTATGAAAGAAATGCGTGCAGATGGTACGTTGAAAAAACTTTCTGAACAATATCTTGGTGGGGATTACACATTCGATCCAACACAAAAATAACGGATAGGCCGCCTTGGCGGCCTTATTCTATTATGTCTAGAAGCGAGGTGTTACTGTGGGCAAGTATTTTGATGTGTCCTACATGATCCAAGCGTTTCCACAGCTCTTGAATTATGTGCACGTAACGGTGCTTATCACCGTTATTTCTGCCATCTTAGGTGTTATTTTGGGCTCTATCATAGCCATCATTCGCCTCAAGAAGGTACCAGTATTAAACCAATTATTTATCGTATTTATCTCCTTTATGCGGGGCACTCCGTTCTTGGTACAGCTCTTCCTTATTTACTTTGGGGTACCAGAAATCATGTCCCACATGGGGCTTAACATGAAAAATGTGCCAGGCCTCGTATTCGTATACGCCGTATTTACATTGCACATTGCAGCTTACAGCGCTGAAATCATGCGCTCCAGTATTGATGCGGTGGCTCCTGGTGAGAAGGAAGCCGCTAAAAGTCTTGGTATGACCGAGTTCCAAAGCTATGTGCGCATCATCTTGCCGCAGGCTTTCACCATGAGCATTCCACCGTTGACGAACCTCGTTATCGGCATGTTGAAAGGGACGGCGCTCATTTTTAACGTCGGCGTTGTCGATATGATGCGTAAGGCGGACCTCATGGGCGGCAATAGTCAGCGCTATCTTGAGCTATTCGTCGATGCGGCCATCATTTATGGTATTCTAATTATCATCGTGTCTCTCTTGGGCCGATTGCTTGAAAAACGTTTTACCGTTGCGGGCAAGGAAACGCAACGCATTTTGATCAGTGAGGAGTAGGGGCGTATGGGACATATAATCGATTCAACCTATATTTATGGCACCTTCTTTGCTGTCATTCCTTATGTGAAAGTTACCCTCATGATTACCTTCCTCAGCGTTGGTTTGGGTACAATCCTAGGGTTATTAAGTTGCGTGCTACAACAAAATAAAGTGCCTGTGCTCAGTCAGCTCAGCTACCTATATGTATTATTGTGCCGTAGTATTCCGAACATGGTTCTCTTATACCTCGTGTACTATGGTTTACCAATTCTATTCCTCGCGCTAGAGGATCAAACAGGGGTGCATGTGCCCTTTGAAAAGGTGCCAGCTACCTTTGTAGCCGTTGTAGGTTTAACCTTGCACACAGGAGCCTATTTGAGTGAAATCTTCCGGGCTGCCTTACAATCGGTACCGAAAGGGCAAATGGAAGCGGCTCAGGCCATCGGTATGACTTGGTTCCAAGCGTTCCGTCGCATCGTATTGCCACAGGCTACAGTCTTTGCGTTGCCACTATTTACAAATCAGTTCCTTAACACCATGAAGAGTACGAGTATCGTATTTGTCATCACAGTTATTGAACTATTTGGCGCTGCAAAGTTATATACAGAGGAAAATTCACAATATTTTGAGGCCTACATCGTGGTGGCCGGTCTATTCTGGGTGATGGGGATTGTATTTGAATTTATCTTCCATCGTTTAGAAATCTATGCAAGCAAGTATAAACGAGGTAATGCATTATGATAGATATTAAACAAGTTCACAAATCCTTCGGGAACCGTGAAATTTTAAAGGGCATCGACTTACATGTGCCAACAGGGTCTGTAACGGTTATCCTTGGCCCATCCGGTAGTGGTAAGACGACATTCCTTAGAACGCTTAACTTCCTTGAAAAGGCCGATGCAGGGACAATGCAGTTAAATGATATTTCTGTAGACCTCCATAAAGCGTCTAACAAGGAAATCTTAAACGCACGCCGTAACACATCCATGGTGTTCCAATCTTATAACTTGTTCTCTAATAAGACCGTTATTGAAAATATTATGGAAGGCCTTGTAACGGTTAAGAAGATGAAGAAATCTCAAGCCCGTGAAATCGCACAACGCTTCCTCAAGGAAGTAGGCATGGAAGGCTATGATGATTACTATCCGGTACAACTTTCCGGTGGTCAACAACAACGTATTGGCATCGCTCGTGCCCTTGCGATGGACCCAGAGGTTATCCTCTTTGACGAACCTACATCAGCCCTCGATCCAGAGCTCGTAGGTGAAGTATTAGCTGTTATACGCAAGATTGCGAAAGAGCTCAAGGTTACGATGATTATCGTAACTCACGAAATTGGCTTTGCCAAAGAAGTGGCTGACCAAGTCGTATTTATGGAAGGCGGCGTCATCGTAGAACAAGGGGATCCTAAGGTTGTCCTTGAACATCCAACAGAAGAACGAACACGCAAATTCTTGAGCCGTTACCTTACACTAGATAGCGAACAGCCACTAGATAGTGCAGCTTTATAAATAGTACTGCTCTATAAAAATACTGCTCTATAAATAATGCAGAGCATAATAATGCGTGCTATCCTAGTAATATAGAAATTCATGGCGACCTAATATTTTTAGAATTAGGTCGCTTTAAACGAGGTACATATGAAAGAATTTAGACAATTAACCGTAGATGATGCGGCTGAATATCACGAGGTGTTAATTGCAGGATATGCGGAGAATAAGAACTACCCTATATCCTTCGATGCTATTAACTTTAGCCCAGAAGAATCTCGGGTGTGGATCTTAAAATATCCTGTATTTGGTCTCTACGTAGATGGCTCCTTGGTATGCTCTATTTCATTCCGCATGCCTTGGATTCCAAAGGCTACACCAGACGTATATCCCCACATTGCACACTTTGTGACGGCCCCTGAACATAAGGGGAAGGGCTATGCTCGTGAAGTCCTTGCCGAAGCAGAAGACCTATTGCGCAACGTATATAAAACACCAGCCGTAACACTAGGTACTGCTGCAGAACACCCATGGCTTGCCAAAATGTATGAAGGCTTTGGCTTTAAAGAATATAAACGGAAACAACTACCTGGAAAGGTACATACGACCATATTCTTTAAGAAAACACTGTAATAAGAACTCTAATTTTAAAGTCCTACCATACAAATAGCGACTAGTTAAGATAATCAACTAGTCGCTATTTTATTTTTACATATAGTTACGTTATAATAAATGAAATTGTTTTTGTCTGTGGAGTGTGAATAGTATGTATGAAATCGTAAATGAACCAAATTTAACAATAGCCTTTGATATGGATGTGGAGCTATCTGAATTTGGTGTGTTTGGCGTATATATTAAACGAGGCTATAATATCTGTTCCGGATGCATTGATCCTAGCGACTGGTCCGGAATTCGCAAAGGCTATCAAGAATTGGTTAATTTGTATGAGAACTGTAAAGGCAAAGCAACCTTTACCTATGTATTAACTGGAGAAGGGGATACTCTAACATTCTCGTTAGATCAAAAGGGTGCTTTGACGATAGATGTTACTATCTGTACTACTTATAATTACAAATGTAATATGACAATTGAAAGTTTAGATCAAACATATTTGCCAAAGTTTATTGAGTTTTTCGAAGCATTTTTGGAACGAGAGCCAAAATAAAAAGAGTCGCATCCTAATGATGCGACTCTTTTTTGTACCCAGTTTCTATTTACAATTATTTTGTAACAACTTTAAGATCTACAGGGATTTTAGCTTCTACAGCTTCGCCTTTGATCACTTTTTGAGCTGTATCAATAGCGATTTTACCCATTTGGTCTGGTTGTTGAGCAATTGTTGCAGCCAATGTGCCGTCTTTAACAGCTTTGTCTGCATCAGCAGTACCATCAAAGCCTACGATGAAGATTGTTTTGCCTGCGGATTTAGCTGCTTGGATAGCGCCCAATGCCATTTCGTCGTTATGAGCGAAGATAGCTTGTACGTCAGGGTTAGCTTGCAGAATGTTTGTTGCTACGTTCAAACCTTTTGTACGGTCGAAGTCAGCACTTTGTTTTGCTACTACTGTTAAGTCTTTGTCCGCTACGTTGTGGAAACCTTGGCCACGTTCACGTGTAGCGGAAGCACCAGGGATACCTTCGATTTCTGCAACTTTTGCAGCTTTGCCTACTTTATCAGCGATAAGTTGTGCAGCCATTTCGCCGCCTTTAACGTTATCGGAAGCGATGTGAGCTACTACTTTGCCTTTGTCAGCAGAGCGGTCAACAGTGATTACAGGAATGTTTTTAGCATTTGCTGCTTCTACGGAAGTAGAGATAGCTGCAGAGTCTACAGGGTTGATAATCAATACGGAAACGCCGCTTTCAAGCAAGTCGGAAATATCGTTTGCTTGTTTTGCAGGGTCATTTTGAGCATCAACGATTTTAACTTTAAGACCAAGCGCTTTAGCTTGAGCCTCAACGCCTTCTTTCATAGTTACGAAGAATGGGTTGTTCAATGTGGAAACAGAGAAGCCGATTGTGCCGGATTTTTTGTCGCCGCCGTTATCAGCGCTTTTACCACAGCCTGCTACAAGACCGATAACCATGATAGCCATCGCCAACAGTAACAATAGTTTTTTCATAGGAACCTCCTAGGCTTTCTTGCGGTCTGCAAGAACCGCCAATAAAATGACAATACCTTTTACAACTTGTTGATAGAAACTGGAAACGTCGAGAATATTTAACCCGTTGTTGAGGGTACCGATAATTAAGGCACCAATTAATGTGCCAACGATATGACCACGACCACCAGCAAGGCTTGTGCCGCCAAGAACTACGGCTGCAATAGCATCAAGTTCGTAGCCTGCACCTGCTGTAGGTTGTGCAGAGTTAAGACGAGAGGTGATGATTGCACCGGCGATACCACAGAGCATACCTGTTAAGGCATACACGAAGATTTTAACGCGGTCAATCTTGATACCAGCAATGTAACTTACCTTTTCACTACCACCTACGGCGTATGTTTTGCGGCCTAAGGATGTGCGGCTCAATACGAACCAGAGGATGATGAAAGCTAGGAACATTGTGATAGCTGGAACTGGAAGGCCTGCAATATCCCCTTGGCCAAAGCCATGGAATAGAGGGTCTTGCGTAAGGCCGGAGATTGGGTTACCGTCTGTGAATACCAATGTCGCACCACGGTAGATGGTCATGGTCGCCAAGGTAGCGATAAATGGAGCTACGCGGCCATAGGTGATAACGAGACCGTTAATACCGCCCAATACGAGGCCCGCACCTGCAGCTAAGAAGATAGCCAATACAGGGTCAGTACCAGTTACAATGAGGTTTGCCATCACTGCACTGGAGAGGGCGAGGATGGAACCAACGGATAAGTCGATACCGCCAGTTAAGATGACGAAGGTCATACCGAAGGCGATAATCGCATTGATGGATACTTGGCGCAACAAGTTACGCAAGTTAGAGAATTCAAGGAAACTGTCGTTCATGACAGAGATAATGATAAATAATAGGATGAGGCCGATGAGGGGGCCTAATTTTTTTACATATTGCAGAGCTTTGCTGTCCATTATTGTCCTCCTGTGGCTAATGTCATAATCGATTCCGGTGTTGCGTCGCTGCGATCCAAGATACCTGCTACGCGACCTTCATGAATGACCATGACGCGGTCACTCATGCCGAGTACTTCCGGCAACTCAGAGGACACCATGATAATGGACACACCATCGTTCGTTAATTCGTTCATTAAATCATAAATATCACGTTTCGCACCGATATCGATACCGCGCGTAGGTTCGTCCATGATGATAATGGATGGCTTTTTACCAACCCATTTAGCGATGACAACCTTTTGTTGGTTACCACCAGATAGGGATGATGCGGGCTCGTGAATGGATTGAGTTTTAACGCCCAGTTTTTTAGACAATTCGTCAGCAAAAGACGTAAGTTTGCCCTTATCTAGTACATGAGAGGGGCAAATCTTGCCAAGGTTCGGCAATGTAATATTGGAACCGATGGAGAAATCGAGGATCAGGCCTTCGCTCTTTCTATTTTCTGTGATGAAAGCAATGCCTGCCTTGATGGCATCTTCTGGTTTTTTACAGTTGAGAACGGAGCCGTTTACTGTTACGGTACCACCTTTGTGTTTATCTACACCGAAAATGGCGCGCATAATTTCTGTACGGCCAGCGCCCATGAGACCTGCTACGCCGAGAATTTCCCCTTTACGCAAGGAGAAGGAGATGTCGTTGTCAAAACCTTCTGGTTTGAGGTTATCCACGCTCATAACCACATCGCCCGGTGTTGTAGTACGAGCAGGGTAGAACTCGTCGATGGAACGGCCTACCATGTGACGTACCACTTCGTCTACGGAAATATCAGATGTTGGTTTAGTGATAATTGTGTGACCATCACGCATAACCGTAATTGTGTCACATTCGCTAAATACCTCTTCCATGCGGTGAGAAATATATACGATAGCAACGCCGCGTGCTTTCATTTTGCGCATCATGTTGAACAATGTCGCCGTTTCACGCTCTGTAAGGGCTGCTGTCGGCTCGTCCATGATGACAACCTTCGCATCTAACATCAAGATACGAAGGATTTCCGTCATTTGTTGGTGACCAACGGAGCAAAGGCCTGCTTCTGTTGTGAGTGGCAATTCGATGCCTAGTTCGCGGCATGTATTTTCAGCCTCAGCGAGCATCGCCTTTTTATCGAGCATACCAAATTTGTTGCGCTTTGGTCTCATTAAATATAGATTTTCTAACAATGTTAAATTTGGCCAAATGTTGAGCTCTTGGTGGATGAAGGCTACACCGTTCAGCTCGGCCTCTCTTGGGTTCGGGAAGGTGCGCTCTACGCCGTCGATGGTAATCGTACCAGCGTCAGCCTTGTGAATACCGGTGAGGATATTCATGAGGGTGGATTTGCCGGCCCCATTTTCGCCCATCAAGGCGTGAACCTCGCCCTCTTTGAGGGTAATACTTACATCGCGCAGTACTTGGTTTGTACCAAATGCCTTCGCAATGCCTGACATAACAATTTCCATAACTACTCCTATATGACTGATGAAAGTATCTCTTGATATATGTAATAGATTAGATGTTTAGATAATCTTTGAAAACTAAGCTATCTAATTTACATAAACTGATTTATAGGTTCAGTTCCTTAACGTATAAACTTAGTTGGTTAATCTATTATTTTAGGGACGATCGCTGAAAATACAATCGGCACGTAAGATAATGTTCGCATACGGAGATGTTTCACCAGTTCTAATAATGCATTTGCATTGTTTCGTGGCTTCTTTGAAAGCATCGTGGCTCGTTTCAATCCATTCGTATTGATCAGATGGGAAGGTAGACTCTAAGAAGGCGTAAGCCTTAGGATTATTTTCTTTAATTTCTGTTGCCACATGAATCGCTTCGGATTTCATATGTTTAGCGATGATGGATACTACTTGCTCAAAGCTAGGTACACCAAAATCCAAGGCTAAGTCGATTTTTTGAACCCCTTCAGGTACCGGTAAGCCACAATCAGAGATACAAATTGTATCTGTGTGACCAAGATCTGCCAAAACCTTAGCAATATGGCTATTTAAAATACCGTGTCGTTGCATAAATAACTCCTTATCTATTCCGATGACTAAGGCTTTAATGCCTTAGTCATTAACTCCCTTTGTTATATAGAGGACAGTTGCATTCATTGCTTGAAGAACGTATAGTTTGGATTGAATAGGCCTTTCAAAGCGACTTTGGCCCTGCGAAGGCAGACCCGGTCAGTGGAGCTTTGAAAGACCGGTTCAATCTATACGTGTTCTGCTAAGAATGCAGCGACCTCGTCTTTTGTTGGCATGCCACCTTGAGCCCCCAAGCGTTGGATGGAGAGGGCCGCTGCTGCATTGCCGTAGTGTAGAGCGTCGGCTAAGCTTTTACCATTAACGATAGCCGTTGCAAAGGCACCGTTAAATGTATCGCCAGCACCTGTTGTATCTACGGGCTCAACCTTGAAGCCTGGTGCGATGTGGATTTCACTGTTGTCCGCATATCCTACACCTTTGCTACCAAGGGTAACGATGATTTTGTTTTCGTTAGCTAGTAAAATCTCCTCTGTAGATTGGTTAGGGTAGAGCGCAGATAACTCATGTTCGTTTGGCGTAATATAGGTTGCTAATTTTAACCATTCCGAATCGAGGTCGGCTGCAGGAGCAGGATTTAAGAGGACTTTCACATTCGCCTCGTGACAACGACGAACGATGTATTCAATAGTTGGAATAGGAATCTCGTTTTGAACCATTACAAGATCGGCTTGCTCAATGGCAGCCCAAGCGTTATCAACTATGGATTTGTCGACCTTAGCGTTAGCGCCGGCAATAACGATGATACTGTTATCGCCTTCCGCTAATGTAATGTGTGCTGTACCGGTTGTAGTATTCGGTACTGTAACGATGTAATCTGTATTGATGAAATTTTCTTTTAAATTATCTATAATCATATGGCCGTATGCATCTTCACCGATACAGCCGACCATAGTGACCTCTGCACCTAGACGAGCCGCAGCCACCGCTTGGTTTGCTCCCTTGCCACCGTGAGCGATGTGCAATTCGTTGCCCATAATTGTTTCTCCTGCAGTAGGGCGTTTATCCGCGAGGACTACAATATCCATGTTGCAACTGCCAATAACAACAATGCGATTCATAATAACTCCTTAATAAGCCTCGGCCCTAACTGGGACTAAAAATGACTATCATTTATTTTTATACATAAAACTTAGAGTGTTTTATACGATAAGTTGCATATATAAATATAATTGATAATCAAAGAGGCATTTGCTTTCACATACCTATAAGTACATATTAATCATTTATTAGTATAGCGTAAATACGTGAGTTTATCTATATAAATATCTATAAAATGTAGGAATAAAAAAGGTATACCCAAAATCTATGTTACATGAGTAAAAATGTACCGAATAGATTTTGGATATACCGCTTTGAATGGTTATTTTATTATTGAAAAAGTATTGGTTAAGATCAAACGTTATAATCCGTTTAGTATATTTACATAATCTTGTCGCTGATCAAGTATAGAGATTAAATAAATAGTTTTAGTTTTCTCTACAACTGTGTAGAAAATAATAAGTTTTTCTAAAATCAACATTCGAAAGTCGCTGTCATTAAGTGCTCTAATTTTAGGTGTAGTCCCCATATATGGATGGTTCATAAGATTTGAAATTGAATTTTGAATATTTTCTTTTACTTGTATAGCTGTTTCTTTTGAAAACTGCATAGTTATATAAAGTATTTGTTGATGTAGCTCTTTATTGAACTTTTCAGTAGGAATGATTGTGTAGGTTTGGGATTTCATAGAGTTACCCCATTTGATCTAGCATTTTATCGATACTGTTGAAAGCTTCATCAAGTGTAGTGGTGCGACCTTGAATGATATCGTTTTGTCCTTCTACAAGAGAGGATAATAATTCTATTTTTGACTTTAACATATTATATGTATTATAGCCGAGACTTACCGTATCTCCACGACCATTTACAGTAATAATGGCAGCCTCATCTTTAAGTTGTAAGGATTTAGAAATTTCAGGATACTTATTTCGTAAATCAGAGGATGGACGAATTGTTTCGCGTAATATTCCCATAGTTATCTCCTTATAGTTTTAAAAGTATTTGTTCATCATTCTTATACTGCAATTATATCATTTAAACGATATAATTGCAGTATACAAATATATATGAGATATTTAATTCAAATGAGGTTAACTAGATACTTTAATCATAAAATGATATATAAAAAGACTATCTTCAAGCGCATTGAAGATAGTCTTGTATTGGTATATAGTATTTTCTCTTTTTTACTAAATATTTATTTATATATTAGTGAAAGCTTGGTTTGTCATAGTGTGTACCTGGTTCACCTACGCCGATGCTTGTGCGATGGAAAGGAGTCTCATCCGCAGCATGTAAGATATCAAAGATGGCTTTTACTACTGCTTCGCGTGAAACTTGGGCATCGTTGAATTGAGCTCCTTCAGGGATGAGTTCGTAATCGGTTTTCTCTGGATCATTGTAGAGCCATGTAAGGCGCAAGATGGTGTAATTTAAGTTGGATTCGCGCAATACGTTGCGTGCTTGGCGCTCACCTTGAACATAGCTAATCGGCAAGTTGTCGAAGGTCCATTTTTCAAGTGCTACAGGGAATTCACCAGAAAGTCCAGCCATGGATACACCGATAACACGGCGTATATTTTTGCGGCTCAACGCTTTCACGATGGACGCCATATCACTGCCAGACTCCATAGCACCTACAAATACAACCTCCGCATTTGTTACAGCTTGTTCTAATTTACCTGGATTTTGGAACGAACCTTCAATCACTGTAACGCGTTCATGGTCGATAATCTCTGGAGGTATACGTGTTTTCAACTGACGACCATATAATGTAATGTGCATATCTGTATATGTTAATAGTGTAGCAGTCAACTTTTGAGCTATTTGGCCCGCAGCTCCTAAAATCGTAATATACTTATACATAAAAAAGACCTCCTATGTTCGGGCATAAATATTTAATGAAATTTTAACATACATATATGACAAATACGTGAGAAAAAATTATAAAAATCTTTGTATTATTTTCGTAATTTAATTGATGCTTAACATTTCATTTGTTGTTTTTAGCTGTGCAAATCGATTCCGCCAAATCTTTTCTTTGTAAAAGGATAGGATTTTATCTGCTGGTAGATGTTCATTATCAAAGGTTGAGATAGCATCTTCGATAATGGTGATTTTATAACCATATTCAAAGCCTACTTTTACAGATGTATCAATGCAAAATTCCACCTGCATTCCTACGAATGTTAAATTGGTAATATTTTTTCGGTTTAAATATTCCTTTAATTCAGTGTCCTTGAAGATGCTATTGTAATATTTATTGAAGATTGTTTCGTTTTCTTGTGGTTTTAATTCGTGATAGACTTGCCAATTATCGCTACCGGTTGCTAATAAGCCTTCATCTTCAGAATGTCTGATAAAAATGACTTCTATATTTTGATCTCTGAAATGTTGAATGATTGCTTTTGTATTTGAGATAAAGTTTTTGGCATTGTAAGGGTTTTCCTTAACTAAACCTTCTTGTATATCGATTACGATTAATGCTTGTGCCATGATATATTTCCTTTTTTATTCGTAAATAAGTATCTATGCGCATTATATCATAAGTATATAACAAGAAAAGGAAGAAAGAAGTATCATAGATGTTGATAGTAATTTTAAAGGGTGCTGTAAAATTTAATGTTGAATTTACGCGATAATTTAACTACAATAGTGATAAGATATTAGAAATATGAGTAGTATATCACTATAGTACTCTGGAGGTGATAGTATGCCGAATATAAAACCTATTTCAGATTTACGAAACTATTCTGAAGTTTTACGTGATGTTACTATAGATAGTCCCGTATTCTTAACTAAAAATGGTAGAGGCCGATATGCAATTATGGATATTCAAGATTATGAACGTCTAATGGCTACGATAAAACTTATGGGCGCTTTAGAGACAGGACGTAAATCTGGTGAAGAACAAGGCTGGATTTCATCAGAGCAACTAAAGAGTGAATTGGGGATTTAATTATGAATAATCAAATTAGCTATGCACCAAAAGCACTATCATTAATAGATGGTGCTTTTTTTATGGGCTTTACTTGAAGTCCCTTGATAGTCTCTAGGCTTTCACAAATTCTCGAAGAATGTTAAAATAAATCCATATATATTTTTGTAGAAATGAGGCTATTATGGAACGGATTCAGGATCTTGTGTACACGCATGTGCAGGGTGGCCAGTTTAGATGGGTTACTGTTAGCACATTGATGCTCGCATTGGGCACGATTTTGCATTTGGTAAGCCCTAGTGTGGCTGGGGTAACGCCGAACTGGACGATTGCTACGTACTGCGTAGCTATTTTATTGACTCGTCCTAGTTTGAGTCAAACCTTGGGGATTGGCCTCGTGGCGGCCCTCATCAACGTATTGACGTCTAAGTCAGCGTTCCCTTATGGCAACTTGTTGTCTGAGCCAGGTGGTGCTTTGACGGCGGCTCTCGTAACGCGCGCTATGTTGTCCATGAAGTTCCGTAAAATTGGTGGTTTTGATTTAACCCCTGTCGTGTCTGGCTTCTTAGCAACTGTTGTATCTGGCGGTATCTTTGTTACCATTTTGTGGCAAGTGCTTGGGTTGCCAAATAATGTGTACATGTACGGTATGTGGCCATTGGTACTTATCGTAGGGGCCTTGAATGGTGCCATTACACCAATCTTATATATTCCGGCACAACGTTTATTCTCTAAACGTGGCATGCTACCAAATGCGGACCAATTGACATCTGATCATAGTCGCTTGACTATCTTGCCTGAGCGCCAAGCTAAAATATCCATTGAGCACGTAAATTACTATCATCCTAAGGCAACTACTCCATCCCTTGAAAATATCAATCTCGATGTAAATGAAGGTGATTTCCTCGTTGTTACAGGCCCTGCAGGTTGTGGTAAAAGTACCCTTTGTATGGCGATGGTAGGGGCGGTGCCTAAATTCTATGGTGGACGGCTAGAAGGCATGGTCTTCGTAGATGGTCATGCGACTACGCAAATGGAAATCCCAGAACTTGCGAACCATATCGGTGTAGTTCTGGCTGACTACGATACACAGCTCGTAACGATGACAGTTCGTGAAGAAGTAGCCTTTGCTATGGAAAACCGCGGTTATGACCGTGAAACTATTAAAGCTCGTTCTGAAGAGGTGTTTAAGCAAGTTGGCCTCGTAGGCTTAGAAGACCGCAAGATTACAAGTTTATCTGGTGGTCAACGCCAACGTTTGGCTATCGCATCCGTATTGGCTACGAACCCAACCGTACTTGTTCTTGATGAACCGACAAGCTCCCTCGATCCAGATGGGACTGCTGAATTATATCGCCTCGTAGGTGATTTGAACCAAAAACACGGTATCACCGTTGTCGTTATCGACCATGATTTGCATGCCGTATTGCCGTACGCTAACCGTATGGCCCTCATGGTAAATGGTTCTATCGCCTGTGATGACGATGTACCTACTACGCTTCGTTATATGTATGAACACAATATTCACGTCGATGCATTGCCATCCGTGTTTACAACTTATATGGAATTGGAACAAGCTGGCTTCCACAGCGATGAACCTTGGCTCAGCATCGAGTCTGCTATCAAGGGTTTGCACCAAATTGAAATGGCTCATGCGATTCAAACCGAGGTGCATGGTAAAAGCAACTCTCCAGCTAATCAAAGAAATATAGTAGATAATCTTGATGATCAATCTAATATAGTAGAAAATAGACAACCAGTTCAACGCGTTGATGATGTACCAGGAAAGGACGGTGGCGATCATGCTTAAGGTTGAAAACATCCGCTTTGGCTATGTGCCATCCGTAGATATTTTCCAAAACGTGACTTTCACCATCGAAGGGGGCGAATATATCGCTATCGGTGGTCGTAATGGTTGCGGCAAAACGACTATTACGCGATTGCTTGTCGGCCTCGAAAAGGCTAGGGAAGGCCACATGTATTATAACGGCAGAGATATTACGTCCATGCCGCCGTCTAAACGGGGTCAATTTATCGGCTATGTATTCCAACAGCCAGATCGCCAAATGTTCAGACCTACCGTAGCCACAGAGGTTGCCTTCGGACCTGAGTCCTTGGGGCGCAGTAAAGCCGAAGTGAAGCGTATTGTTGATGAAGTATTGGAGCGCACAGGCATCGGCCATTTGCGTGAAGCCTATCCTCCAACATTGCGCCGCGGTGAAAAGCAACGCGTTGCCATTGCTTCTGCGTTGGCTATGCAATCTAAAATCCTCATCCTTGATGAACCAACCAGTGGTCAAGATGGTAAGGAAACTAAAGAGCTATTAGCATTATTGCGTCAGCTTAATTCAGAAGGTATCACAATCCTTCTTATTACCCATGATATGGAAATCATGGCTAGCGAATGTAGCCGTGCTATCATCATGGGCAACCAAACCGTTGCCTTTGACGGCAGCCCAGAAGAATTATTCAAAAAATCTACGGATGAATTGCAAGACCTAGGCCTTACAAAACCGCCAAGTGTGGAACTTTCACTAGCGGTACCATCCTTAGGTTATTGCAAATCTATGGATGAATTGAAATCTAAGTTAGTGGCTCAGTTGAGCGGAAAATAGGAGGGACATATGGAACGTTTAGTACCGTTAACAAAAATCTTGATGACCCTTGCTGTATCCGTGTGGGCCATCCTATTGCGTGACTGGGCATCGCTATTGGCATTAGTCGTAGTAGAACTCGGTGTACTGTTTTTGGCAGGTTTGTTATTCAAACAACGCAAAGCCGTGTTGGCATTAACTAGCTTCGCTGTATTTCTTGGACTCATCCAATTCCTTGGCAGTGGCGATGTAACCTCTGCCATTGTATCCGGCTTACGAATGTTGGCTATGACACTTGTCTTTATAGGCCTGTTGGCAACTACAAAGTTACAAGATCTTACGGCAGCGCTCGTAACACAATGCAAAATTCCTTACGAATATGCATTTATGTTCACTGCTGCTCTTCGCTTCGTGCCTGATTTCATTGCTGAAAGCCATGCTGTACAAGAGGCGCAAGCTTGCCGTGGCTTATCTCTAGAAGGCAACTTCATTAAGCGCATCAAATCCTATGCATCTGTTATTCAACCATTGCTGTTAAAATCCTTGGGACGCTCCGAAACAATGGCGTTATCCTTGGAACTACGTGGCTTCGGTGGTCCCACACACAGCTTTGCTGCATCCGTAGGATTGAAAAGAATCGACTATAATGTTATTAGTGCTTTAATTGTTATTACAATACTTTTATTTGTTATTGTGTAATTTTCTTATAAATCAAGTAAGAGTATAGTTTTGCTTCTATAGAAATGTATTAGCTCTAATAGTTATAATAAAAAATATGATGAAAGTATATAAGTAAAATAAGAGCTTTTTACTTATATATGCTTCAAAACGTATATGCTGAGTGGTAAAAAACGTTGCTTTTACCACTCAGTTTTGTTGTATTGGGGATATAGATGTAAAATATGTAATTTTTACTTCTTAAAAATGTAGAATGTGAAATGGTATGTTATACGAATAGTTCGTCCTTTTTCTTGCGTATGTGGTCTCTTTTTATATATTATGTTAAATAGAAATAATATTTTTTAGGATACCCACAATTTTGAGGAATACTTATGAGTGAATTAGTAATACGACCAATCACAAAGGATGATATAGCCCCTTGTTTAGATATTTACAACTATGAGGTTGTGAACGGCGTAGCTACGCTTGATCTTGAACCTCGCACGTTGTCAGAGTGGCAGGAGTGGTATGAGTCTCATAGCGATGAGCACCATCCTATTGCGGTAGGTACCATTGATGGGATTGTAGCAGGCTATGCATCGCTTTCACCATATCGACCTAAAGAGGCTTATAAAAGTACCGTCGAATTATCTATCTATATCCATCAAGATTATCGCGGTAGGGGGATCGCTACACAACTGATGGCTCATATTTTAGAAATAGCAAAAAATGATCCATTATTGCATAATGTGGTATCCGTTATTACGGCTGGCAATGAAGGCAGCACCAAGTTACACGCGCGATTTGGCTTTACCTATTGTGGTTTAACGCCTCAAGTTGGATTCAAACATGGTAAATATCAGGATACCGAAACATACGCATTATTGGTATAATAATTAATATAGTAAAATATATAAATTAATACGTTATACCAATGATGTATAGATTATAGATAAGGGTTCGCCAGGGGTTAGGGCGAATAGGGGTGATTGAATGAACATGAAAGATGAACGGCAGTTCGTTGGATATAGTAAGTATCGCAGCCGTCTCGTGGACGGTCATGTGCATACGGAGTTGTGTCCACATGGTAGTGGGGACCGAACTGCGATGATGATAGAAAAGGCCATCGAGTTGCGTATTGAAAAGGTATGCCTTACAGAACATGCACCATTGCCAACAGCTTTTGCTGCAGAATATGGTGGTGATAAAAAGGCTTATGACACAGCGTCTTTGAAATTAAATGAAGTTGATACTTACTTAGAGTTGGGGCGTCAATTACAACGTGCGTATGGCACACATATCGATATTTCTCTCGGTTTTGAAGTCGATTATATTCCAGGCTTTGAATCAGACATTCAAGAGTTCATGGATCGCTATGGTCCGTTGACGGATGATAATATTTTATCCGTTCACTTTATGGAAGGCGTTAATAATGCCTTTTACTGCTTAGACTACAGTCCTGAAGAATTCGAAAAAGGCTTCGGACCGTGGATTGAAAAGCAATATGAGTTATATTACAAATATTACTCCACCGTGCGCCAAGCCGTGCGTGCTGACCTCGGTGAATATACACCTAAACGCATAGGTCATTTTGATTTAATCAAGAAATACCAACATCACTTTGGCTTTGAACGTCATTTAGATCGTCGCAATGCGCAGGTGGTGAGCGATATTTTGCATATCATGCGCGTCCAAGGTCGCGAGCTAGACTACAACATGAGCGGCTTCTTCAAACCAGATTGTCGTGAAATGTACCCAAGTCGTTTCATCCAGGGCATGGCAGCTATCATTGGAGTGCCATTTGTATTGGGATCTGATGCACATAGTGTGGCGGATATAGAAAATGTTTGGGGATAGCATCTAATCATTATTATAGTAAATACATGAAATTATAACGGTTCTATTGACAATTCTATAGAACCGTTATATTATGATTTCATACTTTAATAAAGTAAAGCGATAAAATAGAAAAGCATCGATATAGGTAAATTTTTTCTCATAATAAACTGAATAGCCAGATGACTTAAACCATCATATAACTTAAATGGTTAATACAGATGATATATAGCTTTCAAAAATATGAGAAATGATATAAATGAATTGACAGAAAGGATGTTTACGATGGTACAGCAGCAATTACCTACTGGTTTCCGCGATGATATAGGGATCGTAGCAGAGCGTAAGGATGATGTGAGTCAATATGTGCTCGGTCTTTGTCGAAATCGTCAATACACAAAGATTTCTACGCCTCTCGTAGAGTACAAAGATGTATTCAATGGCTATGCAATGGGGCGCGGTCAACATATGTACGAATTCATGGATAGTTCTGAAGTATCCGTCGTAATTCGTCCCGATTTGACTATGCCTATCGGTCGTTTCTTGGCGACTACTAATATTGAATTGCCTTGCACGTTCTATTACTTGGGCGATGTGTTCATGAAAAATAAAAAGCACCGCGGCGATGTGAACCAAGTGACGCAAGGTGGTATCGAGATGGTGGGCTATGATGGGATTGAGGCGGAGCAAGAGTGCTTCAAGATCATTAAAGAGGTAAATGAAACTCAGCTAGGTGGTAGCTTGTTGCTCGAAATTGGTGATGCTCGATTCTCTCGTGCTATCACCGATGCCCTAGGGCTCAGTGATGATGAAAGAACAGAACTCCTCGAGGCTTTGTTCACTAAATATTTACCTCGTTACAACGAGTTGATTGCTGACTTTAAAAATAGTGCGTTGTTCCCATTCCTCAATGTGTGGTCTCGTTTATTTGGTACGGTTCAAGATATCAAGGATGAGCTGAACCAAATCATCTTGCCTGCAGCGGCGCAGCGCATTTTAGATAATCTCGTAGATATGGCAAACCAAGTGGAGCAAACAGGGCAACAGGTTCGCATCGATGTGTCTACAGAACCGCCTCAATCTTATTACACAGGCATTACCTTTAGAGGTTATGTGGATGGCGTGTCTCAATATATCGTCAGTGGTGGTCGTTATGACGGACTGTTATCTAGTTTTGATGGTACACCGATGCCGGCTGTGGGGATGGCTTTCAACATTGACATTTTGACTGAGATTACCTTGCAAGGTAAAAGCAAAGTTCAAGATAACGATACATTACGTATCGCTCTTACGAAGGGGCGCGTAGAAAAGGATTTTATTCCACTCCTAGAAGCATGTGGCGTAGATTGTGAACCATTACATAATAAGGCGCGTAAGCTCATTATCTCTTTGGGAGATTTTATGGAGGTCATCCTCGCAAAGGGGCCGGATGTAACGACGTATTTGAAAAATGGCGTTGTGGACCTCGGTATCGTCGGTAGTGATGTTCTAGATGAACAAGACGATACGAGCTATGAAATGCTTGATTTACAAACGGGTAAATGCCAATTTATTTTGGCGTCCTTGGCAGGCTATGACCCTAAAGAAGGTCGTCGACAACGAATTGGTACGAAATATCCAACTGTTACAAAACAATACTTTGGAGCTCAAGATGTAGAAATCATCAAAATTGAAGGCTCCGTTGAGCTGGCTCCACTCGTAGGGCTAGCTGATGCTATCGTAGATATTACGGAAACGGGTACAACTTTGCGTGAGAATAGTTTAGAAATTTTCGACTGGTTGCAACCAATTTCTACACGTCTCGTAGCCAATCCATTAGCTTTAAAACAAAAGAGAAATACTATTTTTAAACTTATTGATCAGCTTTCAGAAGCAATTAATAAATAAGATGTAGAGTGAATCATATATTTGGCTAGTAAGATTTAGGATTAATAGCAGATAAAACTATTAATATATGGAATGAATAATAGATCTAACTAGCGATACTGATAGCTCGAGTAGGAAGAAGGACGACAGATGAAAATATATAAGGAATCACTAGAGGCGATGCTCGGTATCGTACGTGATTATACACAGCAAACTACAGATATGGAAATTGAACGTCGCGTGTACGATATCATTGCTGATGTCCGGACTAACGGTGATGCGGCTCTCAAAGCGTATTCTGAAAAATTTGATGGCGTATCCATCGAAGATTTCAAGGTACCTCAAGAGGAAATCAACGCAGCTTATGAGTCTTTATCTGATGATTTGAAAGCCGCATTATTAAAGGCAAAGGCAAACATTACAGAATTCCACAGCCGTGAAATCGAGCAGGGCTTTGTGGACATGGATACACCGGGTATCATCCGCGGTCAAAAGGTGATTCCCTTGGCTCGCGTTGGTCTCTACGTCCCTGGAGGTACAGCCGCGTACCCTTCGACCATTATCATGACTGCTTTGCCTGCAAAAATCGCAGGGGTGAGAGAAATCGTTATGGTTACGCCCCCTCAAAAGGATGGCATTAATCCTGCCGTATTAGGTGCTGCAAAGCTTGCCGGCGTTGATGCGGTATATCAAGTGGGCGGTGCCCAAGGTGTGGCGGCCCTTGCTTATGGTACGGAAACGATTCCAAAGGTAGATAAAATCGTAGGCCCTGGCAATATTTACGTGGCAACGGCGAAACGTCAAGTATTTGGCCAAGTCGATATCGACATGATTGCGGGTCCAAGTGAAATCGGTGTTATCGCCGATGACAGCGCAAATCCAGTTCACCTCGCAGCAGATCTCTTATCTCAAGCTGAACATGATCCTCGTGCGCGCGCTATTATGGTGACTACTAGTGAAAGTTTAGCAAATGCCGTATCCGATGAGGTGGAACGTCAACTTAAACTGTTACCTCGTGAAAGTATCGCTCGTCCAGCTATTGAAAACAACAGTTACATTGCTATTATGGACAGCATTGAAGACATGTTCACGGTGATGAACGAAGTGGCGCCAGAGCATTTGGAAATCCAATTGCCAGATCCAATGAATTACATGAGCCTCGTTCAAAATGCAGGCTCCGTATTCCTCGGCGCTTATGCGTCTGAACCATTGGGCGATTATGTAGGCGGTACGAACCACGTATTGCCTACTAGTGGTACGGCGCGATTCTCATCTCCGTTAGGCGTATATGACTTTGTGAAACGTACATCTTTCACACAATTTACAAAAGAACGTTTAGAAGAAGTGGCAAAACACATTACTACATTGGCTCGTACGGAAGGTCTCGAAGCGCATGCTCGTGCCATCGAAGTACGATTTGAAAAATAGCTTATAAAAAATATTAGAAAATAAATTTGGTATCTATATTTATATGTGTATTTAAAATATACAGTGAAAACATAGATTAGAAATATAGATTATAAAAATAGATTTGAAGTATAGAGGTCGTTATGATACGCACAGGTACGGTGCAACGCACCACTCAAGAAACAGATATTACAGTAGAAATTACCCTTGATGGGGCACAAACAAGCTCCATATCCACAGGGATTGGCTTTTTTGACCACATGTTGACGCTATTGGCGAAGCACGGCCGTTTTGAACTTATGGTAGAGGCAAAGGGCGATACATATGTGGATGCTCATCATACGGTTGAGGACGTTGGACTTGCCTTAGGGCAGGCCTTGGTGAAAGCTCTTGGCGACAAGGCCAGCATCGAGCGTTACGGCGATGCGTGGGTTCCTATGGATGAAGCATTGACGCAAGTTGTCATCGATTTGAGCGGTCGTCCGTACCTCGTTTTCCAAGGGGAATGGAGTACGCCGGTTTTAGGTGGCAACTTTGAAACAGAGCTGGTGGAGGATTTCTTTCAAGCTCTTGCTATGAGCGCAGCTATGAACTTACATGTGCGCAATTTATATGGTCGCAATACACATCACATTATTGAAAGCATGTTTAAGGCAACGGGCCGTGCATTGCGCAAAGCAGTTGCTATTAATCCGGATATCCAAGGGGTTAACTCTACAAAGGGCGTTATTTAATAAAGGAGAATGCATGATTTTTCCAGCTATAGATTTACAAGATGGGCGCAGTGTTCGCTTGTATAAAGGCGATTTCGCACAGGAAACGGTCATCAATCCTGATCCAGTAGATCAAGCGAAACAATATGAGGCAGCTAAAGTGGGAGCCTTGCACCTCGTTGATTTAGATGGTGCCAAGGCGGGCAAGCCTGTAAATGTAGACATTGTAAAAGCAGTGCGTGCAGCTTTCACAGGCATCCTTGAAATTGGAGGCGGCATCCGAGATAAAGAGGCCGTTGACCTCTATTTGAGTTTGGGCGTAGATCGGGTTATCTTAGGATCTGTAGCACTTAAAAATCCAGCGCTTACAAAAGAGGTGATCACTGAATACGGTGCGGAGCGCATCGTTATCGGTGTAGATGGAAAACATGGCAAGGTTGCTGCTGAAGGGTGGCTCGACCAATCCGATGTTCCTATGAGTGATTTAATCGGTGCCATGGTTGAAGGTGGCGCAAAGTATTTTATCGTTACCGATGTAGACAGGGATGGTACGATGCAGGGCGCCAATGAAGAGTTACTTGGAAATTTGCAAAAAGAATTTCCTACAGCACGCATCGTTGCTTCTGGGGGCGTTCGTAATCTAGGGGATGTTAAATCCCTTGAACAAAAAGGTGTTATGGATAGCATCGTTGGTAAGGCTCTGTACGAGGGCACGATTACGCTAGAGGAAATCGCCGAGTACAATCAGCAGAAATAATAGAAATGATTGTGATGCTATTAAATTAATTATTGGCTGTAACCAATGGAATATTGTGCATAATCAATAAATATATTGTGTATAGTCAATGAAATATGTTGAGTATAACTGTTGAAATGTATTAAGCGTAACCGCTGAATTATATTGAGTGACACTCGATGGAAAGGAGCTTTATGTTAGCGAAACGGATTATCCCCTGTCTTGATGTAGATGACGGGCGGGTAAAAAAAGGGGTTAACTTTGTAAATCTCGTAGACGTAGGCAGTCCCGTAGACATTGCGGCCTCCTATGAGCAACAACAAGCAGATGAGCTGGTATTCTTAGATATTACGGCCACCGTTGATGCGCGGACCACTATGCGCGATGTGGTTCAAGAAATCTCCACACAAGTATTTATGCCACTCACCGTGGGGGGTGGTATCAAGAGTATTAAAGATATGACGGCTTTGTTGAAAGCTGGTGCGGACAAGGTATCTTTGAACTCCGCGGCTCTCGCTAACCCTGAGCTCATCACAGAAGGGGCTCAAAAATTTGGCAATCAATGTATGGTGGTAGCTATTGATGTGAAAACCGATGAAGAAACTGGTGAATGGTATGCTTACACTCATGGCGGTCGTAAGCGTACAGAGTGGAAAGCTCTAGACTGGGCTAAAGAGGCCGTAGCTCGTGGCGCAGGGGAATTACTAGTGACGAGCATGGATAAAGATGGCACGAAATCTGGCTTTGATATTGAACTATATAAGGCTCTAGAGTCCGTCGTAAATGTACCTATCATTGCATCTGGAGGGGCAGGTAAGGTTGAGGATTTTGTAGATCTCTTTAAGCAAACCAGCGTTACCGGTGCACTGGCGGCATCTATATTCCACTTCGGAGAAGTTAAAATTCCTGAACTCAAACAAGTACTACGAGCTCACGGAATTACAGTACGCTAAAACAGATTTAAAAAATTATTATCTCTCGTAAGTTTTTTACTAGTCTATATGTTCAGAGTTAGTTAAATAGTTTATTTATAGATAAATAGAATAGAAATAGGAATAGATAGAGATATAAGCTAATATAGGATAACAGATTGGTGATTACTTTTAAAAAAGGATAGAATATGAAACCGGATTTTGAAAAAGGAAATGGTTTGTTGCCAACGGTTGTGCAGGATGCAGAGACTAAGGACGTCCTCATGGTGGCGTGGATGAACGAAGAAAGCTTTCACAAGACACTGGAAACAAGGGAAACGTGGTTTTGGTCTCGATCTCGTCAAGAACTATGGCATAAGGGTGGCACTAGCGGTAATGTGCAGCACGTGGTGAGCATGGCCCTAGATTGTGATGGCGATACCTTGCTCATTCAAGTTAAGCCGGAAGGTCCTGCCTGTCATACTGGGCGTACAAGCTGTTTCTTTAATAAAGTAGAACGGAGTTAAACATGGCACAGCAAACACTGAACGAATTATACGAAATTATTAAAAACCGCAAGGTACAGCCAAAGGAAGGTTCTTATACGAATTATTTATTCGACAAAGGACTCGATAAAATCTTGAAAAAAGTTGGTGAAGAGGCTACAGAGGTAGTAATCGCCGCAAAAAATGAAGATCCACAGGAACTGATTTACGAAACGGCAGACGTGTTATATCACTTGCTTGTGTTATTAGCGGAGAAAAATATTCCATACGAAGCCATTGAAGCAGAGCTAGCGAGCCGCGAAGGGGTTGTTAGCAAGACTACGGATCGACCAGAAATTACAAACTTATAATGTATTTCCTATTATGAGCTCGGGCATATGAGCTCTGGTGAGTTCATATGTGTTTTATGTGTTATATGTGTTATATGCGTTAAGAAAATAGTTAGAAAGGATAGCCTATGAAAGAGATAATTCGCACATTGAAACCTTATATACCTGAGGAGCCGGCTGAAGCGGTGAAAGAGCGCCTTGGTGTAGAGCGATTGGTGCGCTTGTCGGCGAATGAAAATCCTTACGGTACATCGCCATTGGTACGGGAGGCTATTCTTAGCTATGTAACCCATAATGATGCCAACTACTATCCGGATGGCAACGCCTCCGATTTGCGTATGAAACTCGCTGACTACTGGCAGGTACAACCTGAGCAACTCGTCATCGGAGTAGGTCTCGATGAGGTCATCGCCATGGTCAATAAAACATTGATTACTGCTGGTGACTCCATCGTAGTAAGCGTGCCAGCCTTCTCGGAATATGCCTTGAATGGCCTCGTGGAAGGTGCTGAGGTTCGCGAGGTGCCAGCTGATTTTGAAACGGGACAGTATGATTTTTCTGCTCTCGTGAAAGCTGTAGATGAAACGACACGCGTCGTGTGGATTTGCAATCCTAATAATCCAACAGGTACCTATGAGTCTGTTGAAGATATCCGCAAATTTGTAGCAGCTATACCAAAGGAAACCTTGGTCATCATAGACGAGGCGTATATCGATTTTGTTACCTCCGTAGCAGTTCCTACGGCACGTGCGCTCTTGGATGAATTCCCTAATGTGGCTATCATGCGTACCTTCTCGAAAGCCTATGGCCTTGCCAATTACCGTGTAGGTTACATGATGACACCTATAGAATTGGCAAATTATATGCAAGCCATTCGCTTGCCGTATAATTTGAATACCTTATCTCAAGTGGCTGCAGAAGCCGCTTTCGGTGATCAAGAATTCGTGGCAAGAACGGTCTCTCAAAATGCAGAGGAACGGGCAAAATGGGAAAGCCTCTTTGATGAGCTAGGTATTCATTACTATAAGAGTGAGGCCAATTTTATTTTCTTTGCAGCGCCTGATGCGGAAGGTCTTGCAGATGCTTGGCTCAAATCAGGTTACCAAGTGCGCCGAGGTCAACGAGAAGGATGGTTACGCCTTACGATTCCTATGTCTCAAGATGGGGATGTTATGCGTAAGATATTAAGAGACTTCATGAATTAATTCGTACAGAATAACATACAATTCGTAATACGTTTTGTTTAATCTTATCGTGTTTTACCCTATAGAATGGAGTTTATTATGATTGCCATTATAGATTATGATGCAGGGAATACCTTCAATGTCCAGAAAGCTTTAGCTTACATTGGTCTTGATGCAGTGCTAACGGCGGATTCGGCGACTATATTAAATGCTGATGGTGTTCTCTTGCCAGGTGTAGGCGCATATGCGCCGGCGATGGCAGTTCTAAAAGAGCGTAGTATAGTCGATGTCATCTATGAAGTAGTAAAACGGGAAATACCTTTACTAGGTATTTGTTTAGGCATGCAACTTTTATTTGAAGAATCTGAAGAATACGGGCCAACTCCTGGTTTAGGACTTATTCCCGGTAAGGTAAAAGAAATCCCTCGCGATCTAGGTCTTAGCGTGCCTCATATGGGTTGGAATAAAAATGTAGTACACCAGCCTCATAGTGCTTTTAGCAATGTAGATGATCAATATACATATTTCGTCCATTCCTATTATGTGGATACAGATCCTGAATATATCATATCTACTGCAAATTATGGTATCGATGTACCTGGCATTGTAGAACGAGGTAGAGTATATGGAATGCAATTCCATCCTGAAAAAAGCGGTGTCGTAGGTCTAAATTTGTTGCGTACATTTGGGACTATTACAAAAACTTATAGAGCAGCAGGAGAATAGGGATATAGCTATCTTTCATTACAGATAGGAATAAGTCATTCAGTAACCAATATATCTAGGATAATAACGGCATCTCATAGGTAGAGAATGCCGTTATTATGCTTTATAGTTATACTTAACTTTCAAAATGAGAAATTAATAATTGACACCTTGTTGATTAGTTATACAATAATGTTGTAAGTACTAACATTTTAGGAAGCCATTGTGGCATGGATACGATACATAAGTTTTATCAGTAATATTCATATACTCCATGTCACGTGATTATTGGAGGTGTTTATATGGTTATGAATGGTATTTACTTAGTTATTGCCTCCGCGTGTATTCTAATTTTAGCGTACCGCTTTTATGGGGCTTTTATAGCGGCTAAGGTACTGACATTGGATCAATATCGTCCAACGCCAGCTATGGTTCACAATGATGGTCACGATTACGTGCCAACCAACAAATGGGTAACCTTTGGTCATCACTTTGCAGCAATTGCTGGTGCAGGTCCACTTGTAGGTCCTGTTATCGCAGCACAGTTTGGGTATTTGCCTGGGGCATTATGGATTCTTATAGGTTCCGTATTAGCTGGTGCTGTACATGATATGGTTATCTTGTTTGCTTCCGTTCGTTACGATGGTAAATCGATTGCGGATATTGCTCGCGAAGAAATCAGTAAACTTGCTGGTTTTGGTGCTATGCTCGCTACCTTATTCCTATTGATCATTACCCTTGCTGGTATGGCTGTAGTAGTAGCTAATGCATTGCATAACTCTCCTTGGGGATTCTTCTCCGTATTTGCTACTATTCCAATCGCTATTTTTATTGGTATTTATTTGAAATGGTTGCGTCCTGGTAAAATTCAAGAGGCGACTATTATTGGGGTAGCCTTAATCTTCGCAGCCATCATCTACGGTCCAAATGTAGCGGCTAGCGAATATGCATCTTGGTTCACATACGACTTGCAAACCATTGAAATTATGCTTGCTGTGTATGGTTTCTTCGCAGCTGCATTGCCAGTATGGTTGTTACTTGCTCCTCGTGACTATTTGTCCACATACCTTAAAATCGGTACAATCGGCGCATTGGCACTTGGTATTATCATTGTAATGCCTGAAATTCAAATGCCAGCTGTAACTCCTTACATCTGGGGCGGCGGTCCTGTATTGAAAGGTTCCGTATTCCCTTACATCTTCATTACTATCGCATGTGGTGCGTTATCTGGCTTCCATACTGTTATTGCTACTGGTACAACACCTAAAATGCTTACTAATGAACGAGAAATCTTACCTATCGGTTATGGTGCGATGTTAACAGAAGGCTTCATCGCTATGATGGCGTTGATTGCTGCCACTGCATTGCATCCAGATGATTACTTTGCGATTAACTCCACAGTTGAGTCTTTCAAAGCTTTAGGCCTTCAAGTCCATGAATTGCCAGCATTGTCTGCAATGGTTGGTGAAGACTTGATGCACCGTCCTGGTGGCGCCGTATCCCTTGCAGTAGGTATGGCTCATATCTTCTCCAGATTGCCTAACATGGCTCACTTGATGGGTTACTGGTATCACTTCTGTATCATGTTTGAAGCATTGTTCATCATGACATTAATCGATGCTGGTACTCGTGTAGGTCGTTACTTACTTCAAGAATTATTAGGTCATTTCCATCCTAAATTCAACGACCAACACTGGGCTCCTGGTGTGTATGGTTGTGCCGCTTTAATTTGTATCTTGTGGGGCTACCTAGTTCTACAAGGTAACATCGGTATTATCTGGCCTCTATTCGGCGTATCTAACCAATTATTAGGTACCATGACATTGGCCGTAGGTACTACAGTTATTATGAGACTTGGCCGCAAACGCTATGCTTGGGTAACAGGTATTCCTTGTATCTTAATGGCTATCGTGGCTATCGCTGCAGACTATGAAAATGTATTCTACAGCTATATTCCTGCTGGTAAATGGATTCTAGTAGCATTTAGTGCCGCTATGTTCCTCATGATCCTTATCGTATTAATTGAAGCTATACGTAGCTGGATTCGCTTGTCCAATATTCCTCAAGACTATCGGACTCAAGCTGAAATCGAAGCTGAAAGCCTTGTAAAATACGGTAAAGAAGTAAAAGCATAAGATTGATTATTGTAATATATAAAGTGCACTCACATTTGTGAGTGCACTTTTAATCTATAAATTTGCTGCCTTTTTTATAAAATAGTTAGGTAACGGTGCCTTGCATGCAGAATTTTCTGTGAGCAAGGCGCTTTTTGTATGGAAAAGAGTTTCTTATGGTCAATATGATTGATACAGGCAACACCACATGGGTATTGTTATTTGAACATGTTATAATAGGGCTATGAAACATTATATACGGTCTTATTGGACAAAATATAAACAATTGTATAAGAAAGGCCTAAAAGGCATTGCTGCTTTTCTTGCCATTGGAGCGATTATAGTCTTTGTACTAGCAACCATTGCTAGTCGTGGAATGGGCGTTATTTTTAATGAGGTTATGGCTCGACAAACTTTGATGCGCGGTACGGTTACTGTTGAAAGTTTATCTGCTACCCCGTGGGGGACTCTGACTTTTACAGGCCTTGTTTGGAAGGATCCAGAAGGGCATGAGTTGTTCAATGCACCAAGCGGGAAAGTCCGCGTCAATATGTGGGATGTGGTGACACGTAACTTTAAATCCTCTGCTATCAAGGGCATTGAATTAGATGATGCGGTTATAGTCATTGATTTGGACGATAATAATCGGTTGGATTTCGCGCCCATATCTCCAGATGTAAATAAACCAATTAATGAGGTAGAGCCTCGTCCAAAAGCACCTAAAAAGACCACACAAGAACGGCAAGAGGAACTAGGTAAGAAAGTACGTAACTTTAATTGGCAAGGTCAACATTTAGATCTTAAGATTACACTTAGAAATAGTCAGTTAGAGGTTTTTAATAGAAATCGCCATTATGTGATAAAGAATGTAAACTCAAAAATTGATCTTGATAGTAAGCGAGCGATTCGTATCGATATGGAGACGGGCAAATTTGGTGGTACTGCCATAGGGGATGGTCTCGTATTAAAAGGTCGTGTAGATTTAAAGGATGTTTTAAAGCATCGCATGCCTCAACTGGATCTACAATTTGATGTGAAAGGGGTGGATCCATCATCCCTAGGCTTTGGTGAGAATATTCATGATGCCATGACCTTGCTTACAAAGGTAACAGGTGATTTTAACCGTCCTTTTGCTAAAGGTCGTGTGACGATGCCTATTTTACGCATCCCCGCACTTACTTTTGAGAATGTAGTAGGAGATGTGACGTACCAAGATGGTATTTTGAATTTTGAAAACGTTAGTGCCAATGTATACAGCGGTAAATTGGAGGCTAAGGGTGTATATAATTTGGACACTCGAGCCTATACGATTACTGGTGTAGCAAAGGATTTAGACAGTAGTGTAGCCCTCAAGGCTCCTGAGTTCCTCGTGCCTGTATCGGCAAATTTGAACTTTAAAAGTGAAGGCCAACCTCGAGACATGGAGGTATGGGGGAACTTCTGGTCTGGTGAAGGGCACTATATGCTGATTCCAATTCAAAGTATTACGGGAAACTTTCACAATAAAGGGCGGCATTTATCCTTTAGCGATGTGAACGTACATACGAAAATCACCACTATTACTACGGATGCTCTGCGTATCGATGATGGACAACTTACAATGGGGCCGCTTAATATTACATCTCACGGGGGTAGTAATTTCATTCTGTATGATGAGTCATTTGATGAAATTGATGAAAATATGACTCGCATTAAAGATGATATGAAACAAGCTAGAGAAAATAGTAGGCGTGCTTCTGACTCTGCAAAGGGCATCGACAAATCTGGGCTTATAGCGCCGGACATGAAAGAATCCATGAAGGATCTGAAGCGGAGTATGGATTCGGCAAAAGATAGCTTAGATAATCTGTTAAAAAACAGTAAGTAATAAACTATATTGAGCCGTAAAGAGTAAGAAGAAACAATAAAGTAATAATATAAAGTAACAAAAATAATAAACTAGCAAAAATTATAAAAAGAAGGCAATCCATCATGGTGATGAGTTGCCTTCTTTAAGTTATAAGGTGCTAAATTATATATAGCTATACGAAAGATTTTATTATCTGTTTAATCCGTTAGAGCGTACATATTCGGTATTTTCTGTGTCTTTGGTATCTGTTTTGGTGTTAGTTCGTTTTACCGTAATAAGAGGTTTCTTTTCTTTGGTTTCCTTTTCTTCGTATGGAATTACTTTATCTCCTTGATCCGGTAAAAATGTTTCGATACCGTTTCGTTTGCCTTTTTGCGTGTTAGAATCAGTGGCCAATTGACTTTGTTGTGGAACGATATAGATTTCGTCTTTATTGATGGTTACATCATTTAACAAGAGTTTGAATGCGTTCGGACTTACATACAGAATTCCGTCTACCATACGTGCTGCAGGAAGTAAAGATTCGGATGTATCAAGGTTGATGATTTGCAGTTTACCCTTGCGCACGACTTGTTTAGAGTCTGGTTGTACTGCTAAGGTAGCAATGTTCATATCGATTAATGCCGTTTTTGTAGGGGCATCCCAAGACACTTTATAACCTAATGCTTCTGATACTTGACGTAACGCTACGAGTGGCTGACCGTCAACATAGATAACATTTGGTTTATTATCTATGGGCTCCAATAATATGCCATCAACATTGATATAATGCTGTGTCGTTACTGATGCAGGTCTCTTTAAACTTTGCGTCGGTGCAGGCGTATCCATACCGACTGCTGCCTGTGCAGGCTGTACCATTCCGCTTGTGAAAGCTAGCGCTCCAACGGCTATACCGGACAAAATCAGTTGTTTTAATTTCATGGTAACCTCCATTGTGTATAAAACGTAACGATAAATCATAATGGGTACTATAACATGGATATATGAATATTATATTATGAATTTTAATTTTATAAAACTAATAAAGAAGAAGGAATGAATTTATCGATTTTATACTTAGGCTTGATTTTAAAATATATTGCGACAAATAAAAAGACTTATATTAGAGATCTCGTGTAAAATGTAAATAACCACAAATACATGACACGGAGGTCTCTAATATGGTTGGTGGTTCTAGCTTAGAAGGATTTACGGTATCTAGTGCTAACAAAGTTATGGTACGGAGACATATCTTGTTAGGCGTGCGAATGCATGGGAAAGGAGTGGTCCTAATGTTGGTGGGCCTTCTGGAGTTGCTACATGGAGACTGGGGAAGATACAAGTATCTCTTGAGGCAGAAGGTTACGCAGGAGCTTTGGGCGGTCATTTAGAAACTTACGGAGATAGAAAAAAACGTAAACTAAAATTCAAAGTTGGTCTAGCAAAGGTTGTAGGTGATTCTATAGGAATAAATGTTGAAGAAAATGAAGATAGAAAAAAAGAACGAGAAGCGCTTGATAAGCGTTAGCATATTGTTGAGGTGAAAATGTTTTTAAAAATATTTAATTTAATCTTTTGGGTTGGAATGATTTTTTTCCTAGGAGGCATTACATTTATGTTTGTTATGGATCCTGAGGTTACTAGTGACGAGTTTTGGATATACTTTTATGGTAGTGCTTATATTATTAGTGGAGTATTTATGTTGGGATGGTATTTTATATATAAACTTTTAAAAAAATGATTATATTTGAATTAATTTTAAGGTTATGATTATTTAAATCTGATAGGACGTTATAGTCTAATATTCAGTAGCTTTAATTACTGAATGATTTAAGACTATAGCGTCCTTTTTTTATTTAGTCATTTGCAGTATAAACGAATGTTGTAGTTATGTTAGTTGCAACTTTCAATTTAATCCTATTTTACATCAAGACTTTTTTAGCACTACGTATGATATAATTTATTTAAATTGAATGATTTAGCAGAATTTATATTTTATAGAAAGAGGTTCCTTATGGCATCCGGCAGATCTGAAAAAGAGTTACAAGGGGTAACGATGTTAGGTCACAAGACCGATTATCCTACTGATTATGCGCCACAGGTGTTAGAGGCGTTTGATAACAAGCATCCTGACAATGATTATTTCGTTAAGTTTAATTGCCCTGAGTTTACAAGCTTGTGTCCTATGACAGGTCAACCAGACTTTGCAACAATCTATATTTCTTATGTGCCAGATAAGAAAATGGTAGAGTCCAAGTCTTTGAAGTTATATCTGTTTAGCTTCCGCAATCATGGGGACTTTCACGAGGACTGCATCAACATTATCATGAAAGATCTTGTGAAGTTGATGGATCCTAAATATATCGAGGTGTGGGGCAAGTTTACGCCGCGCGGTGGCTTGTCTATCGATCCATATGCAAACTATGGCAAGCCTGGTACAGAGTGGGAAAAGACGGCAAAAGAGCGCCTTCATTTCCACGACATGCAGCCTGAGCGCGTAGCATACCGTTAATATGGCATACGAATATTTAACAATGGTCGCATCCTTTACTATTTGTTTTATGATGGGTGTGACCTTGTCTTTACAACCTGCATCAATAATCGTAGGGACTCACACTCATTTAAGAGAACAAAGTAAATGGACTCGCTGGAACGGATATATCATCTTTGTGTTGCTCCTATTTGTGCTAGATGTGCTCGTAACGAATGGTATATATATTGCATTTCACGATGTGTATGGTAATCTTTTAAACATTGGTTATCTTGATTTCGATCCTATGGATATGTTCTTTAGTGAAAGCTTTCAAATAGGCGTTATTCTAGTCTTTTCGCTTGTGTTGTTTCAAGTATTAGGGCTAGTTGATTTAGCCCATGGAGAACGGGATTTATCCTTTTATTATGATCAAGTAGATGCAGGTAAACATAAGCCTTCTTGGATGGAGCAGTACATGGGGAGTCAAAGAGGCTTTCTTGGAGCGAGCTTGGTGGGCTTGCTCTATATGCTGAGAATGACGATAAAAACAATGTGGCCTTATATCGTGTGCCTAGTATGGTTTAAAATCCTAGCCATACTTGCAAATGTACTAGTATCACCAAGTATTAACCGGATTATGCATGTTGATAATGAATTGACGACCCTAATTATTTTCGACCCATACATTATCACCTATGTAGTTGCTGGTTTCTTATGGGGCCATGTAGCGTTACATCATGATGTAACTAAAGTATCGCACTTAGCTAGTAGCATGGCTATATCTCTTATCCCTCGTCTTACAGTCTTGGTAGGAGCAATTTTCTTTATTGGATTGGCCCTCATCATTATAATGGTACCCATCACATGGGATGGGGTACTTGACACACTTACAAAAAAATAGATAAAGCTAGTTATTTCCTGTATTTTTAGGGTTTTAAAAGTCGTTCTCATTCTCTTGACAATGAAATGATTCAAATGTTAGAGTATGGTTGTATTAATTGGAATACATAAACGGTTATACCCCGTATATGGTGAATAACAAGGTGCAATATAAAATCGTCCTTGGGATGTTCCTAAGGACGATTTTTATCATCTATCGCTAGAGGGAGAATTAGATGAGTATAGTAACAAACCAAACAACTGAACTTATTGGTAAAACACCGATATATCAATTGCCAAATACCAATATTTATGTAAAGCTTGAAAAATATAATGTAGGTGGTTCTGTAAAAGACCGTGCTGTACTCGGTATGTTACAGGCTGCAAAAGAGCAAGGTCGCATCCATGAGGATAGCATCATTGTAGAAGCCACAAGTGGTAATACGGGAATCGCTCTTGCTATGGTAGGCGCTATTCTACATATTAAAACAGTGATTATCATGCCTGAAAGTATGAGTAAAGAACGCCGTGAGCTTATTAAGGCGTATGGGGCGCAGCTCATCTTAACACCAAAAGAAACAGGTATGAAGGGGGCTCTTGAGCGGGCCAATGAAATTTTAGAGAAGTATCCAAATGCTTTCACCTTGGGTCAATTCGTAAACCCTGCAAACCCAGATATGCATTACCGCACGACGGGTACTGAAATTGTAGAACAAGTGCCGAACGTCGATGTATTTGTAGCGGGGATCGGTACAGGTGGTACTTTCACAGGTGTTACAAGACGATTGAAAGAACATAATCCTAATCTAAAAGCCATTGCTGTAGAGCCAACGGGATCTCCTGCTATTACCGAAGGTAAGGGCGGCCCTCACAAAATTCAAGGGATTGGGGCTGGGTTTATTCCTGAAAACTTTGACCAAACATTGATGGATGGCGTGCAAACTGTAAGTGACGAAGAAGCTTTTAGCGAGGTGCAAACCTTTATGCGTGAAAGTGGTATTTCTATTGGCCTTTCCGCGGGGGCGGCCATTGTAGCGGCAAAACGCATGGCTCGTGAGTTACCTAAGGCGAACATCGTTGTTATTGCACCTGATGGAGTAGAGAAATATTTATCCCTCTTGGACTTTGGCAACAACGAATACGTTAAATAATAGATTTCAGATAGATACAATACTGAATTTTGATTGGGAAAAGAATAGGTTCTATATAGATATAAAGCCTTATATATAGGAATATAGACTCAATATGTTGTATACTAGATATATCTATATTTCTGTAGAATGTTAAGTAGAGTTATTTGAGATGGAGTCACTATGATGCAAGGTTTGCGCGAATTATGGGGCAAAATTCAATATAATATTAAGCGCGTAATGGATTCTGACCCAGCTGCCACAAGTGTATGGATGGTTATATGGACATATCCGCATATTACGGCTTTGTTCTGGCATTTCTTTGCCCACCGTTTATATAAGGCGGGGTGGCCCATCTTGGCTCGTCGTGTGGCTCTCCATTCTCGGCATGTAACGGGCATTGAAATCCATCCAGGTGCGACGATTGGTCGCGGTCTCTTTATCGATCACGGTATGGGGGTTGTTATTGGTGAAACGGCTATTGTAGGCGATAATGTAACCTTGTTCCATCAAGTAACACTAGGTGGGATGTCTTCTAAAAAGGTAAAGCGCCATCCGACCATTGAAGATGATGTACTCATCGGTACGGGTACAAAAATCTTAGGGGATATTACGATTGGGGCGCGCACGAAGATTGGCTGTAATCTCGTTATTAAACATGATATTCCTAAGGATATGGTAATCTTTGAAACAGATCCAGAAAATATGTATGTCCGTAAACCTAGTCGCAATGCAACTGCTGCACAAGCAGAGGAGAAAAAAATCCCTGATAATTACATAGAATACTATATTTAATATAAAAACGTATTTAATATATAATCATTTTTAATATAGAGTCATATTGAATATAGAATCATACATACCTCTAACTATTAGATTAACTAGTAGTTAGAGGTTTTTTGGTTCGTAGAAACATGATTCTGTGAAGTATTGGATTTAGATTTGGTATGGATTGTATTGGATTGGGGGTATGTTTGATTTAGTATGGTTATAATGTTTTCATTAAACTTTTATACAAAAATATCTATTCATATATTGACATGGAAAATCATTATTGGTAAAATATAAACATAATCAATATTGATTATGAATTAAATAAACGAATTGATGGCGTAGAAGCCAACTGTGTTTGTTCTGCTTTTAGAATAAACTATAATTGAGAATTAAGTGAAAAAAGGAGTTTTATTATGAAAAACGTACAACAAGTAAATCAATATTTAGCAGATCTTTCCGTATGGAATGTGAAATTACATAACCTACACTTCAATGTAACTGGTCCGCAATTCAAATCTATTCATGAATACTTGGAATCTATTTATGATGAAGCTTTTGAATACTTTGATGCCGTAGCAGAACATGTGAAAATGCAAGGTCAATTTCCATTGGTAAATTCCGGAGAATACGCAAAATTGACTAAAATCGAAGAATTGGGACAAGAAGACATCCCTCAAGCAAAGGTAATTGATATCCTTCTTAAAGATTTTAAATACATGAATGATCAAGCTGTAGCAATTCGTGCAGCCGCTGATGAAGAAGGTGATTTCTTGCTCGTAAGCATGATGGAAGATCACGTTGCATACTATGTAAAACAAATCTGGTTCATCGAATCTATGCTGAAATAAGACGATTGACAATGCCTTATTGGGTATGATATGATTACCCAGTAAAGCATGGAGGATTACTCAAGAGGCTGAAGAGGACGGTTTGCTAAATCGTTAGGGCGGGTTACCGTCGCTAGGGTTCGAATCCCTAATCCTCCGCCATGTAAAGACCTCACATCACTCGATGTGGGGTCTTTTTGTATAATATAGTGATTTATTATATTATTTATATAGGCCTAGTTTGTGAGGATTCGAGTGAGTCCAAGGCCTTATTAGCATTGAATGACACAGGTGTGTAAGGGTATAGAGTTGACGTATGTCTAGGGGTTTCATATAATAGATTGTATAAAATGTAATTTTAAGGAGACTCTTATGAATACAAAACATACACGTCAAATGAATCGTATCCGTCGAGCGTTAGGCATTGGCGCATTATGCCTCGTTGCGTCTGTTGGCTTTAGTCATGCTGAAAGTATTGCCATTCCAAGTGCACGTCCTATGGTGGATGGCATAAGTGCTGATGTAGAGACTGTTAGTAGTTCTAGTAAAGGACAACAGCATATAAACTCAGATGTTATTACGCCTAATGATTGGACATATACAGCGTTACAAAGGCTCATTAAACATGGTGCTATTACAGATACTCACGGATTTACTTTTGATGGTGCTAGCTATACAAAGGATGAGCTTATGCCGCTTATCGATGAGGTAGTCACAAAACGTGAGCAAATGAACGACAATGATCGAGAGTATGCACTGCGTATTTACCAAGAAAATATGCGTGATGTAATGGATTACCGTATTGCTCGCGATAAAAAAGCTACTGACGAGCGCCGTCAAAAACTAGATGAAAAGCGTGCTGAAAGGGCTAAAAAATCTGGTAAGACCTATCAAATATCCAAGGATCAACAAGAAGCCCTTGATAAAGCTGGCGATGAAGTAGCGAAACCGGAAGAACGTGCTTTAACAGATGAACAAATCAAAGAAAAAATGAAGAAATTCAAAATTGATGATTCTCGCGTTAAGGTAAATAATGAAGTGCGTATTCGTTATGCGGACTCCAAGGATAAAAAGTCCAAAACAGATGCTCGTATGCAGACGGAGATGACGTTCACTCTATAACTCTTAGTAAGGGGTTATAATGATTGATTTTTTAAAGAAACAATTGTTTACTGTCCATCAAAACGGTAAGCAACAGGTAAGTGAGGTCTTTAAATATATAGGACCTGGTATAATCGTAACCGTTGGATTTATCGATCCAGGAAACTGGGCCGCCAACTTGGCAGCTGGTGCTAGTTTTGGTTACGAATTATTGTGGGTAGTCACACTATCCACGATTATGCTCATTTTATTACAGCATAATGTGGCGCATTTAGGCATTGTACGCGGTCAATGCTTGTCGGAATGTGCCTATGAGTTTTTACCGCGTTATGCATCTCGCTTTGTGCTTAGCACGGCAGGAATTGCGGCGGCAGCGACGGCCTTGGCTGAGTTTATTGGCGCTGCTATCGCCTTGAAGATGCTCTTTGGTATTCCTATCTTGATAGGCAGCATTTTGACGGCTCTTATCTGTACGGTTATGCTCATTACGAACTCCTATCGTAAATTAGAGCGAATCATTGCTGGCTTTGTGTCTCTCATCGCGTTGGCGTACCTTGTTGAGGTAAATATGGTCAATGTGGATTGGGCAGCGGCTGGTATTGGTTGGGTGGATCCTAATATTCCTAATACATCGATGCTCGTTATTTTGAGTATATTAGGGGCTGTAATTATGCCTCACAACTTGTTTTTGCACTCTGAAATTATCCAAAGTCGCCAGTTTAATACACAAGATCCAGCGATTATGAAACGGCAGTTACGCTATGAATTCCTCGATACTTTGTTATCTATGGGGATTGGGTGGATGATTAACTCCGCCATGATTATATTGGCGGCGGCGGTCTTCTTCGCTCATGGTATTGAAGTAACAGAGCTTGAACAGGCTGAGGAGTTGTTGCGACCACTCATTGGACCAGCAGCGGGCATTATTTTTGCGATAGCATTGTTATTTGCAGGCTTTGCCTCATCTGCTACGGCAGGTATGGCGGGGGCTAGTATCTTTGCAGGAATGTTTGGCGAGTCTTACGATATGAAAGACTTCCATACGCGATTAGGCTTGGCACTAACATATGTTCCAGCATTATTATTGATTGTGTTTATTACAGATTCCTTCCAAGCATTATTGTTCTCTCAAATGTTCTTGAGCTTGCAATTACCAATCACCATCTTCTTGCAACTTTACATGACAAGTAGCCGCAAGGTCATGGGAGAATACGCGAACCGTAAATTTACAAATATTCTCTTATGGGGCATAGGTATCATCGTTACAATTATGAATATCTACTTATTGATTGTAGGCTAAGAGCATATTCTTTGTTAGTTACCAAAAGGTTTATTATAAAATCATAATTAGAATACAGCATTAGAGTACAATATTAGAGTATAATATTAGAGTACAACATTAGAATACAAAATTAGAATGCAAAAGGACCGCTATGGCGGTCCTTTTGCCATGTTGCTAACGTATCTATTATGTAAAACGCGTATCTTTGAATACCCAAGAGGGGTATAAAATATGGTACAATTAAGAATAGTATTATATAAGAATCATATTTTTAAGGATAATATAATATCTGTTGGGAGTATTCCTTAGCAGTGTGATATATGGAAAACTAGGAGGTCCTAATGGCAAAGGAAATCAACGTACAAGAGACAATACAATCTGATTTTAGTGTTGTGGTTAACGATATTGCTGAAGAGTTATTGACGCGCCTCAATATGGATGAGGATGGTTCTGTTATCGATATGTTCCAAACAGGCTCTTTTGATCCTTGGCAGTTATTCGTATTTTTTGGTGCTTTAGAAAAAGCCCTTATTGAGTTCAGAACGGATAAACGGAAGAAAACAGTTATCGTTCATGCACAACCTGAGGCTCTTATCGGCATTGGTCGCGTAGTGACACCTGTATCTACTATGCTTGAGCATGTATTGATGTCTCGTTTGAACGATATGAGCGAAGGTCGCTTGGAAACCGGCATGCTTACAGTATCTGCTGAAAGCATCGATTATGAAGGTGTAAACCTTAAAGGGCGTCACGTGGTTATCGTATGCGATTTTGTAGATGAAGATTCTAATTATCTTAAAGAATGCATTAAATTATGTAAAGAATTGAAAGCAAGCCACGTAGTGGCGGTGCCTCTCATGTTGTGGAACCCTGAATTAATCGACAATTTGACAGAGGAATCTATTAAGGCGGAATTATCTCATGAAAATCGTCCTCTCTCCTAGTAAGACAAAAACGATTGCTGATGTTGCTAGCAACGATGAGGCAGTACATCATGTAGTCCGAGACGGTCAATTTCAGCCGAATATCACGAAAAAGATTATAACTCATGTACAATCTCTCGATGTTGCAACTCTTGGAAAAGCGCTAAAGCTAAAGGCTGATAAGGCACAGGCTCTTTTTGATTTTTATCAGTCCTTTGAGGTTCATCCCGTAGGTCGTGCCTGTGAAAGTTATGATGGCATTGCTTTCAAATATTTGGACTGGTCGAACTTATCTGACGAAGCCAAGACCTTTGGTGAATGCCATCTCGTTGTGCTGTCTGCCTTGTACGGCGTCGTTGAACCTAATATGGGGGTGCGCGACTATCGACTCGATATGGTCGATAAGGTGGGCATTAATCTATACGATACATGGCGTGAAGCGGTGGACGCATACTTTCACAAGGAAGATTGGATTCTAAACCTAGCATCTAAAGAATATGCAAAAATGGTGAACCATCCAAAGGTGGTAACCGTTGAATTTTGGGAATTACGGGGCGATACGTTTAAGCAGATGAGTACGTCCTCCAAAATGAGTCGCGGTGTGATGGCTCATGAATGTCTAACTCAACAAGTGAAACATGTGCGGGACTTGCCGCGCGAAGTTAATGGATTTACTTGTGTCTCTGACATTGAATCCATTACCATACCAAGCGAATCGATGACGGTTCGTTACGAAAGGAAGTGATTGTTTGCAAGTGCAAGACATTCTTGCAAAAGACCTCGTCGGCGATGAATGGCTGACCGAGGAGGAATTGCGATTTCTCATGTCTGTAACTGATGAAGAACAGTTGCAGTTGATATATAAAAAGGCCTACGAAGTGAAGGCAAAATACGTAAAGCCTGTAGCATACTATCGCGGCCTAATCGAGTTCTCAAACCGATGCATTAAGAATTGTAATTATTGCGGTATCCGTCGTGAAAATGATAAGACGGAACGCTTTGATATGAATCGTGAAGATATCATCAAGATGGCACAGTGGGCGTACGATCATGAATATGGTTCCATTACACTCCAATCTGGTGAACGCTGTGATGATGCCTTTGTAGACTATGTTGTGGATTTAATTCGCGATATTAAAGCCATTGGTGATGGTTCTCTTGGCATAACGATGTGTGTAGGGGAACAAAGCGAAGAGGCGTACCGCCGCATGCGTGAAGCCGGTGCGAGTCGTTATTTATTACGCATTGAAACAACCAATACAGATTTATACCATAAGATTCATCCTCGTGATGAATTGCACTCCTTCGAAACGCGCGTAGAATGCTTACGTCGTTTGCGTCGCGTAGGCTTCCAAGTTGGCACAGGTGTTATGATTGGTCTACCTGGGCAAACAGAAGATGATCTCGTAAATGATATCTTGTTCTATCGCGATATGGATATCGACATGATCGGTATGGGCCCTTATGTGGTGCATCATGATACGCCACTAGGTCAAGAAGCATTGGCAATGGGCATCGATGACGAAGCAGGTAAATTGCGTCGAGTTCAACTGGGCCTCAAGATGATTGCCTTAACTCGTTTATTCTTGAAAGACGTAAACATTGCAGCTACGACGGCGTTACAAGCACTAGATAAACTAGGCCGTGAAAAAGGCTTAGCCGCAGGTGCAAATATCCTTATGCCTATCATCACCATTCCTGAACACCGTGCAAAATATTTGCTATATGATAATAAACCTTGCGTGGACGACAATGCAGAACAATGTAAAGACTGCTTGACGCGCCGCGTAATGTCCATCGGTGATACAGTAGGTTGGAAACAAAATGGGGACTCCAAACACTACGGCAAACGGACGGGAAAATTTTAGTATTCTATGATTTACCTATATCTTTTAGTGAATTATATATTTACCACTAGTATTGCCTATATATAGATGGGGCCCCGTTACATAACGACAACTTAATTAAAAAAGACGGCCTATACTTGTTTGCTCCTCGTTCCTGATGTTGCGGCACAAGTACAGACCGTCTTTTTTATAACTTTGTGAGAGAACTAGTCCCATCTATATATAGGTTTATGAATAAAGCTTTATTAATAAATCCTTAAGTTCATTATAAACATAGAAATACTAAAATTCTTTAGGAATAGGAGGAAAGTCGTCGGAACTATAGATGGCTAGTATTGCAATATTAGTTATACTCTGTATGGTTACGGTACTCTTCTAAGTTCTTATTGGTAAATTTGAGTATTTATTCGTCGAATAATAGATTGAAGAATTATATTAATCCTCTTTTTTGAGAAATTTTTCTCAGAAAAAGAGGATTTTTTTATTGTAGTGTCGAAATGTATTAGCAAAGCCGTAATTTGCCAGTAAGGAGGCGATTCCAATGAAAGAGTACAGTAGTGATAAAATTAGAAACGTTGCTGTTGTTTCCCACGATGGTGCGGGTAAAACAGCTCTTGTTGAATCCTTGTTGTTAACTTCTGGTGCGGTTGATTTCGTAGGTAAAGGTCAAGATAATAAACATATTATGGACTTTGAACCGGAAGAAATTAAACGTAATGTAACTATTCAATTGGGCATGGCGCCATGTGAGTGGCATGACCATAAGGTTAACTTCATAGACACTCCAGGCTATAATGAATTCCATGGCGAAGTTCGTGCCGCTTTGCGTGCGTGCGATGGCATGTTGATGGTGCTCTCCTCCACATCTGGTGTAGAAACTGACACAGTTCGCGCATGGGATTATGCAGTGGAATTACAAATGCCTCGCATGGCATTTATCAATAAAATGGATGTCGATGGTGCTGATTTCTTCGGTACTATTGAAAGAATGCGGGAATTATTTGGCAAAGGCATCATGCCGTTGCAGATTCCTATCGGTGAAGGCGCCGATTTTGAAGGCGTTGTAGACGTAGCAAAAATGACTGCGTTTACTTATAAGGACGGCCAACCAACAGAGGTCGCTGTACCAGCTCACCTTATCGAAAAGGCTCAAGAAATTCGGGAAATGACCGTAGAAGCCGCGGCTGAAGGTAGCGATGAGTTGTTGGAAAAATATTTAGAAGGCGAAGAATTATCCTTAGAGGAAATCCGCCAAGGCTTGCGTGAAGGGATGATTAGTGGCCGTGTGTGCCCAATCATGTGTGGCAGTGCCACATCTCGTATTGGCTTAGATCAAGTATTGGATCGTATGATCCGTTACATGCCGGATGCAACTAAAAAAGTGATGACCGCAACTGATGCGGAAACCGGCGAACAATGTGTTGTACATGTAGATAAACCATTAACTGCATTCGTATTTAAAACATTGTTAGACCCATTCGCAGGCAAACAAAGCTTTGTACGTATCTTCTCTGGTGAACTGAAAGAAGGGGATCGCCTCTTTGATGTGAACCAAGGTGTAGAAGAAAAATGGGGCAAGATGGTTACCCTTATTGGGAAGCAACAAATCCCTGTATCCGCTGCTAAAGCTGGTGATATCGTAGTGATACCGAAATTGGCCAATGCTAAGACCGGCGATACATTAACGGCTCCTGACTTTAAAGTGACATACGATGCTATTCGTTTCCCTCAACCTCTATACACTGTGGCTATGGAGCCAGTGAAAAAAGGTGAGGAGGAAAAATTAGCTAGTGCTGTTCTTAAAGTGGCGGAAGAAGATCCTACTTGCGTAGTAGTGAAAAATGCTGAAGCTCGCCAATTACAAATCGATTGTATGGGTGAAGTACATCTCGAGCATATCCTCAACAAAATGGACCGTAAATACGGCGTACAAGCTAAACTTGTGGCTCCATATATTCCATACCGCGAAACCATTAAAGGCTCTGCTGAAACCGAGTCTAAGTATAAGAAACAAAGTGGCGGTCATGGTCAATATGGTCACGTTAAGATTCAAGTGGATCCATTATATGATGGTAGCGAATTTGCATTCGTAGACAAAATTTTTGGTGGTGCTGTACCTAAACAATACATACCAGCAGTGGAAAAGGGTGCCAAAGAAACCCTAGATAAAGGCCTAATTGCAGGATATCCTATGATTGGCGTGCAAGTGACACTCTTGGATGGATCTTACCACAGTGTAGACTCCTCAGAGTTAGCATTTAAAGTAGCTACGTCACAGGCTATCAAGGATGTGATTCCTAAGGCGAAACCAGTCCTATTAGAACCAATCTATGAAGTCAACGTGTTTGCACCAGATGCTTTCATGGGCGACATCATGGGTGATTTGAATAGCCGTCGAGGTCGTGTATTAGGCATGGAACAAAGTGAAAGAACAGGTATTTCCGTTGTTAAAGCACAAGTACCATTGGCTGAAATGTCCGATTATGTGACTGCATTGCGCTCCATTACACAAGGACAAGGCGTATTTAACCGTCAGTTCTATACCTATGAAGAGGTTCCCCATAAGCAAGCGGAAGAAATTATCGCTGCTCATAAAACCCAAGAATAAGGTAATGGCCACATGCTGTATCTAATACAGTTTGAATCATTACAACTGAATAGACAATTGCATAATGTAACAATTTAATACTGTAACAATTTCATAGTGTAATAATTGACGAAAGTCATAAATTTGAATAGTATTTTACTGAGGCCCTCCATATATGTAGCGTATGGAGGGCTTTTACATAAGAGAATAGCTAGTTCTTTATGTATATATGTGCTAACATAAAAGGTAATATAATTAGTTTATTGTGGTGCCATATCCATAGATATTGTGAAAGGATTGTGTATGTTTTTCTCTAGTATTACCGCAGATTATACAAAAATGGGCTATCCTAAAGCCATCGTGCGCGCTTTGGATTTCTTGAAAAACACAGATTTGAAAACATTGCCTGGAGGACGTCATGCCATTGAAGGCGACATGATGTATGCTAACGTAGACGATGTAGAAACAAAACTATTTGAAGCTACAAAACCGGAATCGCACCGTAATTATGTAGATATCCAATTTATGGTGAGCGGCGAGGAAAACATGGGCTTTTTCGTAGATAAAGGTCTCGTTAAACCTGTGGAGTCCTATCCAGATCGAGATTGCTATTTTTATCCTAATGAAGCGGTTGATGAAGGGCAAATCCATTGCCCAGAAGGGTACTACACTGTATTCTTCCCCTCTGATGTTCATCGGCCTTTGCTTGCTGTAAACGATAAACCTATTAAAATCCGTAAGGTGGTTGTGAAAGTTCACGTATCTTTGCTCGGTGACTAGCATGAAACAATATGAAGTTATTGGTGTTATTATAACTCTATTAGGGGCTGTTTTATGGGGCGTATCAGGTGCATCCGTACAGTTCTTAAGCAATTTTAGAGATATGAATTTGGAATGGCTAGTAACTATGCGATTGATTACAGCAGGTTTACTAACTGTTATTTATGCATGGTTTAGATTTGGAAACTCTATCTTTAATGTATTTCATAGTATAAAGGATACGCTAGGGCTCATTGTTTTTGGCGTATTTGGAATGGCATTATGCCAATATACATACTTCAGATCCATTGCTTTAGCTGGAGCTGGCATTGCAACGGTATTACAATATCTGGCGCCGTCTATGATTATTATTTACCTGCTGGTTCGCTATGGTAAACGACCATCCAAGGGGGAAATGGTTTCTGTTATACTGGCCTTAGTGGGGACCATTTGTTTAATGGGGAATGGTGATGGTCTTTCTATTGAAAGCTTCCCAATGGCGGTTCTCGTATGGGGGCTTTTATCTGCTGTGGGTGTAGCCGTATATAGTATTTCTCCTGTTGATTTACTCTACAAATATGGCACATTGCCTATTGTAGGGTTTGGGATGCTTATTAGTGGTATTGTAGCCGCTATATTATTCCATCAACCGAATTCATATGCAGTGTGGGACGTATGGACTGTTATTGGTTGTTTCAATGTCATATTCCTAGGGACGATAGTATCTTTTAATGCCTATTTAGAAGGGGTTAAACGAATTGGGGCCGTACCAGGATCTATTTTGTCATCTATTGAACCTATTTCGGCGGCTTTCTTTGGGTGGGCTTTTTTAGGAAATGAATTTAGTCTATTAGGGCTAATTGGTATGGCTATGATTATTGCTACCGTTGTTATCATTGCTTGGGATAGACAACGAACTATTAAACGAGAGGTACTGACAAAACTGAATAAAACAATATTAGAATAAATTGATAAGCACACATATATCACAGAAAACGTTTCGTGGTATATGTGTTTTTTGTTATAACATACAGTATATTTTAGATACTGTATACATGCTCCATTTAGTTGACTATTTACCTATCTATTCATATAGTAAATGTATACGTGATTATTAGTTTGTTAAGGAGGTATTTATGTCTGTAAAAGATTTCGTACAACAACGGCGCGATGCGTTAATCGCTATGCGTCGCGACTTTCATATGTACCCTGAGCCTGCTTGGCTTGAGTATCGCTCTGCTGCGAAGGTAGCGGATAGGCTTATTTCTTTGGGCTATGATGTGGCGTTGGGGGCAGATGTACTCGCTTTAGACTCTCGAATGGGCTTGCCTAGTGATGAGGTTATGAAAGCCGCTATGGATCGAGCCATCAAAGAAGGAGCAAATCCTGATCTTGTAGAAAAGATGAGCTATGGTAAAACTGCTATTGTCGCAACTATGAAGTTTGGTGGTGAAGGCCCTGTAGTAGCATTTCGTGTAGATATGGATTCTAACGATGTTATCGAAGCTAAAGAGGATAGCCATGTGCCTACAAAGGAAGGATTCCGTTCTTGTCACGATAAGGCGATGCACGCCTGTGGTCATGATGCACATATGACGATGGGGCTAGGCCTAGCTGAATATTTGGCTGCGCACAAGGATGAATTCAAAGGAACTATTAAACTCATTTTCCAACCTGCAGAGGAAGGCGTGCGCGGTGCTAAAGCGATGGCGGAAGCGGGCGTTGTGGATGATGTAGATTTGATGTTCGGCATGCATATTGGGTTTAATGAAAATCTATCCAATTGTTTTGCGTGTAGCGATCATGGCTTCTTAGCGACAACAAAACTTGATGCGGTGTTCTACGGCTATTCTGCTCATGCTGGTGGTTCCCCAGAAAAAGCACAAAATGCAATGCTCGCAGGTTGTACAGCGGTTCTTAACTTACAAGCCATCGCTCGTCATAGTCAAGGCGCCTCTCGCATGAATGTAGGTGTTTTTGAAAGCGGTACAGGCCGCAATGTGACGCCTGATGTGGCAGTTCTTAAACTAGAAACTCGTGGTGCCACTACAGAAATCAATGACTACATGATTGAACGGTCGAAGACTATTATTAAAGGTGCTGCAGAAATGCACGATTGTACCTTTGAAATCACAAAACAAGGAGAAACTCCGGCAGGTCGCATCAGCGATGATTTAGCTCGTGAAGTACAAGCTATCGTGGAACCACTTGGGATCTTTAAAGAGGTGCCATTTGATTACAGCGGTGGTGGCAGTGAAGACTGTGCGTACTTCTTGAACCGTGTCATTAATCGAGGCGGTAGAGCGACCTATATGGTTGTGGGATCTGCTATTAAAGCACCGCATCACAATCCACTCTTTGATATCGATGAAGAAGATATGTTAAACGGTATCGTCGCATTAGGTACCATTGCGGCTCACTATTTAAAATAGGTTTACTGACTAGCACCATATGGTTTATAAGTAATTGATGTAATAGATTGTGAGGTGTTACATGATTCAACGAGAGCGATTAGTCAAGGATTTTGAGGCTATGGCCCAATTGACGGCACCTGGTGAGGGCATTAATCGCCTTGCTTTCACAGATGCAGACTGGAAGGGGCGTCAATATATTATAGATTGCATGACTGATGTGGGTTTATCCGTTGAAATAGACGATTTTGGTAATGTCATTGGCTATAAGATTGGTAAGAAACCAGATTTACCAGTTGTTATGGTAGGGTCTCATACGGATAGCGTGCCTAATGGAGGTAATTACGATGGTGTGGTCGGCGTATTGTCTGCCATTGAAGTAATTCGTAGCATGATCGATGATGGTTATGAACATGATCATACCATCGCTGTGGTATCCTTCATGTGCGAAGAGTCCGGTCGTTTTGGGAATGCTACACTAGGTAGTAAGGCCATGCGTGGTGAATTAAGATTACAAGACTTACACCGATTGGTAGATAAACAAGGAATTTCCTTGTACGAAGCATTGAAAGGTCGCAACTTAAATCCCGATGGGATTGAAGAAATGGAATATAACCGACCTGTAAAGTCTTTCACAGAAATTCATATAGAACAAGGTAAGGTACTGGAGCACGAACAGAAAATGATTGGCATTGTGACTGGTATTGCCGCGCCAGAGCGATTCTATGTGACCATTCGGGGCAATGCCGATCATAGTGGCGCCACGCCGATGAACTTGCGTCATGATGCCCTATGTGGAGCCGCTAAAATCATCCTCGGCATCGAGGAGATTGCATCCATGCAAGAGGAGCCACCCGTGGTGGGTACTGTTGGTGTTGTAGAGGTTACGCCTGGTGCGATGAATGTCATTCCAGGCGGTGTAAAGCTAGGGGTAGACATTCGCAGCATATCTAAGGTAGCTCGCAATTCCGTAGTCACTCTTGTTAAGGAATTTATCGATATTACTGCCGGAAAACGGGGATTATCTTATACGATTGAGCCTATTGCACAAGACCATCCAGTGGCGATGCACCCTGCGATGATTCGAGAAATCGAAGAGGCTGTTAAGTCTGTAGGTGTAGAATATATGACTATGCCGAGCGGTGCCGGTCACGATGCGATGCATTGGGCGGAGGCAGTTCCGACGGGAATGATCTTTATTCCATGCCGTGACGGCATCAGTCATAATCCTGCAGAATTTGCTGAAATGGATGATATTGTAACGGGTGCAGAGGTACTTGATAAGGTGCTTAGAAAACTTAGCTTGGAAGAAACAAAGCTTGTTTAATATACTTCTTTATGTAGTTATGTAGTTATGTAGTTATGTAGTTATGTAGTTATGTAGATAAGTAGTTATATAGTTATATGATTATACTGTATATAATTAAGTGATTACTTTTACTATTGTTAGGCCTATTAGGTGTAAGACATAGATAGGACTATTGTATTTTGTATTTAGTGTTGTTAGTTGTGTATTGGGTGTAAAGTGTTTATAGAGGGGATATAGCTATCTTGCATCCTATGTACACGGATAGGAGAGTTATGGTTATTACAGGTATTGTTATCGTAGTAGCGACGTTTATCGCTATTATTAAACAGTTTGAAACACGACTCGTTTTATTATTATCGGGCTTATTGATGTGCTTTATTGGGGGCAACCTTGAAGCTGGTACGACAGCCTTTGTAAAAGAACTTACAAATCCAGGCCTTGTGCCTACAATCTGTACGGTGTTAGGTTTTAGCTATGTTATGGAATATACAAAATGTACAGAGCACATGGTGTATTTCATTTCTGCAGGGCTTAAAAAGATGACGAAAATCATCATTCCTGGTGCTGTTATTATTACATTTTTAATTAATATTGCATTGCCTACAGCGGCAGGCTGTGCGGCGGCCGTAGGTGCACTCTTAATTCCTGCCCTCATTCGTTCTGGAGTACATCCAGCAATGGCTGGTTCTGCTATCTTCTTAGGTACATGGGGGAGCTCCTTGAGCCCAGGCCTTATGTTTAACCCTCAAGTGGCACAACTGGCGGGAGTAGACGTAATGACAGTTATTGCCAGCTTCTCCATGCAAGCCATTATCGGTATCGTAGTAGCTGCTATTTTGCTTAATATTGTAGCTATCGTTAAGAAGGAGCATACAGGGTATGTAATGAAAAACGATACTGTAGAGGAAGGCAAAGAGTTCAAAGTAAATTATTTCTATGCAATCATTCCAATTATTCCTCTTGTATTACTTGTATTAGGTAGTAAACAGGTAGCGGTGATTCCAGAAATCTCCGTTCCTGTATCTATGCTCATCGGTACTGCTATTGGTATCGTTGCAGTTCGCCCTAATGTGACAGAAGCGGTTAAGAAGTTCTTCCGTGGTACTGGTGACGGTATGTGTGATGTAGTAGGCCTTATGGCGGCAGCAGCATGCTTTACAGCAGGGATGCAACTCATTGGACTTACAAGTGCCCTTATTGATGGCATGAAGAACTCTCAACAAATCGCCCAAATCGGGGCAGCCTTTGGTCCGTTCTTATTGGCGGTTATTTCTGGTTCTGGTAATGCGGCAGCTCTTGCCTTTAATGGTGCTGTAACACCTCATGCTGCAGACTTTGGTTATGGTATTATGCAACTTGGATCCATGGCTCAAATCGGTGCTGGTATCGGTCGTAGTATGAGTCCTGTTGCGGGGGCAGGTATCATCATTGCAGGACTAGCAGGTATCAACCCTATGGAAATGGCTAAACGTAATGCCGTGCCTTGTATTATTGCGACAGTAGTCATTATGCTATTGTTATTATAGTCTTAAATCGGTTATATATTTGAAAGTATAGTTATTATAGTGAGTTCAATATGATCGTTATATTGAAATTATAATTATATCAACATTACAATTATATTAATATCATAATTACACAGAATAAAAACCCTTCTGTATACTGATTAGATATGTCATATTCGTGAGAATATAATCTTAATAATCAGCTATAGAAGGGTTTTCTTTTATGTATCGTTATTATTTGAGTTTTAAGCCAATCCAAAGAGCAGAAATTATAAATAAGCAGCCACTTGCCCAGAATAAGGTAGTAAAACCTAGCCAAGCCATTAAGCTTGCACCACCAACAGCGCCTAAGAAGTAACCAAGAAATAAACATGATTGGTTGTAGGAGAATACTTGTCCCGTGAATTCACGAGGCGTTTTAGAGGATAGGTAGGTGTTTAATGCCGGTAACATACCACCTAGGCCGAAGCCTTGTAAAAATCGAATGAGTGCTAGTTGGTAAATATCAGTTACATAGGCTTGAGGAATGTTAAATAAGCCTACATAGATAAGAGATACGACTAATACCTTTCGAGGACCAATCTTGTCAACTAGCTTGCCGAGAGGTGAACTACTTATTAATTGAGCAATGCCCATGGCAGAGAACACCGCTCCTGCAATAAAGGCTAGGTTTTCAGTGTTGCTCGGAACAATACCTTTAATATATACGGAGATAACAGGTTGTAAGGACATGATGCATATAGCATAAATAAAGGATGCTATACACAATGCTACAATACTATTAAATTCAGGAATTTGTTCTTTTAGTTTGCTAATAGAAAGTTTTTCAACATTAGGCTTCGGTACATAATTTTCATGGATAAAAATAGTAGCTAGCAAACCCGCGAAACCCATGAGAATACCAACTAAAATAAAGCCATTACGAATACCTATGGTATCTGCAATATATCCACCTAGTAAAGGTCCAATTAGAGAGCCTGCTAGATTGGCCGAAGCTAATAGGCCAAGTGCCCAGCCAGTTCGTTCAATGGGAGATTCTGAAGCGATCAATGTAATAGTTGCAGAATAAAAACCATTTACTAAACCTTGTATGAGGCGAATTATTACAACCCCTTCAGGTGTTGTTTGAAAGGCGAGCAATAGATTACATAAAGCCATTCCAAAGCTAGATCGTATTAATGTAATTTTGCGACCTTTTTTATCTGCTATACGACCCCAAAATGGTGCAACTAAACATACGATTAAATAGGTTGCGCCGGTTGCTAAACCTGACCAGAGAGACATAGCCGATGGCGTTTGAACTCCTAGATCATGAAAATATAGAGGGAGAATAGGTGCTAATTGGCTCACCCCAAAGGATGTACAGAATACACATATTAAACTTATATACACCGTACGTTTCCAGGTTTCCAAAGTATCTCTCCTTCACTAGTCTTAGTATAATTTATAGTACCAGAAAAATAGTAATTTTATATCTTTTTGACTTCATCCCCAATATTAAGTCAGGAAGTTTGTCGTTTGCACTGGTATCTTGAATCCAGTAGTTGATGGATAAAATAAAACTTAGGCTCTCTTTTCCACAAAATAATCAGTGGGAACTGATAACATATGTAATTTCAGTATACTATTAGTGTTAAGAGGAAAACAATATAAATATTCTGGACTCATAGTGTTGATATTTTAATATACATATATTTATATTAGAATAAAGTAGATTAAAAATTATTTTGAGCGTATAGAGAGAATTATTTTAATGTGGTTAGATAATGAACTTTCACTATTTAAACAAAATATAGAAATGCTACGAGTGAATCAACGTATAGGCAGACTTTCATATTTGTGGGCTGTGCTTGGTGTAATGGTTAGTAAATTTTTAGCCTATCTTATATTTGGTCTATTGGTAGTGCTTATCCAAGGTAGTTCATTTCAAGATAGCCAGTATTTGTCTTATATTTATTTTGGATGTCTACAGATTATACATGTAATTGCAACTATTTTTTTGCTTAAACGTAGACTAAATGATTGTGGGGCATCCTTATGGTATATGATTTTGGTTCCTATAGCATACCTAAGTTTATGGATGTATTGGGGGATGAATTTTAGTTGGGAAGCTATATTCGAAACTATTGTAAATGAAAGTTTTTATTGGGATGGTTTCTTTTGGCAGTATTTCGTCTTAGCTTGTTTTGCCCTGCCTCTTAGTGTGCCAGATTCTAATGAGTATGGCTTAGATGAAGGACGGGATAAATATAATAACTATATTATTGCCTACGATAGAAGCTCCACCGTTAGTGAAGAAAAAGATGTTGGTACATTCGACTATGTGTGTGGTTGTATATGGGATGTTTTATTTGCTAAGCTCTTTGATATTAAAGGAAGATCTTCCGTATCAGCCTTTTGGGTTGGTCTTGTAGGAACTCGCATTTTCATGGATGTCATTATGTATATGGCTATTGCCGTAGTTTCATTAATTGTTCAGCTGGGTATACCTCTTTATATACCACATTGGGGTTTTATGGTTATCCTAATATGGCCAACCATTGCAATGATTACATTAGGTATACGTAGACTTCATGATTCTCTATTAAGCGGGTTATGGATTATTGGCCTTTTTATTCCATATATTAATATCTTTGTGAGTTATCATCTTTTGTTAAAAAAATCTTGGCATATAGATAATTAAATGGATTTTCTTAGTCGTGTTGGTTGTTAATGAAGGAATAGGAGATTTATATTTAAGAAGTATAATATTTTTAAATAATGTAAATATTATACTTCTTGCTATATGATAAAGAGCAATGAGACAGCTTTTATATTCTGAATTAATAAAATTTAAGCTTGAATTATTAATATTAGTTCAACGTTTAAAAACAATTAGATTATTTACAATCAATATACAGACATACCTTTCTATAAACTTATTGGTGTTTATTGGTATAGGAATAAATATCTTTATTTTATCCACTCTTCCGGAGATAGTATATACTCAAGGAATTTATGACATTATATATTATGTGGGCACAGTTATTTATGTTCTTTTTGTAGCTTTTACAAATTATGCTAGCTTGAAATATTATAAAAAAGAACGATTTAATTGGTTAAATATCATAATTACTGTGCTTTTACTATTGATATTATTGGGTGGAAAGCATTTTGACCTTTCTTATGGAAAAGCTATTTTTGAGTCCAACAATATTATATTATGGGGTGTTGATGTACCAGATTTATTCTATCCATGTCTTTTGTGTTCAATGTTGTTGTTTTCTGTAGTACCTAGGAAGTTTTGGTTAAGAGATAATACTGTTGAACTTAAGGGAATAATTTTTGATAATAAGGTTATAGATGTACTCTGGGGTGAGCGTAATGATTTAACTACCTCTCAAATTAAAGCTATAAGCTCTTTTTATAGTCGCCAAGATAAAAGGTCTCTTTTAACAAATCTTTATAAAAGCATATTAATTGATAGTCTTTGGCTTAATGGACGAAGCACAGTTCGTCAATGGAATCTGTTCAATGTATATTTAGCGTTTATAATATACAATATGATATTAAATTATAATATCGAAAACTATGCTTTGCGATATGTTCTATACTTTTATCTTATATATACTATTATTGTAATGATCTGTAGACGTTTGAAAGATAGTAATAGTAGTATATTTTGGATTGTTGTTTTGTTTGTTCCTATCATCAATATATATGTATTGTATCTGTTGTATAATAAAACCTCTGCGTTATATGATAAAGAAAGTAATAGTATTTTTTATTATGCATTATGATACATAAAATATGATATATAAGATTGTATGTTAAAGATCTTTCTATGGCTGAACAACAATCAGAAATTAAAACTTCTTGACTTTCATTCTATAGAAACATTATAATCAGATTATAATTTTATACTCGCCTGAAAGAAACCGATGAGGTGGAGATAAAAATAGGAAATGCACTCACAGAGAGCGGGATTAGCTGAGAACCCGTAGTACGCAGCTTATTAAATGGACCACCGAGGGCGCATGGAACAGAATGAACTTTCACAGTCATTCCTAGTATGGTGCGACGTCACACGAGCGTTAGTCGTGAGGGATATGTTAGTATCCTGCGAAAGGGGAATGCACTGCATTCAAACAAGGTGGTACCGCGATTTATAGCACATACAATCATATTGTAATAATAGAACTATAAACTCGTCCTTGACGTTACATTGTCATGGGCGAGTTTTTTTATTGGCAAACGCCAGATGGAGGTTCTCATGATTTTTCCTAGTTTTGAACGTGTGAAAGCTATCGCACTGGGCTACGATATCGTGCCTGTATATATGGAAATTTTATCCGACGTACGCACACCGATTAGTGTGTTGAAAGCGTTGAAACAAGTGAGCAGTCATACGTACTTGCTTGAAAGTGCGGATAATAGCAATCATTGGGGCCGTTATTCCTTCTTGGGTTACGATCCTAAGATTGAGCTCTTTTGCAAAAACCATCAAATGACCATCAAAGATGGTACAACTCGTACTTTTGAATGCTCTGATCCTGCGGCAGAGATTCGCAATATTTTGAGTCAATATAAAAGTCCTCGCTTAGAAGAGTTACCAACTTTTACAGGTGGCTTTGTAGGCTACTTCGCATGTGAATATATTCGCTACATCGAGCCAACCCTCGATTTCCCAACACCGGATGACGACTCTGCGATGGTGAACGATGTAGACCTTATGCTCTTTGATAAGGTTATCGCTTTTGACCATTACAAAAATAAAATTTACTTAATCGCTAACATCAGCACAAATGATTTAGAACGCAACTACAACAAGGCTGAGCTCGAATTGAAAACTCTTGCTGATCTCGTTGTAAACGGCAAAGAGGCGGATGTGCCAAAAGGCGTTCTTAAAACAGAGTTTACTTCAGAATTTACAAAGGACGAGTTCGAAGCAGTTGTTAAAAAGACGCAGCATTATATCAAGGAAGGGGATATATTCCAATGCGTTGTATCTAATCGCCGCGAAGCCGAGTTTGAAGGTAGTTTGTTAAACGCATACCGCGTATTGCGTACCTTGAATCCCTCTCCGTACATGTTCTACCTATCTGGTGGTGATGTAGAGCTCACAGGTGCCTCTCCAGAAACTTTGGTGAAAATGACAGATGGTAAAATGTACACCTTCCCAATTGCAGGTACTATGCGTCGCGGTAAAAACGAAGCAGAGGATCTTGCCATTGAGGAAAAACTCATCAACGATGAAAAGGAATTGGCTGAACATAATATGCTCGTTGACCTTGGCCGTAATGATTTAGGTAAAATCTCTAAATTCGGTACTGTGAAAGTAGAGGCGTTACATATGTTGCAACGTTTCTCCCATGTAATTCACATTACATCTACTGTAAGCGGCGACATTCAAGACGGAAAAGATGCTCTGGATGCGATTGGTGCTACACTGCCAGCAGGCACCTTGTCTGGAGCGCCTAAGATTCGTGCTATCGAGATTTTACATGAACATGAAAAGAGTCCACGCGGCGTATACGGTGGTGCCGTAGGTTACATCGACTTCTCCGGTAACATGGACGTATGTATCGGCATCCGCATGGCCATGAATAAAGGTGGTAAGGTCTATGTTCGAGCTGGCGCAGGTATTGTTCGCGATAGTGTTCCTGAAAGCGAATACAACGAAACCTTGATAAAAGGCCAATCCATGATTTCCGCAATTACAAATGCACAGGAGGTAGAATAATGGTACTCCTTATAGATAATTACGATAGCTTCTCCTTTAATTTATACCAATTAGTAGGCTCTATCGTTCCAGATATTAAAGTCATTCGCAGTGATGAATTAACAGTTGAAGAAATCCGTGCTTTGAAACCGGACTATGTGATACTTTCACCAGGACCTGGCAGACCAGCTGATGCGGGCGTATACGAAGACCTCTTGCGCGAATGCAAAGGAGAATTTCCAATTCTCGGCGTATGCCTCGGTCACCAAGCTATTGGCGAAGTATTCGGTGGCACCGTATCCTACGCGAAACAAGTTATGCACGGCAAACAAAGCGTGGCGAAACAAGTACACCCATCCAAAATCCTTAAGGGCTTGCCTGAACAATTCGAAGTCGCACGATACCACTCTTTGGCGATTATCGACGAAACTATGCCAAGCGAACTCATCGTCACATCCATTACAGACGACGGCGAAGTAATGAGCGTAGAACACAAAGACTACCCGATATATGGCGTCCAATTCCATCCGGAATCTATCATGACACCAAACGGAGAACAAATGATTCGCAATTTCTTAGAAAAATAAACTGTGATTTAATTTAGGTATTCGAGGGGCTATTCTTAAGCTCTAGAACGATAAGACAGAAATAAGGTCGCTCGGAACTCCGATGGACACCCACCCCACTATGTGGGGCCGCCAAGTCGTTCCTTAAGACCTTATTTCCTGCCAACTCAACCTTGGTTTTACCTACTTAATAGCCCCTCTACAATACATATTGTGAACTGTAGTTATATTTTTCTAAAGAAATATGTGAATCAGAACCCCTAATATAGAAAAAGGTGGTGTAAAGCACCACCATTCCCACTACCTTATAAAGAAATGACCGGCGCGTTACTTCATATAATGCGCAGGATCATTTGGTAATAGTTTGTTTGAGGGATATCTATTAAATTGGTATGATTTTTTAGATGGAGAGGTGCGATTGGGTTATGTGCGAAGCCGACTTGGCGCCCCGCATAGCGGGGGCTGGTCACTTGGAGGCTGAGTGCATAACCCAATCGGTACTAACCAGTTTGTTGATATGGTATCAATTTAATAGATATCCTCAAAAGGAGATATAAAATGATTAAAGACACATTATATGCAGTAACGCACGGTCAGGACTTATCCTACGACCTTGCTAAAGATACAATGAACAAGATTATGAGCGGTGACGTAGCCGAGGTTCCTATGGCTGGTTTCTTGTGTGCTCTTGCCGCAAAGGGCCCTACTGTAGATGAGGTTACGGCGTTTGCTGAGGTTATGCGCGAGAAGGCTGGCTCCGTGCCTCATAATGGCACTGTTGTGGAAATCGTAGGTACTGGTGGTGACGAGGCTAATACATTCAACATTTCTACTACATCTGGTTTCATCATTTCTGCAGCAGGTATTCCTGTAGCAAAGCATGGTAACCGCAGTGTATCTAGTAAATGTGGCGCTGCAGATTTGATCGAAGCGTTGGGTGCTAAATTAGAGCTTAACGGCGAGCAAAACGAAGCGGTTCTTAACAGAGCGAATATGTGCTTCATGTTTGCTCCTGTGTATCACCAAGCTATGAAATATGCAGGCCCTGTACGTAAGGCTTTGGGCGTTCGTACTGTGTTCAACATCCTTGGCCCTTTGGCAAATCCAGCGGGCGCTACGGTAGAGTTGATGGGTGTTTACGATAAATCTTTAGTAGAACCATTGGCTCGCGTATTGGCTAATCTTGGCGTAAAACGCGGAGCCGTGGTACATGGCTTCGACGGTCTTGATGAGATTACAGCTACCAACAAAACGTACGTATGCGAAATTAATAATGGTACTTTCACAAATTACGAATTCGATCCTAAGGAATATGGTTTCGAATACGCTGATAAAACTGAGCTTGAAGGTGGCGACGCAACAGTAAATGCTGAGATTACACGCCGCGTTCTTGGGGGGGAGCAAGGCGGTAAACGTACCGCAGTTCTTCTCAATGCTGGCATGGCGATTTACCTTGCAAAAGATGGCATTACATTAGCAGAGGGCATTGAAGAGGCGAAACATATGATCGACTCTGGCAAGGCGCTTGCTACAATGGAACAGTTTGTGAAAGCAACCCAAGAGGTGTAACCATTGATTTTAGATAAGATTATAGAGGCGACCAAAATTCGGGTAGCCCAAGAAAAACAGGTGGAATCTCCAGAGTCTGTGAAAGCAGCGGCTTTAGCATTACCATCTGATACAGGATTTCCTTTTGAAGCAGCCCTTCGTCAGCAAGATTTTAACTTCATTTGCGAAGTAAAGAAGGCATCTCCATCAAAAGGCATCATAGCAGAGCACTTCCCGTATTTAGAAATCGCCAAAGAATATGAAGTGGCTGGTGCGGCTGCTATTTCTGTTTTGACGGAGCCAGATTTCTTTAAGGGTGATAAAAAATACTTACAAGAGATTGCTAGTACCGTAAAAATCCCCGTGCTTCGCAAGGACTTCATCATCGATGAATACCAAATCTACCAAGCAAAGGTATGGGGTGCTAGTGCCATCCTCTTGATTTGCGCGTGCTTAGATGTGCCTACGTTAACAAAGTTCCGTGAGCTAGCTGACTCGCTTGGCTTATCCTCCTTAGTAGAGGCTCATGATGAGCATGAGGTACAAATGGCTATCGATTGCGGTGCCTGCATTATTGGCGTTAACAATCGTAACCTCAAGGACTTCACTGTAGATGTACAAAATAGTGTGCGCTTGCGCAATCTCGTGCAAGACGATGTGATCTTCGTATCTGAAAGTGGGCTAGAAACGCCAGAGGATATCCAAGTATTGCGGGATAACAATATCGGTGTAGCTTTGATGGGTGAAACCTTCATGCGTTCTCATAACAAGATTGAGAAACTAGCGTACCTCTACGGGTCAACCTATTACATACCAAAGGTTAAGATGTGCGGAATCTCCAAGGTGGAAACAATCCCTGCTGTAGTAGAGGCACAGCCTGATTATATGGGCCTTGTATTTGCACCAAGTAAACGACAAGTCACTGTAGATCAAGCTAAGATTTTAGTAAGTGAGCTACACAAACAATATGCAAATCGATATAACAGAGATGTCATACAATGGAGTAATGATGTAGTACAAGAATTTATTAAAACGGTAGGTGTTTTCGTCAATGAAACACTAGATAATCTCGTTACGATTGTTAAAGAAACCAATCTTGATGTGGTGCAATTGCATGGCGATGAAGATGAAGCTTTCATCCAATCCTTAAAAGAACGTACTAATGTAGAGGTTTGGAAGGCTGTTCAAATCCGTAGCGCTGCAGATGCAGAGGCGTGGATCGATAGCAGTGCTGATATGCTATTGTTTGATGCATATCACAAAGACGAGCGAGGCGGTACAGGTGAAATATTCGACTGGTCTTGCTTAGATGAGTTTGAACGACCATTTATGCTGGCTGGTGGTATCGATAGCACCAATGTGGCGCGTGCCATTCGTACGGTTCGACCGTACGGCATCGATATCAGTAGTGGTATTGAAACAAATGGCGTGAAGGACGATGAGAAGATAAAAGCTTTCACCAACATTGTGAGAACAATAGCAATGCTATAATATGGCGTGCTAGCAGGAATGGTATATAGAAAGGTAAGTTATATGAGTGAACAAAGACATGGTTATTTTGGATCCTTTGGGGGTCAATTTATGCCAGAAACATTGATGAATGCAGTCATCGAATTGGAAGAGGCGTACAACAAGTACAAAGATGATCCTGATTTCGTGCACGAACTTGAGGATTTACATAAAAAATATACAGGTCGCCCATCTCTTTTATACTATGCGGACCGTATGACAAAGGACCTTGGGGGAGCCAAAATTTATTTAAAACGTGAGGACTTAAACCATACTGGTTCTCACAAGTTGAATAATGTAATCGGCCAAATGTTATTGGCAAAACGGATGGGTAAAACACGCGTTATTGCTGAAACTGGGGCAGGTCAACACGGTGTGGCAACGGCCACTATTGCTGCATTGATGGGCATGGAATGCGAAGTATACATGGGTGCAGAGGACTGTGAACGTCAAGCGCTTAACGTATATCGTATGGAATTGCTAGGTGCTAAGGTGCATCCTGTAACAACAGGGACTAGCACATTGAAAGATGCGGTTTCCGAAGCGTTGCGCGAATGGACAAACCGCATGTCCGATACGCACTATGTATTGGGCTCCGTTATGGGTGCCCATCCATTCCCTATGATCGTACGCGATTTCCAATCCATTATCAGCCGTGAAGCGCGTGAACAAATCCTCGAAGCAGAAGGTAAATTGCCAACAGCTGTTATGGCTTGTGTAGGTGGCGGCTCCAATGCGATGGGCATATTTTATCACTTTATTCCTGATGAAGGTGTTCGTCTCATCGGTTGTGAAGCAGCAGGTCGCGGCATCGATACAGAGGAACATGCAGCAACAATCGCAAAAGGTTCTGTTGGTATCTTCCATGGCATGAAATCCTACTTCTGCCAAGATGAAGACGGTCAAATTGCTCCAGTATATTCTATTTCTGCAGGTCTCGATTACCCTGGTATCGGTCCTGAACATGCGTACTTGCACGATAGCGGTCGTGCTGAATATGTGCCTGTAACGGATGACGAAGCAGTAGATGCTTTTGAATACTTGTCTCGCTTAGAGGGCATTATCCCTGCTATCGAAAGTGCTCACGCGGTGGCGCATGCTCGTAAAATTGCTCCTACTATGAGCAAGGACGACATCATTATTATTTGTTTATCTGGTCGCGGTGACAAAGACGTAGCGGCTATGGCGAAATATAGAGGGGTGGATCTTCATGAGTAAAATTAAAGACGCTTTCACAAAGGGCAAGGCATTCATCCCGTTCATTAGTGCTGGTGACCACGGTATTGAAAATACAGAACGTTATATTCGCATTATGGTGAAAGCCGGTGCAGACATGGTGGAAATCGGTATTCCTTTCTCCGATCCCACAGCGGAAGGCCCAGTTATCCAAGAAGCAAGTACACGCGCATTATCTACAGGCGTAAAAATCAATGATATCTTCGATATGGTGCGTAGTCTGCGTACAGGTGATGATGCGGTGACTATACCGCTCGTATTCATGACCTATTTGAATCCTATTTACGTATTTGGTCGTGAAAAATTCTTTACCCTCTGTGAAGAGGTGGGAATCTCTGGTGTTATCGTACCAGACATGCCGTTTGAAGAAAAAAGCGAGCTTGCTAGTGTGGCTCATAAGCATGGTGTTGAAGTTGTATCCTTAATTGCGCCAACATCTGAAAACCGCATCGAAATGATTGCCAAAGACGCAGAAGGCTTTGTATACTGTGTATCTTCCCTTGGCGTTACAGGCATGCGCAGTGAAATTAAGACGGATATTAAGTCCATCGTTGAAACGATTCGCAAATATACAGATATCCCTGTAGCTGTTGGTTTCGGTATTTCCAAGCCAGAACAAGCGGAAGCTATGGCGCGCGTATCCGATGGAGCCATCGTAGGTTCTGCCATCGTTAAAATCGTGGCAGAACACGGTGAACATGCGGACCAAGCGTTGTTTGATTACGTACGATCCATGAAACAAGCTGTTTTAAAGGCTGGCGCATAACATAATAACTCATATAGCCTTGGGAAAAATTATATAGGGGATAACACAAAAGGACGTTATACAATGTATAACGTCCTTTTCATTGGTTGGTTAATTTAGTTTTGTGTTTTTAGGGCTAGTAATATGTATTATGCACAAGGCTTAGTCATTAGAGGATTCTGAACGTTGATGTTGTTCACTGCGTTTTGCTGTTGCATTTTTATCATGCTTTTCACGTTTAGATATTCTATGTTTTCTGTGCTTTTTCTCTTTTACTTTGTACCATGGATGAGCACTGCTATCTACTGTGCCATCATCATTTTTTACCATGCGATGATTTTCACCGATTTTGAAGTGGTAATCTTTGGCTTGGGCTACATTGGTACCAATACCAACTGTTAAGAAGGCACCTAAGCTAGCCAAGGCTACTGCTTTCATTAATTTAGCTTTCATAATTATCTCCTGTATAATTGATTGTACGAATTTTAGTTGTAAGAAATATATCTGTAGTATAGGCATATTTCGTGAACAAAAAATGAATCAACTAAGTTGATAAATCATAGTATAATAGGAATATCTATATATGTTTATTATCTAAGATTATGGTAGGAGTTTTATGAAACAGAGAGTATACGAAATCCTCTATCGTGAGCTAGTGGAAAACTATGCGAACAGTAAGGGACGTACCAATACAGCCGATTTTTGGCTCACCATAAGTGCTATATCCTTTGTATATGGCTTAATTATATGTATTACAGGTCTTGCAACCTACATACCGTACGGATTTCTTTATGTTGTCTCTATCGGTGGCGGCGTATTATTTGTACTGTCCATCCTGTTATGCTTGCCGAAGATTATGTTAATGGCAAGACGGTTACGAGACTCTAATAATGATCCAATGTTGATGATTTTACTATTGGTTCCTTTTTTAGGCTGGCTTGCATTATTGTATCTGTTCTGTAAGCGCACATCGCCTATATCTAATGAATCAGAGGAAAAACGTTCCGTATCGGGCCTCTTTATTGTGGCCATATTAGTATTAGGATGCCTAGCCACTAGTGCAGGTAGTACAATGATTAATCATAATTTTATGGTAGAAGAGACTGCTTATGGCAATTTGGAACCTAGTTCGTTAACGAAACAAGCAAATCGTCTTTTACAAAGTGAAACGGCTACAACAGAGGGGCGTACTGTGGTAAGTAATTATTATGAAGCCCTCAACAAAAAGGATTATCATGGTGCATATCGTTATTTGAGCGCTCGTGCTATGGAACGATATGGTACCTTTGAACTATGGGAACAAGCCATGGCTAAGGACGAGGTTCATAAGGTGAAAGCGATACAGCTTGACTATGTTTCCCAAGACCAAGATGATGATATTGTTGTAAATTATATGGGCTTTACCGTTACCTTTGAAGATAATATAGAGCCTCTATTAGTTCGTTTGCATAATGAAGGCAAAGGCTGGGGCATTGTTGCTATTGAAGCCGCGGAGGAGGATTAGGTTATGTCAACCATAAATATATATGATTTGAATTATACTGATGCCTTCAAATTAGGCATTAGAAATTATGCTAATTTTAACGGCCGTGTTAGCCGTAGTGAATATTGGCGATTCGTGGCAGGCGTTACCTTGATACAAGGATTACTTGGGATTTTAGCTTTACTTTGTAGTACCTTGGGCTTTCCTAATTATGAAACACTTATTGATAATGTTGCTGTAGGGGTATCTCTTTTCTTTATAATTCCCAATATAGCTATCACAGCGCGGCGTATGCATGATATTGGTCGGAGCGGTTGGACACAGCTAATCTCATTTATTCCTGTTATAGGCTTCTTTATATTCCTCGTTTACGAATTGCGTCGTGGCGATGAAAGAGAGAATTCATATGGTGAAAGAACCGGCTATACACCTATTACTCCTGAGGTTAGCAAGGCTACAGGACTAGAAGAGACTCCATCCCGTCGTCAAGATTGGGCGATGGGGATTGCCATCTTTATTATCCAATCTATTATTATTGCCGATATCATTAGAGAGATATTATGGTATGGAATTAATGGGAATGGATACATGTAATAATCACCTGTATTTATTAACAATCTCATTATTTTATTTTATAAAAGTTTAACATCTCCTTTATAGACAATATAACACTTTATAGTAAAATGAATTTCAGATGAATTTAAAAACTTAGATATTAATAAATAAAGAATATCTTAGTTGTTATATGTGTTAAGTACAGCAGGACATCGTAATCTTTGCTGATTTCTGTTTGTAGCTAGAAGGAGTTTATTATGAAATCTTGTCCCTATTGTGGACATGCAGTGTTGAAAACAGATTGTTACTGCCCAGAGTGTGGGCATGTTAGTAGACCACAAATCTCGTTAGATAAATACAATCTAGGCTTGATTGAAAATTTTAAACAATGTTTGGTTTATAAATATGCTGATTTTGATGGTCGTGCAAGTCGTAGTGAATATTGGCATTTCTTGTTAGTCTATCAATTGTTGTTTGTGGCCATTCTATTTACTTGTGCTTTTTTGAGCTATATTAGCCCACTATCTAGCGTAGTAGGCGTAGGTTTTGGTTTGGTCATCCTTGTCCTTTTGTCCGTGATTATGGTTATTCCTGGCGTGGCTGTTTCAGTGCGACGTCTACACGATCAAGGCCGCTCAGGGGGACTCGTATTTATTGGATTCATCCCTGTAATAGGGACCATTATCCTGTTGATCCTTATGGCTCTGCCTGGTGAAAGCCAACCAAATCGCTTTGGTCCCCCTAACGGTCAAGTAGTTGTAACAAAACAAATGGCCCGTGAATTAGGTCTTATTGATACTACGCCATCTATGGGACTAACTGCAGGACTATTCTGCGCTATCTTTGTACTCTGGTTCTTGGTAGATAAACTACTTATGACCAGTGCGATGTAGTTTATGATGTATCCTATAATGAAATATAAAGCATAAGTTATTCCCAAAACATATAGACATTCATTTTCAAAATCGTCAACAGTAATGATATAATATTTTCAAGAAGAATTTATTTGTTATTTCTAGAGGAGAGAAGATTATGACTGATTTGTCTATCAAAAATCTTTCGTATGTAGATAATTTTAAACATACGATTATGGGTAATTATGCTAATTTCAAAGGTCGTGCAAGCCGCAGTGAATATTGGCGTTTCTATGGTATCACAATTGTTATTGCTGGTATCTTCAATGTATTGAGTGCTCTTGTAATGGATACTGCGCTAGCAAGTGTTGTAGGTCTTATTTCCATAGTATATAATCTTGCAATTCTATTGCCTTCCATTGGTCTTGCTGCACGTCGTTTACATGACATTGGTAAAAGTGGTTGGATGCTTTTGATTAGCTTGATTCCATTTGGTATTATCTATGTTATTTATCTACTCGCTCAAAAGGGTGATGAAGGTGATAACCAATATGGATCTCCAATGAGCTATGAAGTAATTACTGCTGAAGAAGCTGCTCGCACTGGTCTTAAAGAAACTCCAACTGACGACATGGATCGTAAATTCATGTACGTGTGCATTGCAATTATTATTCTTGAATTAATTCTCATGAGTGCCATCTAATAATTGTATATACAATAAAGCCTACGTAAGTAGGCTTTTTCTTTTGCTTAATAGGGGATGTAGGTTCTGTTAAATTTAGAAATGAAGTATTTGACAATTTCCCCCTTTGAGTCCTATAATTATCTATTATATGAATATTGCGTTGAAAAAGACGGCATGTCTCAGACGGATTTTGTAGAGACCAAACTCATGGGCTGAAAGGTTTGGAAATCTAGAGATTTGCGGATCACTTTGGAGCAAGCAGGAACCCTGCCGGTGAACACCGTTATATGTTTAAGTGGCTTTCACAAGTAACGAGAGTCAGTAGGGTGGTACCACGGATATGACGTCCGTCCCTTCGGGGACGGGCGATTTTTTTATGTAAAAGGAGCACAGCATGGATTACGGTAAGACGTTACATTTGCCTGAAACAGAATTCCCAATGCGCGGCAATTTGCCTAAGCGCGAACCAGAAATCTTAAAATTCTGGGAAGATAACAAGATTTATCAAAAACGTTTGGAATTGCGTAAAGACGCAAAGCCATTCATTTTGCATGATGGTCCTCCATATGCGAACGGTAAATTGCATATCGGTCATGCCCTCAACAAAACGTTGAAGGATATCATCATGAAATACAAGACTATGACTGGTCATTATACTCGCTACATTCCTGGTTGGGATACGCACGGTTTGCCAATCGAGCATGCGGTTATTAAAAACACTGGTCTTAACCGTCATGAAATGGCTCCATTGGACTTGCGCAATAAATGTAAGGAATATGCATTGGAGTGCGTAGAAACACAAAAACAAGATTTCATTCGTTTTGGTGTATTAGGCGAATGGGACCGTCCGTATTTGACATTGCGTCCTGAGTTCGAAGTTAAACAACTTGGCATCTTCGGCGAAATGGCAAAACGCGGCCATATCTATAAAGGTCTTAAAACTGTATACTGGTGTACGCACTGCGAAACTGCATTGGCAGAAGCAGAAATCGAATATGCTGAGAAAAAATCTTTCTCCATCTACGTAAAATTCCCTTACGTATCCGAGAAAAAGGTTACATTGCCAGCTGGCGTAGATCCAAAACAAGCATACTCTGTAATTTGGACAACTACTCCTTGGACAATGCCTGCCAACGTAGCTATTTCCGTTAACCCTGAGCTTGAATATGGCTGGGTAAAAGCTGGCGATGAATACTACTTGATGGCTACTGAACTTGTTGACGCAGCTATGAAAGATATTGGTATCGAAGACTACGAAATCGTCAACCGCTTCTCTGGGGCAGACTTAGAATTAGCTGAATTTAAACATCCATTCGTAGAACGTACATCCACTGTATTATGCGGTGACCATGTAACACTTGAAGCAGGTACTGGTTGTGTACATACAGCTCCTGCACACGGTGAAGACGACTTTAATATCGTTATGCGTTATAACAAGGAAGGAAAAACTGAACTTCCTATCGTATCCCTTGTAAATGAAACTGGTAACTACACTAAACAAGTAGACGACAACCGTTATGGCGATACTGAATTCCCATTGGCTGGTGTAGAAATTCACGATGCAGAAGTGCCTGTAATTAAAATCTTGGCACATAACAATGCATTACTTCACAAATCTAGTTTGCGCCACCAATACGCTCACTGCTGGCGTTGTAAAAATCCTGTTATCTATCGCGCTACAGAACAATGGTTCTCCTCTGTAGATGGGTACCGTCAACAAGCGCTTGATGCAATCGACAACCAAGTGCAATGGATCCCTAAATGGGGCCATGACCGCATCTTCAACATGGTTCGCGACCGTGGTGACTGGGTAATTTCTCGTCAACGTATTTGGGGCGTGCCAATTCCTATTTACTATTGTGAAAGCTGCGGCGAGCACATCATTAACGATGATACTATCAAAGCATTACAAGAAAAAGTAGCCGTAGAAGGCTCCGATGCATGGTGGGCTCACAGTGCTAAGGAATTATTACCAGAAGGCTTCAAATGTCCTCATTGCGGTCATGATGAGTTCAAAAAAGAAACAGACATCATGGACGTATGGTTCGACTCTGGTTCCTCTTGGGCTGGCGTACTCGAAGTTAATGATCTTGACGTACCATGTGCTATGTACCTTGAAGGTTCTGACCAACATCGCGGTTGGTTTAACTCTTCCTTGTTGACTGCAGTAGCTACAACTGGTAAAGCACCATACAACTCCGTATTGACTCACGGCTTCGTTGTGGACGGTGAAGGTCGCAAAATGTCTAAATCTGTAGGTAATACAGTGGCTCCAAGCGACATCATCGATGTATACGGCGCTGACGTTATGCGTTTGTGGGTATCTTCCGCGGATTACCAAGCAGACGTACGTTTGTCCAAAGACATCGTAAAACAATTATCAGAAGTATACCGTAAGATCCGCAATACATTCCGCTTCTTACTCGGCAATTTGGATGACTTCAATCCGAATACCGATAAAGTGGCTTATGCAGATATGTCCGAATTCGATAAATGGGCATTGTTGCGCTTAGAAGAAGTACGTCAAAAGGTTACTGATGCGTACGAAAATTATGAATTCCACATGTTATACCATGCAATTCATAACTTCTGTACAGTAGACTTGAGTTCCATCTACCTTGATGTAATGAAAGATACAATGTATGCTGAAAGCAAAGATAATGTAGCTCGTCGTTCTGCTCAAACAGCGATGTACGAAATCTTGAAAACATTGGTAGCCATGGTATCTCCAGTACTTTCTTTCACAGCGGAAGAAGTTTGGAAATATATGCCTAAAGAAGAGGGCATGCGCGAATCCGTTATGCTTCAAGATTGGCCACAAGGTCATCCAGAACATTTCAACCAAGAATTGGCTGACAAATGGAATCAATTGTTAGACTTGCGTACATCCGTACAAAAAGCATTGGAACTTGCTCGTCAAGACAAAACAATCGGTCATCCATTGGATGCATCCGTTACAGTATATGCTGAAGGTGCTGCATTCGATGCATTGAACGCCCTTGGTGAAGAAGGCTTGGCTAAACTCGTTATCGTATCCGAAGCTCACATCGTGAACGGCGCTGCACCAGCAGAAGCTGTAAAAGACGAAGAAACTGGCGTTGCCACAGTTGTTGTTGCATCTGGTCTCGAAAAATGTGAACGCTGCTGGATCCACCGCGATACAGTAGGTCAAGATAGTGCACATCCTACACTTTGTGCACGCTGTGCCGATGTTGTAAAAACATTATAATAAAAAAAAGACCATCCTCTGAACTTCGCTTCCAAAAATTGGACACAATTTTTGGATTGCAGTTCACTGGGGATGGTCTTTTTTATGTTTGTAAATCCTTTGGTACTGTTAACTGTTTCCAATTATCTAGTTCAGGGATTTCCAAGGTATTTATTGTTTTTTGAATCCAATAGTTTAAGGACACCTCGTTCCCCACATATTGTTCAAATAAGTAGGTCTTACCAGGTGTGTCTTGTTGGTTTTCATCGTCATCGATGGTATGACGGGCGGACTCTTTCAGATAGAGCTGCACTCTAAATGGGGTCGATTGCTTGCCTTTAAAAATGAAATAGGATGGGCCCACAAAGTCATGAGTACGAATATTAATTTGTTCGTACTTTTTCTCTTTTAATCCTTGCAAGGCAGCCTGAATCATAGCGTTTGCATCATCGTATTCCTCTAGCAAAAACGGCTGTTGATCCACATCGAGCACGTAATGCCAGGTTGGCTTTTCTTCGTTCTTTTCGATAGTCCAATTATCTTCGAGGCTAGGCAATTGATGATTATCGTAAAGCTCTTTCAATAGGTTTATGGTATTTTCTTTGTCGTAAATGGACTTGTAGATAATTTCATGTCCTTCTGATGGATCATAACCATGTAGCCTTATTTGATAGTGATCTCGTAGCATCCGTTTTACATCGACCTTAAAGATATTGCGCAATGTATCTGGGACGGATAGGAAATGATTGTAAAAGCTGAGCTTCATTTCTTCTTGTGACTCTAAGGCGGTTTCAATGGTTTGCCAGTCGTACAAGGTTGTATCCCATAGGAAGTCGTCCATGGTTACAGATAAGCGGGCCGCATTTTGAGGCCTGTTGGTAGGCGCAGGGCGCACCGTAGTAGTTGACTCGGCAATACCTTCTTTGTATTGCCAATGACCATCGACCTCTTCAAAGGCTGCTAAGCGTTCTTCTGCTTCGTCATCGATAGGAATATCTTTTAGCTCCGGATCTAAATTGGCTTTATGAGATAAGATATATTGATGGGATTGCTCGTAATAGGATACGGCTTGATCTAAATCTGGTTTGCCAGTTACATAGCCTTTTTCGTAGGCATAACCTAAAGCAACACGTGTTAAAGCGCGTGTAATATCATAGAACAGAACGCGATTCTCCTCTTCAAAGGCTCGTTGTTCCTCGTCTAAGACACGTAGTAATGATTGCACACCAAAGCGTATATTTTTCGTTACCCCTAAACCGTGGATTCGCATGTATCCGATATAGGGCAAGGCGAATATGAAGCGATCTTTTGTAGCCGCCATATGTGTTAAATCTGCAATGAGACCCCAGTCAAGAGGCAGGTGGCCTATGTGAAAGATATAGCCAAAGGCCGCCTGTAAGGCGGTGTACCCTGCATCACTAAACTGTTTCGTTGCCGCACGGCGGTAGAGACCGATAGCCTTTACCGGATCGTAGGGAATCGTAGAACGTAACGCTTTAGCATCATAGAAATGATAGTAATAATCCGCTAATTCTGCGATACTTTCAGATTGACCTAAGGCGGCACCTTTAGTGAACCATGTGAAAGCATCCTCGAATTTACCATTTTCATGGCAGTCGAGGCCTGTATATAACATCATGGCAGGGTTGCCAAGTTCGGCCGCAGTCCTAGCGACACGGCGCGCATTGCTGAAATCGGCTTCATCGATATAGATATTGCGCAAGTTCCCTTGGAACATAGCAAGACCGTTGTCGAGGGCCTTGTTAAACCACTCTTTCGCAAGGTTAGATGCATTTTCTTGTAATGTTTCATCTGGCACAGTGCCTTGCAAAGCAGCGATGCGATCCTGCACAGAGTTTGCTGTAAGGCTTCTTTGAATGCGTTTAGTCCAACTCATAGGCGGAGGTGTTAGCATAGTCTCAGCGGAGCTGATGCGATTATCATCACGCCAGAAAAAGACATTGCCTATAACATATTGGCAATAGGCATCGCCTTGGTTTGCGTAATCATAGACAATGCGAAATGCTTCGTCGAAGGAAATTTGCATATCCTTCTCTACGGTAGGCGTAATGGAGCCTTTAATGCGCAAAGCTTGTAATGTGCCGATAGGGCTACAGCGGCGAATGCTATCATGCAAGCACTGATAGGTGCGCATATTATCCTCTGGAAAGTTAGACTCTTCCCAGGTAAAGCGAGGCCCTGCATAGACGCGTGCCAAGAGTGCATAGGCGTCACCTAGCTCTCGAGCCTCTGGGTCATTGGCTATCTTGAGAGCGTCCTCTTTAGTGTCTATATCACTTTCAAGACGGCTTGTCTTGTCGTTTCGTAAGGCTCTATCTTTTAGTTGACTTGGATTTTGCTGATTATTGACGATGAGCTCCAATTGACGTAAGCCTTCTTGAGCCATTTTTTGATTGTAGGATGTAAAAATCATGTGGAAGACCTTTTGCAGGCGTTCCGTAAAGTACTGTGCCATTAGGCCTCCTTTTATACATGTATACAGTAAATACATATTTATTATATAACGAACGCGAGGTACCGTAAAAGAGAAAATACTAGTATATCTGCATGTTCTCTATTGATATCATACTGCTATCGATTACCTGTTCTCACAATATACTAGCCTATTTCTAATTTATATCTATGCATAATACAGAGCCTTCAGCATGTATTGGATTCAAATGATAAAAAAATCCCCTCTGAAGAAAATCTGCTGTCACAAATTTTATGTGATGTCTGCAATCTTTCAGAGGGGTTATTATGTATCCTAGTTCTTAGGAATACATATTATTTTTTGTTGTAATCGCCGAACCATTTGTTGTAGATTTTTTGGTAAGTGCCGTCTTCTTTAAGTTCTTTAAGAGCTTTGTTAACAGCTTCTTGTAAAGCTTTGTTGCCTTTTTTCACGCCGAGCACTGTGCCAGGGGATTGTGTAGGTTCACCTACGAGTTTAAGGTCTTGGTCAGCACCTTGTTTGAGGTAGTACATAGCCACAGCATTATCGATGATAGCACCGTCGATTGTACCAGCTTTCAATTCCATGAAGATATTAGCATTGGAATCGATTTGTTTTACAGTTGTATTAGGAATTTTTTGAGCCATTTCAACAGGGATTGTGCCGATTTGAACACCTACAGTTTTACCTGCTAATTCATCCATATTGTGGATGGTAGTGTTGTCTTTACGCACAACTGTGATGAAACCGCCTTGATCAAAGTATACATCGGAGAAGTCCAATACTTTTTCGCGTTCAGGAGTAGCGTTGATGCCTGCAGCAATCATGTCGATATCACCAGATTGAACAGCTGGAATCAAAGCGTCGAAGCCCATGGATTTGAATTCCATTTTTAAACCAAGTTTTTTAGCAATTGCTTCGGACAAATCAACGTCGAAACCAACGTATTTGTCGCCTTCAGTGAATTCGAATGGTGGGAATGTAGTTTCAGAACCTACACGCAATACACCTTCTTGTTGTGTCATTTTAGGTTTGTCGTTGCCACAACCAGCCAATAAACCCATTGCTGCTACCGCTACGAGGGCGATGGCTGTCAATTTTTTGAACTTAAACATAGTATCCTCCTCAAACATCCATATACATGGTTTATACATTTCTGTTTATATTGTACGGAATTTTACACCAATAGGCAATAACATTGTATAATTAAGAGTAAACGAGTTTTTTATTCTTTATTGTAGAGTATTATAATCCTTTACAATAATGTGGTTATATACATGGAGGCAATATGTCCCTTACAACTACTTTTGCTGATCTTTGTAAAAGCTTCGCACCTGATGCGTTTACCATTAATTACACATTAGCCAAGAATCCTGAGATTTCCAGTCAGGAGTTTGAGTCCGTTAAAACCATAGGCGCTGTTCTCGAAAAACACGGCATGGACGTAATCTATGAATTCTGTGATTTGCCCACTGCCTTTAAGTCGTCTGTTGTGAAAGTAGACAACCCAAAAGGTCGTTTAGCCATACTTTGTGAATACGATGCACTGCCAGAGGTAGGCCATGCATGCGGTCACTCCGCCAGCGGCTCTATGAGCGTGCTAGCTGCATTGACACTACATAAAATGCAACAAGAAGGCGTAGCTTTCAACATGGACATCGATATTATCGGTACACCAGACGAAGAAGCGATGGGCTGTAAGGTGGATATGTGCAATGCAGGGGTATTCAAAGAATACGATTTTGCCATTATGGTGCATCTCGACGGCGAAGAAACGCGTCCTAACTCACAATTCTTGGCACTCGACTGCTTCCGTGCTAAGTATCACGGTAAGCCAGCCCATGCGGCCGGTGAGCCTTGGAACGGTATCAATGCGGTGAATGGTGTGCAACTCGCTATCCATGCCATGGATATGATGCGCCAACAGGTGCGTCCTGAAACGCGTATCGGCACGTGGATCATTGCGGGAGGTAACGCATCCAATGTGATTCCTGCCTTCGGTGAATTAGAGGTCACTGTGCGTCATACGGAGCGTGAGTACTTGAATGGTTTATCTGAGCAAATCAAAAAAATCTTTGAAGGGGCGGCCCTTTGCACAGGTACAACTGTGGATGTAGAATTTTATGGCAATCCGTATGATGATATGAACCAAAACAATCGTGGCACAGCGCTTATCGAAGAGGTAATGGCCGACATGGGCCTCGATTTTGAGCCCGGTCCAGCAGCCTTTGGAGGTAGTTCGGATATTGGCAATGTAAGCTATCAATGTGCAGCATTCCATCCTAAATTACGCTTGGCCGGCGAGCCAAAGGTGTGCCATTCTAAAGAATTTGCTGCTGCCATGTTAGAGCCTACCATTGAACAAACCATTACCGACGGTGCAAATATCATTGGTGGCACAGTATTGCGATTGGTAGAACACCCAGAAATCTTAGAAGAAATTGTAGCCGAATTTAATAATTCTAAATAGAAGGAATAGAAGGAATAAAAAGAATAAAGGGAATAGAAGGAACAGAAGGAGGATGTATGGCCACGACTGAAACATTAGAAATAAAAAATTATATAGGCCTCACTGGGGATAAGCCCATTCGATTCATCGCATCTGATGTAGATGGTACCTTGGTAAACGATGCAAAAGCGATTCCTGAGGATGCTATTGGGGCGATTCGTGCCGCACGTGAAAGCGGCATTCGCGTAGCCATTGCTTCTGGCCGTGCTTGGAATGAGATGAATGATGTCATCGAAAAATTACCGTGCTTACGGTATTTCATGTGCACCAATGGTGCCTATGTGATGGATAAGGATGAAAACCGCAGTCTATTCCACGTAAATTTTGATAAGGAACAAGCTCTACACTTGTTACGCAAACTGTTAACCTATGGCGTATATGTAGAGGCCTATGTGAAAGACCAAATCTTTGGCATGTATCCGCCATCTAGATGTATTACTCCTGAACGCTTAGGGGCATGCGCTAGCGAACGCAATGAGGGAGATAAAAAGGTTCATGGAATAATGGATAACCATTTACCTAATACCAAAAATCAGATCTCTGGTACAGGAGACACTCGTTTGCCAGGCGCAACTTACGATCATTATGCATTAGCGGAAGGCAACGAAGTAGCAAAGGTAAAGATGTCTGAATGTGAAATAGAGCAATCTAATTTCTTCTTTAGACCTAATATTCGTCCATTTATCTTAGCTACGCGGACAATGGTATGTGATTTGCTAGTTCATATGGAATCCTTAGACGAAGGGCCTGAGAAGATTCAAATCTTCTACGGAGATGAACCGATGCGTCAACGTATCTTGCAAGACTTACGCGATGAATACCAAGGTCTGTCCCACGATGGTACAGGTCGTGAACGTTTCTATGATGTGCTGCTATCTAGTGAAGGCAATTTAGAGTTTGTATTGCCTCACACCACAAAGGGCACAGCCGTAGAAGCGTTGGCAAAACATTGGGGCTTAAGTCCCGATGAGGTGATGACACTAGGGGATAGCGAAAATGACCTATCTATGCTACGCTTTGCGGGTGCTGGCGTAGCCATGGGCAATAGCAAGCCGAACATTAAAGAAGCGGCACGATACGAAACGACAGACAATAACCACCAAGGCGTGGCAAAGGCAATCTATTCGGCTGTTGCGTACAATAATGAGCTAAATAAGAAAAAGTAATTATATTAGCTGTTATTGTATTGAAATATTATGAATATATTTTTGAGCTAGCGTGATGTTTGTGATCTTATATATTTAAAATATGAATCCTACTACTTAAAAGTAGATAATATTAAGTTTGGCACAGATAAACAGTACATAGGAGGTGATGTATAATGGGAAATCTAAAGTTTAATATCGATGACACTTGCGTTAAGTGCGGTGCTTGTGCAGAGGATTGTCCTGTTCAATGCATTACCGAAGGGAAGACACGATTTATTATTGGGAAAGGCTGTATCGGTTGTGGCGACTGCTATTCCATCTGTCCGGTGGGGGCTGTAAAAATGTATAAACGAGAGCCCCCTAAAAAGTGATAGCTAGATATCTTTCAGCATTGTTAGCAAATTGACTTACATACGGAAAGCTCCTAAAGAGTGATAGTTAGAAATCCGAACATTGGATTCTTATTTATAATTTACATACGGAATATATGGAGTCGTTATACTTCCTATGGTATAATAAAATGTAATGAAAAATTAGCGTTTGGCTCGGAAAAACGCGCCCCAGTACAGAAACGTATGGGCATGACAAATAGTGAATATACTTTCACAAATAGATGCATATGGAGGAAGGCATGGAAAACAAGGAATTTGTAATTGTTGTTGACTTTGGTGGTCAATATAACCAATTGATCGCGCGCCGTGTTCGTGAAAATCACGTATACTGCGAAGTATATCCATACAACAAAGCGCTGGAGAAAATTAAGGAATTACAACCACAAGGTATCATCTTCACAGGCGGTCCTAACAGCGTGTATGAAGAAAATTCTCCAAAAATTGAGAAAGAGATTTTTGAACTTGGTATTCCTATTCTTGGCATGTGCTATGGTATGCAATTTATGGCGCATACATTGGGTGGCGAAGTTAAATCTGCGGACAACCGTGAATTTGGTAAAACACCTACTAAAGTGGACACTACATCTCCATTGTTCAAAGGCTTGGAAGAAGACCAAGTTGTTTGGATGTCTCACGTTGACTATGTAGCAAAAGTTCCTGAAGGCTTTGAAATCGTAGCACATACTAAGGATTGTCCTGTTGCATCCATGCAAAATACAGAACGCAAACTATATGCTATGCAATACCATGCAGAAGTATTGCACACTGAACATGGTAAAGAAATGCTTCACAACTTCTTGTACGAAGTATGTGGCTTCACAGGCACATGGACAATGGCAAACTATGCAAAAACTGCGATTGAAGACATCCGTAACACTGTAGGCGACGGTAAAGTATTGTTGGCATTGTCCGGCGGTGTAGATAGCTCTGTTGCAGCAGCTCTTATTTCTAAAGCTGTTGGTGACCAATTGACTTGTATCTTCGTTGACCATGGTTTAATGCGTAAAAACGAAGGTGACGAAGTGGAAGCTGCTTTCAAAGATTCCGGCATGCATTTCATCCGTGTCGATGCGGAAAAACGTTTCTTAGATAAATTGGCTGGTCTTGAAGATCCAGAAGCTAAGCGTAAAGCTATTGGTGAAGAATTTATCCGCGTATTTGAAGACGAAGGCCGTAAAATCGGTTCCGTTGACTTCTTAGCGCAAGGTACAATTTACCCTGACGTTATCGAATCCGGTACTGGTGAAGCAGAAGTTATTAAATCTCACCACAACGTAGGCGGCTTGCCTGCAGTGGTAGACTTTAAAGGCCTTATCGAACCATTGCGTAACCTCTTCAAAGACGAAGTACGTGAACTTGGTTCTGAATTAGGTTTGGCTGATTACCTCGTATGGCGTCAACCATTTCCAGGTCCTGGTCTTGCTATTCGCGTAATGGGCGAAATCACGAAAGAGAAACTTGACATCTTGCGTGATGCGGACTACATCTTCCGTGATGAAATTGCAAAAGCTGGTCTTGATCGCGACATCAACCAATACTTTGCAGTATTAACATCTACACGTACTGTAGGCGTTATGGGTGACTTCCGTACATACGATTACACATTGGCATTGCGTGGCGTAACAACAACAGACTTCATGACTGCTGACTGGGCGCGCATCCCTTATGACGTACTGGACACAATTTCCCGTCGTATCGTAAACGAAGTACAACACATTAACCGCATCGTGTACGATATTACATCTAAACCACCTGCTACAATTGAGTGGGAATAAGATGATTTGCTTAATATAGGTAACATATAAAAATACATAATATAATTTAGTCATCCAAAGAGTCTTTCTTTGGATGATTTTTTTATAGGTCTTCAAAATATGTATTTTAGATGGTAATAGAAATTTTGTATTAGTGATTAAAATGGTAAAAGTGTCATAGTTATTTGTTATTACTATGAAAAATAAATGAATTGATGATGTGCTCTAATTATCTAAGATGTTATAATAAAAATATTAGGATTTATAGTGTATTTACTAGATTATACGGATTTCATGACAATAATCTTGATTTGTAAGTTTTAATGAGGATGGTATATAAGTTATGGCAGCAAAAAACAATACAGATATTGGATTTGAAAAACAAATATGGGATGCGGCTTGTGTTCTTTGGGGGCATATTCCTGCTGCAGAATACCGAAAAGTAATTGTAGGGTTAATATTTCTTCGTTATATATCAAGTGCTTTTGAGAAACGCTATGAAGAGCTTATAAAAGAAGGCGACGGATTTGAAAATGATAGAGATGCATATGCAGAAGAAAATATTTTCTTTGTTCCAGAAGAAGCTTGGTGGAGCACAATTGCGTCTGCTGCACATACACCTGAAATTGGACTTGTTATTGATAATGCAATGAGAGCTATTGAAAAAGAGAATACAACACTTAAAAATGTGTTACCTAAGAATTATGCTAGTCCTGATTTAGATAAAAGAGTTCTCGGAGAAGTTGTTGACCTTTTTACTAATGAAGTCGAAATGGACGGTACTGAGGCGAGTAAAGATTTATTGGGAAGAACATATGAATATTGTATTGCTCAATTTGCTTCTTATGAAGGCACTAAGGGTGGTGAGTTTTATACACCGTCAAGTATCGTTAAAACTATTGTATCCATATTAAAACCTTTTGATAATTGCCGCGTATATGATCCTTGTTGTGGTAGTGGAGGTATGTTTGTACAAAGTGAAAAATTTGTACAATCTCATAGTGATAATCGTGGAACGATTTCTGTTTATGGACAAGAATCCAATGCCGATACATGGAAAATGGCAAAAATGAATATGGCAATTCGTGGTATTGATGCTAATTTTGGTTCATATCATGCAGATACCTTTTTTAATGATTTACATAAAACATTAAAGGCTGATTTTATTATGGCAAATCCTCCATTTAACCTTTCTAATTGGGGACAGGAAAAGTTAAAAGATGATGTTCGCTGGAAATATGGAGTACCTCCTGCAGGTAACGCGAACTATGCATGGATTCAACATATGATACACCATCTTGCTCCAAATGGGAAAATTGGTCTTGTTTTAGCGAATGGTGCACTATCATCACAATCTTCAGGGGAAGGGGAAATAAGAAGAAGAATAATAGAAGATGATCTTGTTGAAGGCATAGTAGCTTTGCCTACACAGTTATTTTATAGTGTAACAATTCCTGTAACCTTGTGGTTCATTACTAAAAATAAAAAGCAAAAGGGAAAGACTCTATTTATTGATGCCAGAAAAATGGGATATATGGTTGATAGAAAACATAGAGATTTTACAGAAGGGATAGAGGAAGATGAAAGCCTTGGAGATATTGACTTATTAGCAAAAAACTTTGAGGATTTCCAAAATGGAATACTGGAAGAGAAAAAAGGATTTTCGGCGATTGCCACAATAGAAGATATTGCAAAGCAAGATTATATCTTAACTCCAGGACGATATGTAGGTATTGAGGAACAAGAAGATGACGGAGAACCATTTGAAGAAAAAATGACAAGATTAACTTCGGAGCTTTCAGATATGTTTGAAGAGTCCCACAAATTAGAAGATGAAATCAGAAGAAAGTTGGGGGCGATAGGATATGAAATTTGATGAAAGCACGCTATATAATATTAATTCAAAATTGAACGGCAAAAGATATCCACTATACGACTTAGCCTTATGGAAAAATGGACTTGCATTCAAAAAAATCAATTTCTCGGATGATGGTGTTCCTGTAATAAAAATTGCTGAACTGAATAATGGTATAAGTGGAAACACATCGTATACCAGGCAGATATTTTCAGATGATGTTCATTTAAAAAAAGAAGACTTACTCTTTTCTTGGTCTGGAAATCCGCAAACATCTATAGATATTTTCAAGTTTCAATTACAGGAAGGCTGGTTGAATCAGCATATTTTTAAAGTAACTCCCAATGCGGAAATAGTTGATAGGGATTATTTCTATTTCTTGATGAAATATCTTAAGCCTTGGTTTACTCAAATTGCAATTAATAAGCAAACTACTGGATTAGGTCATGTCACGATAGCTGATATAAAAAGAATGAGTGTATTACTACCATCGTTGACAATGCAAAAAAAATTTGTGGATATACTAAAGCCTATTGACGATAAAATTCAAATCAATGCTTCGATAAACAATAATTTAGCGGCTTAAATGTCGATGTTGGATACATCAAGCTCGCCGGACATTAGCTTAGGTAATAAAGTATCTCTAATATTAGCAAGGTGATTGTTTTCCAAAATGTTTGTTTCATACTGTGATATAAGAGTTCCAGCTAAAGATTCAAACTCGTTTAATGTATCGACATCAGGTAGAAGTACGGAAACTTTATTCATATCACCTTGAGTTATAAGTGGCTGTGTTGAACCTCTATTCATCGAAGCATAATCTATACGCTTGAGAATCTGATATACATATTCATAATACTTGGATGCAATCACAAGTGTGTTATCAGATGCCCAACAAGGTGAATTAAACCTTTGGATCACACCATGCGTTCCAACACGCCCTGTTATCAGTATTCTACCAGTTTGATTGGCATCACATGTGTAACCCATAACAGATGCAGCACCAACAAGCGGGATTGAGGCATTATCCATTTTTTGGGAAGATTTCATTGATGGTCTTTTCCCACTACTAATATCTGCTATATCAGATAATTTTGCTGACATCCAAGTTTCAGGTTGGACACCATCTGAGTTGATATAATCTTCAAACCAAGCTTGATATAAAACTGATACTTGTTGCTCTAAATTATTGTTTAACATACAACCATAACTCTCTTGCGAGTGGCAAGAGTTAAAAAGAGGAATTGCCACTCCGTAGTCTTTCTCTACGATAGAAAAGGAGAACAGACTATGAAACAGAAAGTAATCAACGAGGTTATGCAGGGTATGCTCGGCTGCCTCAACAATGTGCAGTTGGAGAGGCTGCAGGAAGTACTGGAATATGCGTTGTTCCATAAACAAATAAGCGAGACGGAGGAAGAAGTCAATGAAGCACTAACAAATGAACAGCTTCTGGAAAGCTTCCTCGCGGCAAAACGAATCGAGGGATGCTCAGAAAAGTCGCTGGCGTATTACAGGACTACGATTGATGCTATGACCGCTAAGGTGGAAAAGAACGTCCGAGAGATGGAAACGGACGATTTGCGTACATACCTGACGGAGTATCAACAGGAGAAAAACTCCAGCAAGGTTACCGTTGATAACATCCGTAGAATACTGTCGAGTTTTTTTTCTTGGCTGGAGGATGAGGATTATATCCTGAAGAGTCCAACTCGAAGAATCCATAAGGTGAAGGCGGCCTTGACAATCAAAGAAACATATACCGACGAGGCCTTGGAGAAAATGCGCGATAGCTGTGAGGAGCCCAGAGATTTAGCATTGATAGATATGCTTGCTTCAACCGGAATGCGTGTTGGAGAACTGGTTCTTCTTAATAAAGATGATATCAACTTTGAGGAGCGGGAATGTGTCGTGTTCGGTAAAGGTAGCAAAGAACGGATGGTGTACTTCGACGCACGGACTAAAATTCATTTGCAGAACTACCTGCAGGAACGCACTGATGATAATCCGGCGCTGTTCGTATCGCTTCGTACTCCGCATGAGAGACTGCAGATCGGTGGTGTTGAGCGGAGGCTCCGGGAACTCGGAAAGAAGCTGGATATTGAGAAGGTGCATCCGCATAAGTTCCGCCGCACACTTGCTACGATGGCAATCGATAAAGGAATGCCGATTGAACAACTGCAGCAACTGCTTGGCCATAAACGGATTGATACGACGCTGCAATATGCGATGGTAAAACAAAGCAATGTAAAATTGGCACATAGAAAATATATAGGTTAGGATGGTGAAAATATGGCTGAATGGGTAATGAAAAAGCTGAAAGATATAGCGGATTTTAATCCAAGAGAATCCCTTGCAAAAGGGACAGTTGCAAAAAAAATCGGTATGGATAAGCTGCAGCCTTTTTGCCGGGATGTACCGGGATATGAACTGGAGCCATTCTCCGGCGGCACAAAATTCCGCAATGGAGATACGATTATGGCCAGAATTACTCCATGCTTGGAGAATGGAAAGACGGCAAAGGTCAGCATTCTTGATGATGGAGAAGTAGGCTTTGGCTCTACAGAATACATAGTGTTTCGTGCTAAAGATGGTGTGGACGAGGACTTTATCTATTATTTGGTTTGTAGTCCACTTGTCCGTGAACCAGCGATAAAGTCGATGGTAGGATCGTCTGGAAGGCAGAGAGTTCAGACGGATGTGGTTCAGAATTTGGAGATAATGGTTCCGGATTATGAAGAGCAGAGAAGGATATCCGGACTCCTGAAATCACTGGACGATAAGATAGCAGCAAATACGGAGGTAAACAATAATTTACAGGAGCAGATGGAGGCTTTGCACCGTTCATGGTTTATCGATTATGCTCCTTTTGGAGGTGCAAAACCTTCAAACTGGATAAAATCTGATATTTACTCAATTACCAACATCATTTATGGTGCTCCATTTGCATCAAAACTCTTTAATACTGAAGGTCTCGGAAAGCCAATTATCCGTATACGTGATTTAAAGGAGCAGACCTTCGTGACGTATACTACCGAGATTCATCCTAAAGGGCACCTCATACAGCCGGGCGACATCGTTGTTGGTATGGATGGAGAGTTTAGGCCATATATCTGGGGAAACTCTGAAGCTTGGCTTAATCAACGAGTATGTATATTCGAGAGTAAGCTGCCCTCAGATAAGGCTTTTATGCTCTATACCATCAAGCCGCTGCTCAATGTAATTGAACAAACACAGGTCGCCACGACAGTTATCCATATCGGCAAAAAGGATTATGATGCCTTTGAAATAGTCCTTCCCGACAGAAAAACGCTTGATCAGTTTGGCGAGATTACAACACCGATGCTTGAACGTATAGTAAATAACAGTATTGAAAATAAAAAGCTTGCCAAGCTCAGAGATGCTCTCTTACCACAACTGATGTCAGGCGAAATCGATGTCTCCGATGTAACCTTTTAAGCCGCTAAATTATTGTTTACATTACAGAATGAGTCAAAAATATGGAAGAAATAGTATTTAATAAAAATGAAATTGAAAGTTGTGGAATAGAGATTACTTCTGTAAGTTCTTTTATTGATGAAGTTAATAAATTGAAGGATGATTTATCTGGAAGTAATGAGGAATTATTCTTTAGAGGTCAAAAGACTGATTTTTGGGATATTAAACCTAGTATATTTAGGGATTATTCTTTAAGTGTTGAGCATACGTTAATGCAGGTCCCTTTGCTAAAAGTACCGCATGAATTTAAATCTATAAATAATGACTTTGAAATCATGACCAAATATCAGCATTATGGTATGTGTACAAGACTATTGGATTTAACTACTAATCCATTGGTAGCCTTATTTTTTGCTTGTGAACCATACGGTGAGGTGTACTATAAAGGTCTATTAGACGATTTGAGTAAAGAAGATGATAAGGAGCAAGATAGCAAGGTACAAGAGGCGAATGGTGTCGTATTTTTTAACAAAAGCTATCCTACACACACAAATGGAGTAGAGATAAAAGTAATATCAGCGTTGTCTAAAATGGATTTATCAAAGGATAATACAGTTGAGTCTGTATTGGGTAAGCTTGAAGAAAATAATGTTATATCCAAAAGTCTAGGTGAAAAATGGCGGTCAGAAGATTATTATAAAGAGTTTATAGATATTGTTCAGAATAATTATGTGGTTATTCCTCCATATACGAATGAAAGATTAACTAGACAATGTGGGCTATTTCTATTAGTAAGTTGTTTCAATTTTAGTTATACCGAGTCTATTAAAACATCTACAATAGAAAAAGGTTATAAAGATTTAAGAGATGAGTTTGATAGACGTTATTTTTATATTTTAGGGGAGAATAAAGCTAGGATATTAGATGAACTGGATACTTATAATATAAATGAGGCAACGTTATTTCCTGAGTTAGAACATCATTTAAGTTATATAAAAAATAAGAAGAATGCACTAAAAATACCTTCATCGGAGTTTGTAAAGTTTGACTATCATGATATACTAGAGAACTCAAAAATAAGTGGTGGTAATATAATTGAGAATATATTGGATAATGAAGAATTTAAGCTTGAAGTAATTAAAGCGCTGAATGAGAAGTATAGCTTTGATATAGATGGACTTTGGAAAGTGATTGAGTTGTGGACGTCGATTGTTGATTGGAACTGTCAAGGATCAATAATAAGTAAATTTAAAATACGAATTCAAAGAGTATTGATAGATAATGGTTTAAATAAAGAACAGGCTAAAAAAGATGCTGATTATATATGTAACAATGTAATAGAAACGGGGATTAAACTATTAAAAGGGAGTGATTAGTAGTGTTAAATTTTTTTCGAGAGGAAGATTATGAAAAATCATTAATTGAATTATTTCAAAATGATTTAGAGTATGAATATGTATATGGCCCAGATATAGAAAGAGATTTTTATAGTCCTTTCTATGAAGAAGTTTTAGTTGAGTCTTTATATCGTATAAATCATGGTGCAAATAATGATGCGATTCAGGATGCATTATTTAAACTTAAAAATTTTGAAAATGCTGAACTTGTACAGAAGAATGCTATCTTTATGGACTACTTACAGAATGGTATTCCTGTAAGATATTTTGTTGATGGAGAAGAATGTTCTTCAATTGTTTATCTTGTGGATTATAAGAACTCTGAAAATAATTCATTTGTTGTAGCTAATCAATGGACTTTCATTGAGAACAGCAATAAACGTCCTGATCTTATTCTATTTCTAAATGGTCTGCCAATAGTATTAATGGAGCTTAAGTCTCCTTCGCGTGAAGAAACAGATGCTTCCGAGGCATATAGACAACTTCGCAACTATATGCAAGAGATTCCATCGATGTTTATTTATAATGCTATTTGTGTTATGAGTGATCAATTAATTTCTAAAGCTGGTACAATTACTTCCGGCGAAGACCGTTTTATGGAGTGGAAAACCAAAGATGGTAATTATGAGAATACTCAGTATGCACAATTTGATACATTCTTTGAGGGAATATTCCCAAAAGAACGATTACTTGATATTATTAAGAACTTTATTTGTTTCTCGAATGAAGGAATAAATAGCTATAAAATTCTTGCTGGATATCATCAATATTTTGCAGTAAAGAAAGCTATTGAATCGACTAAGCACGCTACTGTTACTGATGGTAAGGGTGGAGTTTTTTGGCATACTCAAGGTAGTGGTAAGTCTCTTTCAATGGTATTCTATGCCCATTTGTTGCAGGAGGCACTAGATAGCCCTACTATTGTTGTGCTTACTGACCGAAATGATCTTGATGATCAACTCTATAGTCAGTTTGTAAAGTGTAAAGATTTTTTACGACAAGAGCCGTTACAAGCAGAAAGTAGAGAAAATCTTAAAACCTTACTTGCTGGGAGACAGGCAAATGGTATTATTTTCACTACGATGCAAAAGTTTGAGGAATCGGATGAACCTCTATCTGAACGTCATAATATTATAGTTATGGCGGATGAAGCACATAGAGGGCAATATGGGCTTGCTGAAAAAATTAAGATTACAAAGAATGAATCTGGAGAGGAAGTAGCAAAACGTGTTATTGGTACAGCCAGACTTATTCGTAATACATTACCTAATGCTACATATATTGGTTTTACAGGAACACCTATTTCTTCAAAAGACCGTAGTACGCGGGAGGTCTTTGGTGATTATATCGATATCTATGATATGACGCAGTCTGTTGAAGATGGTGCAACACGACCTGTTTACTATGAAAGTCGTGTTATCAGATTGAATCTGGATCAAGCTACATTGAGGTTGATTGATGCTGAATATGATTTAATGTCTCTAAATGCTGATAGTGAAGTCATAGAGAAAAGCAAACATGAGCTAGGACAGATGGAAGCCATTCTTGGTAATGATAATACTCTAGATTCTCTTGTGCATGATATTCTTGAACACTATGAAAATAATAGGGAATATTTACTTACCGGTAAGGCAATGATTGTTGCATATTCTCGCTCTATTGCTATGAAAATCTATAAACGCATTTTAGAGCTTCGACCGAATTGGGACGAAAAAGTTGCTGTAGTCATGACTTCTGGTAATAATGATCCAGAAGAGTGGCGTCAAATTATTGGCAATAAGCATCATAAAAATGAACTTGCAAAGAAATTTAAAGATAATAACAGCCCTTTAAAAATTGCTATAGTTGTCGATATGTGGCTAACAGGGTTTGATGTTCCGTCTCTTGCAACTATGTACATTTACAAGCCTATGACTGGACATAATCTAATGCAAGCAATTGCTCGTGTTAATCGTGTATTCCGTGATAAAGAAGGCGGGCTTATTGTTGATTATGTGGGTATTGCTACTGCTTTGAAGCAGGCGATGAACGATTATACATCACGTGATAAAAAAAATTATGGCGACACCGATGTTGCTATGGTTGCCTATCCTAAATTCTTAGAAAAATTATCTATATGTCGAGATATATTCCATGGATATGATTATTCTAAATTTAAAAGTGGTACGGATCTTGAAAGAGCTAAAACTATTAGTGGTGCAGTGAATTTCATTATGGATAAAGAGCGGGCAGAGGATAAGGAGGTATTTGTAAAAGAAGCCCTTATGCTTCATCAAGCACTCTCTCTTTGTTCTTCGTTAGTTAATGAAGATGATAGATTTGAAGCAGCATTCTTTGAAGCTGTTCGTGTACTTGTTTTGAGACTTACTAATACTGGTGTTGATAAAAAGATTTCATTACCAGAAATGAATGCAAGAATAAACGAACTTTTAAAGCACAGTATTAAGAGTGATGGCGTAATTAATTTATTCTCTGACATTAAAGAAGAGTTCTCTTTATTTGATCCTAAATTCTTACAAGATGTTGCTAATATGAAGGAAAAGAATCTTGCAATTGAATTGTTGAAGAGATTAATTTCTAATCAAGTCTCTGTTTATCGCAGAACAAATGTAGTTAAGTCTGAGAAATTTAGTGAAATTATGCAACGCTCTCTCAATGCTTATTTAAATGGGATGCTAACAAATGAAGAAGTTATTGCAGAGATGCTAAAACTAGCAAAACAAATCGCAGCAGATAGACAAGAAGGGGAAAAACTTGGTTTAACTGCAGATGAGTTAGCCTTTTATGATGCATTGGTAAAACCACAGGCTATTAAAGATTTCTATGAAAATGAAGAGCTAATCTCGATAACGAAAGAATTGGCTGAGACTCTGCGTAAAAATAGGACCATAGATTGGCAAAAACGTGAATCAGCAAGAGCCAAAATGCGTATGATCATTAAAAAACTTTTGAAAAAGCACAAATACCCTCCAGAAGGTATGGATGATGCGGTTCAGACTGTAATAACACAATGCGAGCTATGGACGGATAATTATGATATGGAAGAAGAACATAAGGTTTATTCCTATCCAATGCCAACGGAGAAACCGTTATCCCTAGTTGCCGATAATATAGGGAAGTAAGCTTATAGTAGGGATAATACAATTATTTGAGTAAAAGGTATTTTATATAGGCTGTATAAGCGAAATCGGTAGGGGAATATAAACTTGTTTTGAAAGTTTAATAGTATTAATCAAAGGGAATAAGGAGAGTTGTTATGTCAAAGTTAAATATTGATCAACAAACGATAAAGGAATTGTTTACTAATAAACGTGCTGATTTTTTAATACCAGATTATCAAAGACCATATGCTTGGGATATTTCTGAATGTGAAACTTTGTGGGATGATATATTTTTATTCGCATTTCCAGATGAAGACTTCTCGAAGTTTGATCCAGAGGGGGATGAATATTTTCTTGGTCCTATTGTTACATTTAAAAATAGTGATAATAAACTGGAAATTATTGATGGACAACAACGTTTAACAACATTGATGTTATTGCTGAGAGCTTTTTATTCATTTTTTGGAAATATGAAAGATGATAACTCCAAAAAAACAGCAGAGGACATATCTAAATGTATCTGGAAAACTGATGAGTTTGGAACTCCAGATACAAACAAATTAAAAATAGACTCTGAAGTTACATCTGATGATGATAAGGATGAATTTTTATCAATTCTTAAAACTGGTATAGTAGTGGATTCACAAAAAAGTGCATATGCGAGGAATTATCGATTTTTTACGAAACAGATAAATACTTTTTTAGTACAATATCCAACATATTTTGCATATTTACCAAATAGGCTTATGAATAACTGTATTCTTCTTCCAATTGAGGCTGAGTCGCAAGAAACTGCACTTAGAATATTCTCTACATTAAATGATAGGGGTAAACCGCTTTCTGATACAGATATTTTCAAAGCTCAATTCTATAAGTATTATAAAGAGAACGATAAAAAGGATGAATTTATAAAAAGATGGAAACAATTGGAAGAAATCTCCGACAAAATTTTCTCATCAGTATCGGGTTCATCTATGGACGAATTATTTACACGTTACATGTATTATGAACGTGCAAAAATGAAAAATAAAAACACTACAACTGAAGCATTGCGCAAATTTTATGAGAAAGATGGCTATAGCCTTTTAAAGAAAGATGAAACACTAACTAATTTAGAGGTTTTAGCAAGCTTCTGGGTAAATGTTGCAGAACAAGATGATAGTGTTTTTTCTGATAAAGTTCTGAAAAATCTATCTGTTTTAAATTATGCCCCAAATGGTATGTGGGCATACTTAACTTCCGTGTATTTTATGCAAAATAAAGACAGCAATGGAATGCTTGAGGACAAATCATTTGGTGAGTTCCTTGATAAAATTATTGCCTTTATTTGGGCTTATGCAATTATGAGACCTGGTGTAAATGCATTAAGGACACCTGTTTATCCAGAGTTGATTAATATTGTAAATAACCAGCAAGTATCATTTAATGATTATAAATTTGATGAAAGTGATGTAAAGCTAGCATTAGAGAATTATCTTTTTACAAATGGCAGACCAATTACTAAATCGATGCTTGCGTGGTGGATGTATACAAATGATAAACAAGATTTGTTCTTATTAGATACAAAAGTAGAGATAGAACATATTTATGCTAAAAAACGGCAAGAAAATGAGAATGGTTTAACTGATAAAAGGAATTTAGAATCATTAGGTAATAAAGCTCTACTTGAAAAGGCTATTAATATTCGTGCATCAGATTATCGATTTATAGATAAATTAAAATATTATAAGGGGTTTGTAACTGATAAAGGTAAAGTTAGAGAAGGTACAAAAAATAAGGAATTATTTGATTTATCATCTAATTCTAATGATTTTAAAGAAACAGATATTATAGAGCGAAAAAATCTAATTATTTGTACCTTTATTGATTATCTTCGTCGGAATGATTTATTACTTAAATAAAAAATATGCTCTAATTATTTTTGAGGGTTTTCAAAATAGTGAATTAATAGAGTTAAGGAATATCGTATTGTGGCCATATTCTTATAATTAGAGGTCCTATGAAAACTACAAAATCTTTTGGCAACCATTCCAAATATTCTCTCCATGATGCGCGGATACAGAAAATAGAATACGCAGATGATAATTTGATCCTTACTTTTGAGTACATTTTCTCTTATGAGAACGGTGTTGAACAGACTCATAAGGCTCAGGTTGTGTTTGAGACGTGTGATATAGATTTTTTTGAAATTCTCGTATTTAATAACACAATACTAGATACTTTCACAGGTAAAAGAATTGAGTTACCTCAGTATCAACAGGAATATAGTGAAAGTGAATTCGAGGTTATTACAGAGACCTATAATTGGGGACACGCTGTATTCCAAGGTTGGTTATGGACCGAAGGGAATCCCGTACACTGTATAATGAATATATACTTTAAAGGTGATATGGTATATGTAGTTGAATGAGGCCCGAAATGAGTAATTTAGATTTTACTATTTGCTGTACAGTTACTTTCTTCAGCAAGAAGAGGAGAACTCCACCGAATTTAAATAATGGAATGTACTATCCTCATTTTGTTATAAAAGGTACTGAGGAATATCTTGGTATTAACTTTATTGATGGTGAAGATGTTATTTTTGATAAACCAATTCAAGCTAACGCTTTACCAGTATATGAAACCGTAGATTATTCTGCTCTACAAGCAGGTACTGAGTTCTTTATCATGGAGGGTGGCAATATTGTTGGTGAAGGGATTGTAAAAGCTATCTTTCAACATAAACCATATGGGAGTAAATAACTATGGGCTATAAAAATGTATGTGTAAACTGCCGGATCTCCTTGTCGGAGGGCACAAACTACGAGTTATTTAACAGAAATAAAACCTGCCCTACCTGTAAAGGTAAAATGTACTTTGTAAACGAGAAGTTCAAAGCCCCTAAAAAATCTAATGACAAAGAGTGGAAGATTATAGAGTATTTGTTGTTGAGCGGCTATGATTTCCGCAATCCTTATTGTGGACATGAGCAATGTATTTATTTTGAGTTCCCTAAGAACCTGCAAGAGGCAGAAGAGTTTATCCGAGAAATGAGGAATTTAGATTAAGTCAGGAGGTTTCGTATGGCACCGCAAGTTACAGATTTTTCGTTCTGGAATGAAATGTGGAAACAAAGTTATTATGATCGTGAGAAAGGGATTCGGGCGAATCCATTATTAGAGTATTGGGACAAGCGGGCCAATGATTTTTCTCTTATGCGTAAAAGCAATGACTACGACTTTGGACGGAAGGTGTATGCTGCTTTAAGTAGTGTCTTAACACCTGATTCTAGTATGTTAGACATAGGTGCTGGTCCTGGTTCTTTTACAATTCCTTTTGCTCAACATATTAAATCTGTTACTGCTATTGAACCGTCAAAGGGTATGGTGGCAGTCCTTAAAGAAAATGCCAAAGAATTAAATGTTGAGAATATTAACATCATTGAAGAATTGGTGCAGGACTTACCCCAAGATGGTTCTCCAGATTTTCGATTTGATCTGGTAACCATATCTCTTGTGCTTTGGATGTTCCCTGATGTGTGGCCTCGGCTTTTACAAATGGAACAATACTCTAAAGGCTATTGTGCAATCGTAGCTGGCATTCCCGATTGGAAGAATCCTCGGGAAGCTAGCAAATCTGATGTACAAGAGTTTCAAATTCTGTATAATATGTTACTTTCACAAGGGCGCTCACCTAATGTAAGCATCATTGATTATAGATGTGAACGTACTGTAGAAGATGAAATCGAGTGCCGAAAGATCATATACGAACAGTACTATGGAGACTTAACGCCAGCAGCAGAGGAACAAATCAAAAAAGAAATCATAGCAAAATCTAAGGACAATAAATGTTTGATTTCCTCTCGGTCTGCTATAATTTGGTGGAATCCTAAGGAAGTTGTGTCACACACCTAAGATATAGTTGATAAATGGATTAGAAAAGGCAGTAGCATGATTAATATCGTTAAGGACGATAGGGCGATTACCTATACCGAAGAAAAAAGCTTTACCCCTCAGCAGGTAGCAGAACTGTTTCTGTCTGTTCGCTGGGTGGTGGGCAAGTATCCTGATAGATTGCACAAGGCACTAATGAATTCATCGCGCGTGATTTCTGCTTGGGATGGAGATCGTTTAATAGGTCTTATTCGCGTCATGGATGATAGCGAACTTGTGTGCTTCATCAATTATGTGCTAGTTCATCCTGATTATCGGGGCCAAGGTATTGCAGGGCACTTGCTAGAAATGGTGAAAGACGCTTACAAATCGTATTTGTACATCAATGTTATGATTGGTGAAAGCAAGAATGCTCCATTCTATGAGAAGCATGGGTTTAAGATAAAAGATAACTCCTTACCAATGCAATATCGTAATGTGCCTAAATATACAAAAAGATAATTGGTCAAATTGTTAATAAAAGGCTACACGTACATAGAGTTACGTGTAGCCTTTGTTATGTAAACGGTATATACTAAAACCTATATGTAGATACAATGGAGAAGGATATGGATATATTAATACGAAAAGCGACAACTGCAGATTTAGATGTAGTTACACATATAGAAGCAACTTGTTTTCCTCCGGCAGAGGCGGCGCCTCGTGAGGCTTTTAAGGAACGATTAGACTATTATGCAGGCCAGTTTTTAATTGCCTTTGACGGCGATACACCAATTGGTTTTATTGATGGCTTCGTATCTGATGATGAAATCTTAACGGATGAGATGTTCGGCGATGCTTCTTTGCATAACCCTAACGGTGCATGGCAGATGATATTTGGCTTAAATACATTGCCAGAGTATAGGAATCGCGGTGTAGGTGGTAAGTTAATTGGGGCGTTTATCGACCTTGCGAGAGAGGAAAAACGTAAGGGTGTTATTCTAACCTGTAAGAAAGAAAAGATACCCTATTATGCCAAGTTTGGTTTTGTAAATGAAGGTGAGTCTGAGTCTGATCACGGCGGTGCTAAATGGTATCAGATGCGCGTTGAGTTTTAGCACCTTTGTTATGGCAATATAGTTATTAATAGATAAAAATAAATTATAGAATTTGACGGATATTTTTACAGATTGTCCTAATGAGAAACTAAAACTCCGCTTAGTGGTTGAGTTTTAGCTTCTTTTTTGCTGAAAAGTATAGATTTTACAAGAATAGCTGTACCCCTATATGTTTATTGACACTGTATATCCCTCATGCTACGATGAAAAAAATCACATATGATTGGGTTAGGTGTCTATTGACTTAATAGAGAATTTGGTATAAGCCAAAGCGGTCACGCCACTGTAACAGCGAGGTACTTTGCATAGAGGATGAAATGCTCTCGGTCACTGAAGTTTTTGGGAAGGCGCAAAGTAACGTTAAACTGGAGCCAGGAGAACTGCCTAATTAACAATTGCCAATTGACCTGCGAGAGACAGGGATGGGGATTGATATAGATGAATTTATACTAGCTATGCATAGTTGAAAGCTCATACTATATGCTAGCTTATTAGGCGTGGTAGTTAGTCTAACTGAGATGACAGCCCGTTTCCTCTTCGTGGGGAAACGGGCTTTTTATGTGCACTTATAGTGATAGTTTTAGTTGAGAGAAGAGAGGTACTTATGTTCAAACAAAAGAAGTTTATGGCGTATTTAGTCACTGTTTTCCTCCTAATTGTTAGTATGCTCATCTCTGCATGTGGAGGTCCTAGTGAGACAAAGAAAGATACGGCGCAAAATAACAAGCCAATCGAAATCACAGACGTAACGGGGCGTACGGTAACACTGAAAAAGCCAGCAGAGAGAGTTGTTTTACAATGGAGTGGTGCCGGTGGTCCATTCTTTACGATTTCTGCACTTATGGGCAAGGATACGCCGAAGGTTATTGCCGGCATGGATACATCCTTACAGGATTACAGAGCGGATATGTGGAAGCACTTTACTGCTGAAATGCCTGAATTAGCTAAGATCCCAGTAGTGGGTACTATCGGTGATAAAACATTTAATGCTGAGCAAGTTGTGGCATTAAATCCAGATGTTATTTTTATTCCTGTAGATTTGAAAGATCAGTACGAGTCTGATGCAAAACCAAAAATGGATGCTGCTGGTATCCAGACTATTTATATAGATTACCATGCAGAAAAATTGGAAAGTCATCAAAAATCCATTGAAGCCATCGGTAAGGCTTTGGGCAAAGAAGAACGAGCTGCAGAAATTAGCAAGTTCTATACGGATCGCGTGACAAGAGTTCTCGACCGTGTTAGTAAAATTAACAAGCCAAAACCAACTGTTTACATTGAAGTTGGCATGAATGGTCCAGAAGAATTTGGTAACTCCTTTAGTGGTAACTACTCTTGGGGTGCTTTAGCGACTATGGCTGGAGGTGATGTAATCACCAAGGATGCTGTTAAGAAATCCTCTCCTATTAATCCGGAATTTGTATTAGAGGAAAATCCAGATATCATCATGATTATGGGTTCTTACTGGCCTAAGAAACCAACCTCTATGCGTTTAGGTTTTGAAGCAACCGAAGATTCGTCTCAAGCGTTGTTGAAAGCTTTCACCACAGAGCGTCAAGGTTGGAGTGATTTGAAAGCTGTTGAAAACAAACAAGTTTATTCCGCGCATCATGGTCTTCCACGCGAAGTATTTGATGCAGCAGTCTTTGAATATTTAGCAAAAACCTTCTATCCTGAAGAGTTTAAAGATGTAGATCCAGAAGCGACTCTTAAAGAGTTCTATGACAAATTCTTGCCATTCTCATATAGTGGTATCTGGTTTATGCATATGAATTAAGAGTGTGTGTAGAAGGAGTTGATGGAGTAAAACTATATACATGCTGTCGTACATTGTGTTTATTAGAATGTATTGAGTTTTGAATTTTGAATCGAGGTATTCTATGGTTAAGAAAAAGAAATTTATGGCTTATCTTGCCACGGTGCTGCTGCTAGTTGTGAGCATGATTATGACAGCTTGTGGTGGTCCAGCAGATACGAAAAAGGATGCGGCACAATCTGGCAAACAAATTGAGATTACAGACGTAACTGGTCAAAAGGTTACCTTGAAAAAACCCGCAGAACGCGTAGTAGTTCAATTGAGTGCCTCTGGCGGTGCGTTCTTGACTATGGCTGCATTGCAAGGTAAAGATGTAGCTAAGACTATTGTTGGTATGGACCCTTATTTGAGTAAATTGCGTACAGATATGTGGGATCGCTATAAAGCGGACGTTCCAGAGTTGGAAAAAATTCCTCTCATCGGTAACGTAAATGATAAAACATTTGATGTGGAAAAAGTAATTTCCTTAAACCCAGATGTTATTTTCATGCCTTTATACTTTAAAGATCAATATGAAGCTGATTACAAACCTAAAATCGATGCGGCAGGTATCCCAACTATCTACATCGATTACCATGCTGAAAAGCTTGAAAATCATCAAAAATCTATCGAAGCTATCGGTAAAGCATTGGGTAAAGAAGAGCGTGCAGCAGAAATCAACAAGTTCTATACTGACCGTTTAACAAGAGTTATGGACCGCATTAGCAAAATTAATAAACCAAAACCAACTGTTTATATTGAAACAGGTAACGAAGGTCCAGAAGGTTTAGGTTTTGCGTATAGTGGAAACGTAGCATGGGGCGCATTGGCAACTCAAGTAGGTGGTGACCTTATTACTAAGGATGTAGTTCAAAAAGCAGGTCCTGTTAATCCAGAATTTATTTTGGAAAGAAATCCAGATATCATCATGATTATTGGTTCTTACTGGCCTAAGAAACCGACATCCATGCGTTTAGGTTTTGATACAAATGAAGCTAAATCTCAAGAATTGTTGAAAGCTTTCACTACAGAACGTCAAGGCTGGCCTGAATTGAAAGCAGTTCAATCTAAAAATGTTTTCTCTACTCACCATGGTTTACCTCGTGAAGTATATGACGTTGCAGTATTTGAATACTTAGCTAAAACATTCTATCCTGAGGAATTCAAGGATGTAGATCCTGAAGGCACACTTAAGGAATTCTATGACAAATTCCTTCCATTCTCTTACGGTGGCGTTTGGTTTATGCAGTTGAACTAAAAAGGGGTTTTGTATAGTGACGGAAACTAACAATCAGTACGATTATAAAAAACAGAGCTATAAAAAGCTCATGTTTATTATTATTGGTCTGATCATTTGTGCGGTAAGTTTTGTTACCGATATTATTGTAGGTCCTGCATCACTTACGTTAAGTGATGTATGGCTCGCATTAATAGACCCAGCAGAGGTTTCCAAAAACGCATATGTTATCATTTGGTCGATTCGTCTTCCGACGGCCATTATGGCGTTGCTCGTAGGTGCTTCTTTGGGCATTGCTGGTGCTGGCATGCAGACTATTCTTGATAATCCGTTATCTAGCCCATATACACTAGGTATATCCGCAGGGGCTGGCTTCGGTGCATCTCTTATGGTTGTTGTAGGCGCTAGTGCATTAGAGTTTTTAGGTGTCTTTATGGTTCCATTTGGCGCCTTTGTATTTGCTAGTTTGACGAGTTTCTTTATCTATTCCATTAATAAGATTAAGAACTTCTCCTCTGAAACGATGATTCTCGCCGGTATCGGCATGATGTTCTTGTTCCAAGCGCTTCAATCCTTGATGCAATATATGGCATCTCCTGAGGCCCTTCAAAACATCGTGTTCTGGACGATGGGGAGTTTAGCTAAGGCAAATTGGGTGAACATCTCTATTGTTCTTATCGTGCTAGCAATCATGCTTCCGCTTATGATGCGTGAATCTTGGCGTTTAACAGCATTAAAATTAGGCGATGAAAAGGCTTCTGGTCTTGGTGTTAATGTTGAAAGCTTACGGGTAAAAGTGTTTGCTTTCATCTCCATCATTACAGCCGTTGCCGTTTCTTTCGTTGGAACCATTGGTTTTATCGGTATTGTAGGACCACATATTGCACGTATGCTTGTGGGTGAGGATCAACGGTATTTCTTACCGTTATCTGCAGTGTGTGGCATGGCGATTTTGTCTCTCGCATCTATTGCGAGTAAGATGCTCGTTCCTGGGGCGATGTTCCCAATCGGTATTGTGACGGCAATCATCGGCGTACCTTTCTTCTTCTCGTTGGTATTAACTAGGAAAAGGAGCTATTTCAAATGATTGAAGTTCATAATCTAACCTTTGGTTATTCCGCTACGGAAGACGGACAAATCTTAAAGGGCGTTGATTTTGCTGCTAAAACAGGTAAATTGACTGCGCTCATCGGTACTAACGGTGCTGGTAAATCTACACTTTTAAAAACAATTATGGGTATTTTGAAAGGCAAGGGCGAGATTTCCGTTAATGGTAAACCTGTATCTCAATATTCTACAAAGGATTTTAGTAGTACAGTGAGCTATTTGTCTCAAGATAATGACTGTAAAGTCAATCTATCTGTTTTTGAAGTCGTTATGCTAGGGCGCATGGGATCCATGTCCTTCCGTGTAAGTGATGAGGATATTGCAGCCACACAAGAGGTATTGGAACGGTTGAACTTACAGCGCTTTGCATCGCGCAGCATCATGGAGCTCAGCGGTGGTCAACGCCAACTTGTGTTCATGGCGCAAGCCCTTGTAAAAGAACCTAAAATCCTAATTCTTGATGAACCGACAAGTGCTTTAGATTTGCATAAGCAATTTGACTTGTTAACATTGCTAAAAAACCTAACTCAAGAAAATGATTTTACAACACTCGTAACATTGCATCATCTTGATCTGGCGGCTATGTTCGCAGATGAAATCATCGTGCTTAAAGAGGGTACAGTATATGCTCAAGGCGCGCCGAAAGACATCTTTACAGAAGCCATGATGGAAGATGTATACCGTGTTAAAACGAAAATTTATATGGATGACAATGGGCTACCTCATGTAATTCCATTAGAAGCAATAAAATGAAGGGCTATTGATTCAAAATAAAAGAAGCTGAAATCTTTATGATATATACCCTCTTTACTGTTTGTCCAGTAAAGGGGGTACATATTCATTTCAGAGCATTGATTTCAGCTTCTTTTTTGTTGGGAAAATATTTATCTTTTGTTGGGAAAAATGTTTATCTTTAGAGATATATGATTGAGATTAATTAAATAATCTCTTTTACCTGTGCTATACCCTTATCAGTCAGCACGTAGTGTCCATTTGTCACATATAATAGACCTTGTTTCTTTAGCTGTGAAGCAGCTTGATGTGTATAGTCAGGTCTCCAGTTCAAATGCTCGTGAATGGTGCCAATGCCGTTTTCAACGTGCGCAATAGGTGTATCCATATGTGTATAAATATGGCACAGCATCATCGTTTCTCGATAGTGACGACGCAAATGACGTTGACGGCGGTATGTGGCGATATAGCCTGTTTTTGGTGTTGCAATAACAGCGATAATCAGTGCGATGCCGATGGTGGTTGCAATGGAACCTGCGATAGACACGTCCATGGTGAAAGCAACTTCCGTACCGATAACAGCACAGATAATACCGATGATGATACTACTAGTAAGCATGGCTTTCACAGAGTCCGTCCATAAATAAGCGATGACCGCAGGCCCAATCATGAGACCGATGACGAGGATGGCACCTACCGCTTGGAACGAGGCCACAACGGTGAGGGATACCATTGTCATCAGTACATAGTGAATGAGGGCTGGCATAAAGCCGAAGAGCCCTGCTAGTAGCGGATCAAAGGTGGAGAGCTGCAATTCCTTGTAGAATAGCATGACTAACATTAAATTGATGAGCGCCACGCCTAGGGAAATCCATAGTGATACAGGCCCTAAATCGATGCCGTTCACAATCCATCGATCAAAGGGGGCGAAGGCTATCTCGCCAAGCAATGCGGTATCTACATCGAGATGAGCGTTACCGCTGTATAGGCTGACCAAAATAATGGCTACAGAGAATAGAAACGGGAAGATGATGCCGATGGACGCATCTTCGTTGACAAGCCCCGTATTGTGTATCATTTCCGTAAGCCATACGGTGCCTACGCCAACCAAGGTAGCCCCGACGAGTAGAAATGGAGAGTTTAAATCTTCCGTCATAAAGAAGGCGAGTACGATGCCGAGGAAAACGGTGTGTGTAATGGCATCAGCCATCATGGACATGCGACGCAACACGAGGAAGACCCCAGGGATGGCACATGCGATGGACACCGCGATGGCAATGAGCAATATCTCTGTATGAACTGTCATGGGGCACCTCCTATGTGAGGTTGTGCGTCCTCAAGTGCGTAAATACTTGGCTGTGCCTTGGATTTGGGAGCCCTTGCGGTTTCCGACAATAATGCGTGCTTTGACTGTCTATTTTTGCGGAATTGCCAGAGCATGCCTCTGTTAGGAGCAAAGATGAGGCTTAACAATACGAGAATCGATAAAATGACAATAATAGCTGGGCCTGTCGGTAATTTTGGCACCGATGTACTCCAAATAGTACCGCCGATGGCGGATATCATGCCGAAAAATCCTGCTAATATACACATGGTGCCCAGTTTATTTGTCCACTGTCTTGCCCCTACGGCTGGTGCAATGAGGAGGGAGCTAATCAAGATAGCCCCTACCGATTGAATGCCGATGATAATGGTCATGATCAATAGTGAACGATATAAAATGAGAGTGAAAGTGACGGGAATTTGCAGTGTTTTAGCGTATTCCACATCGAAGGAAATGAGTTTTAGCTCCTTCCAGAATAGTGCGGTTAAGACGATGATGATGAGCGCTGCTGCAGATGTGATGTACACGTCGCGCGCCAATATGGTGGCTGCCTGTCCAAATATGAATTTTGAAAGCCCCGCCTGACCAGCATCGTTTAAGCTTTGTACATAGGTGAGCAATACCATACCGAGACCAAAGAAGGCGGAGAGTATGGTAGCTAAAGCGCCATCAAATTTGATTTTGCTGTTTTCTACGGTAATGGTAATAAGCCAAGCCGCAGTGATAGAGGATAGGGCGGCGCCCAAGATGAGAACCTCGATATCTTTGATGCCTGTCAGCAAAAAGGCTATGACCACACCGGGCAGTGCTGCATGAGATAGGCCGTCACCGATGAGGCTTTCCTTGCGAAGTACCGCAAAGGTGCCCGCAATACCGCTAGCGAGGCCTAATAACGCCGTGCCGAGCAGCACCATCTGCGTCGTATAGGATTGGAGTATGGTCATACAACCCTCCCCTTGCCGTAGGTGTGCTCAATAGCTTCGTCCGTAAATGTATCTGCTACAGGACCATAAGCGATAGTTTGTTTGTTCACCATCGTTACCCAATCGAAATATTGGGGCACCGTATTTAAATCGTGGTGCACGACGATAACTGTTTTGCCTCGGACTTTCATTTCTTGTAACAGGGAAATAATAGCATGTTCAGTGGTCTTGTCGACGCCTTTAAAGGGTTCGTCCATGAGGTAAATATCTGCCTCTTGTACGAGGGCTCTTGCAAGAAAGACGCGCTGTTGCTGTCCCCCTGAAAGCTGGCGGATTTGCCTGTTTACATAGTCGCTCATGCCCATTTTCTCAATCATGGAGAGGGCGAGCTCCTTATCCTTTTTGCTGGGGCGCTTGAACCAACCTAGATGACCATAACGGCCCATGAGGACTACATCTAGTACGGTAGTGGGAAAGTCCCAGTCTACGCTGCCACTTTGCGGGACGTAGGCGATTTTCTTGTAATCGTTTTTGTCCATCGCTAAGTGGTGATCGATATAAAATTTTACACTTCCTGAGATAACTGTTAGTAGGCCGAGCATGGCCTTTAATAATGTGGACTTGCCGGCACCATTAGGGCCGACAATGGCCGCTAAGGAACCGATGGGTACCTTCATATCTACGTCCCATAATACGGGTTTTGTCGTATATGCTACGGTCATATCTTCAACTTCAACGGCCCATTCCATGGAAACCTCCTTGTATTAATGAGTGCCACTAGCAGAAGATTGCTAGTAGCACATGTACTTACAATAACAAAGTAAATTTGAGTCTATTAAGTTAGTATACGTAAATTTAATTTGTCTTATTTAATTAAGAAAATCTAGCAATTGATTATTTAAGTGCTTTGGTAATTGTATCAATATTGGCTTTTACCATGCCGATATATGTACCGCCTTCAGTGCCTTCAGAACCGAGAGAGTCGGAATATAATTCGCCACCGATGGCAACATTCCAGCCTTTAGCCTTAGCTGCTTCTTGAACGGCTTCAATTGTTTTATGTGGTACAGAAGACTCTACGAAAATCGCTTTAATTTTGTGGTCTACGATATATTGAACCAGTTCATTCACATCTTGTGTGCCTGCTTCTGTAGCAGTACTTACACCTTGCAAACCTTTTACTTCAAAGCCATAAGCGCGAGCGAAGTATTGGAATGCATCATGTGCTGTTACAAGTACGCGAGATTCTTTCGGAATCGATTCTGCTTGAGCTTTAACGTACGCATCAGTTTCATCTAATTTAGTAAGATATGCGTCATAGCGTTTTTTGTAATCTTCTTTATGAGCCGGATCGGATTTAGCAAGACCTTCGTATACTGCTTTTGCTGCCAGTTTCCAGTTAGCAACGTCAAACCAAATATGAGGGTCTTTTGTTTTTACACCATCTTCTTCGTCAAAGTCGAGCAATGTAGCTGGATCAATGGCATCAGATACGCGGATGGTCGCTTTATTTTGCTTTGTTAGGTTATCGAAAATGGAGCCCATTTTACCTTCCAAGTGAATGCCGTTGTATACTACAACATCCGCCTTAGACATAGCAGTTACATCGCCTGCACTCGCTTGATATAGGTGAGGGTCTACACCAGGTCCCATGAGACCTTGTACGGTTACATGATCACCGCCGATTTCTTTTACTAAATCCGTTAACATCGTTGTAGTAGCTACGACATTAAGTTTTTTCTGACTATCTTGGGCTGTGTCTTTTCCGCAGCCTGCAAGGGCAAATACTATAAGTGCTAAAGATACGACGACTAATAAAATTCGATTAAATTTCATAATAAGCCTCCTTTTTTATAGATACTAAATTTAAAAACATTAATGACTTTGTTTGAGGGAAATATTTTGTTCTAATAATGAAATAATTTGAAGAAGGAAAATATCTCTCTGAATTTAAACGGAAAAATAGCCGCTACTAACGTAGCGGCTAGTGACAGTTATACAGTCTTCTGCTAAGGTCAAAATAATCTAGGGAATAAGTGCTTGTAGATGGCTAGTCCCAACGAGGGCAACGATACCAAGTACCATCATGACCTTCATTTGAATACGCTTTCTACGTCTCATGATGAACCTCCTTTGTGTAGTTTTTTGTCATATCAACTAGATATGTGAGTCCGGACAGTTATCTTGAATTCAATATATCATAAATGAGAAAATTTATCAATAAGAATTTATTCTTTTAATATTCATCTTTATTTAGTATGATATTATGCATAGGTAAAAGGTTAATAAGGAGGCTTCTTATGAATAAATTATTCCGATACGCTGCTGCAGCAGTACTCGTTGCATCTTTTGGCATGTTAAGTGATTATACAGCTGATGCAGCGAAGTTTTTAGAATCTCCAAGAGAGGTTACTATTGTAAAACCTGAGTTACCTGAGATCCCTCAAACCGCTATGGTAGCGCCTGATATGCGCGTACGCTTCTTGATTGATAAAAAAGGTAATGTTAAAAATGTTTTCGTAGAGCGCTCTTCTGGATATGCTCCTGTTGATGAAGCAGTAAAAAAAGCAATTTTGCAGTGGAAGTTTACCCCTGCTATTGGCACAGATCAAAAGGCACACGAATCCATTATTGGGATGACAATTACTCTGCCTAAGCAAGCTGTGAAAGCTAAATAAGGAGAAAACGATGAATAAAGTGTTGCGTTGTATTATATTAAGCTCATTGTTTGTAATGAGTATGGTAGCTTCTGTGTTGGCAGCTCCATATGATCCACCAGTAGCTATAGCTACACCACCTATTGACCGAGCATTGCTCGCGGCCTATGGTGAAGCTGCTCATGGTGCAGATATACGTTTTACCATCAAGGAAGATGGTTCTGTAGGGGACGTTGAAGTTGTCTCATCTAGTGGTTCTAGTACTCTTGATGCAGCCATTGTTGATACTATTTCTAAATGGAGATTTAGTCCTGCCACAGATTCTAATGGTAAACCTGTAGCATCTTCTAAAACTGAATATATTGATTTTAAAAACTAATCAAAGGCACTCATACAGAACTGCACTCCAAAAATTGGACACAATTTTTGAAGTGCAGTTTTTGTATGCTAAAATATTCTAAAAAATAAAGTAAGGTTATTCACTTTCATAACATTGGATTCGTAAATTTTAAAAATAAATCAAAATTGTATCTGTAGCAACTGAAAATTACTTTCAAAATGGTATAATAAAAATATAATTATAGATTAGCCCGTGGAGGTATAAGCATATGAATCCATTAAAACAAAAGCTAGATATTAACAATGAACGTTACAGAATTATCGTGTCCATTAAAGAAGATTATTTAGATGGTAAATTGTCCTTAGAAGAGGGCAATCGCATTTTAAAAGAAAAATTAGGCACTTGTACACCTGATGAATTTGCTTACGCAGAGCAAAGCTTGAAAGGTGTTTACAAGGACGAAGAAATTTTAGAGAAAATGGATGATCTCTTAGAATTATTTGATGGCGTTTTGGTACGTGCCGAAAATGAGTACCCTGAAAATCATCCATTGTGGGTATACTTGGAAGAAATCAACGCTGTTGAGAAGGTAGCACTAGAAGCGGATGAGTTATTAAAGCAAGAGAAGTTTATCAAAAATCCGTGGCTCGGCGTTTTTGATTCCTTAGCAGAGTGGAGAACACATCTGTCTCGTAAGCAAAATCAACTTTATCCAATGCTTGAGGACCACGGCTTTGACCGCCCAACGCGTATTATGTGGACCTTTGATGATGCCGTGCGCGATGCTATCTCTGCATCCTATGCATTGCTTCGAGAAGATAAATACGAAGAATTTTTAGCGTCTGTGCCAGAAACCTTGGCGAAATTGCGTGATTTGAATTCTAAAGAGTTAGAAGTCTTATTGCCTACCTCTTATAAATTGTTGAGCGACGAAGAGTTTGTGCGGATGAGTAAAAATGACCATGAAATTGGTTATGCTATCATCCAAGCACCAGGTTTATATGTAGTGCCAGGTATCAATGATTCTGCGGCACAATTGAATGGTAATAATTCAGCCCAAGGTGGTGCTGCTGTATCTAATGAATTCTTAAATGATTTAGCAGGCTTGCTATCTAAATATGTAGGTCCTGTTGGAGGTGCGCCCGTTGGTAAGGATGCAGTTCTCGATGTAGCCACCGGCAAATTAACATTAGAGCAAATTAATTTGTTGTTCCGTCATTTACCAGTAGATTTATCCTATGTAGATGAAAATGAACTAGTTAAGTTCTATAGTGATACACCACATCGTATTTTCCCTCGCAGTGCGAACGTTATCGGTCGTGAGGTGAAGAATTGTCACCCAGCGAAATCTGTTCATATAGTAGAGGAAATCGTAGAGAAGTTCCGTTCTGGCGAGCAAACCCAAGCAGAATTCTGGATCAATAAACCAGGCTTGTTCATCTATGTTATTTACACAGCCGTACGCGATGAAAATGGTAAATTCCGTGGCGTATTGGAAATGATGCAAGACTGCACTCATATCCGTGAGCTCGAAGGTTCCCGTACATTATTGACTTGGGATAAAACTGATTTTGTAGGCGATGGTGGTAAGGAAAAATCCTTGGCTCAAGAGGCCGCAGAAGAGGTAGAAGAAGAACCGTTAACAACTGATGCGGATGGTCGATTCCATATCGATGCGAAAACGACATTATCTAATCTAATTAAACAATGCCCAGAAATTGTAGATCATTTGATTTCTTTAAATCCTAAGTTTGAGAAATTAAAAACACCTATGGTAAAAGTAATGGCTAAGGTGGCAACAATCAAGATGATGGCAGAGCGCGGCGATTTTGAGGTAGATGATCTAATTAGTAAAATCGATGCATTTATCAATAAAGACAAGAAATAATTGCACATTTTAAACGTGAAAGAGACGAGTTCCCAATAGCTCGTCTCTTTTTGCTTTGTTATTTGACTAGTTGTTTTGTAAATAGGTTTAGTTACTTTGTAACTATGTCTAGTTTTAAGATACTCTATTGAATACTAATAGTTTCATGCAGCTAGGTATTAATTTATCGCATTATAAATGTGCTGCACTAATTCAAAATAAACATACATTAATTTCCTATAAATCATCTGTTTTATGTATACAAATTTGACTGAAAAGGGTAAAATAGAAAATAATGAAAGTATTTGCCTAAGCAGTGTTTTCATATACAACATTACTTTTACAAGCGAAATTGCTAATATATTTAAAGGTGAGGATCTAGATACTATGTCTACAAGACGCGTTTGGAAGCAAAGTGAAATCAAAACAAACCCATTATTTTCTATGATGCGCAGTACAATTGAAACTGCATTCTATGGGAACAATGTAACTCCTGTAACATCTGTGGCACAAGCGTATCAATTAGCTTCTGAAGAGCCAGGTGTTATCGTCCTCGATATGCCAGTATTTAAACCATTAGAACAAGGTTTGCCAGCTGATGCAAAGGTCCTTGTTACAAATGATGGTAAAACTACAGGTCGTTATGCTAAAGCTCGTCGTATTATTGGAGACGAGGGTATCGATGAAGTTGAACTCGCGAATATTGCACGTGATGCAGTATATGATAGCCGTAGTAAAGAGTGGATTTCTGCAGAATCTATCGTTGGTCTTGATAAAAAATTCACAGCTCGTGCTCATTTGATGATTCCAAAAGATCACGCGTCCATTTTGTATTCTTGGCTCATGAACTTTAAGTTCTTTGATGCAGCTGTAAAAGAATTCTACAATAACAGTGTAGAGATTCCAGAAGGGGATATCTATATTTACTCTGATCCTGACTATGTTGTACCAGGTCATCCAGGCGGTCTTGCAATTTTCGACCCTGCTCATAACTGTGCCATGATTCTTGGCATGCGCTACTTTGGGGAGCATAAAAAAGGTACGCTTACACTTGCGTGGTCCTTAGCAAATCGTTTCGACTATGTTGCTTGCCACGGTGGCATGAAACGTTATAACCTTGAAGATGGTAAATCCTACACTATCGGTGTATTCGGTTTGTCCGGTTCCGGTAAATCCACATTGACTCATGAAAAACATGATGGCCGTTATGATATTTCTATCTTGCATGACGATGCATATATCATCAATACTGAGGATTTGAGTTCTATTGCTCTTGAACCTACGTACTTTGACAAAATGCAAGATTATCCTGTGGAACATCCTGCTAACGAATTCTTGTTGACGCTACAAAATGTAGGTGTAACGATGGATGAGGATGGCCGTAAGGTTGTACTGGCCGAAGATGTGCGAAACAGCAATGGACGTGCTATTAAATCTCAATTCTGGACAGATAACCGCGTAAACTACGTAGGTGAACCTGTTAATGCGATTGTATGGCTTATGAAAGATAAAACATTGCCACCAATCCTTAAGATTTCCGATCCTGTATTGGCTTCTACAATGGGTGCAACCCTTGCGACTCGTCGTTCTACAGCAGAAAAACTTGATGCTCACGTCGATCCAAATGCGCTTGTTATCGAACCATATGCAAATCCATTCCGTACATATCCATTGGTTCGTGATTATGAAAGCTACAAAAAACTGTTCTCCAAATGTGGCGTAGAATGCTACATCATGAATACAGGCTTTTTCTTGGAAAATAAAATTCCTAAAGAAGTTACTCTCGATTTGTTAGAGCGTTTAGTAGAAGGTACATTAGAATTTAAACCATTCTGTGAATACGAAAACCTTTCCTATGTAGAGGTCCCTGGCTTTGAACCTCCATTCGAAGTGCGCGAGTATCATCACCAATTGCACCAAGCTTTTGAGTTCCGTTATGATTATGTAGAAAAACTTAAAGGTCATAAAAACGAATTACCTCAAGAAGTATTGGATGTACTTAAATCTTTAATGTAATCTAAAAATTAAAAAAGGTTGTAATAGAATGCGTCTGTAATAGAATGCAGTTTTATCGCATCCTATATGTAGTTCGTAGATCGGAAGAGCGTCGTGTAGGGAAAG
>OGHJ01000172.1_pt1 | contig 109511 bp, 138 predicted proteins | sample 1571351 | NCBI WGS metagenome assembly OGHJ01 (sample SAMEA2582037, study PRJEB24529) | metagenome | biome: Human gut stool | place: China | collected 2011 | reverse complement strand
CTCTTTCCCTACACGACGCTCTTCCGATCTCCCCCAGCAGAGAAGTTCAGTGTCGCTGAGCGAGACTGAAATGTTGAATTGGGGTCAGCAACCACGTTCACTTGGGTCGTACCCCCCCCCCATTGTCAGGGGAAACAGTAATGAAATCCTTTTTCATTGTCTTGAATTTTAAATTGTTACTAAATACCTCAACGGCTGCGCAACCGCTGATGTTTATTCACTGTCACGTGACTGATATAATACGTTATTTCTTCCGTCGATGAGTTTTTCGAGCCTTGCTTCTCTTCCTGTCCTTGCGGATTTGCTTCTCGCTCCTACCACTTTTCGAACCTCCCTTTCCAAACCGTACAGGCTCGCACCATTCAATGTGGGGAAGTTCAGGTCGTGGCTGAATAGTGTACACTCTGTCTTCGAATTGAGGAATGTCAGTAGGAGAGAAATCCTTGTCAAGTTCCACAATCTCAACATTCGCTTCCTCAGCCATCCTAAGAACCTCCGAAGGGAGTGCCCCTGTTCCGGCTCCGATGATACCTATCTTAGTCATGCTCTATACTTATTACAACTCCATTCAGCATATCACTTACCACTAAATCCCCTCCCACAATTTTGTCTGAGAGTTTATTACGTGACAGCGTCAAGCCTCTCTCAAATGCGAGCGAGCGGATACGTTCACACATCTTTCGGGGAATTGTATTATCCTGAGAATTGACTATCGTTATAAGAACCCAAAAGAAGTCCCCGTGGTCTGTCGCTGAAATTGAATATTCAGTCCCGTCATCAAGATAGGCTCTTGAATATTGGTACTCCTTTCCGCTGTATTCAGAAGTAGCCACACGAGTTTCAAGACCTTCCTTCTGAGCCAACTCATTGATTGACACGTCCAGACTCTTGGGGTGAATATCATTCACTCGATTTTGGTACTCGGTGATGGAATTCACCGACAGTTCTATGAGCGTGTTATGGCTGACACGTGTACCGCACCCTGTAAGTAGGAGTGCAAACACGGCTGTAATAATCATCAATCTTTTCATATCCGATATATTTCTTCGTTCAACATTTTTCTATCAAAGGGGTTGGCGTCAATCTTGATATTCTGCCTGTCAAACTGTCGTAGAAAGAAAGCAATCTCCCTGATACTTCTTTGGTCGAGGTCAACGAATTTAATATAGTCCGTCTTTCCACCCTGTAAGGACACGACAGCCCATGAGCCTGAATGATGATGAACATCGACCGAAACATCAATGTTCCCCAGGAGTTTTCTGATACGTTCAGCACGAACCTCAGCCAAAGAGGTCGCACATTTCTGGCGATGAATTAACCCTTCCAAATCCCTTTCCAACGCTTTCATCCTTTGGAAATCTTCCTTGAATAAGTATAGAAACAGTTTCCTCAATAGTTTCTTCATGATTCTTTCTTGGTTTTATTGTTTACACCGTACCCAAACAGGGCATAATCACATTTACAGGGGTCTAACGGATAGACATTACGGCAATTCGTAGTAAGTTCAAGCACTGTATTCATGCTATCGCCTTTACCCGTTATGAGACCCAATTGACGACCAACGGTTGCGACGTGAGTGTCAAGCGGAATGAGTAGGGATGGCTGGGGAATAAAACTCCAGATACCTAAATCCACAGGACTGTTTCGACGGCACATCCATCGTAGGAACATATTCAACCGCTTACAGGCAGACTTCGAATCCTGGGGGATACCTTTCACTCCAGGGAACAGGCTTATCAGCGCATCGAGATAATCTGTGGCTCCCATCGTACGAGTATAGTTCTTTGACAGAGCCTCTTCCATATCTTCGTTGTTATCGTAAATCTCCTTGAGCGCACGACACAGGTCAGCGAAGTCCTTTTCCTTGAAGAAACGGTACAGGGGTTCCTCCGAGTCAATGTACTTTCGCCAACCCATGTTCTTGATATACATATAGGGAGTCAGACGTTCCATTTCCTTACATAGTTTCTCACAGGTAGAGAGGATGGCTTTCCGGTTCCCATACGCTAACCAAGCAGCGATGAAGCCTACTATCTCCTGAGAACACTTGTATCCGAACCGTCTGGGGAACTGTACAGGGTCGTCAGTGATGAATTCAGGCTTCTCGTACTGCTCAGCCAGTTTCATGACCTGATGTCTTAATTTGTCGCTGATTGCTATCATACCTTGTTAGTTTCTTCGATTTTACACAGGAACGTGGCGGTCTTAAACTCGTCACCGTCCATAAAGTATTCAGCCATTTCATCAAGAACGTCCTTATAGGAAGATATCTTGAAGTCCGCTGCCTTCTGAGGAGTCATCTTTTCGAAGACCTTTGCCCAATCACGACGGAGAACCCACGTGTCGCTCTTCTCATTCTGTACTATCACACGAGTTTCTGACTCAGGAATTCTTCTGAACCCTATCAACCAACCCTCTCGAAACGTGTACTGTCGTTTGTCAGTCCCGAATACCACATTGGCGTGAGCACCGTACTTCACCATCTTCTTAGTGTCAATAACACCAAACCAACGATAAATAAAATCCACGTGAACAAAGGTATCCATCGGACCACTTTTGTACTTGATTTCAGGAGATACATACTCCAACTGCTTTACATTTCTATCCATAACTATCTATATTTAATTGGTTTCATACTCAGCCAAAGCCTTGAAGTGCTCTTCGTGACCCTCGCGACAGGCAGCGTCCATGATATATTCCATATTATCATACTCCGGACATTCTCGAGTCGCTGTACCTGTTACATCAACGTAAAGTGTCCCGTCTTCATCGCATTCGACAATGAACCATCCGTCATTATACATAACATAACCATCCTCGTAGATAGTTTGAATGAGTGTACGTCCGTCTTTCATTGTAGAGGAAGCCAATTCATAGGGGTCTGTGATTGAACCCTGTTCGGCTTGATTGATACGAGCCATAGCCACGAGGCAAACCTTTGCTAACTGTCGACGGTCTTTGATGTTATCAACATAGCGGTGAGTCCCTACTGGCTTGCTGAAGTCTAAATTTTTGTAGTATCTTGAACCTTTCATGACGTAACTTGTTTGATTTGACTGAACAAATATACGTCCATTTATCGAATATCCAAGGAGTTCATCCGGAAAATCTTCATTATTTCTTCCGATTTTTCCTCAATTCGGCTCTGCGTTCTCTTCTACGAGCCTTTCCGTCCTGAATTTTTAGGGAAGATGAACCTGTTATTCTGTATATCTCGGATTGAGTCTTACTGATTACGTGTTCACAGAACCCTGACAGGGTGACTGTGCTATCTTTGTCCATTCTTGCGTTCATATTAGACGATTTAAGCGATTATAACTATACGGGGAATAAAATGTACCAGCCAACAGGGGTAAATCTCGTAGAGCGACCGCCAGTGGCTTCTATGAATAAGGAAAGAGGCAACCCGTTACAGGCAACCTTTTTCCAATCATGACTAAAACAAAAATCACATCCTCACGGACTTATTTCTTTTTACCTTTCTTCGGTTCAACAACCACTTTCACGGTCTTAGAAGCCTTGAAAGCAAGTGTGTGAGACTCGGGAACGTTCATAGGTTTCTGAGTCAACGGGTTCGTGCCTGTTTTAGCAGGGTTGACTTTCTGTTTGAACTTTCCGAAAGGTAGGCTGATTTCGTCACCGTCCTCAACACAGGTCTTGACAATCACCGGATTCAGTGCGTCGATTACTTTCTCGGTGTCTCTCTGGCTCATACCAGCCTCTTTGGCAACTGCTGCCACGAATTCTGACTTTCTCATTTCTTTTTAAATTTAGTGAATAAAATGTTTCTATTTTCAAACGTGTTATAATAACGTCGTTTTTCGGTTGATAGTTTTTATCAATCCCTTTGGACTCCCGAATTATCGGCAGTCCTGATTGAATACAGCGGATAAATTCTTCCCGTTTGCGCCCACCATTCCAAGGAAGCGATATGCGAGATTGATTAGGAATGCTCGGTCTTTGTTGCGCTGATACGCTATCTTCTTACGAATGACAGACATCACCTTTGCGAACTTGATTCCGCTGTCGAGTGTAACATACTCATGACTGAACTCACTCACCACCCATACATTGATGATAACGTCTCCCCACTGAAAGAGATACGGCTTATGCTTCCATGTCACTTTGTCCATACGACGTTCAGCGTTGGAGAGATAATCCTCCTGCTCCTTCATCTGATACATCGATTGTTTCTGAGAGTCCGACAGTAACTTGAAGATACTCTGTTCCTGTTCGGGTGTACATTTGACTTCCATGTCGATGTCGTGGGGTTCAGCCGTTTCCATACCCAACTCGTGAAGAGCGAGTGAACCTACGATTAGGAAGTCCATACCGTGTGCCTCAAGCACTGATTTACGAAAGCCGTCCAAGGCTGTTTTAATTCTTGTTTCCATACGAAATTATTTGGTTGATGTTAAAGATACGTGATTTCTCCGGAGTCAGGTTACAGTCCTCGTGACTGAATTATCGCTTTAAGACGACCACTATAACCTTTCTTCTCCGCATAAACTCTGTCTAAATAGGCGAAATATTCGTCCTTTGTGAGCCGTCGGGCAAATGTACTCTGCCATATAGCATAGTCGGCTATACACTCCCGCCACGAGTTGAAACGGGCATGACCTAACATAGTTCCGACAGCCAGAGTGGGACGACTTCCGGGAACTTTCATTCCCAGACAGTTGTGTCCCTCTACAAACAGTTTAGAAGTGAAGCCTCCGGACTCCTCAATACATTGTGCCATGACGATGTCCGGATGGTCAATCCTCAACTTGAAGATATAATCATACACCTCGTCAAAGAGCGTTTCAGGTACAGGCTCCACAGCCTGTTCTTCAGCATACTCACAGCCAAACGCTGGCTGAGACGGTACGGGTTCTGTCGTGTTACACGACCGTATCACAAGAATGATTAGAATTGACAGCAAAAGAACCGCAAGCCCACGCCACATTCTTTTGAGATACTTCTGTTTAGGCAGATTTCCGCCTGGATAGATTGTTTCTGTTTCCAGCATAACTTCTCATTTTGGTTTATAATAATAGAAAAACTCCTATCATGAGAAGAGCCAAGATACAGCCTAACAACATCGCACCCACGCACATCACAAAGGCAATGATAAGAGCGTTCTTCACTCTTCCCCTGTAATACGAACGACACGCTCGACAGGCTGCTTCATTCACGCACATACATTTCCGGCATCTTCTCATGATGGTATTCTTTTTATAGTGTGACCATGTTCACCCCAAATTGTCTCGAGGACTATCAGAGCGAACTGTTCTTGTAATTTCTTCTCTTTCTCGATATCCGTTGACAGCCTGTACTGCTCACGATGTTGTTCATTCCATCCAAGCGTGTCAGCAAAGACCTTGAACGCTGGTTCGGTGAAATAGGAACAGACACTCACATGACGACCGAACCTTGTATCGTCAGCCACTATAATCTCCCAACAGTATTTGTCAGACACACGTTGATACTCAGCAGCGTCGCCAAGTGAGCCTTCCCCAAGTTTCGGGAGGACGTGTATCTGACGAGTATGTCCGGGAGTAAATACTTCCTGAAGTTTTAACAGGTAGTTTCCCGCTGACTTCACAGGCACATCGAACTGTTCAATCGCCTTCTGAATGTTTCTCCATGTCCCGTAGGGCAGACCGTTCATATTCACCATCATAATCTATTTTCCTTTCTATTAATCGAGTTCGTTTACAACTAAATCCTCAGGGTCGAATAAGGACGGATATTCATCCATACCCTGTTTGACATCAAACGTGAAGTCCAACTCATACGTCTCATCGATGACACAGAACTGCTGAGCGATTTCACTCCACCTGATGACATTCTTCGGCAACCACGCTACTCCCAACTCCTTATTCATCACTCGCCAAGCCTTATCCGTACAGTGAGTGACGGCAGCAGTACGCATACGTCCTTCGTGTAGGAAGCGCACAAGACCGCTCCTGAACGTGTACCTGCGCATATAAGGTCTTTCGGGTGGTAGTTGTGGGGTGATAGGAGCCTCTTTTGGCGTCTCTACGACCGTTTCAGTAGGAAGGTCTGATAAGTGTCCGCGAAGGGATACATTGCCTCCCTCAAGAAACTCTATTGAGTCGTAGATTACTTGTTTGACAGTGCCGTCACTGAACGTAACGGTCACTGGCTTATTATTTCTGATGTCCATATCGGGAAATTATTTAGAGATATACATACTATTCAGCGGAGACTCTATCATTCTGTAGAGGATGAGAACCCCTGTCTCAACGCACTGTATCATGATATCCCGTAGGAAGCGAGGCTGACCATCAACAGGATTGATGTCGTCGGACTTGATAATGTAGTGATGACCACTACCTACAAACCATTCGCCTCTTTCAGTGAGTCGACGGATAGTATCCATTTGTTCCTGTGCCTTCTGTTTAGAAGTGATTGAGAACGCAACGTCAGCGATACCCCATTGACCGTTTATGCACTGACTTGTGATGATGTTGAAAACTCGTTTATGTCCCATAACCAAATGATTTAAATTGTTTGACGGAACAAATATAGTGGCATTAATTGACATTCCAAAGAGTTTCCCGATATTTTCCTCAAATTTTTCCGAAACAGGCTACTGGGGTCGGCTTATACGGGTGATTTTATTCTTCCGACGCTCGTACCGTTCATTCTCGATAAACGGCTTTCCTTCGAGTTGAGCCTCAACCTTTGCTTTCCAGTAATCCCTTTCAGCCGTGATACGGTTAATCAACCGTATCATCAGCATGGCTTTATTCACTTTCATAGGACTTCAATGATTTGTTCGATGTGAAACTTCCTAACTTTCCCCTCTTCCAAGTCTTTTCCGGATAGGTGCTGCCCTCGTCTTTCGTCTATCTTTATCACACGATAGGCTCTTTTAGGAAGTACCATCCGTCCGGGGATATGTTTGTCAGGCATACCAAACTCTTCGAAACGTACCCGAACAGTATCCCCGACCTTTACCCTGTCGCGCATTCCTTCGAAACTCTTGAAGTCGAACACAGGGGTTCCGGCTCCCGAGTGGTTTAGGAACTTCGTCAATTCGTCACGGAGATTTCTCACTTCATCATGTGACATCACCTGAAAGAACGTTGCTGTCGTTCCGTCGGTGATTCCTATCTTTACGGTTCGCCCATACTTGTCAGGCTCTTCCGTCTGAATGATTGGTTTCAATGTCTTCATCTTTATCTTCATTTATAAACTGTTTCATAAACGGACAATCATCTCCACAGGGGTAAACCATACCATCACCTCCTGGGTCTTGCCACGTAGGTAAGGCACGCAAGTCGGCTGTGCAACACGTTTGACCATCTCCGAGGAGAGTAGCATTGAAATGCTCACAAGTTCTTCTGTGTGCCTCTATTTCTTCTTTTGTCTTCATTGTAACATTCTTTTGAGCAGTAGTGTTTATTCCCTGAGACTATCCAGTCGTAACGTCGTATCTCAGCATTAGAGCCTCCTCGGATGTGAGTAACCGCACCACAGACATCACACGTATATTCGTACCATTTCGTCTTCATGACCACCACTGATTTTTAACAACTTTCATATAATAGTTTCTTACGACATCTGGACTGGCGTTTGCATAGAACGCTGGGGAATCGCAGAAGTTATCGAAGAACGGCTTGGTAATCCCCCCCCCCTGCGGAACTCCGCTTCTATCAGGTTCTCGAACCGTCCTTGGGCTTCCCACCACTGTACTTCCTTGGGTACAGGCTCAACCGCAATCTTTCGTAGGAGCGTATTCAGCAGGTCTTCAGGGTCGAAGATGTTGAGTCCCTCAAGATACTCGGTGAGATTTAAGCCTGTTGGGATTTCGTCCTTGAAACAATGCGTAGGGATTTTTGCGTTTCTGATTGAATCAATCTTCGTGTCCCACGTCGACTTGTTAAGTTCTATCCATTCACGTTCATCAGGACGAGTGTCGTAGATTGTGAAGTATCTGTCCCGTTCGTTCTCGTTCGGGTAAATCATCAGATACGACATCCCGAGGCTGTCGAACACTTCACGTGCCTTCGGGTGCATAGCACACACGACAATCTGACCTCGCTCAATAGCCTCAACACAGAACCGAGCATAGTTTTCAGGGAAGTCAGGATTAACGATGCCTTTCTTCTTGTCGGTGTAATACTGTTTCGAGAAGAACCCGTCAATGAATGTAGGGTGTATCATCGTAAGATATGTCTTGCCGATACCAGGATATCCGCACACCGCATTAATCTTACCATCAAGGAACGCTCGACGTATCGCCAAGCGGTTCTCCGTCATTGTTACAGGCTTGCCCATGACTCCTAAATTTTCTTCTGAAGTTTCAGTCGTGTAATAGCGTCCTTGCGGGAGTAAGCCATAATCGTATGACCTTTCACAGTGAACTCCCTCAATTCACGAACAACGGGTTTCGGCTTCCGTTGATTATCATTACGTCGAACCCCTGTATTGCGTCGAGGAGTTCTGAATGGGTCATTTGATTGTGCTGCCGCAATCATCAGAGCGGTCGCCAGCAACATTCCTTTCATTCTTGTCATAATCGTCTTTGATTTTTATATAGTTTCTACATCTATAATATCGTATCTTGTCTCGACAGTAACCGTCATAGGCACAGGTCTCACAGAACGCAACCTTTCCTTCACGGTTCTTACCATATAGGGAAGTGTCCTCTTCGTTCATGGCTTCACTCGTCTGAGATAAATACCTTCTCCCTGCGGGAGTTTTCCATGCTCTCTGATATAGTTGTCTCGATGCTTTATGCAAAGGTCGCTGCGACAAGCGCAGACCGACCCCTCGAAGCAACACGGGTAACAAGATGGGTTCTTCTGACCCAAGCGTATTTCGTACCCATCCTCTATGGTGATTAGTTTGCTCATGATATATTGGATTAATCATTCTCGATGTCTATATTCGAAATAACGTAGTGCTCCCAGTATCAGAAGCACTACGAATGTCAGGATTTCTTTCATGACTGAGCCTTATTTAGTTCCCAGAGCCTTGTTAGCACGCTCGATTTTACGCTTGAGGGAAGCGATACGATGGCGGATAGCCTTGGCGTCTTCCTTTGACAGTTTAGCGAACTCCTCAGCATTAGCAACCAAAGCCTCTTTCTCAGCAAGTTCAGCGGAGTAGGTAGAGAGGCGAGCCTCAGCGTCACCAACACGGGGAGCGGACTTCTTTTCACCCTCTACAGAGGCTTTCTTTTCCTGTTTGGGAGCCTTGTCAGCCTTTGCCTTCTTATTGGCTTTAGAGGCTTCTTTGACCTCCTCTTCGCTCTTTAACGGCTGGGCTGGCTTAATAAGTTCAGCGGTATTCTTTGCGATTTCAGCCTGACGACGACGTTCTTCACGTTCTGCCTTTTCTTCTTCACGGTGACGAGCCTCAATAGCAGCGTCGCGGAGGTCAGTATAGATGATGTAGAAGCGGTGATAAGCGTCGAACAGTTCTTTCTTGCTGTTGGCTTCGGTGTACTCCTGAGGTGAGAACAGGCTGTTAAGACCTTTGATAGCAGCACAGATGTCATTGATAGCAGCGACCATGTTAGGTTTGCTGATGTACTTCATTGCCTTCTTTTCGTTAAGCATATCTTCGTTAATTACGAAAGAGGTTACATTCTCGGAAGCGATGTTGTTTACAGTTGTCTTCATAATTCTAATTTTTTAATTTGTTTGACATTGTTGATTTAATTTGACATTACAAAGATAGTGCTTTCTATTGAATCAGCAAAGAAATTATCCGGAAATCTTCAAAGAATTTTCAAGATTTTTCTGGTTTCGTCGGTTTAGTCCATTGTAGAGTCTCCTGTTTGAACTGAGCATTATAGCGAACTTCCCTGAACGGATGTCCTTTTGCCAGTAGTTCAATGGTCTCCTCAAGGAACTTCTTCGGAATACCTATATGAGTGTCATCAATAGGAGTGACCACACGCTTCGGCAGCCACCTCCCAAAGTAATACTCTTTTCCTTCCCAGCACACAGGGTGTCCGGGGTTCTCAACTATCCAGAACGTCACACGATACTGAACAGCCTTTTCGGTCTCACCGATTTTCTCAACTGTTAGTGTTCTCATCTCAAATATATTATTGCTTCGGCTACATTCTCAACGGAGTAGGAGCCACTCTTCACTCCGTCGTATATCATCTGGGCAACTTTCATGAGTTGTTCCTTCTGTCTTTCCTGACGTACCTGTTCAGCCGTCTTTATTACTGTACAGGCGTGCGTCTTAGGAGCAGTCTGATGTGGACCGATAGTTCGTGTCCATTGAACACCCGAAGCCCACCAGGACATTCCCCTGTCATCACCGTATATTCCTGCGGACGATGAACCGTGTACAATATGAGCCACATGGGTTTCCCCAGTGGCTATATTCGTGACCTGTATTATATCCCCGACTGTCATACGTTCTCAGATTTAGGTTCAGGAAGCCAAGCGATGACAATACTGTTCGCATGAATCCATTTACCGTTGACAAGGCTGCTATCTTTATAAAAGCAATGTCTCGCCACCTGTAAATCGCCATACTTTCTGTACAGGGCAATCACGACTTGCTCCTCTTTGGGTTTGGCGTCTTCAACCTTTATCCAGGGGAACAGGTCATCTTCATTGACTTCTTGGAACCTGTCCTGGCGTTCTTCATCAGTCATCACGTAGAAGGAGTTCTGGTTTCCGTAGGGAACCTCAACATGAACGAGCCATTCCTTTTCGCGCACCAAAATGTCTTCGCCTGACGGAATGACGATAACCGCCATCATCTTTTTGTCCGTACCTTTGTTCAGAAACGCTCCCTCGATTTGTGTATAGGGTTTATGCTCAAGAATGAACTGACAAATTTCATCACTGTTTGTACCATCGTACTGAATAGCCTCTACCTCGTAGCGGTCTAATCCTCTTAATTTTACTTCCATATATCTTCTCCTTATTTATTGGTTTGTACTATTATCCCCATATCACATAGTTCAGAAAACGAACCACACCGTCCCACCACTCGAGGAACAGTACCATTCCCCACAAGATTAGGAAGACGAACACGGCTATCCAGAACCGCTGCCACCATACCCTGTACTTCTTTACTAACTTCTTTCTTCCGAAGCGTCCCCAAAAGAACTCAAATACTGTCCAAATTATTCTTTCCATGATGATTATAGTGTTATATTATTTTCAACGGCTGCAACAGCCAATATCCATGATTGCTTGTCACTGATGAACGCAACTTTCTTTCCGTAGGGGTTCATCGTCTTGTCGACTGTTTCGGCTATCTTAGCAGCGAAGCCGTCTGTCGCCTGTACTTTACTGATGAACTGTCCGAGAGCATTGAAAGCGATGTCGAAATAGGAGTTGTTATTCCAGCGGTCAGTTCCCGCCATGTCCTTGATTTCATTCGCTAACTTCTGAGCCTGTTTATACTGTTCTGAGCCTTTCTGTAACATAGTTTGATTCCTCCTTTGATTTAATTGACTGAGCAAATGTACTGGGTTCTATCGACATATCAAAGAAATCCCGGAAATATTTCCGGGATATCCTCAAGATTTATTTCTTCACCTGTTTAAGATTGGCTATATACCGAGTGTGAAGGCATTGTATGTTATAGCCACCAGCCAGGATACAACTCGTTTTGAAGATGTATCGAGCGTCTTCAGTACGTATCACCCACTCGCCTACATAGTTTCCCTGCTGACCTCTAAAAGAGATGAGGTCGAACGACTGTATCTTATCTTTGATAGGAGTGAGTTTCTTCTCTACCTGTAATTTCAGTTTTGCAGTAGCCTGTTCGATTGTGAGTCGTACCTCTTGGTCACGCTTTGCGTAGAACTTCTCACGAGACTCGCAGTAGAAGTGAATGCTCAGAACTCCTGAAGCCTGTATTTCCTTATTACGAATGTATTCCGGCTGACGGTCATAGCGTACTCCAGGAGTGTGTACCATTTCGTCCTCATGAGTGTAGCCACAGAGCGTGTAATAGGTACGACGGACAGCGGTTTGGTAGATGTGATTGAGTGAGCGAGGGAAAGACTCTTCATTCTTTTCGAGTTGTTTCGTAGCCTCAGCCACAGCGTCCTCGCGAGATTGATGTTGGCTTACATATTCACCTGACAGGATTTTCTCGTACAGGTTTTTATAAGAAGCATAATCACGAATGACTCTTGAGATATTGTTAGCGTACCATTTAGAAGACTGACAGGTTCTTTTCGCTTCCTCGTTACGTTCCCAACCCTCTTCCCAGAACTTTTCGATAGAGGCTTGAAGTTCGTCAAGTGTCACTTGAGCCGTGGCGAGAACCTCTTGTTGGATTTGACTGATTGTTTTCATACTGTTCATTTCTTTATTGATTGACAGTACAAATATAGTCATTCCGGATGACTCAGCAATGAACCATCCGGAATTTTCTTGAAGAATTCTTCGATTATTTCCTTAGAAGTTGTATGAGATATCCATCAGCACACGACCTGTTTCCTTTCCATCCCTTACTTCGAGGCTGAACGGGTTGACTGAACAGCGGAGTTCATTTACAGGGTCCTGAAGAGCAGCCATAACCGCTTCACAAATCTTTTCGGCTTTGCTATCGAGACGGCTTTCGTTCTTACCAGCACCACGTGAAGTATAGCCACGGAACTGAATGAACTTGAACTTCCCGTCAGACACGAGATGAAGACTCAGACGACCACGATTAGAGGCTTTCTCTTTGTCCGGACGGTTCATAGTGAATGAGTCGATTGTCAGGTGTAACTTCGCTAATACAGGTTCCAAGTCATTGATAATTTGTTGAGCGACTACTCCATTAGAAGCAAACTCCTGTAACATACGATTGAGGTTCGACATCTCTTTTTCTATCTCTGAACTGTACTGATTGAAGTTTTCGTTAAAATCTTGTGACGTTTTCATATCCTTATTTGTTTTAATATTTGACATTTGATTTACTTTGATGACACAAAGGTAGTGGATTCTGATGAATCTTCAAAGAAATTATCCAACTTTTTCAAGAAATTTTCAGGATTTTCTTTTTCGACGCATGTCATTTTCACCATAACTCGCTGTGGGGTGATGAAGTTAACACACGAAATGACGCGGTTCTGACAGGCTTTATTCCTGCACCGAATTTCCCGGAGTAGATGCAACCAAACGTCCGTGTCTTGGTGGAGAGGTTTTAGGGGCTGTTTTTAGTCGTTTACAGCGTCAGAACCGTCAGTCTCGTGATAACGGATAGTGAGGCATGTGAAATCGTCGCAAATGATAGCCACGGAGTCCTTGGTGTGGAGTAGGAACAGTCATCGGACACGGTTCTTCGGGGTTGAGTCACGCAGGATTCTGGCGCAGAAGAGTGTTGCAGTCCGGATTCGAAATACCCTGAACCTCCAACCACCCACTCCAATAACCCCACTGACCAACCCATACCACACTCCAATATCCCCATACCCCTCACCTCCTACACCACCCACACTCCATACACCATATAGACCTATATAGGGAGACTCTATACCCATCAGTAATTATCACCCTCTATTCTTTTATTTGGTAGGTATAAGACATCACCAACCTCATCACCTCTCATATACCTATCTAATAGAGGCTAAAGATTATGAGGCTCAGCATTATACCATGTTGATGGTGGACGTCCCTGTACGAGACGTCCAGAGGGATGTAGCAAGCCATCACCCATGACTCATCACATCCCTCCACACATAATCCAGAACCCGATGTCGAATATCGAACACCCTTCCCTGAATCTATCGAGTCGACTGACTATCCTTCCGCATCATACTGTACTCCCGCCTCAACTGCTCCAACGTCCCTGTATTATATCGGATAGTCTCAATCAACCTTTGCACATCTTCATACCGTTCATCAGCCAACGCCTCACGACGAGCCGTTTCGAGAACTCCAAGATACGAGCATAACACAGGTATCTCAGCCTCTAATATCTTCTGATACAATATGGATTGATTTCCGTACACGTAATCAATTTTCTTACTGAGCAACGTGTATCCCCATACCGACAGCACGATAACAGCCGTCAGCAGTACGCACAATATAATGAGAAGAACTATCATAGCACTATCCAATCTTTTGCGAACATATCATTCCAGTCCGGAACGTAATTTGTAGCCACAGTCGATGACGGGTACTGCTTCACTATCAGACACTGGTTACGATAATGAATATCCCCGTTGGCTGTCTTTCCAATGAACTGTTTAGCACTGTCCGGAAGCGACTGCATCTTAGGAACAACCTCAGCCGGAATGTCACTGTCGATTTGTTTCACTACAAACTTATCCCCAACCCAACTTTCTCTTCTGACACACTTACCAGCCTCGAGAGCCTGTAATGCTTCACCGAAGGACAGGTTCTGATACGGGTGCTTATAGGCAACCACGTCATCATGAGTTATCCCTAACAGTTTCATTCGATGTTTCAGCGAATGACGGTACTCCTTCATCGCTTCCTTCTGAGCCAACATCGATGTTTGAATCTCTGTTTCGAGGCTTTCGAATTTAGGATTTTTGAGGATGAACTCCTCTAACTTTTCTGTGCGCTCATCCAGTTCTACATACTCCTGCATGAGCCTTGTTTTAAATGCTTCCATAATCCTTCTTTTATTCTTGATTGTTATCTAACCATTGCTGAATGGTGTCCAGCAATTCCTTTGATTCTTTTCCATTGAGCCATACCCGTGTGACCATGATGTTATGCTCATAGATGTTATACGACAGCCGTATAGAACCGTTCTCAATTGAATGTCCGTTCACATTGAAGCGGATATCAACCTCGCTCAATTCTTCAAGACAGTCATGAAAGTCAATAGCCTGTGACGGTGTGAGTTCAGTAACCTCATCAGGCTCATACACACTCCAACCCACAACCAATGAACACTCTACATTCTTGTCCTCAAGTTCCTTCTTGAGTTGAGCAGGGTTCAGTCTTCCCTCGAACCCCAACAGGGTTTTCGTCAGCACTATGCCTCTGAAATTCTTGTACATTACATGGATATTCCTTCTCATATTTCCTTTCCGAATTGTTTAAGTTCTTCAATTATTCTATCCCGATGTTCCTGTTTGATATCACGGGTTCTTCCTATCCGTTCCGATTTCAGTATTTCAAGCCTACCATCCTCGTGAACCTTTGCTGTGGTCTTCACTGCGATATCGTTACCGTAACCAAAGTCCACACCAATGATGATGTCATTGTTCTGAGCGAAGTGTATCATGGTATTATCCCCAAGTTAGGTTCATTCTCGTGTTCCTTGATATACGCTTGACATTCCTCGAGCGTTCCGTAGAAGCGATAATATTCGTCAGGCGAACAGCCTATCGAAGTATCTATTACTGCATGAGTCTTTTCCTTTTCCATGACCTTTACTTTGTTTGGGTTGAACCACTTATCCACCAGTCGGGGATATATTCATAACTATTCATAATCTTCTTTCGTTTTTAATTTAGGGAATGAGACGTCTAACAGTCGTTCTAAGAAACTTTCCTATTCGGTGCTGACATCTCATTCGGTTTACTAATTACTTTCGCTTACAGGAAGCAAGAACACCTTATCAAAGTTCTTGATGACTGACATTGACGTAACATCACTGTCCACCATAACTTTACCGTTCTTGATTTCCCTTACTGTATAGAGAGTCCCGTACACGTTCTTCACTGTCTTGAACCTGTCGCCAACCCTCAACTCTTCCAACTTGGCTTCTTTATACTCTGAGCCATCGCCAAGACACAGAACTTCCTGGTCTTTACTGTTTACCCGTACACAGTGAGGACAGGCATGACAGGCTGAACTCCCTATCTTGCAGCCTCCGTGAATGTTGCAATCAGGCTGTAACTGGTTCCCTTCGAACCAAAACTTCATCTTTAACATATATCAGTATTCTACTTGGTTAAAACTTTCTTTCAATTCCTGTCTGGTCGTGAATATCCGGGACTTGACGGTTCCCAACGGCACACCCGTCATCGAGGCGATTTCCTCATACTTATATCCTTGAGCGTACAACCACAGCGGTCGAGCCTGTTCTTCCGGCATTCTGTTCAATGTAGCCTTAACATCATCGAACAGTTCCTGATGACCTAATATATCAACGGGTCTGTCAATAGGTGTCCAGTCCTCGAATGATACTATCTCGGCTCTTTGTTGCTTCCTGTACAGGTTCACAAACAGATTATGCATGATAGTTAGGAGCCATCCCTTGATGTTCGTTCCTGGCTTATATTGTGAGGTATGGGTGAGAGCCTGAGTAACGGTCTGTTGCGTCAGGTCTTCAGCCTCATCCTTCTGGAACCTACATAGATAATTCGCTGTCGTCGTGAGGTCTCCATAGTAGGTAACAACTCCTTCCCTCACCTCTTTCTCCTCTGTATTCATTACCAACATCTTTCGAAATTACTTAACTTCTTGCCGCATCTACGACACTTCTGATATTGACCTGTTACATAGTGTCCTCCCTTGCGAGACTTCCCTCCTTTACGGTTCAGAATGTTCTGTTTACCACGCCAGCGGTCTTCTATGACTGTTACAGGCTGATGACCGAACCAATCACACTGGGTCTGCCGCCATTTCCTGATTAGGGATTTTTGAATCTTTTTCCACTTCTTCATACGTTGCATTGAACCGTTTCTCTGACATTATAAATAACTCTCCCGTCTCGTCCGTGAACACCATATCCCCACGAGATACGGACTTCGTACCGCTGTCGCCTATGGCTTCGACATAACACTCTTCACGGTTCGTGAACTGTTGGTCAATATGGTAGTCGTTGGCTTTCAACTTCTCTACCACTTCGCTGAATGTATCATCGCTCAACTGAACGATGTCAAACATTCCTGAAACTTTCGCTTTAAACTTCTTTTTCATTCTTCTCTGGTTTTTGATGTTTAAAATACTTTTCGCCAAATACCTTGTTTATCCCGCCACCAACCATGAAGCCACCTGCACACAATAGGAACACTCCCAATTCGTTTAAATTTGTCTTGATGTACCCGTTGGTCACGACGTCCCAAATAAGACAAAAGCACACCACTAAACCAATGATGGCTCCTATAATTACGGACAGCAGCAAGGCAAACGATTTACTGCTGTCCAATGTCCCTGACTTAACAAGAGACCTGAAATAACTTGTCATTCTCATACCTGTATAGCGTTATGACGAACTCCTCTTTTATTTATGAAGGACGTCATCGTATGCCTGCAACTCTATAAGTTCAATGAGGTCTCGCTTCGCTCTATGCATAGCGTTCTTGACCTGTTGAAGAGTGAACCCCAGTTCATCAGCCATTTCTTCGTAGGTGAAGTCATCAAAGAACCGCATCTGAATAACCCGTCTTGATGTTGACGGCATCTTCTGCATGACGCTCTTTACATATTCTATTCGCTGATTGAACGACAAGGATTCTTCAGGTGTACGGCTGTCGTCTATTACTTGTAACGTAGGTCGGTCATCCTCGGTATCGTCGAACCCCTCATCAATACTGACGATATTCACTCGGTTCTTCTTACGACAATAGTCTATCGCACAGTTCCTACCGATACGGACTAACCACGCACTCAATTGATAGTCTGGTTGAAAGCGTTCCAACCGCTCGAAAGCCTTTTCGAATGTTTCCATTACGATGTCGGCTGTTAAATCTTTGTCATTGATAATCTCACCAATCTGTATAGTGAGGATAACATTGTACTTCTTGAATATCGTTGTAAAGGCATCCTGGTCTCCACATAAGGCTCTTTGAACCAGACCGAAGTCCTTCTCGCGATGTGATGTTTTCTTTCTCATGATTACACTTGTTTGATTTACGGAAGCAAATATATGTATAAAGATTGACATATCAAAGGAAATCCCCGATTATTTTCGGGGAAATCATTAATCGTCTTCTTCGTCGTCATTTACTTCTCCTATTTGTTTGTAGAAGGATTTGTTCTTACAGGCTGCTGCCATCATGTTTATCGCCATTAAATCCTCAAATGTGAAGTCGTCATCTTTCTTCTTTGACCGCTGGGCTTCGTACTCATCACAGGTCTCTGAAGCATACATCTTGAATTTATCAAAGTAGGCTATCTTGAACAGTTCTCTCATGCGTTTACGTTCAGCCAGATAGTTCTTTCTGTGCCATTCCCATAACTGACTGAATTCAATGTATTCAGCACGGGTGAACTTACATTTCACTATCTTCTTACGACCTCTCTTCCACAGTTCAACTTCCTGGAGATAGCGTTCAGTCGTACCATATACACTGACGTACAACTGTAAGAACAGTTTCTGAACCGATGTTCTCATTTCGAACTCGTACCACTGTTTCTCTTCTTCATCAAGTTTTGACTCATCGATACCGTATTTCTCGCACAAGGCAGACAATAGGATTTTTGCGTTCGTGGCTTCACCACCTACTCCTCTTTCGGCAAGAGCCTGTAATTTACGTATCTTAAGCAAGATACCAGTCGGGACGGATTGTTCTTTGAATTCCATATTACATTGGTTTTATTGATTTGACTGTACAAATGTAGTGGTTCAGATTGAGATATCAAAGAGTTTCCTCGGGAATTCTTCAAAATAAATTGAGCCGAACTTCCCAGTCCGGCTCAACCTCGCAATATTTAAGTGCAATCCAACGGCAGATTTACCGCACTATTATAACGTGATTACACCCGTTTCATCACATTCGTAAAGAATACGAATGTCGGGTATGGGCTTCTCGGATTAGCGATAACACGATGTTTCACGAACCCATTTTCTAACAGGAACTTCGCAAGACTCTTAGAGGCTTTCCATATATCCGTAATTGATATCATGCGCAAGCCGTCTATCCGCCTGAAACGCTTTCTCGAGCGTGTCCTGTCTATAGACCTGATACTTCAACTCAATTTGTTGCGGAGGACAATCATGTCCGGCAACTATTCCGGCACCAAGGAAATCATCAACTGGAAGGAACGGTAAGCGATACAGTTCCGTTGGAATCATTCCTGGTATAGTGATAGCACTATCCCCGTGCCAAGCCGTGTCATGAACTTTTTTCACGAATGGCTCGATGGTTTCCTTCATGACCTTGTAATCGTCATAGAGTCCTCTACGACCATCTTCCCAGCCTTCCTTATAAACAGGCTCCAACGCTTTAATACTAAACAATAGACGGAACGCCATCTTTACACGTTCCCACACACTTCTGTTTCTTGGTTCATCTTTCATATCTACGAAATTATTTGTGAGGGAGCGTAAACTCCCTCTGGTTATTAGTTATCATTTCCAAACAGTTGTCGTTCAACTTTCAAACCTCTTCTGAAAGTCTTATTCTGACAACCACATGCGCAATTATACGTTTCCCGGAAGAACAGGGTTAAATCATCATCCTTAGTATTTTTCTCACAGAACCCGTCAAACCATGCCCAGATGTTAGGACGGTACTCAATACCAATCTCTATTTTCATAAAGTCAGGATTAGGAACTTTATCGGTTTCCCAACGTCTGATAGTCGGGTCCCACTTGTTTACTTCGAACCGTAAACCTTTACTCTCAGCAGCCTGTTTTAATTCTATTAAAGTCTTCATATTATTCCGTTGATTTATTGTTTGACGCAACAAAGTTAGTCATTCTTTTGATATATCCAATGATTTATCCGGAATATTCTTAGATTTTCCTAAAGATTTTATTCTTTGTACCTTTGTAATCGTTATATAACTGTTTATAAACTCTTTAATATTAAAGGAAAATGATTAAGACTGGTTTAACTGAAGAGGAACTCGAACGTAGTGCCCTCTTGCTGAATGGTTTACTTGCTGACCACTTCACGCTTATGCTGAAGACTTGGCAGTTTCATTGGAATGTCGTAGGAGACTCGTTTGGTTCCTATCACGAGGCTATGCTGAAACTCTACGAAGAAGAAATTGAACGTGTTGATGATGTTGCTGAACGTGTCCGTGCTCTTGGCAAACGTCCGCTGGGTTCTATGGAAGCAATGTTACAGAACAACCACATCAAGGAATTCGGTATGAGCGAAGCCGTTCCACAGGCTCTTGACATGTGGAAAATCATTCGTGACGACTGGGATAAGTTGATACGCTCTATCAGAGACATTCACAAACAAATCCCCGAGAATGACCTTGCTACTCTTAACTTCCTTGAGGACATGATTGAAAGCATGGAAAAGGAAGCGTGGATGGTGCGTTCTTACAATGTTACTCCGACAGGTATTTAGAAGCCTGTACACAGGTAAACAAAACAGGGTGAGTCTTTCGGCTCACCCTTTCTTTTTACGAATATCGAACTGTTCCTGATACTCTCAATGTATCTCCCGGAGATATTGTTATAGTTGAAAATCTAACTTCTTGCTGAGAAGTGAATGTTCCCTTGACTAAAGTTTGTCCATTTAGCGTGATGTCAATACTTTCATTCTTTCCAGATGAAATAATTAGGGTGCATTTGTTTGTCGTGAACGTCCGACTCCCTGTCCATTGAACTTCCCCAGATATCTGTTCAGTATTTTTCTCGCCTGAATTCATTATATTCAGCCTTTCACACAAACTGATATATTTGCTTTCGTTGTTTGTATTTATCAGCCTTAAATAAAGTCTTGACGTTACCCGTTCATAAAGCAAATTGTTAAACTGAATAGAACCTGTTTTAGACGCTGTAAAACGTCCTTGAGCCTGACTCACATCGATAGTTCGAGCGATACCCCCCCCCCCGAAATGGTTATCGTGGTAGAGCGAGCATCACCATAATTGGCTCCTGCCTGAACGGTCACTTCCTGTGACCCCCCCCCCAGAGTCTGGGGTGATTGTCAAAAAGTCTTTTTGCATAATCTTTGAAATTAAATTGTTAAACGAAATTTATTTATGATTGCTTCGAAGCCTTATGTATTTCCACCACGCATAGTGTTTACGGGTCTTAAGATAATCAGGGTTTTCATCATTATTGTGAGCCTCTTCCTCAAGACTGATATCGTGATATGCGCAGTTCTGTTTCTTATGAAACAGCCTGATAAGTAGGTACTCAACCCCATACCACAGGTAGAAGAACACCCAGAGCATCTCCTTCATTTGAGCCGTGTGTATCGACTCGTGCGTGATTGTTGACTCCGGTAACTATTTACGCTTGGTAAACAGTATTCCGAAGAAGTTCAACGTATGATAACTCCCGAACGGGAACCATGTGTTATAAACTATTTTCATTCTTGATTTCCTTTCTTCTTTGCTTCGCGACGTGCTTTCCGTCTTTCACGTCTCGCTGCGGCTTCTGCTTCCGCTTTGTTTACATTTACCTCACCCTCTTCTTTTTGTGCCTTGTGACGAGCAATAGACTCTCCTATCGCACCCTTTACACGCATATTCTTCTTCTGCTTGTAATGCTTGTTAAGATTGTAGTCTATTTCGAACTCACCTTTCGGCTCTTCGGGTTCATCAGGCTCCGGAGCCAATACCATACCATTCTCCTTGAGGCTCATATCCTTGTCGTCAGGTGTAACAGGGTTGGCACGGCTGTCTTCCTGTGCCTTCGCTGCCTTCATTGATTTCAATCGTAGGAGCATATTTTTACGAGTTGTTTCGGCTGTGGTTTGCTTCTCAGGTTCCTTCTCATCAATGATTTCCGTGATAGGGGTAAACTCCTGAACAAACTCTTTAGAGGAACGCTCTATCTGGTCCCAGTCGTACTGCTTAATCAGTGCTGACGGCAACTGTACCTGTTCACCATCCATCAAGTTACCATTGAACCCATTGAACTTCGCATACCATGAGGACGCCAACTGTGATATCAACACGGTCGGATTCAACCCTACCTTTGCAGCCGTCAAACCCACTACCAACGCATTAATAGACATCTGCTTCATGACCGCCATCACGTTGGTCTCAGCGTGAAGTGTGGCATTGATATCAATACGACCATCAACGGTCATCTTGATTTCGTTCCCCTTAACTTCCTTGCGAGCCTGTTCAATGATACGGAGTATAAGGTTACAGTAATCGACGTTACTCCCCCCTGCTGCTCTGTTCTTGATTTCAACCTCTACCAACATTTGATTAAGGACTTCAAGACGACCTGTTTCAGTGGCTATACGAAAATCCTTATTCTGCAACACATACTCGGCTCGACGTCTGGTAATCAAGTCTCGGTTCTCAACGTAGAACTTCTTCAGTTCTTCCTCAGGAACCTTAATCTTGTATTCCTTCGCCATAACCTTGCTGACATCGGTAACGGTATAGAATTTCCCAAAGAGTTCCATTATCGTGCCTGTATAGTCGACAATGTTACGAGGCTTCCGGGAACGGACTCCCATGGCTTTATTCAGTTCCAACACGGCTCGTTGATAGGCTCTGTCTAACTGTAAGTATTGAAGACGCTTGGCGTTGGCTGAACGAACAGCCGTAATGTCCCCACCGTGCGTCTTGACAACTGCCCCCACATTCACCGTCTGTTGGAAGTCTATATTGATTGTTTTCTCTTCCTCTGTACCCTCGTTTAGCACGAGGTCGAAATATCTTTTAGGAGACAGGTCTCGTTCCTCTTTTGCCCATTCAGCAGCGACAAACAAGTCCTTCACCTCGTCCGATGCTTCCGTAATGTAATCAGGAGCCGTTCTCATGATACGGTCAACGTCGGCTTCCGTAATTACACGTTTCGGGATGGGTTGTTTCTTTTCTGCCATTATCTTCCTAAATATGAAAGTGGCTGGTTTCCCAGCCACTCTTGATTGTTACTGAATGTTACTTCTTTTTCGACTTCGCTGCTTTAGCAGGAGTCTTCGGTTGTTCCTCTTCCTTAGGAGCCTCTGCTTTTGGTTTCGCTGGTTCTTTCTTCGGAGCGGTCATTACGACAACCCCTGTGAACTTGGTTTTCGTAGCGGAAACAGTTTCAGAAGACGGTGCTTCTTCATCGCCCACACCATTACCAACCTCAATAGCAGCCTCAGGACTTTCAGCACGAACCAGAATGAAGAATGGTTCTTTCACCACTTTACCCTTATCGTTCTCGCTGAGAAGTTCAATTTTAACTTTGTAGAACGGGTCTTCGTCAGCACAGCCGTCTGTCTTTTCAACACGCTGTATCTTTGACGGTTGAATCTTAGGAATAGAGAAGTCCTCTCCCTTGAATTGTTTGTTCATGAACTCTGTTACACGTGCTTCGGCTTCGGTGTAACTTTCAACCTGGAACAGCCACAGTTCCTTGACGGTCTTATACGCATTGCGCTCGGTGACGGTCAACCGCTTTGTTCTAACTTCGAAAAACATATTCGTCTCTTATTTAATGATTAATAATCGTCGTCCTCGTTCTTGTTTCGCGAGAACAGCGTGATGTCTTTAATATCAACGTACCACCACTCGGTTCGGGTTGCACATTTGAACCTGTCGGGGAATTCGGCTCGTTTCGGATACGTATCCAGTACGACGCACAAAGTGTTTTCTTTGAATTGATGACCGCTGTTATTATGGCGGATGCGTACAATGTCCCCTCTTCGGATTTGTTTCTGACTCATAGTATTTACTTTTTATTTGGTTCATCATTTGCGGACATAGCACAGGACGTATTCAAGAACTGAATAGCGACTGAAACAGAGTTTTCGAGAGACACTCTTGACACTTTCGCAGGGTCAATGATTCCTGCCTCAAACATATCTTCTATCTTCTCAGTAACAGGGTTGAAGCCTTTCCACCACATCGGGTCGTCGTTGTTTGTCAGGTCGACTTCAATACGGGTTGCGTTCACAGCAGCATTCTCACACAACTGATTGAACGGAGCCATCAACGCTTGAGCCACTACATTCCAACCGATGATGAAGTCAGGATGTTCTTCATGAAGTGAAGGCATATTGCGTAGGTGGTCTGACGCTCTCAACTGAACCGTACCGCCTCCGGGAACGTATCCCTCTTCCAACGCTGCCCGAGTTGCGGCAATAGCATCGTCAACACGGTCTTTTCTTTCCTTCATCTCTACCTCACTGTCCGCACCTACATAAACGACGGCTGCTCCCCCTGTAAGTTTCGAAATACGTTCACGATACTTCTCTTGGTCGTAAGAGTTCGTATTCTCCTCCATTAGATGTTTAATAGCCTCTACTCTGGTATTTATATCGGCTTCCGTACCAACACCTCCTACGAGGATTGTACGATTAGTAGAAACGACTGTGCGTTCACACTCGCCCAGCCAGTCTGTACCGAGTTGGTCAAGCGGACGTCCAAACTCATCGCCTACCACCTTTGCACCTACCTTAACAGACAAGTCCTCTATCATGTCCTTCTGGATTTGACCATATCCGGGAGCCTTTACGAAACAGGCTTTTAACCCGTTCTGCTGCTGAATGTTTGTCACAAGAAACTTGATAACGTCATTAGACGCATTAGGAGCAACGATAAGAACGCTGCGTTTCGCTGAATAAACTGTCTGAATGATAGGAAGGATTTCCTGGGGATAGTTGATGTTCTGTCCGAAGATGAGAATATACGGCTTATCAAGCACGCATTCCATACGCTCTGGGTCTGTAACGAAGTACGGGTTCACCAAGCCTTTCTCCCACTGAAAACCTGTGGTCACTTCGACTGTGGTTTCATTTCCCTTGCTACTTTCTTCAACCGTAATCACTCCATCGTTTCCTACCTTTCCGATAGCCTCCGAAATGATACAACCAACCTCCACATCACCGTTTGCGCTGATAGTGGCAATCTGATTTACACGGTCGAACTCTGTCTCACCAATTTCCTTCGCCATCGCTTTGATGAACGAAACGGCTTCTGAACGAGCAGCCTCCATTCCTTCCTTGAAACGCTGTGGATTCTTGACATTAGGAAGAACATTCATTCCCTCTTTAATGAGCGCACGGGTGAGGATTGTGGCTGTGGTTGTACCGTCACCAGCCTCGTCACAGGTCTTTGCCGCAACAGTCTTAACGAGCGTTGCTCCCATACGTTTCATCGGGTCGTCGGTATCGTACGCACGGGCAACAGTTACACCATCTTTCGTGATGTGAGGAATGCCATACCCTTTGTCAATGATTACTGAATGTCCCTTCGGACCGAGAGTAGAAGATACTGCATTAGCGAGTTCATCAATTCCTTCGAAAAGAGCCTCTTGAGCAGATTTGTTGAATAAAATCTTTACATTCATATTTATTACACTTAATCGATTTTTATTTAAAAACGCCCAGTCCCGGAGTCAGGTTCCGAAGACTGGGCAATTTCTTGATTTATTTCTTCGGTCGCTGTGGTATTTCGCACGCACCTCCGGCACAGGCTGTCGCAATTTCACTTCCAGCCTGTTTAAGCGGTTCTTCCCATACGATGTTATCGTAGGAAACAGGCTTCATTCGACAGATGGCTTGCCACTTGTGGTATGCGTTTACATGCTTCAAACAGTACGATGTCTTCTGACGGTCGCCTTCCATATACTTGTCGGCAAACGAATTGAAGCGACGCACCCAATCCAACCGTCTTTCAACACGTCGTTTCAGGTAGTCAATAACACAGTTCACGTCTGAGAAACAGATACCGTCAATGTCAACGAGGAAGCGTCCGTCCTTAATATTCTCAACAACGAAGTCGGCTATCTGTTTGTCGTTGATTGTAAGCAACTGTGGAGCCAACCCCATCGCTGCGTTACAGGCTTCCCAAACGTCTTTGAACACGTCATTCGCATCAACGATAAGACCGCTCGACAGAATTGCTCCTGCTCCGTAGCGTTCCGCCAACTCAACCTCGTCAAGAACTTCGGTGTACGGTGCTTGAGGATAGTCCAAATCACCGAATGATGATAACAGGCTGATACCACCAAACTGGTCACGATGTTCCCACAGGAACTCCCGTACTTCATCCCATTCATCTGGGCGAACTGTACAGGTATTTGACACGTTCATTCGAAGTTTCGGATTGTCAAGTGTAGAAGGATGAGTCAGGTTCGTACCGTACTCAATCCAGTTCTGTTTCGTTAAGAGAACATATTTCAGGAATTCAATTGCTGTCAGGTTCTGTTTCAGCAACGCTCCTTCGGGAAGTGTAACAGGGAAAGCGATAACCTTTTCACGGTCAGGAGCCCAAACGCTCGCTTCTACCATATCCGGATTGACACGTTCCCACTCTTGAACAGCCTGTTCAGTATCCGCAGCCTGAATGTGACGAATGTAGTGACGAGCGTGTCCGGCAGTTATTCCTGACAAGGTTCCAAGGAGTTGTGAACTGTTCCCAGACGGCTTCACAACTGTACACCGTGCAGCCTCGTTGATACCTATCATTCGTGCAATCTTCTTGTTGGTCTCTACAACGATTTGAGCACCACGCTTCTGTACTTCTGGGTCGAACAGGATAGCAGGGTTCTCACAGAGACCCGTAATGCCCACACCGATAAGAGCGTCCCGCTCGGCTATCAACTGTGACCATTTCTCAAGCACACGGAAATTCGTGTAACCAGCCTGCAACGTACAGATAGTGGAGGCTGCTTCACAGGCAGCATAGAAATCCTCAACTGTCTTTACTTTACCACCATTGATTTCCGCAAGATTACAGAACCCCCAACCCGTATGATAATCACCGTTCTCGTCTTTGATTTGCGGGAACATACCTACCTCTCCACAGGGGTTGAATACAAACCACGGAGAGTCGATGAATACAAATCCTGGCTCCCCATACAACTTGGTATTCTCGTAAATACTGTCAAACACTTCCTTCGGTGTATCAGGTAGGATAGCTGCTGAATTGTTACTCCGGCACAGTTCCGGCATCGTTGCTATCCAGTTACCTGTTTTGCACGCAGCCATTTCAGCATCGTCAGCGTCAAAGATACTTATCATCGCTGAACGACGCACACCCCCTGTCACCACGCTATTCGCACAGATACAGATAAGATAGTGAAGTTCAAACGGTCTCAATTTCCGTCCTTTAATACGTGTAATGATGTGGTGGCACTTCTCTATCGCCTGACGCAACGGTTCGGGTCCAGGAGCCTTGAATCCCCCTCTGATGTATGCACCTTTCGGGCGGATTGCTGAATAGTCAAACTCAATGTCCGCACCACCATAATAGTAAGCGGTCATCATCTTACCAACAGCCTCTGCCCACCCCTCAATCGTATCAGGTATCACGAATTTCTCAGCCTGTTTTGAATTATCAAATCCTTTGGGCACAGGAAGTCTATCCGTGTGAATGTGCTGAACGCTGTAACCTGTCCCAGCACCACAGAGCAACAGATACATGATTTCCTCGAATACGCATACACGGTCGATATAGGTAGAGGAACAGTTATAGAAGCGAGCGTGTTTCTCTAACATCAATTCCCCACCATACTGTAATGCACGCTGGGCTCCCAATACACGCTGCTCAGAATACAGGCTGTATGCATGAGCAAACATCTTACTGAACTCAGCCTCATCCTCAGGCTTTAATCTACCGGAATAGCGTTTCAAGTGCATATCCATTACTCTGTTCACGGCATCCTGCCATGTTTCCTTTTTCCCATCATGGGTTTGAGAATACTTGCTCAAAAACACGTACTCCCCGACCACTGGTCGACTGTCCTTTTCAATCATGTTTCTCTTCAATTTTCTTGGTTCTCTTTTTACGAACTGTTTTGGGCTTCGGTGCGGGTTCTTCCTTGCGTTCTGCTATAATGCAGCACGGCATCGACGAACCCAGCGTCAAAGCGAGCACATCAGGGGTTCCCAACGCTTTGTCTTTCGCTCTGGCTTCCGAAACAATAGACGCAAATATACTACTTTCTACTTCAAGATACAAGGGTTGAGGTCGGTACGTGTTCTCATTCCCGGATTCCTGCTTCGCCATTTCAATGCGAACCCGTTCAGCCTGAAAATGAGTTTCAAGAATTTCTTTCGTAGGTAGAAATCCTGCGAAAGCCTTAATCTTCTTGCACGCCAACAGGCAGACTTTCACTGACTGTTTACCACCCTCGTACACTTGATGAGGAACCATCAGATACAGGTCGATTGGGGTCTGTTTCTTTACTTCTTCCATAATTCAAATTATTTAACAATATATTAAACTCTTTCTCGCACGTGTTATAGCCACGAATTGGAGACACTTTTCAGCATATAAAGCCAGTTCAGTTGTCGCATACTTACTTGGTAGGAGTTCCGGCTGTAGAAAGAATATTCTGTCCGCTTCCAGTCCCTTACTTTTGTGAATTGTCGACAGCGTGATACCACGACTGGCGTTCTCTACAAATATATCGTAAATCCGGGAGCGCACGGTTTCCAAATCACCGAAATATTCGTACAGGCTCAACAAAACATTCACTTTCTCATTCAACTTGTCGTATGCCTCACACTTGGTTGGACTCTTAACTCCCTTCTTCTGCAACTTACTTATCATGTTCTCAAGAACCTGTTCAAGTCCCCATACGTCCTCGACGCTGTCTATAAGCGATACAAGTTCATCACCGAATTCCTTCCCAAGAATTGTACACTTCTTCCCCTGCCGTAACAGGGTGATGAAAGCGTCAACCAACGGAGCGTTATTCCGGCACAGAATGAAATCCCCTTCCTGAGCGTCCTTAAATGTACCGTCCCCAACGAACCCTTTAGCCGCTCCAGGAGCAGCCACTATACCATCGGGGAACACTTTACAGGCTTCGGCAACTATATCCTGGGCACAACGATATGTCATTGACAGAGGCAACGTCACTGTATTAGGAGCGTTCTTGATAGCCTGTAACGAGTCAAGATTACTCCCCATAAATGAATAGATTGATTGTTTTTCATCCCCCACCGCTATCAGGCGACCTCGTGGTGTCTTACACATCTTCACGACCTCAAACTGTAATGGGCTGATATCCTGACACTCGTCAAGCATAACGACATTGTACTGTTTGAAGTCATCCCGATGAACGTATTGAGTCGCATAGTATAACATATCAGTGAAGTCCATAGGAAGTTTCCCCGACCCACCTTTTAGGAAGTAATTATCAGCAATCTTTTTATTGAGCATACGGAGTTCTATTGCTCTCTTAGCGAGATTTTCATCAGCCTCTTCACCGTACCTCTCACCCAATGATATTATTGCCTCTACATCGTCTTGTACGAGGTTAAAACGCATGAGGTCGTAGAGCCTGCATATCTTCATTATCATTCCCGGAATACGCTTCGAGTGAACCCCTTTGAAGTTCATCTTCTCTTTTGCCAAATTGAAGTTCTTTGAATCCGACAACGCAAAATTCAGACTGAACGCTTTACACAGGCTTGACAGCGCACACGAATGTAGGGTGGAAGCCTTTACGGTTCTTGGGAGTCGCTGACCCAACTCCTCTGCGATTGACTTATTGAACGCCAAGAATATTGAACTCTTTATAGGAGGAGTTATCTCCGCTAACTTACAGAGAGTGAATGTCTTTCCACTCCCTGCCGTTGCACTGACGAAAATGTTCCTGTTCGTACTTTGGTATTCGTCAACTATCGCTTGTTTATACTCATCTAATTTCGCCATATACTAAATCTTTTCTACTTTATAATCGATGTCCAATTGCCCATTATAATACGGCTCAAACAGGTATGTTCCATTAACCCGTTCAAACAACTCCTCTTCACTTGCGTAGAAGCAATCGCCTATAATGTTCACGTCTCCCATCTTATTCAGTTGTTCAAACATCTCAGTCTTTTCAGGGAAAACAGCGTCAGAGCCATCATGGTGGAACCAACTGAACCCCTCAAGCGGTCTGTCCTGAACGTAACTGTCTTGCGTCTTATAATTCGCCAGAGCGTCCGCACAGGCATTACCGTAAACCAACGGGTCGGACAGGTCTTTCCCGTGTCCGTTGATGTGTGATATACCGAACACCATCTTTCGACGGCTTTCAATTTCTTTCAGGATTTCTTTCCAAAGTTCAGGATTCTTAACTCCCCACCACCCGTTGGCTCGCCATTGTGAAAGTAGGGACTTCTTGAAGGCATTCACCACGAACTCGCTGTCGGCTACGACATGAACCTTTGTATAGACGTCTGGGTCTATCATCTGTATCGCTGCCAGCAACGCTTTCATCTCCATACGGGAGGTCGTCGTGTTCCAAAAACCTCTTCTCAGGTGTATCTCCTGATTTCCATAAGGAATGTACACCCCGAACCCACCTAATTTTCGGTCGCTCTTTGCATTACAACTTCCGTCGGTGAATATTGTTATGTTAATCCTCTCTTTTGGAACCATATCACTCAACCTTTCTTATCTTTAAGCCGTGTATGGTTTGCCACCCCTGTAACCGGAGAGCATCCTCAACTTTGTCTTCACTGACAGCCATAACGAATTCTGCCTGTTTCTTGATTTGTCCTTTACGTTCTTTCGTACCGAAGAACTTTGCTTTGAATTGAATTTTGTCCATTGTTATCACTAAATTATTTGATAATTACATAACGTCTCCCGATGGCTCGAGTTTCCGTCATTTCAGATGTTTTTGTAAGAATTTCCTTGCCAATAGTTCATTCTCGCTTTGCCCCCTGTTCACCACCCCTGTTATAAGGCTCTTATCCTTAACGGTTTCTCTCATTTCAACGTCTATCGTGTCGGGTGATAATAGGTAGGTGATATTTATACTATTCTTTTGCCCCATTCGCTCAAGACGACTGTTCGTTTGTTCCAGGTCGGTTGACTTGTCAGGCAGTTCAATGTAGAAGAGGTTCGAGCAGTTGTCCTGAAGACCGTCTGTACCTGTACCAGCCGACTGAATGTTCGCAAAGAGTAACCGATGTTTCCTCTGTGAAAACTCGTTCACGATTTGTTGCTTCTTATCAGCCGAGACCCCACCCTGTATTATCGGAGCCTTAAAGTATTTCGCCAGTTCCTGGAGCGGTTCACGGTGTACACCAAAGACCACTAACTGTTCGTCTTCATTCGCCTCTAACCAATCCTTGATATACGATTGCATGAACGGCAACTTCCCTTTCACCGACAGGGATTTCAACGTGTTAATCATTACAAGGTGAGGAGCGTTCACGGCATTGTTTGCCTTCTCGATGTCTATCTTCTCAAGATACGCTAACAGGTCTGACTCGGCTCGCCTGTACTCCTTGAGATTCACAATAGGAACGTCAACTGTTTGCTCAACCAACGGTGGGAGTTCCTCAAGAACGTCCCTCTTATTCCGTCGTATGTAACCGCCCATTCGCAACAGTTCATGAAGTTCCTCGAGGTTACTGAACCCACTGTCGTCGAACCCGTATGTGGTTTGCTTTCCGTTACAGTAACGAAACTTGAACTCCAACGTATCACCGAAGATGTCATCAAACCGTCTAATTATCTTGAACGGCTGTATAAGGTCGGCTGGCTTATTCTGAGTCAGCGTACCTGTCAATCCCCATACGTGTTCTATTCGCTTGGTTATCTTCTTCGCCATCTTGGTTCGAAGAGCCTTTTCAGACTTCAAGAAGTGTATCTCGTCCAAGGCACAGGCTCCCCAATACTTCTTGAGTAGTTCCTTGAACTTGGCAGTCGGCTTCTCCATGTTACGTTCCCCGAGCACATCGTAATTGATAATCACAACATCGCTGCCCCATACGGCAGGGTCGAACTTTCGCTTCCTTTCGATTACACCTACTTTTCGGTCAGGCATCCACTTCGCCCATTCCTTCTTCCAGTTGTACTTCACGGACGCTGGGGTAACTATCAGAGCCGGAAACGCTCCAAGTAGTTCAATGATAATAATCGTCTGGGCTGTCTTACCCAACCCACAATCATCCCCATTGATACAGTTCCCGTGATTAATCATATAGGCAACTCCCTCACACTGATAGGGACGGGGAATTCGCTTCATTCCTATCTCCTTACAGGCTTGCTCAACTTCCTCCGCTGTTATCACCTCTTCGGGTTCCTCATAATCAATCACCCGACGAGAGGGAACGTAGTTCATTCCCTCCTTGAATCCGTTCTCCTCAAGCCACTTCTTCAACGGGTTCACCGTGACAAGTGAGAACGGAATGTACCACTCCCTGTTTTGGGGATTGTATCCCGCACCAGCGAACTTCTTTACAGAAGCCACCAGCGCAGGATGATAGTCAAATCCTACATACCAATACTCTTTATCTTTATAAAAGTATCTCATTTTCAAAATCTTCTCTCGTTACGATACGAAGTCCTCTTTGTTTAGCGGTCTTCATCTTAGAGGAGGTCGAGTTGATGTCGGCTACGACAAGAACTGTGCATTCCTTGGTTACACCGTTCAACACCACGTGTCCCTGAGCCTGAAGAGCCTTTTCAAGTTCCTTATTCCGGAATCCTGTCATACAGACGTGCATTTGTTCAACCCCATCAGGAGTTTCAACCTTTGGCGACTGTACATAAGTAATAACAACTCTTCTGTCTTTTCCCCTCGAAATATACGTTTTTAACCCCTTTACGAAAGTCAAAGCCAGCACCTCACCTATTCCCGGAATAAGTTCACATTCGTGCTTTAAAGCGACAGCAAACTCCGCTGTAAACTCATCACGATAAGAATTTCTTAATTTTTCGATTACTCTCTCATCCAAGCCGTCTAAAATTTTCTGGCAGGTCGCCTCAGCAATCTTTCCGTCAAATACATTTATGGCTGTTAGGTAACGAGCCAACGGTACTCCGGCAAGAACCTTTTCAATCTGACTTGAAACGGTCTTCCCCTTTGACTTCCCTAACAGGTTCTGGAACTCCGCAACGTGTGACTCAAGAATTGTGTCTATCGTCTTATAGCCGTGTCCATACAAACGACGTATCGTAGGCTCTTCAAACTGTTCGCAACCCATCGTGCGGAAGAAATACACCATACCAGAGATTACTCTTTCCTTGCACGACTCATTTGAGCATACAAGGTCAACGTGCGTTTCGTTCCATTTAAGCGGTTCACCACAGGACGGACAGATAACAAGGTCATCCATCATATCGGTGTACGCATTCTCGTTGTACTCAATCGTCTTCAAGTGTTTAGGGATAACGTCTCCTCCACGTGTTACTTCGATGAACGCTCCCTCACAGATATGCTGGTCAATCAGGTAGGCTGCATTATACGCTGTGGCTCGGGATACGGTTGCTCCGTTAATCTCAACGGGTTCGATGATGATTACAGGGTTCAGAACACCTGTCTTCCCTATTCCCTTTTCTATACTGATAACCTTTGTCTGGTACACGTCACACCACTCTTCCTTCTTGAACGCAATAGCATAGGCGGGATTTCCGTTAGGAAGCCGTCCCAGTTGTTCACGGACGCTTTCTTCATCGACTTCTATCACCACGCCATCAATCTTGTATTCAGCATCAAACCTGTCATGAAGTTCCTCATCAAGCAACAGGTTCATTTCCTCATCGTCGAGTTCCATTATCTCTTCAATCAAGAAACTGACATACGGAGTAACATTATGGAACGTTCTTTTCAATTCTTCGAGAACGCTTGACTTGTCGCCTGTAAGGTCAGAGCCATAACGCACGAAGTCCACGTTTGCCATGAAGCGGTTGTTCCAGCCGTCCGGAGAGTTGAATATTCCGGCAACCATATTACGAGCGTTCTTATAGGCGAAGTCGGCTTGGTTGTCCTTGAGGTGGGCAAAGGTCTTCTTCTTCATGATAGCCTCGCCCCACGTGTGCATAAGGTGTGGTTCCGGATGCTCGCCCTCGCCATTGAACATACGGTCGAAGTGTTTCGTTGACAACTGTCCTTCTACACCATCACCACGAGTCCACGCTCTCTTATCGTCTTCATCAACGACAAGGCTTATTCCGTCAAATTTAGGAGTGGCGACAATCTCCTTACAACCTGCAGCAAACATCTTCTGTAACCATTTGCGGAAGTCCTTGATTGTCTTGATTTTTTCGAGGCTGTACATAGGGACAGGCAACGGCTCCATACGGTCGGTGGCTTCCTCTACGATACCTTTCTTGAAGAACTCGTCCTCCGGACTGTTTACTCTCAGAGTTTCAACCATGTGGTCGTAATCAACATCTGATATTTGAGGATTGCCCTCACGATAAGCCTTATTGAGAGCCACCAACTCGGCTCTCAGGCTGTTAATCTTTTCTTGACTTAATTTTGCCATAACGAAATTATTTATTTTTGGTGCAATTCGTAATTGTGGTGACTGTACGATTCCCCGATTTAAATGTGGAAACCATATACAGAAGATTTTCTTCTTCCTCGTCCCATACCCAATACAATGATGAATGATTGTTATACTTCATCAAATCTCTACCAGTTCTTCTCGCGATACGAGCAGCCTCTCTTGCTGATGTTGTTTCAACTGTGAAAGTATCACCTCCGTTGTATTGAATATTGAACTTTTTCATAACCTTTGATTTTTAATGACACTACAAAGGTAATGGATTCTCATGAGATTCCAAAGAGTTTTCCCCGAAAATCTTCAAAAGGCTGAAGAAATTTCTACAATCTCCCCAGCCTTTTAACGCTTAACGTCCAATTTTCGGTTTAATCTTCCATCATATTGTGGTAAAGTTCGAGTCGGATTTTAGCATACGCTGCTTCGACGTTGGTGAAGGCACGCTGGTTGTTCACCCCTTTATCATTATATATTTCCGACTCGACTACCTTTGCCACCTGTTCAATCCATTTCGTATTCGTATAGGAAGACAACTTCTTGCCACGGAACGTAAAACAGTCAAATTTCGAATTTCGGTCTTCATGTAAGTTCGTCAACAACTGTCTTATCTTCTTCGCTGTCCCTTCCTTATCCGAGATGTGGTTCTCCTCGCGAACCCTCTTAATAATACGGCACACCCTTTCAACCGCAAGGTCGAACGCCATATTCGTGACCGTCTTGATACGCATCTGCGTCTCGGGGACAAGTCCCTCGGATATGTTACTGAGTTGAATGTTTTGATTCCTCGTCTCAGCCAACAGTTCTTTGAAAGTTTCCCGCTGTGCGCTCATTGTGTCGTTAATGACTTTCATGAACCAACGGAAGAAAGTTACCCACATCAGTGCTGACAGCACCAAAAAGAATCCGGCTGTAATAGCCATCATTCCGAAATCTCCAATGCTCTTTCCTGTCTCGATAGCAGGATTAATCATGTCTGTACCCATCGTTATTCCTTGATTTTGTTAAAGTTTTCACTCGTTGTTATCTTTATTGGTACAAAGATAATAATTCAAAATGAAAGTCTCTAACCTTGGTTCAAGGACACTTTGGTAATCCAGAAGTAATTATCCGTTCCAAACTTGAAATCCTCTTTGTGAACTGACTGAATTCGCTCACGAAGCCTCTGTTCCGTCATTCCACTGGCGAAGTTATGCCCGATGTTTGCGAGTAGCGGTGTAACCTCTTGAGCGTCCCGTACTTCATTGTATCGACATTCACGTGTCTTCAACCGTACCTCCGGAGCAACGTAGGCTCGGAACTCACCCATGATTTCCACCACAAGTATCTTACAGTCACAATTCATTACAAGTCCCCGACAAGCGTCAAGGAACTCTTTCTTAGCAGTGTTATTTTCCATAACCAATCATTTTTTCTATTGCATTCTTCTTTCGTTGTTCTTTCTCATCAGCAGCACCACGCTTCAGTTCCCTGTCAAACCGCTGGCGCAGTATTTCCTTCTTTTTGTCGTCAGGCAGTCCCTTAAAGACGCCAACGCTGAACTCTGGTATAATGCTCTCAACTTCTTCGAAAACCATCTGTTCGCGACAGTTAGAACACTCATACGGCTTCCCCACGATAGTAGGAACCATCTTCTTGAGTTCTTTACTGTATTTCATCACGTATTTTCCCGGAGTAAACGCCACGCCATGAAGTTCACAGACTTCATTCGGGCAGCACAATACATATTTCATAAATAATGCCTCCTTCCATATTCAGCGATTAATAAACTGTCAGTCAAGTTGTCATCGGCTTTCGTACAGTTCTCCGTCCGACGTAAATCCTGTCGGGGGAACAACCGCTTCGCTGCAAGCACTGACATCACTTTCTTGTCGGGGTTCGGCTTGATGCCCTCGTACATTTCTTTCTGCCACTTCTTAGGAGTCACCAACACTATCCTTAATCCACACATGATGAACCCCATTCGGAGCGCATAACATACTCCCCCGAAAGTGAACGTAGCACCCGCAGCAGAACGTGGCAGAGCGTGAACATCCTCTATCACGACAACCGTGTTATTGATGTCACACTCTTCCGATATCTGAATAATCAATTCTGACAGTTCATGCAGGTCAAGTTCCTTCCCTACCTTTGGCATCGGATAGTGCTTGATACCTGTACTTTTCATCACCGTGATGAACCCCTGTTTTCCTGGGTCTACTCCGATAACTGTTTGCTTCTTTTCCATATTATTCTATATAACTGTAACCGTTTTCCTTCACGACGGTGAGAGTGGTTACACCAGCACGAATATTCATGACGTGACTGATTACATATACAGGGTGATGAACGTCGCTCATTGACTCAAGTAGAAGAGCCAAGCCCAACGGGTCTGTGCCCTCAAGAACCTCATCAATCATTAGGAAGTGAAGCCCTCCCCATTGGTTCGTTCCGTTAATCATTTCCTGAAATGCTTGTATCAAAGCCATTTCAATTCTTGCTCTCTCGCCTCCACTAAACGACCAGAATGATTTATATTCGCCCTCGCCATTGATGACTGATACAGTTATCTCCTCTTTGATTTTCCCCTTCGCATTACGTTTGAACCCGTCTATTGACAGGCGAAGTTCTGAACGCTGCTTCTGTAAGGACATATTCGCGAAGTTCTGAATTATCCGTAACTGCTCACAAGCAAGGCTCATCTTGAACTCCTTGAAACGCAATCCCCACTGTACCATGTCTGATACCTGTTTCTCGCAATCCCCGTATTCCTTGTTTGCCTTTTCGAGTTTCTTTTTCGTCAGGGCAACAAGACCTTCCAGTTCGGCTTCCTTGGTTTCCATTTCAGCCTGTTCAGCCTTTTCAAGTTGTTCAACCAACTGTTCGCTTTCACTGTTACAACGTGATTGAATCCCTTCTTGATGCTTGATATCTTCTTGGTAGGAGGATATCATTTGGTTGCTTCGGGTTATCTCCCCACGGATTTTTGTTATCTCTGCTTGAACCTCACGAATGGCTCTGACTGTACCCTGTTCCTGAACACGTATCTTCATGAACTTGTCGTCGTACTTTTTCACTCGTTCCTCAAATGAGTTAAGTTCTTCCAACGCTGTTTTCGCAAGGTTTTCCTGGGTCTCGGCTTCCTTCTTCTGGCTTTCAATTTTCTTCCGAGTGGTAGGAACATCAACCGTTTCATCTGATGTCACGAACTCCGTTCCACACTTCGGACACTTTACAGTCCCTTTCAGAATAGCCGTGAGGCGGTTGGCTTCGGCAGTGTACTGTGAAGACAGTTCCTGTGCTGCTTTACGCTTCTTCCTCGCTGCCTCTACCTTTGTATCGGTCGAAGAACGTTCTTTCGTTAGGGAGTCATATTGAGCCTTATAGTCAATCGCTTCTAATCCCTCTAACTTCTTAGAGGCTTCAGCAACTTTCTTCTGGTTGTCCTTGATACTCTGTTCAGCCAACTTGATAGCCGTCCGGGAATTCTCAATCTTCTTTTCCGCTCCGTCGTACTCCTGTATGACAGCGTCAATTCGTTCGTTTATACGCTCTATAAGCGATTGTCGTTCCTCCTCAAGATTACGTTCTCGCTCCTCAGCCAACTGTGTCTCATAGACGCCCAATTCACCCTCTATCTTCTGAACCTTTCCCAAGGCAACAGCCTTCTTCTCTTCCAACGGCTTAATCTTCTCTTTGATTACGCTGTCAGAGTCGTCTAACTGTTCAGCCTTAATAAAGCGGTTTATCAACGACAGTTTATCGGAGTTGGATGACGAAACGAATGACTTGAAATTCTCCTTGTTAAGGATATAGAAACTCTTCAGGTCTTCCGAGGATATACCTATCCAGTTCAAGATGTAAGCGTTTCCGTCGTTGACGGTTGCGACCTGTACCGAACCCTCTTCCTCATTAATCATGAGTTCTAATGACGCTGAACCTTTCTGTCTCAGGGTTCTATGTATATTCAGCGTTTCTTTCCGTATCGGGCAGTAGATGTCAAGCCAGATGTCCGCTTCTTCTTCACCCCACAGGATTAAGTCCCTGTCAAGTGTTTGTTTCTTGAGCGAGTTAGCAAGGATTGCATACGCAATCCCTGCTTCCATCGTACTCTTCCCTGCTCCGTTCGTTTCCTTTGACTCTATCTCCGTCAGGTTCTTTCCCTTGATTAAGACAGGCTCATTCACGAACTTATGTTTCAGTTCCTTGAATGACAGGAAATTCTTCAAACGCAAATAGGTGAGTTCCATACTAAATTGTTTTCATGATTTGTTCTTCGATTTCTTCCGCAAGGTCAATGTCGCTTGAGATTATCTCACGAGCCTTTTCTTGACCCTGTGCCAGCGTCTTTCCTTTGTACTTAAAGAACGAGCCAGCCTTTTCAATGATTCCCCGTTCAACTCCTACGAGTAACAGTTCCGAAGCCTTATCAATTCCCTCACCGAAGCGAATGTCGAACTCGGCTTTCCTGAACGGAGGTGCAACCTTATTCTTCTCAACTTTCACCTTGATGTGGTTAGCGGTTTCTTCGCCACGGTCTCCAACTGTACCTGACTTCGCAATGTCCAACACCTGTGAAGAGTAGAAGCCAAGAGCCTTTCCTCCCGGAGTCGTCTTCGGTGAACCATACACCACACCAATCTTGTCACGATATTGATTGATGAAGATGACCAACTGTTGGTTCAGTTTAATGTCACCAATCAATCCGGGAAGCCACGTAGCCATAAGCCGAGCCAGCACACCCATCTTAGCATCGCCCACATCGGCTTCCAAATAACATTTAGGGAACATTGCCGCCACCGAGTCCATCACGATTGCTCCGATTGCTTTCGACTTAACAGCCTCTCTCATGATTTCGAAACATTCTTCCGCAACTCCTGGTTGGCACAGAATAAACATCTCCGGAGATATGTTTACCCCCAGTGCTTCTACATAATCCATGTCAATTGCGTTCTCACGGTCTATGTAGAGAACCGCTTTGCCTGTCTGTTCCTGTATGTTCTTACAGGCTGTCAGAGCCAACGTAGTCTTTCCTGAAGACTCGTAGCCACGCAATTCAATGATACGACCCATCGCATAACCGCCACCAAGTGCCAAGTCGAGCGACAGGCTTCCTGACGATACGAACTCTACTCCTTGAGTATTGTTTCCCGCCACAACTTCTTTGCCGAACTTCTTTTGTAGGGAGTTCACCAAATCTTCTACTCCTGCCATTGCATTACTTCTTTTAATAGTTTATATCCTTCATCATATTCGTAGCCTTTTTCATCGCAAAATGCTTTGAACTTTTCGGCTATATCTGTTCCGGACAGTTCCTGAACCACTTCGGCTTCCTCAGCCTCTGTAACCTCAACGTCCGTGTACTTTGCTTTCACTGAGATACCGTGTTCGGTGAAGACTTTTTTGTTGACAGCCTTAACAGCCTGTTGGTCTCCCACAAGCGTTATCCGAACGTTGACGCCATCTGTGTTCGTTTTAGCGAGTTTTAATATCTCTTCCTTTGAGGTCTTAAGGACATCAACTTTTATTTCCTTATACGGAACAAAATGAGCCTTTACGAACTCGAAGGACGTATCGCTGTACAATACCGTGAATCCCTTCTCCTCATCTTCCCCGAAGTTATTCTGACGGGTACTCGGTAGGTGAAACACGTTGGCTCCTGGTTGCTGAGCGTCATGATAGTGCCCCAGCATGACCTTTCCGTATTTTGAGAACAGTTTCAACGGAATCTTGTTATTCACGACCTTCCCATCATTATTGATAGAACCCTGTACGGCTGTATGGCTGAACAGGATTGATGTCTTACTTTTCGGAGTAGGTAGTTCAGCGAACTTCCCTAACCATACGTCTTGTGCGTAGAATGGCAAGAAGTGACATTCAACCCCTTTCAGGTCTATACAGGTAGGAATCTCATACAGGTTGAATCCTGGATGGTACTTATACGCTGTCAAGAAACTTTCGTCTGACTCATAGTCAGTCTTATCATGATTTCCGGGAATACAGAGCAACGTGATACCATGTTCATGATACAGTTCTATCATCTCTGTTAGACAAGTGAGAAGTTCTTGTCGTTGGCTTAATCGTGAGTCGAAGATATCCCCAAGCCATATTACAGTATCAACCCCCTGTTCCTGAGCCAACGCAATTTCCTGTTCGGCTATATCCAACAGTTCAAGCGCATTCGCCTCTTGAAGATGTTTATCTGTACTTATTATTGCGATAGGTTCTTTCCTCATTGTCGAAATTATTTAAAATGAAAGTCCAAGTGTATAACGCTTGGACTCTCACTCTGATTACTCATTGTTTACTTCTTTTTGTTGCGCATAGCACGGATACGGTCTATCGCACTTTGACCAGATGAACTACCAGCATCCGAAGCAGGTCTTACTCCTGGAGTAGGAGCGGGAGTTTCATCTTCAGGTTCGGGGTCGGGTTCATCACCACCGTCATTGTCCCCAGCGTACTCTTCACCACCATCGGAATCACCGTCATCAGAACCATCCCATCCGGGAACGTGTTCAATATCGTATCCGAGGTCTTCGTGTTTCAGAGCCAACTGATAAGCCTCTTCCAATTCAGCACCCTCGAGGTCGAGTTCCTCGTATCCTTCACCGTACTGGCGAATGAACTCTTCGTTCACAACTTTCAGTTTCTCTTCGGGTGTGGGTTCGGCTTTCTTCTTTGTAACAGCCTTTTTCGCTGGAGCCTTTGCCGCAGGGGTTGCTTTCTTAGCAGCCGGAGCCGCAGGTGCTGCAGGCTTCTGTTCCTCTTCACTCGGACCGAAAGGTAGGTCATCCGCACCAGACGGTTTTTCGCCTGTCTTCTCTTCAATCATGTTCTGGAGTTCCTCTACCATGTCAAGGAAGTCATCCTGAGCAAAGATTTTGTAAGAATTGGCGTCATCGAAGCGTTTCAAACCATCAAGTGCATAGTCGAAGTCACGTTTGCCGTAACAGTCAACATACAACTTCTGAAGACTGGGCAGTCCCTCAAGTTCCTCAAGAACCTTGTCGGAAACAGCGTTCTTTTCAAAGTAGTCTTCCCATGTCTGTCCTACTTTCAGCGGTAACGACTTGAGCGTTTCAACTGTCTTGTTATTCTCGTCCTTACCACGACTCCACTGAATAGGGAAGCCAGTTGACGGGTCGCTGAACATATCTATCGCAGCCGTGTCGTTCTGAGCACACAGGTCGGCAGACTCTTTATTCAGTGCTTCCATCTGTTTCGGTTTCAGGCTGTCACGGTAAATCTTTCCTTCGATGAAAGCATAATACACGTATTCCAATTGAGGACGAATTCCCGGAACCCACGTACCGTTCTTTCCACCCATACGATAACCCGTAATCGGGTTCAGGAAGCGAGCACGTTCTTCTTTGTCCTGGAACTGTTCAGCCTGTTCGTAGACACGCTTGATGTACTCTTCGATGATGTCGTACGGATAACCACCGTGAAGCGTCGCCAAGAAGATTTTCTTGTTTGAAATTTTCTTCCCGATTACTTTTCCTTCCTTGTCCTTTTCGTCGACTTCACACTTGAGCATCGCTGTCAGCATAGGTACATAGGGGGAGTCTCCTGGTTCGTGTGCTGGAAGAACACGTTTCACGGTGATACCGTCTCTTTGTTTCCAGAACTGAGCATACTCGCCTTTACCACCAAAATACGTGTCATACTGCTTTGTTTGCTGTACCGTCTCACTAACAGTTGAGAGCGGTGCTGCCTTCCATTTACTTCTGTCTAATGGCATAATACTAAATTTTTAAAATGTTGATAATTATCTGTTTTCCTTCACTATTCGTGTAACGTCTCTTCGAGGAACTTCTGTTCGTAACTCTTAATAGATTCCATCAGTTCGATGATGTCCTCAGCCTCTTGTCCGGCACACTTGTTGGCGATTAACTGTAATGCTCTCGGGAGCGTACAACCATAAGCCATGTCGTCCATTTTACCATTAGGATGGCGAAGACTGTCCGACTTCTTTAATTGGTAAACGTCATAACTTGATGCGTGACTTTCGACTGGTTTCAGGTAGAATCCGTCTGTGACTTTGATGTAACCTTTGAATTCTTCTACTGCGCTGGATTGAACTGTTTTCTTTGCCATAATTCTAATTATTTGAATGTTTAACTTAAATTTGATGATACAAAGGTAATGGAATCATTCGAATTATCAAAGAAGTTCCCCGAAAATTCTTCGAAAAATTTATTTGAACCCTGCTTTCTTGATGAAGAAACTGTTTACTTTACCCTCTACCAATTCCCCGAGGAACTCCGTTGGGGTGACAGGTTTAAGGAGATTGTTCAGTTTCTTAGACTTGTCCTGAACCGCCCACTGAAGTGCGTCAAGAACACTGAAATTCTTCTGAGCGTCAATATACGCAATACAGAGATTCTGATAGTCTTCGTCAAGTAGGAGAGCCTCGTCAAGAGCCTTTTCCGACAACTTGATTTCCTCAACTTCCCCGTCTTCCAAAGCCAGCGTGAACTTTCCGCCATTACGGTTCGCCTCACGACGCCATTCTTTCTTTGTCTGGGCTTCATAAACCTCTTTCTCAAGTTTACATTCCGCGACTTTCTTTTCGGCTTCAGCACGGAGCAACCCTACTTTGTTCAGGAGCGCACTGACTGTAACCGCTTCACCATATAAATTACTGTACTCAATAGAAGTGAGTTTATCGATGTCAACCGTGTCCTCAAATCCATTAGTTACCAACGTCACGGGGACGTCATTGAAATGTACGAGAATTTCCATAATTTTCTTCCTTTTATCTTAGTAAATTTATAACGTCAAAGTAACGATATTCGACTCGAAACAGGCTCTCAGCGTGTTCACCTCTTTACGGTTGTCGTATGAAAGAATACCATTGATGAGTATCAGGTTCGCTCTTCCGCACGATAACAGGGGTTCCAACTGTTCGTATTCCTGCTGGAATATCACAATTTCGATGAACTCATAGTTCGCCTCTAATATCAGGCGACACATCGTATCCCCCTTGCGTGTCTTCTTAATCTCCATTTCAGCGATGAACCCAGCCAACACGACGTACCCGTTATTCGGCTTCACTTCCGTATCGTGACACTCCTCAAGAGTAGCATATTCGTAGGCATCAGGGAACTCCCCAGCGAACCTGTCATAGATTTTCTGGTAATCAAAGAACGCCAGTCCGGATACTTTCTTTTGTAGGAGTGCCCACCACCAAGCGTCATTGGCGTGGAAGTCGGCTCCAACTAATACAGGGTCGTCTTCCTTAACATTTCCCTTCGTTGTTCCGAGGAAGTGTACCAACAGGTCTATTCGTTCCTGAGGCTTCTTTACCCCCTCAAGATTGTCGAACGCTCCTGCCAATATCAAGTTTCTGATGATACGGCTGTTCACTGCTGAACCCTTCCATTTATGTCGGGTGATAAAGTCGTCTAACGACCAATATTGACCGTTCTCTGTACGTTCCTTTATAATTTGGGTTGCAGCCTTTTCTGCGACCTGTTTGACTCCTGTAATTGACCAATACAAGGCTTTCTCTTTGAAGTTAATAACAACATCTGTATCCGATATATTGATATCCACAGGACGTACCGTACAGACTCCCGTCTTATTGATTTCCGCAATGTAGCGTGAATAGTCAGACTCCATTGCATACTTAAATGCCACCGACCAATACTCAATAGGATAGTGAACTTTTATCCACTGTGAAATATAGCCTGTAATCGCATAGGCAGCAGCGTGGCTTCGGTTAAACAGGTACGTCGAAGCCTTATCAATAGCGTCCCACACCTTTTCGGAATATTCCTGGGTGACATTATAGTTGTCCCGATAGTAAGGAATAAACCGTTCTTTGTACTGCTGGAGAGCCTCGTATTTCTTCTTTACCATCGCTTTACGAACGTCATCGGCTTCCACCAATGACAACCCACCCAACTCACGGCAGAGTTGCATGATTTGTTCCTGATAGGCAAATACTCCATACGTGTTATTCAGTATCTTGTCCGTTCCGGTAAAATACTCAACCTCTTTCTGACCCTCTTTACGGGAGACGTACTCGTTATGGAAGTTGTTCTCCATTGCTCCTGGGCGATACAATGAAATAGCAGCGATAAGGTCTTCAATATTGTCTGGCTTCATCTGACGACAATAACCTGTCAATCCGGAACTACCAAAGTGGAAGTTATCCTCGTTCCAACCATTCTTGAAATACCTGTACACCTCTGGGTCATCCAACGGCACACTGAAGATGTCTAAATCCACACCCTCGTGCTCCTTCACCAGCCGAACCATGTCCTGGAACTTGTCGAACTGTTTCACACCCAGCACGTCCTCTTTTAGGAAGCCAGCAGCATCCATCTCACCACCTTCCCACTCGGTTACATACTCCTCGCCATTCTTACGAATAGGAACCCAATGAAACATATCGTGTTCCTCTGGGAATACCATCATCGCACAGGCATGAATTGACTGAGCCTTTGGTGCGGGCATTATCAGCATCACTTCATTGATGAGGTCGGAGTGTTCAACGACAAAGTTCTTCACCCGTGAATGAGCACAGGCTATCTTGAACAGGTCTTCAGGCTTCCTGTCCTTGACGTCAAACACTTTCATCATCTCATTCGTTTCCTGGAAGTCCAACCCGTACACACGAGCCATATCCTTGATGGCTGCTCGTAACTGTAATGCGCTGTAAGTTCCCACAGAGCATACCTGATTCCAGCCGTACCGTTCTTCCATGTATTTCTTCACACGGGGACGGTCTTCACCAGGATAATCACAGTCAATATCGGGGAGTGATACCTTAACACGTCCTGCGTTCAGGAAACGCTCGAAGAGTAGGTCGTATCTCATTGGGTCTAACTTGGTAATCCCCAACAGGTAGGAAACAAGACAACCACCAGCCGAACCACGACTGATACCTGTCATTATACCGTTACGATGGCACCAGTTGATAATGTCCCAAGTAATTAGGAAGTAGTCAATTGCTTCCCCTAACTTTATAACACCCACCTCTCGGTCTATTCGCTCCATAATGACCTCTTCACCCCAATCCTCAATGAGGTCTGGGTGACGCTCAAGACCGTCGGCTATAAGAGACAAAAAGAGGTCTTCATTTGTTTCGAACTGTTTCGCCTCTTCCTTCGTCATCTTATAGTGAGGCAAGTGTCTCTTCTTTACGTCGATGACAAAGGTTATCGCCTCAGCAATGTTTTCAAGGAATTCCAACCCTTCCATGAAACGGCTGTACACGTCCATGAACCCTTCTTCGGTATCCGGAAACATTTGAGCCAACTCAACAAACAGTTGGTCGTTCGATTTAAAGTATTGATTATCGCTCTCGTAGGCAGTTGTTCCACCAATACTATGTAGGCGAGGTCTGATACAACTGTACTCCTCGTCAAGATACCACGCATCAACCGACGGAACGGGTAACAGGTTCTTGTCCTTGAAGAATTTCTTCAGGTTCGTCAGATACCATTCGTCACGGTTATCATCTACATATTCGCATGGGTCTAACTGATACACGACAGCATCTATATGCAAGTCTTTCAACTTGTCGTAATCCGTTGTCTTCGGGTCAAGGAACATAATCAAATCATCATTGTTAGTGGTGATTTTATTGAAGTCCTCAAGACCGATATATTTCGGATTATCGCAGTTGATGAACTTGTTTATAGTAAGGAGGTCTCGCCAACCCTTGTCGTTCCTTGCGTACACCTTAACAGTGAAGCGGAAATCCCGAGGCTGGTCATATACCACACACTCCATACCAATCACGCTCTTGATATCGTTCTTCTGGCATTCCGCTTGAAACTTCAATGCTCCGGCAAGTGAATTCTTTTCACAGATACCCAACGTCTTCACTCCAAGGAACTTTGCCTTCTTACACCAGTCGGCATACGTTCCCGTCCCGGACATCATTTCATACTGACCATGAACTCCCAAGAATACAGGGGTCTCAATTTCCTGTTTCGCTTGACCGATATATTTCAGCCGTGTGAGTTTCACGTCATTCTCTTTACCTTTGGCGAGCATATAATACACTCCTCCAAAACTGAATGCGTAGAAGTCACATGATGTTTCGACGGATTCCTCTCCCGAGCCTTTACGCTTCGGGTCGGCAGGAATACCAACAAAGTTGAACCCGTCATCAAACAGTGCACCGTCATACGCTGGCTGATACAATTCAAAGGTCTTCCCTCCTATCTCGACCACATAGTCAGAAATAGGAGCGAAGTCCATTAAATTCTTCTCAAGATATTCTTTGAATTTATCCATTGATTTTCTGCTTAACAAGTTCCGTTATATCGTCACCATCCTTACAACCCAACGACAGGAAGTATTGAGCAAACTTCTCGCTGACATGGTCATTCAATTCATAGGAGTCCGAATGATAATCACAGAAGTATATCTGAACTTCTTTACCTGTCGCCTCGGCAACCTTGAAGATAGCCTCAGCCTCACAGTCGAAACGCAATGAGCCAAACACGATATCGCACATAAGAGCGTCTTCTTCAGACATCTTTGCCCAACTGTTCGTAACAGCGTTTGCCGTCCAACGTGCCCATACGTCTTCTCCAGCCAATGACTTGAGATATTCGCCTGTACGCTGTAACAGTTCACGACCCTCAACCCGTACCGAGTCAAGAATATTAGGAGACTCTTCTTGAGGCTTGAACGGTAACAAGATGTCGCTGCTCAACTGTTTCCACTTCGCATACGCTTCACCCGTACAGTCAATCTTCTTTGATTCCCCTGTAAAGATGTTCATCAACGTCTGGCGAATTCCTTCACTGAAATCTCCCATAATCATGGGTCGTTCTTCACACGCAGCACCAACCATAAGTGCTTCTGCTTGGTACGATTTACCGGAGCCAATAACCCCTACCAAGCCATATATCTTTCCTTTAAGGCTCATATTGATTCATGAATTTTTGAACACTTTTGAAGAGTTTCCAGCCGTCCGTGTACTTCTCCAACAGTTGTTCGCAGTTTGTGATACAAGTCAATAACTTCTTGGACGTATTTCCCAGAGCCTGTTCGTTCTTACAGAATATCCATAAGTCCAAATAATCACAGGTCTTGAAAAGACGGTACTGGAGGTCAGTCATTGTCTTCTTAATTTCTTCATCGGAATACGGCAACAGGTTCACGTCGCCATGACAGATTTCGTATTCAATGATATCCCATGCCGCAGCCGTGTTCTCATTGAATTTCTTTACGCACGCATTGAGGTCGCCTGTAACACTTTCCACGTAGTCGTGGAGTAACACCTTGTCAAACACGTTGATGTCGTAGGCAACGTCCTCTTCTGAGGCAAACCAACGAAATAACATGCCTACCACCAACCCATGCTCCAAAAGGTTGTACCCCCTGTGATGGGGGGTATTAGGCAACCTCTGAATGTCTTTCATCCCTAACAGGATGTCAATCTTTTTGAAATTCATAACTAAATCGTCTTTATTTTAGTGAATAATTCTTATCCGATGAACAGTTCGTTCAGTAACGGGTTCCGGAACTCTACCAACTGTTTTGTCCAATAACGGAAGATAACCTTTGCCCAGTCAGAGAACATCTCATCTTCAAACTTTTCAATATCCGCACGCAATAACTCGAAGTCCTGTTCTGTACGGTTTTCACTGTTACGACAGTTTTCTTCGAACTGGCTCAACTGAGCGATAAGCGCATCGAACTCCTCTAAAGTTTTAAACGTCGTCTTATAGGAAAAGTTTACTCCGGACGGATACGAATTTGGGTCTCTTTTAGCGATTTCTTCAGCCAACGGAATGAAGTCCTTATAGACATGAAGATTGTCTGCCTTGTGGTAATATTTCCCGACAGGCACGCCCACTATCGCTGCGACGTACTCCTGCATCAATGTAAAGTTGAACACGTTCACCGCACTGAACCCCCAGATAAGGTCATTCGAACGGATATCCACGTAACAGTTCATCTTTCCATTCACTATCATGAAGTGGATTGAACGGGTACACGGTGTATCCTTTGTGAGGAGCAATGGAGCCTTTTCCCCGTCCTCTTCATTCTGATTGAAGTTGTCAGAGATAGGGTCGTGAATTGTGATAACCGCTTCACGGGTATCGATGTCCTGCTTGAACTTTTCAATGACGAACCGTAATTGGTCAGTCACGTTCTGGTACAGTCCGGGAGCCTTCAATTTTGAATAACGACCGTTTTCGTCTGCTTTACCGTTCTTATACTGTCGCGGAAGTAACTTTCCGGACAATGTTACCATCGAGTCAAAATTGTCCCCGTAACGACGTATTCTGGGTCCATATCCCGCTCTCATGAACTTTCCGTCGTCCGAGAAGTTTACAAGGTTCTTCACGTAGGAAGCAGGCATCTCAAGACTGTTATCCCCACGAGCCAACCACAGGGACTCAATCCACCCCAATGTTTTGTTCCATTTACGCTCCGGAACACGAACATAGCGGTCGGTCGGATTAGTTATCTCAATGAGGACGGCTCCAGGGAACTCACGACATTCGAACCCTCTTCGGGTAACGTCAATCCCTTTATCCATCAACTCCTTACAAAGTAGCACCAGCGCACTACTCAAATTTTCTGCTTGAAAATACATAAGTCTTTCTTGATTTAATCGATTAATAATTCTCCTGGCTTGGGCAACTTAGCATTCCACTTCGGGGGGAAGACGAACTCAATCTTCTTCGGACTCTTTTCGTAGGTGTGCTTGATACGTTCATTTCTACCTTTGTTGAAAGACGCTCCTAATCCCTTTGCAAACTTCGATGTTTCACAGAAACAGTTCTGAAGATTTGTAAGAGTAGGAACAGGCTCCCACGGTAACGGGTTCCACTTCATACCTGTCTTTTCGCAGAAGTCACCCATCAGCCTTTCAAAGTTGTCGTGAACCCACTTGATAGTGCCCACATAGTCATAACGCTTTCCGGACGCTCCGTCAAATGTCCAGCCGATACCTTTCAACGACCCTGGACCAGTGATGACAAAATCGTTTTCCGAAAAGTTGAACAGGGGTGAATAATTCAGGTCAATGCAATATTGCTGAGCCGTGAAGTCCCCGTATATTTTCATATTCCTGAAAACCCAATACAAGTCCTCAAAGGTCTTCGCCTCTAAGAAGTCATACAGGTGTCCGTTCTGAAAGATTTCGTCCTCAAAGATACGGAAGTGAGCACGATGTTTGCTCATGCCTGTTATGTGCTTATATTGGGGATACTGATAAAAGAAGCAATTCACGATGTATGCATTACCGTATATCGTGTCGCCACTGTCAACTACCTTATCCAAGAACTTCGCTATGTTTTCCAAGCCTGTTTCGTAGGTGATATCCCCGAACTCCTTCTCCAACATATCCCACGTCTCATTCTTATTGAAATGCTTGAAAAGCAATATGCGAAAGAACATATCCTCTGGCTCGTATTCTTTACCATTGTAAATCACACGGCTCAACAGGTATTGACTCACACGGTCAAGACAACGATACACGTTGGTGAACTTAAAGTTCCTCAATATGTCGTCATCCGTCCACGGAGCCTGTTCCCCATTGTACTTTCGCCAGAAGATATTCATCCTCTCGCACATCCAATATAGATAGTGAAGGAAGTTATCGTTAGGAGTCGGACTGAAATTATTTTCCTTTCTTGCCATTCTCAAATGTTTCAAACGAGTTCTTTTCAATGTAGTCCGACGCTTTACAGAAAGCCACGAACTCTTCACATAGTTCTGACAGCCCAAAGAAGTTAAAAATATGAACACCCAAGTCCCAGACCGGAGCGTCATACGGTTGGTCGTGAAGAACTACACAACCGCCAGCCTCATTCACCTCTTCTCCCTCTCTTTGAGCCTTTTCGAAGTCGTGCATAAAGGTTCTGTGCTTTCGCCACATGCAATCTCCCTTAGGAGGCTCGCCAGACCTGTATGCTATCCGAGCACAATACTCATCCCATTGGTCGTCACGGTAATCATACCTGACATGGAGAATGTTCGTAAACTCACTCTCTCCGCATAAATCCAAGGGACGCAATCGCCATGATACAGTTGTTCCTGCACCATCAATCAAAACTCCATGCCCTGCCTTAGACGTTTCCTTCAAGAAGTAGGATAGACCCTCAGCCTTGCACAGTCGCGACGTCATACTGTCGTAACCTTGCCAGCGTCGGATACCGCCATTCTCATAGAATTTCCCAACGAAAACCATATTGAAGTCCTCGGAGTAAACCCCGACTTCCTTTTCCTTTCCGTCAAGTGTCTTAAACTTGTATGGGCGGAGTTTCATACCTAATGATTCGAGGAACTCGAGGAAGAGGTAAACCCTTGTAGATTTACCGCTCCCCGAGATGCCTTTAACCAATACTATGGATTCCCCGTCAACCATTTACTTCTTCTTTGGAGTTTTCTTTGCGGGTGCAGGTTTGGCGTCCTCAGCCAGTTCCAACGCTGTTACACGTTTCTTGATAGGCTTGTCGTCACCGAACTTGACCATACACTTTTCTTTTCCGTCTCCGGACTTGTACAGGCGAGTGATTTCACCAACAGCGTCCTCGCCTTTCAGGATAACTTTCGAACCTACTTTCAGTCCCGGAATTTCTTCCGATTCTTCGAGGTTCTGACGTTTTGTTTCACGAGGAGTCTTGTCGGCTTTCGCTGACTTCTTTTCCTTCATAGACTTGTCTGATTTAGACGGAGTCTTGCGGTTTTTCTGACGTTCCTCGTACTCTGCCTCAGCCTTTGCCAAGCGTTCTTCCTCTTCCGGAGTCAGTTGTTCTTCTGACTGATAGGTAGAGTTGCGTTTGTTCTGACGTTTCATTGCTGCTTCAGGTGAACCATCCTCAGGGTCTGGGTCGTCATCAGCGGTTTCTTCTTTCTTCGGAGCAGCCTTTTTCGCAGGAACCTTTTTGTCTTCCTTTTTAGGAGCGGACTTCTTGGCGGGAGCAGCCTTTGCAGGTTGTTCTTCGGCTTCACCACCTAACTTGTCAAGGAACTCTTGAGCCACCTTAACTTCCAATTCACTTGAGTTTTCATTCTCAATGATTTCGTTCAACTGTTCAGCAGTGAACTTTCTGTACTTCATACGAAGTGCCAACGCATTGTTTGCCATAATCGTTTTTACTTTATTAGTTAAAATTTTATTTTCAGTGATGTTTTATCACTTATCTCGGTACAAATATAATGTAAATATCTCGAATAAGTTTTGATTTTCTCGCGAAAAATCGAAATTATTTTTTGCCGGAATGACCAAAACCTCCCGCACCTCGTTCTGTATCAGTCATTTCACTGACATCAGAAACTTCGATAATTTCCTCGACTTTCGCATACGGAGCGAAGACAATCTGAGCAACTCTGTCGCCATTTTCGATTGTCTGTGGTTCTGTTGACAGGTTAATCAACGGAACACCTACTTCCCCACGATAGTCAGCGTCAATGGTTCCAGGAGTATTGATTACGGTCAGACCCTGTTTAACAGCACAACCGCTGCGAGGTCTCACCTGACCCTCGTACCCCTGTTCGATTTCCATGTACAAACCAGTAGGAATGATTTTACGCTCCATAGGAGCCAACGTGATTGAACCCTCGGGAAGATAGGCACGCAAGTCCATACCCGAACTGTCTGGAGTTTTGTACTCCGGCAGAGCATTTGTGCTCTTGTTTACGATTTTTAATTTCATACTGTAAATGATTAAAATGAAATGTTACAACCAATCAAAATTGTTTATAATTGTGATGTCATTATATTTAACGAGAAAATCACCTTTCGAGCCTCGAATTTTGACTTCCTCCTTAGCAGGATTGTTGCTTACGACCTCCATTATCGTCCCTTTATACAGAACTTTGGTATCCCTGTAAAGAATGTACCAACGGTCATAATTTCCCTGAACTCTCCTCTGTTCTTCGTCTTTATACTGAAACGCTGGAAGACCTTTCTTCCCCCAGAAATTCTTTTCGACGAACTCCGCCACATTATATCCAGGAGTGAATATACTGTCGACGTTGAATTTCACACTCAACTCAATAATCTTCAACCGCTTCTTCTTAGCAATATCCGCTGCGACTGACGCATACGTTCCATTACGGTATATAGAGGAACGTAATTTGTGAGTCAGATACTCCAATTGAAGCCGTGTCAAAAACTGTCTGTGGCGCAGTCCTTTGTCCTCACAGGTTTCTTCTCTTACTTTGTCCATAATTACTCAAATTTTTATTTCCACTTTATTATAAAAGAAGCTAATTGGGTCGACCGCACCCCTCAAAACTTCTTCGAGATATTCTAAATCAATGTTTCCAGGGTCTATTCCTGGCTTCCTAATCGCTGTCACGTACACACGGTCAAACAGTTCCTTCATCTTTAATGCCGACTCTTTGCTCTCGTTTATAGTTCCAAAATCGTACAAGAGTATGACGTTCTTGATACCTTTCTTGAGCATCATGTTAATCTGTCCTTGACCGATATTATTCCCGAACGTGAAGCAACACTTGATGTCGTCAAGATGTTGAAGTCCTAAGAGGTTGTCGATGTTCACTTTGTCAAAGATACCCTCAACAATGATAACCGTTTCAGTCCTTCCCTCTATCAACTCATCGCAACCCCCTAACAGGTCTTGAAAGTTATTCTCGGAGTTCCTGTAACGTAACACCAAGTCAGCCTCGTGACGCTTGTATGCCTCAAGATTTTCTTTGTGCCATTCCTTCGAATACCTACTGCGTGCCCACCACGCCACACACACTCCGTTGACTTTCATCTTGAAAATGATGAAGTTCTTCAACTTCGCTTCCAACGGTGTATTGGTATAGGAAGGCTCGAACTCCGCATAGTGTTCAGGTCGGAACCCACGATTATTCAGGTACTCATCATCCACAAGCGGTTTCAGCCGTAACGGAAGAGTAACAGGCTTTAATTCTTCTTCCTGTACCTGTTCCGCATCACCCTCCATCCACTTTGATGTCTCCCCCTGAATATCACCTATCTTTGGACAGTTCTCAAGTTCATTCGGCTTAACTGTATAGGAGCGTTTCGCGAGGTCTGTTCTACCGAGTTTCTTGAGGAACTCATAGACGGATACCTTACGAGGACACTTCCAACAGTGGAACGTCGCAACGCCATTCATATTGAAGATGATACCCCACTTCCCTGCTTTTCCGCAGAAAGGACAGTCCATATCCTTATTCGTGAGCCACCCCTGTGAACCAAATGGCGTGAGATTGAAATCAGCGATTATCTGTTCCTTATCGTACCGCATAACGAAATTATTTCTTGCGAGGTACAGGCTTCCTCGTTGTCTTCGGGGTTTCCTGTACACCCTTGTTTGCTAAATATTCCTTGAGCGACTGTTTAGTCTGTCGCTTATTCAACGTCTCTTGTGGCTCCTGTGCAGCCGTTTCACCCTCGCCAACTACCTTTGTTCCGTACACTCCTGGTGCTATCTCTACTCGCTCCTTCTTCTCCCCAACGGCTGCTTCTCCGTTACCTTTACGGCTGCGACGGCTCTCAAGCCTGTCAAGAGCCGACATATCCAACACCTGCTCAACGATTGTTGAACGTGATATATCGTAGAAGAAGCCGTTCTCGTAATTAGTAGGGATTCGAATGATGATACCATTGTTTCGGTAGTTTCGTAACTTATCACAATAGATACGAGCCATGTTCTGTTTGCCCTCTTCAATTGTAATGTTACCTGTAAACACGAACGAGAATGGCTTGATAAGTGTGCGGTCACCCTCTGTATTCTGGCGAGTGATTACCCGTGTCGGGTCGTTCCATACTTCAATAGGAACGTCTCCCGTCTGGGTCGCTGTAATTACGGCACAGTCGTATTTCTTCGCGATATCCTTTAATCGCTGGGCACACTTCTGTAACCTGTATTTGATGAAGTTCGGGTCGAAGTCAATCTTCTTGTTTTCCCCTGTCAATAACAGGTCAATAGAGTCGACCGTAACCAAGTCAGGATAATACCCATACTCTTTCTTATAGTCCTCTATCGCAGCCACCAAGTCGGCTATCGTCATGTCCATCATCTCTTCAGAAGCGTACACGTCAATATCACTGTTCACTGTTTGTGCCCTCTTGATGAGTGCTGAGATACGTTGTCGGGTCTCATCGCTGACATCACCCCTCATGATTTTCGCATAGGTAGTGTTCGCCAACATTTGGTCAAACTTAACAACCGCCTCATCACGACCACCCTCTAACTGAAAGTGAAGACAGTGATTGTGAGCGATTGATGTATTATACCAAGAAAAGTATTTAAGAGCCGTGGATTTACCAACACCGGAACGCATGATTAGGAGAACGGTATCCTGGCGAGGAATTCCCCCATCAGTAATTTCGTCAATCGTTGATATTCCTGTCGGTATCTTTGCCCGACGTGTTTCATCCTCGGCTTTCATTTGTGCCGTTCCTATGTTACGATAGAAATCCCTGTACACCCGTACAAACTTTCCTCGGAACTTATCTAAGGAAAAAGCGTTTATTTCCGCCATTCTTTTCTCAAGAAGAAGCATCGCTTCCTCTGGCTTCCCTTCATTATACATATCCGACACTTCGTGCTGAGTAGCGACAAATGTCTGACGTCTAATAAAGGTTTCCAATTGCCGTGTCATAGGTTCCACCTCTGGAAGTTTAATTCCCTTGACCTCAGCAATCTTCTTTGAAACTTCCTCGTTGTTAGGGAAGGTCATTTCCACCATACCAAACGTCGCCAGATTACCCGTTTTCTTCATCGTGTCTGCCAACACTTTCAGCATCGCTTTACAACCTCCCAATTCTCGGGGAAAGTTACTTAAATCGAGATTATCTACGACCAACTCCGCAAACTGTTTGTTTGCGAAAGCCAATCTTAACATCTCTTCCACGAAATTCGGGCTGAGAATCGCATCAACCTTTTTTGCCATATCTTTTCAATTTATACTGCGTCAATTTTTATCATTACTGTACTCTCTCGCAACTTGTTAATCGCCATGAAAGAGGAGGACACGGTATCATCGTGCCCACTGATACTCTCAAGAGTTCCCTTATCGCTGCGAAACGCAACTGAGTTGAACTCCCCAAACATCTGGTCAATCTTAGCAGCCGTGTCAGGATGATACGGACACTTGATTACACCTCTCTCAAATAACGCTGCAAGTGATGCCCACCCTGTTCTCAGGTCTTTCTTATTCCCGGAGGTCGTCGTGAACGGTGTAATATTCTTGATACCCATCTGGACGCACATATCCGCCAATATACTTTGAAAGCCGTTGTTTTCTACAACTATCTCGTTTGGCTTAAACACCCTGTTCAGGAGGTCAATCTTCTGTATCTGTTCATTATGCGACAATCCCTTTTCCCGGAATATATAGAGGAGATAATAATTCCCCTGGACATCCTTCCCCCAAACTGTATAACAAGTATAGTCGGCTCCCACATTTCCCGAAACAGCAAAGTCACAACCCATGACCACCCTCTGTAACTTGATAGGGAACGACTCTATGTTATCTACGAGCCTGATGTTTTCCATCCCGATTGTACTCCTCTTTAATATCTCCCAAGGGAAGATTGTACTATCGTCGGAAATAGGTACGACCAAATACTCACGAGAGAATACGAGCGTCCCCAGAGACGCTTTTTCCTCCATAAGTTTTGCCCACGTAAAACGGTCAGGAGCCAACAGGCGACCGTCCGGGAATATGGCTGGGTACTCAAAGACACGGAACTTTGGGTCTTTCTTTAATTCGGCATACAAGTCCTCTTGCTGATACGGTGTACCATCAACGATGTTATACCCATACGGCTCAACGATAGGAGTGATAGCACCTTTAAACAGGTCTCTCAACTTCTCACGCTGTTCAAGCGAATAGATACTACTCTCGTCTGGTAAGTCATCGCTGACTGCTGCCCCCACGTGAAGACCACGAATAAACCCGTCTTTTCCACGGAGGTGAAGTTTCGTCCCGTTCTCGCACTCAATACTTGTCGCTGCCAGCGAAGCCTTTCCAGTAGGGTTCAGTTTCGCTGCAAAAGCCTCATTCACACGGATTTCCTCAACCACCTTGTCGATGTGCTGTTTACCCAGTTTCTCCGTGTTCGTAATAATACAGGTTTCCTGGCGATTTTTATTGTCAGGAATATCAGGTCGCATAAACGTCGGACGTCGGTAACTGTATAATCTCCACAGCGGAAACGCCATACAGAACTCGTAGGAATTGTGAACGACTGTACCATCCTCTAACTGAAACAGGTGGTCACCATCGCACATAAACCCGTAATAAGACTCTTCCCCAATAGGTTCAACCGTTATATTCCCACGCTCGAATACAGGCTTATCGTAAGAGAACACCCTGTACCCCTGGAACCGTCTTTGCTTCTTGACAGGATATTTCAGGAATTGTCCCATTTCTATTTCGACATACTTCTTCCGCTTCGTGTCAAAGAGGCACATCGTGTGCGCTCGATTCACGGCATACGGCATACCATTCTCCTGCTCAACCCTGAACATCTGAGCACGACCGATATGTCGTGTCAGAACCTTTCGGGGAGTGAAGTCTAACCCCATCACTTCCATTCCGGGATAGATGTCCTCTATATTCTTTACGGAAAAGTCAGCCATCAGCACCCGTGTGCCTCTCGCAAAGCATTTACCGTGAGAACGAGCAGCAAGATATGCGCTGTTCGGATAAAGTTGCACCATGTTTCCCCATTCAAGATTTCTCCAACCCTGACGGAAATTAGGAAGCATAGTTGTCTTGAAATAGTTGTACGACTGAACTTTCAGCGTCTCATCCATTGACTCTTCCAATTGTTCAATGTAGTTGAGCCGTTCAGTTTCAAGCGTGGTATTTAGGGAAAGAACATTATTCGTCTGAATGAAGATTTCCGATAACAGTGCATCGACGTCACCACCATAGCCACCAACCAATTGATTGATAGCCACAGGTGGTAACGACTCAAGCACGTTGAACGCAGTAGAGAACACCGTGTCCAACTGTTTGTACGACAACTTTAAATCTTCATTAAAATGTATCATACCAATTGGAACCTTTCTCTAAATCTTGACTCTTTTCTTGTAGATGAAATTGCTGCCACAGGTGAAGAACCCCCTGTGCCTCTCATGTGCTCAATGTACTTCAGCATGAGTTGAGCGTTTGCTCGGGTATCTACCAACGCACGGTGGGCATCTACCAACTCAACACCCTCCAGTCGGCAGCACGTACCGAGTTTATAATTTTCTTGCTCTACTGCCCGATACCACCCCAATTTCATTGTATCTTCAACAAATTTAACATATTCCCATAAATTATCTTGCTGAAACTCAAAGAGTCCTTCGAAAAACGGAATATCGAATAATTGAAAATTGTGTCCACACAAAATTGTGCCCACACGGGGATTTTTATACTTCGTCAAAAATGATTTCACGGACTGATAAACATTTTTGACACTTTCCCCATTTTCAGTAAGATGCTTCAATGATAAACCATGAACTCTTTCGGCTTCTGGGCTGTATTCTAACCCATCTTTATAAGGTGAAATTATTTCGCTATATTCATCAACTATTTTCAAGTTGACTAAATCAATAGCAACCAGCGCAACCTCACACAATGGAACATCGAAAAAAGCCTTCTTTTCTGGCTTCCCTTTAGAAGCCTTACAAGGCAACCCTCCTGTTTCGGTATCCGCAACTACCATAAAATTTGCAGTCGTTTTCATATCAAAATCTATTTTAATTTGTAACTAAATTCAAATCCATCAACACTTATAATCTTCCCCAAACAACAGCGATTTATTCTACCAATTCCAATAGAAGTTTCTAAAGCAGCCTGAGTTAAACTATCAAAAGTTTTCAGCAACTTTCCATCTAAATATTGGTAAACTGCTTTCCTTCCAACTCCAGTCCTACCTTTGAGAGAATCAGAAATATGTTTCCTCTGTTCAAGAGTTCTCTTCTTTCCCCGAAGTTTTTCTGCTCTATTTTCTATTTCTATTGTGGACTGTTTTCTTCCTCTTAATGGGGAAATACGCTTTTCTATTTCTTCCTCAGATTGTTTCTTGCCTCTATTTCCTGAGCCCATTTTATACAGAATTTCTTCAGTAAACTCATACCCACTTCGACCACCCGAAGTTGAATTATAACCATTCTTATAGGAATCGTAAAAAGAAATCCAATATTTTTCTCTTTCATCCAACCATTTCACGCATTCAACTAAATTTTGAAATGGTTTCTTTTCAAGGCATTCAACAGAAAAAGAATCTTTACCGTATTTTCGAATTGCTCGATAAAACTTACAGTCCTTTATTCGTTTCTTTGTTTTAAATGCCGTCCGGATATGCCGATTAAATCTTCGATGATATTCATGAGTAACCTGACCAATATAAACTTTATTAGTCTCAGAGCAAGTCACCATATAAATATATCCAGTCATAATCGTCTTTATTTTAAGAAATCATAAACTTTAAGTCTTCTAAATCTCGGTCTCTCGTTTCGATGTCATCGTACACCAGCGTCAGATTGACGACAGGGTTCTTTTCACCTTTTAACCCCAACGGAAAATCGTTCAACACGATTGTAGGCTCACCCTCAACCGTCATATCGCCTCGGCATTGAATGACATAGAACTTGATAAGAACTTGGTTGGTTCTATCGTGAAACTGAAAGACTTTCGAGTTGAACTTCTTTTCAAGTTTCTCAATGAACCTCGTGAAAGCCTCAAGAAACTTTTCCTCGGTCTCTGAATTCTCTTCTGATACTGTTAGGAGGTCAGCCAACCGCTTCGCACCAAACAGCAAGCAAAGCCTCACGAGGATACCTGTTATTCTTTCATCCATTTCGGTTACAAATTTAATAATTATTACTCGTCTTTACAAACTGAACTTCTCACTCCAAATTCGTACTTTTGATGACAATCTTCGCAAGTCAGTTCGATATTACTTTTTACCAGCCTTAACTCGGGATAAGCACCCTTCGATTTGATGTGGCTAAAATAAATCGGTTTAAGCGGTTCTAAGAGACGCTTCCCACAATGCGTACAAATGTGAGGACGCTCCGCCCATATTTCCTTAAAGAGAGCCAATTCACCCGTTGCTGGTCGGAGTTTAGGTTTCTTTGTTTTACTCCTTTCAGCACGTACCTCAAATCGGGACTTCCCGTTGTGAAGCCTTTTATAATTACAGTCATCGCACAGGCACTTGGTTCGGTTCGTGATATACCGATGTTTCCCGCACCCGTTGCATATCTGATATTTTTCAGTCGTCTTCGCCATAGTCTGTCATACGTGATACTTCCCTTATTGTAACGTGAGAACCCTGTAATTGCTGTATCTCCGTAGCACTCTTCTTTTCAGCACTTTCCGAGATTTGTTCATACAGGCTTTTCCCGCTGGCGTCCTTTGTTCCAAACAACATCTTACAGTCCTTTTCGAACGGACAAGTATAACAGATTTCATCCTTCGGATTGTAGGGACTACTCCCGAACTTCGCTTCACAGAAATTCGGACCCGATATTCTTGACATTCTCAACCGTTCCCTGCGAAACACGTCATCCGATACCGCTTCATAAGTGTTTGTCTTGACAGGGTTCACCAACTTCTTCTCACGTGCCCAATCCCTTGCATGCCACTTTGCTTCATCAGAATATTCATTCCAACGTCTCCATGCTTCTTCCCCCATGAACCAACTCGGCATCGGTTTGCGTTCATGGTCTTGACCCACAAAGACATAGAATTGAAATAGGAGGAAGTTCCAAATGAAGTCCGCTCCCGCAGTCGGGGGAAGAGTTTCCATGAAAGAAACAACCGCAGAACGATGCAAAGGTTTATTCATCTTGAGCGTTCTGGGCTGTTCCTTCATTCTCATTTGCAGATACTCGTATATCCGCAAAATTATCTTCAAAGTTTCATTATAAGAATATAGCATAATCATCTTTAATTTAGGGAGAGGGATTTCTCCCTCTCCGTTGTTACACCCAGTCGACAATCATATCAATTGACTCCTGTTGGGGGTGCGTTACAGGTTTATAACGTCTTCCCGTCGGGTCGGCTGGGTCTGGCTCACATACATCATCGTACTGTTGCTTGGCAATCTCGGTATCAACGTGACGGCAAAGCCACAACCCTATTTCCGCACCAGCCTCTAAATCACCTACTTCCAAAACAGCGTCTTCGGTCATGTCAATAAACTGTGCCCTGAACGGCTTATTCGTAGGAGCCATGACATTCTCCATAGACTTCTGGTTGTATTTGTTCACTACATTCATCGCACCGACAGCCATCTTGTAGGAACAAATCGCTCCTTCTTGACGGCTTATCTTCACTGTGATATTCGTACACGGTGTATCGAACTCATTCTTGAGGACGATAGCACGATATTCATCCCTTCCGGACTTCATCGTCATCAATGATATTTCATCAAAGATGTTACTGAAGTCGTCATTCGAAACAGGGGTGGAGGATTTGAATCCTCCAAGTGAACGTTCGGGATTGGGTTGTTCACCATTGTACCCTGATGTTGTAGTATAATAAAGTTGCATATCCTTATGAATTTTCGTTGACCTTTACCATGACGCCTTCATATTCACCAGTTCCGGCTTGAGTCGGTACGGTAAACAGTTCGTATCCTCCATCAGCAGTCTTAGTTTCGAAGTCCCAGAAGTCTTCCTCGGTATCCTCAACGAATGTTGCTGTGTACACCGTATCAGCCTGAGCAGCAATATCCTGAATGGCTGTCTGATTGTGAGCATTACCATTACGCAACCATCCAGCAAACTTGTAACCAGCAGCAGCCTGAGCGCATATCTGTACAGTCGTACCCATAGGCACGGATATTGACTCTTCTGCCTTGTCGATTGTTGCTGAATTGTTAATTGAAACGGCTCCTTGAGTTGTACCACCGCTGGCTGTCTTGACGGTTATCTTGACATCCTGTGCAGGGTCGGGGTCTTCTTCCAGCACGATGTTTAATGTCTCGTTCTTTCCCGATACGGTATAGTTGCCCGTTTGGGTCAGGTATCCTGGCTTCGAGACTGACCAAATCAATGTACGACCATCTATCGCCTCCACGCTGTTTGTGATAACACCATCGATGATTACCTGTGCGTCGGCTGGCGTTGGGTTGATTGTGATTGTATAAGTCTGACCCGAACCTCCTGAACCGCCCAGCGTCCAATACTGTGTACGCTCGTCAAGAATTGTAACCGAACCACCATTGTTACGGACACGAGCGATATAATACTCATTCGAATTTTTAGGAGGCATTGTACCTGCCGATGGCTCCTCTACAAAGGTTAATTTATAGGTGTCAAAGGTATATAATCCTTCCAACTGTTCATCGGCGAACCTGCGACCCATAGGAATGCTTCCTAAAACGATTACCCGTAACTGGGTCTCAGCCTGAAACGCAACACCGCTTGAGAGAACGATGTTGTTATTATTGATGATATCAACGATTTGATACACCTGATTGTTCAATGGCTGTGAGCCGTCTTCCTTTACGAAACGAATACAGGTAGGAACGCCAGAACTCTGACCTCGTACGATTCCATTGAAATTGACAGTTCCTGACACGTTTCCTGACGTATCAACCTGAACAGTTCCATTCTCGTAATTGTGTGAGTCGGGACCGACTTTCAGCCAATAATACTTCTGGTCGTTAGGAACAGGGAGGTCGAGTTGATTGTCGACCCTGTACCCTTTCAGGTCAGAGCCAATCACATATCCTCCCACCATGTTAATCGCTCCCAGAGTTGTGGAAGCCGTCACTTTGAACGCTGAACCAGCCTTTCCTCCAGGAGATACCAACCCGAAGGAAAGGGAGGCAGCGAAGATTGCGGAAACTTCAGGCTTCTCGTTCAAGAAGCCTATCATCCGTGTGAGTTCTTCTTTCTCTAAGAACGTACCTCTGTGAATGTTTATCTTACTCATATTTTCAAATATTTATTTATCCCTGTTGGTCAATTTCAATTCTTATCGGAGTTTCACCCTCATCACCTGACATCGGTGTAACCTTTGCCCAATTTTCAGGTAATGGGTCGAGTGCCCATTTCTTAGAGGCAGAAACAACGATTGTCTGAATACCACCTGTTGCTGGTATCTCAACCGCAGACGGAGTGAATGTCAATTCGCTGTTGCGCTCGAATATAGCCTGAATGTCGAGGTCATGGTCACCAACCCAATATTGAGTCGGGTTCCGAACGTCTTCCGTAGCATCTGTGATAATGTTCCATTTCTTAAACGTATATCCATCACTCGGAGTAGCAGTAAGCGTGATTTCCGTTCTCGGCAAACGGCTTCCCTCAACTGTGGCGGTTCCCCATCCTGGTTCAACGATTTCAATGTTTACGTCAAGAGGCAAGTTCATCGTGATGTCAAGCGTCTTGTCTTTATCCATTGTTACTTCCCCAGTCTGGGTTATTCCCTTGGCGGTGATAGTATAACGGATAACCTCATTCATCGACACTTCGAAACGAACATACCCATTGGCGTCCGTCGATGAAATAAACCCGTTACTCAACTCTACTTGCGCACCCTGTACAGGTTGCCCGTCAAGTTCTCGTTTGACATTGAACGTCAAGAAGTAGGAAGTCCGTACCACCCAATCCAACCACGTGTACGACACGACATTCTTGTACGATACAAGGTATCGTCTCACGAACTCTTCGATATCGTTCTTCGTTCTTGCTGACTTGATTTGGGCATACATTGCTATCACGTTCTTCTGCCCCAGATATCCCTGTGAGAACGGGAGGTCAAGCGGTTTAAGAACTATTCCGGCAATAAGAATGTCCGCTGAAATTGAATCCCTGTCCTGAACGATATAAGGAGCCATATACTTCACATCACCAATGAAGCGAAGCGGTCTTCCGTTCTCAAAATTCAAATACAGGCTTTCGTCTTTCTGTTCAAGCACATTATAGATGATACCCCTCAATCGGTAGTATATTCCTGGAACCTTACAGGGACTCTGATAACGGGAACCCATGAAGAAACTGTTTGTCTCCCGCCAATCGGTGATACGCACCTGATTGATAAGGTTGAAATTCGCATCGTAACAGTTTACCCCAAACTCAATATTCTGGTTCCCCAAACTCAATGCCTTCACCCATACAGTCACTTCGTAGTCCATTCCGGGATAAACCTCCATCGCCTTACTTTTATCGGCTTCGGTTGATATACCTACTCTTCCCCCACCTGTCGGCTGGAAAACGTACATATTATCGATGAATTTTCGTTTCACCGCACCGAGTATAGGGTAATCCTTCAATGGTCCAACTCCGATAGTGTACGACTCCGAAAACTCAGCCGGAACGTCCTCCCCTGTATAAATCTGCCACGGATAAACTGTGTAAATCTCATTCGTCTCGGGAGCACCTGTACGCTTCATCTGAAGTTCATCTTGGTCAAACTGTATCAGGTCGCTGAATGTATCTCCGGCATAGTCGGGTCCATAGTCCCAACCCTTTGACACGGCATTAACAGTTTCCGTACCATACCAAGTAGGAGAACTCCACCCTAAACACCAACCCACGTTCTGTGGGGATAACACTCCGAAGATGAACTCATTCGGCTTTTCGTAGCCTACCAACCGTCTCAACTCACCCTCTATCGTTCCACCCGTTTCTACGACTTGATATGTTCCTCTCTTGTAGAATTCTTGAATCCAATTATTGAACAGGTAACGACGCTGGTCAAGTGTATCAATATTCTCATACACCAACCCCCATCCTTCGATGAATTCCTTCATGAGCAAATCGCTGTTCTCCAACTGACGATAGTTTCGTGCATAGATTACAACAAATGCAAAATAGTGGGTCATCGTGAGGAAGAATGTATTATAGTCGTCTTGGTTGTTACGACTCACATACATTGGGACTATTCCAGGCTCAAATAGCTTCTCTAAGACATTTACCGCCCACATCAGAACCTGTGGGTCGTTGCTGTCAAAGAACGTCTTAAAAATCGTCTTATCGTAAATGGTAGTTGATAGTGGGTCAGCGTATGGGTCAATAAAGGCTCGCGTCTTAACATACGGTTTCGTCACGTAGTCAAGAACCAAATCACAACTGTCAGTGAGCCGACCCAGTTCACTGAAAGTTTCTTTCGTCAAAGTTATCCACTCGGTGTACGTTTCACCCCCATCCCTTGAATAGCGGAACAGGCTCTGCTGGTCAGAACGTGCTGCCCTCAGAACCGTTACCAATCCCGCAGGTGGAATCATTTGGGTGTGAACCGTAAACCCCTGTCCAACTCGAGGAAATTCTTTAAACTTTATTGTCGCCATCGTTACTTCTTAAATTTTCTTATCAGCCAAAAGATTCCTCCACCAACAGTGGCTATCCCTGCGTAGAAAAATATCTTTTCCCACCACCGTAACGGCATACGTTTCGGAACCTCAACTTTCTTCTCGACCTCAACAGGATACGGAGCGGGAACTTCCTTGATAACTTCCCTATCCTTATACACTACTTTGACCGGAATACTGTCTTGCTTGTTTTCAATATCATGCTCGAGCAAACCCGATTCCCCATGATATGTTGCAGTTGAACGAGCGTATTTCGTTTCAACCGTGCTTGTCGTATCAGGTGTGATTACTTTCATATACTCCTTCTCGAGTTGTACCTGTACAACTGTGTCCCGTACTGTTTCCGTTACTGTAACAGTCTTCTCCACGGGAATATAAATCTTTCGGCTGCACGCAGCAACCAAAAGAACTATTCCCACCAGCATAAAAGCCACTTTCGAAATCTTTTTCATATCTTTATTATTCAATGGTTATCCAAACATTCCGCCCAGCCTTAATCGCTTCACGGACAAGTTTCTTGACCCTATCAGTGACGTTAAATTGGTTCCTCAGTTGTTCCCTTCCAGGAACCCTGTCGCCTGTCAAAATGCATCCTTCGGTATGTCCTGGATTAGCTCCTGCGTGAATAAGTATCCCCAAGAAGTGAGGCACGTCTTCAAGAGCAGGATATTCTTTTCCGAATTTCGGAGAATACCGATAGATAACTTTATAACGTCCTGGAGGAATACAGGTTTCTCCGTACACCTTTTCCGGACACTTGCATGACTTCCCCTTTGGAGTATAGGGACAGGTCTCAGGAAGTTTCCTTTGGCAGTCCTCAAGCGTATCAGCAATTCTCAACCCGTTGACACTCATGACTCCCATGGTTGCCGTTGAGGAAAACTCCTGTCTTTTCAATTTTATTTCCAAATCTTCCATATCGTTCCTTATTTAATATTCACCGTAAAAATACTGCATTTTATCTCTTGAAACAACTCTAATTTGCGGGATAGAACACCGGAGAGAACTCTTTCGACTCGTCAAACATCACGTTTCCTTCCAAGTCCCTCATGATGAATTTCTTAATCCTCGGAAGCATGAAATCTGACACAGGCTCATCAACTGACGGCTTGAACCACTCTGACGCAACGTAGCGGACTCCCTCTGTATTCTTTACGATTTCCAACAGGTTATCCCACTCAACACGCTGTCCTGGCTCCCAGAAACGGAAGTCAAGATACTTCGTCATTCCTACCTGTATATTCTTTCGAACGGTTGCCGTATCGTAGCCAGCCTCCAATTCGCAACGGAAATCAACACCGTCTTCCCCTCCAACTTCATACCACGTAGCGTTCTCCAACTTGATACCCATCAACTTCCCGGAAACTATCATGTCTCCAATTCCAAAATAGGGAGTCGCTTTTTCAAGCAATGTCTTCAACTCTGCATAGGAAAGTTCTTGACCGTTCTGTGTCGCCAACTGTATGTGAATGAACGAGTCTTCCATGATTCCTACAAACATAATCTTGAGGATTCTGTTATCGAAATTCTGGAAGATTTGAGTCAGTTTCTCAATCGTCGCTGTGGCATACACGTTCTGGTGGTTCAGAATACGTCTCCGGAACATTTCATCGCTCTCCTTGTCACGACCGCCAATGGCATAGTATTCATTCGTACATTCGTAGTGCCCTTGCGGGATAGGGTTCACGGTCGTAATACTGTTCGCATCAACATTCGTAAACAGTCCTATTGCCTCGCTTCGCACCTTTACATAACCATACCCCGACTCGCCAACTGTAAGAGAGTTTTCGATGGCGAAACGAACGCCATTTGTGCTCACAAAGGTATTCACTCCAGCCGTGTACGTTGTTCCTGGCTCAGCATATACTCTGATGTACGTAGAAGAACCCAACGCTCCGTAACGAGCCGTCACTCCAAACAGTGAGGCTGCTCTATCCAAGTAATCACCAGCAGCCGTTTCTGGAAAGATTTGAGCCTCTACGATAGCCACGTCTTTTATTGCCTTTTGTGCAACCTTTGCCGTCGCATATGCGGCAGCGTTCAAAACGGAGTTGTCGGTGATATCTGACACTTTATCCGTTTTGTTCAAAAATGTCTCGACCCAAAGATTTTTCAGGAATGAGATTGTGTTATTTACTTTCGTTATCATATCTGAATATTTGTTACAAGGAAATTATTCGTGACTGTCTTCGCCTGTATCTTCATGAAGATTGCGTCCTCTTTACGGTACAGGTCAAGAAGATTTACCTCAACCCAACGAGCGTCCCTTTGGAACATATTGACAAGATGTTTGAACAGGGACGGATACTGTATAGCGTTCACCGAACTACCGATTGCCTCGTTAGGAAGCCCATAATCCGGGAACTCCGGAATTGAACCTTTCAACGAATTGATGATAGTGTCAAGTGCCTGTCCTATCGCTGCCTCGTATTCAAGTGTCGCCAAGTCGTCATTTTCGAACCGAAAGTTCTTGTCAATATCCTTTCCGAGTATCTTCTCGGAATCAAGATTATCAACGATGTTAGGAATGTTGAAATTCCCTGTGGTACGAATGTTGATTTTGAACATTCCTCCACCCTTGTTAGCATCGTAGTCCTCTTCCTCTACCAAGTTGTTTCTTGCGATATCAACCCAATCATCCTGAGGATTGTTCGAACCTAACTGTGACGATACATTCTCAAACGTCTCACGAGTCTTGAGAACCCTCTGAAGTGCAACGTTCATACCGTACCGTCCAATGATAGCCGAGCGCAACCATCGTGATGAATTATCTATCGTCCACAACTTCGTTTGACACTCCGTGAACATATCAAGCAACTCCCATGAATCTACTCTCGCCAAGCCTGTTGCCTTGAGCGTGAACAGGGGTTCAATCTCTCGTGACTGTTTTAACAGCGTATCAAGCCGTCCGAATGAATTCCCGATATCAATATCGTCCTGACCTGTATAGTATGCAACTATCAGAGGATAGTAGGAATTCGCGAACAACGCAAACGACTCAAAGAACGACTGAATGTCGTACCCTGTTTGCTTCTTAAAGGTCTCTAATGCGTCTCTCATAACCATCCCTCCAATACTGTTTCAGTTACAGGTTGCAAAGCGTCTGTAACCACTGAAGCGACCTCACTCACTCCCGTCTGTATCATCGAAGGAAGTAACTTATCAAGCAACGATTTGTTATTCTTGTTAGAGACTGCTTCCAGCGGAGCCAACGCTATCAACGTCAGATTATAATTCCAAATCATGTTTTTCGACAAGTCCTGAGAAAACTGTACTCCGCTCGGTGGAATAGCCACAAGATAACTCTCCCCGAGTGCCATATTATAGAAGTACAGACGCAACGGCTTGCCCTTGTCGTCAAGACCCACACTCTTACTTGCCATAGCCTGTAATATCTTCATCACACCATAACCCGTCTTGACGTTCAGATTAAAGTTCGAAAAAGCGAGTCCCGAAATTGAACCGCTTTTCTTTGTGATGTCGAACAGGTGGTATTTCCCAGCACTCACACTCTTACTTGAAGAGTTAATGCTCACATCTGGCTTTGGATTTATCAGGATTTTGAATTGACGACCGAAACTCCCCTTGATGTTAATTTCCTGAGGCGAATAGGAAGGAGTCGACAATACTGTTACTCCAGCCATTGACTTCTTGATATTCGTTCGAGTAGGTTCAGTCTTTGAGATAGAATCCGGCATAATAGGGAATGTCAGATAATCTATCGTATTGTCATCACTATCCGCAAGTTCCAAAGCAACCATGTACCATTCGAAGTCGTTGGGATACAGGCTCGCAAGAGCCTGTCCCCCGATTGACTTCGCCATGTTCATAACTGTATCTAATGCAGACATATCTTTAAATTTTTCTACAAATATAGTAAATCGTTACAATATTTTTCCTGGACCAGTCGTAGCACCTGTCTGAGCAGTAGCAGAACCAGCGGTCGAAACAGGGATTCCAGCCTGAACCTCACCCGTCTTGACAAAAGCGTCAATTGCGTCTGCCAACCCGTTCGCGAACTTACTATCATCAATCTCGGTTTCCTTTCTCGCGTCTGTCATCAATTTCAATATTGATTGTGCGAGTGCTGTTTTATTTAATGGCATAATCTCTTATTTATTAAAGAATTGTTTCAATAAAGTATTCAATTCAGTTGTCTTCTGGATTGTAGGTGGTAACGGTGTACCACTCGGACCAACAGCCGTTGAAACTGTCAATGTTGCTATCGCATCCACAATCTTCGTCAACAACTCATTCAAACCTGTACCACCATTGATAATCGCCATTTTCCCATTACTGATTTCAATCATCGCTTCTCCTTGAGATAGAGTCACTTTCTTGTCCTCAAAACGTAGGGTGCAATCGAATATCGTGGTTTCGGCTTTGCTTCCATTTACCGTGTGTTTGTAATCGGTGTCGCCCACCTTTGTTTCGGTCACGAACCCTTGCTCCGTTATAGTCGTTTTTGAGAAGTCTTTGTCCTCGTCCTCACCATACGTAGCAAACACACTCATTTCTTCCTTATTGACGCTTATTCCCGACTCATTTTCGGTAACAGGGTCAATCATCTTTGCAGTGAGTTCCTCAAAAGCCTCTATTTCGGCTTTCTTGCTCGCAGTCACTTTCACTGTACCCGTTGAACCAACCTCAAGAAGAGCGTTCTCATCGCCAAGTGCATTTATCTTGAGCGTTCCGAACTGTTGCCCCCGAACATTGATAAACAGGGTTCCTCGCTTTGCACTACCTGTAATGCTTAAAGAACCCTTGTCCCATTCCCGAAGGATTGAAAACTCTTCATCACTTCTCATAGGGATTCTTCCATTCGTTGCAACAAACGTACCAACTATCATTGGTTGGTTCATGTACGACTGTGAAATCCACATTACTGGAGTTCCCTTCTCACCAACTTTTCGAGGAAACTGTATGTTCTGAAGAGCCTCGTTTGAAATAAAGCACTCGTGAATAATATTCCCCTCGCTATCATCAATGATAGATATCTTGTTGGTTCTGAAACAGGTGTCAACGAATTTATCTCGGTCAACCCCCTCCGGAATCAATACATATCCGAACCCAGTTGTTTGCTGGACTGTCCCCTGTTTGCGTACAGGGGAAACTCCTTGCTTTCCTACTTTCTTAACTCTAATCTGTGCCATCTTTAAACATTTCTCTTTTTAAGAAGAAGTTGAACACACTTGAATTGACTCCAAACTTCGTAGAAGAAGGAGCAATCGTTTCATCCTTATGCTTTGGGTCACGTTTCTGAATGTCGGCTCGTATTCCGTCTATATCCACGATGTTGAAATAGTTGTTAGAAGCATTCGTGATATACTCAACCAACATTCCTCTTTCAACTGTCAACACCGTAACACGGTCAATGGCATCGTTCGTGAACGATATTGTATTGTTTACGGCTGTAACATAGAACAACTCCTGAGTGGATTCTAAGATAATGAACGTCCCCACTTTGATACGTCTATCCCCATTCAGCGTTATCGTTCCCTTACGAGTAAACGGAAGATAACAGGTCGTCTCCACAACGTATAACAGGTCATTCAACAAGGCTTGCGACATTGTGTTGATATTCTTCTCATCGTCCTTTCCTTTCAGGCTCTTTTCTGATAGGTAGATGTCATTCGTGATGCACCGCTTATTTCCGAAACGCTCCACGTATTCATTCAGGAAGATAATAGGAACCAACGCCAATGACGAAAACTGTGAACTACCTGTCAAAGCATTCTGAGGCATTATCCTGTACCAAGCATAAACACGGTTATCGTACTCAAGAGAATACGACAGTAAATCCTTCGGCTCTACTCCAACATACTGTTTCGAATTAACGACACTTTGTATCGCTGTCTTCGTGAACGGTGGCTGGCGAGCCATAAGGTCGTATTCATTCCCCCACGTATCCCCCCAAAATTCAACGAAAGGTTGCTGGCAAATCTTATTGAAGAAGTCCATCAGGGTTCCTTCGGGGTTCGTCAGTGAACGGTCAACGATACGTCTGTCTGACAGTTGTGAATCTACCCATAACTTTATCATCTGCCATACCCCTCGTGCTTCCGGACGTTGAGCGCAATGTGCAAAAATACTGTCGGGAACGATACCTATGTTAGACAACTGGTCAACGATAAACGATGATACAGAGTCAATCCTCTGAAATTCGAATGCGAAATAATAGTCATAATTTCCGGTCACCATATTACGCTTGAACCACGATGAAGACGGGTCTCCACCATAGAACCAGCGGTCAGGACTTCCCTCGACAAATTTCAACGGAATAAAGTAGGAACCATCCTCAACTAACAACTTCGACAGGTCTCGCCCATTTACGTTCACAGAATAATCGGTACTGCTGGCATCTACATTCGTTGAAACGGTATCAACCAACCCCATCATATCCCATATCAACTTGTTATTCAATTCTGACGGCTCTACGACGTGTGTGCTCGACTGTCGCTTCCCTTGGTCTTCGTACTTCTCTTTCTTCAGTTTCTCGAACCGTATAAAGACCATGTCATTATGCTGTATAAACTTCGAGAACCAATCACGATTGATACTCCCTCGCTTATCAGTGATGTTGAAATGGTTAGCGAAATCATCCCCAAATGTCTGTATTGTCAGCGTATCAGTAGGAACCAATTCGAAAGAGAATGTCCCCATCTGAAAGTCCTTTTGAGTCGAGCAGGTTCTTATCCATGAACTGATGTCGTATATCTTACCGAAAGCGTGAGAATATACCCACACTTTGATATTCAATGCCTTCATCTGAACGTGATACTCCTTATTCTCATCACCTGAACCCAACGCTGCCGCACGCTTCCGTGCTGCATACGAGTCGTTGATAGGCTTCGAACTACTTGATTCCCCATTGTTCGTAGGCGAGTCCCAAGGAACATATTCGGGGTCGGACAAGAGTTCTGCCTGTTTATCTGACCAGAAAGCCGAAAAACTGCTGTACTGGCGCATAAACAGGTCGGACGCAAGTATCTCTTGCAGTTCGGCTGTTATCTGTTTGTTCGGTATAGCGTACCAAGTACCGATAGGAATCAACGGTGGCTTATTCTGCTCTATTTCGCTCTTGTATTTCTCTTTCATGAGCGGAGAATAATTGTTGATGATTACCTCCGCATTTGTCAAATGACCGTCTGAAAACTTTAAGAAGTCGTCGACAGTCAAGTCTTCTTGATACCCCTGTTTCTTCAGGTCGTCAAGGAAATCTTGGATAGTCGCTGCCTCGCGACTATCTCCAATCCCCTGGAACCAACTTGTTGAATACGGTGGTATTTTCTTTTCCTCTTCTGCCATAACCCTTATTCTTGAGTAATTGTTAAGTTATTCAATTTCTTCTCAATTGATTCTCCAACTGCCTTTCCGGTTGTTCTACCTATTTTCTCCAACTGCTCGTCAGAAAGTTGTAACGGTGGGAACCCACCCTGTTGACCTGTGCCAGCACCCGCACTTCCGGGAGCGGGAGCCACGATTGTAACAGGTATCGGACCCTCGTCTTTTATAGCCTTAACAACCGCAGCGATAGAACCTTTACCACCAAGGATTTCTTCATATCCGTCCCTGATTTTTCTGTTCTGCGTTGCGGCAGTAGAAGCAGCGATATCCCCAACCATGCTTCGAGCCTCCGCTTCAGAATACTCAGCACCCGTTGAACGACCACGTCTGAATATCTTCTGGGCATCGTTTCCGGTTGCCTTCTCCAAATCAATAATGTCAGTCATTGACAAGTTAGGGAAGATTGACTTCATCACCTGTCGACCCATTTCACCACCACCCGTCATCTTCTGTATTCTTTCAAAGAACTTTTGCTGAAGTTCAGGTTTCTCCGGCATCTGTTCAATCATCGCTTGTAAATCCGATAATTGAGCATCGGGACCAGCAACCTCTCTTGCGGTTCTCAAAAGCAACGCTTGGCTGACGTCATCTTGACTTATATTGTTTCCCATTAAAGAGTTCTGTACACGCTCTAATTGGCGACCCTCCATCCCAGTAGCGTTCTGTATGCTTGTCATCGAACGTACAATTCCAGCCGTATTGATTCCACCTGTCCTATTAAGAACATTTTCCGCCATACGGTTGAACGATTGTAGGTACTCGCCAAGTGTCGACGCAATGTATTGGTCACTCTTTCCGAGACCCTGTAAGTTAGTGTCGAAAGCCTGTACGACGTTGGCTCCTGTACGACCTGAACGGTCAAAACGGGTTGTCGCCAACACCGAAGCAGCGTCATCTTCCGATAAGCCTCTAATCTTACCAGCCATTAACAGTTGGTTCACATCATGAAGCGAAGTGTTCCGTTCATAGACTCCTGCCTTCTGTAAAGTTGTAACCTGCGACAGATAATCTGTCATATTCAACCCCAGCGTCCGGGAAGCCCATGTAGGAAGTTCATCCCTGTCCGTTACCAGCCCAGCCTTATCAGCATTCCTCAACTGCTGTACCTTCTGACCATGTTCCCATTCTTTCCAACCTTTTGCGTCTTGCTCAGTTCTTGGGAAAGCAAGCATTGAGAAATCAAGTTTTGTTGGGTCTTTCGGTTCAGATTGTTTCTGCCTGTATGACCAGTCAGTCGCCATCTTATAATCATGGTACGTTGTGTTTCCACCCGTAACATAATCAACATTATCCCCGAATGAATCAAGGAATTGGCTTCCCAACGCTTGTCGATAGGACATACGATGTAGAGCGGAATAATCACCCAACGCTCTATCGTTCTGGGTTGCCGCATTACGACCAACTTCCTTCTTTTCGGCTTCGGCTCCGGATATACCGAATGTCAGCATATTCAGCAACCAATGATTCCCCCTGTTATTCCGACGCTGGAATTCATTTTCAGCACCGTACTGAGCAGACTCATATTTCGCTTGCTGACCTAATATCGTACCAATCCCCATGATAAGCGCACCGAAAGGAAGCATTCCCATCAATCCGCTCATACTCGTAGGCATCTTGAACCCTTTACCAAACAGTCCAGCACCGCCTCCCTGCCCAAGAGTAGGCACATCAGGAGTTTCGGGTGCAGGAGGCTGTGGGGGTTCCCCACCGCTGCCTGTTGGCAAGACTCCATTAGTGTCATCCCTCTGGGTCTTTTCCATCAAGTCTGCTATCCGTACAACTTCTGACAGTATTTTATCGAGAGTCGTTTGCTGGCGTTCGGTCAATTGAGTATTTAAAGCACGACCAGAGGTTCCCGGAGTAACCGCACCCCCTCCACCGCTTAAAGGTCGCCCAGTATAAGGGTCTATAAGCGTCGGTCTTCTTTCAGTCGGGGTATCATTAGGAAGCCCACCTTGCATTCCCCCTGCGAGAGCGTTTCGCTCCTTTAACAGGTCGATTTGCTTTTGGATAACTCCAACCGTTTGTTCAGCGATGTTTTTGAACTCGCTTTCCATTTTGTTGAAGTCGTTCCACAAGGCTTGGGCGTTCTGTCGGAGTTCCCGAAGCGGTGACGCATCAGCCGATACCCGTATTCTCTTGTCTTCCGCCATTTTGTTCTAATTTAAGCATTTCTTCAATTTCTCTTTCAGCCTCAGTAGAGAAGTCCTCAATCGTTGTCGGAGCCTTAAAGATATCCCCTATTCCGGGAATGTACTTATCTTTATTCTTCTCGTGTTCAGTCTGAAACTCTTTTAGATATAACTTGTCTTCCTCGAACTCAAGGAGTTGATATATAAAAGAAGATTCCCGATGTTCAGGGGACATAAATGAAACATTATGCTTTATTCGCCACCACCTGTCCAACGGGAATCTATTATTCCAACTGACCACACCCTGTATCAGTTCAGAACGTCTCATGTTACTCCTCTTTCTTTACGTCATCACTTTCTTCGCCTTTAAGCAGTTCAGTAATTTCTTTGAAGAACGGACCAACAGTCTTGAAGTATTCATCGCGGATAAGTTTATAATCCCTGACGTCAAGTTCCGAAAAGTTCTTCACTTTCAATTCCTCTATCAGTTTAGGACAAAGAACCGCAACGGCTGCTTCAATGTCAATCATGTCCAAAGCGTGTTGAGCCTGAACAGAAGGACTCATGACCATCGAGTTGTAGAAGCCTCTTGACAGGCTTTGCTTCATCGCCTCAATCTGATAGAACTGTCCCACTGTGGGGAACTTCACAGGGTAACTGTGACCCTTGATTTCAATTGTTACTTCATCTTTAATCATAATCGTTTCTTATTTAAAGCAAGGCAGGATTACCCTGCCATACTGATTGGTTCAAGATAAATACCACTGATGTCGGTTCCCGCAAGACCAGCCTCTTGAACGCTGAACGATTGTGTGTTCAGCAGACAGCCTTGGAGACGAGCAATGGTTTCACCCGTGTTATCAACTTCGGTAACAAGTTTCGTCGCAGCGTCTTCGCTTGATACCGTCTTAGCATACACCGTGATGTCGAACGCAATGTCGCCCAGAACCAAACTGTTCTTAATCTCCGCTATGCTTCCGAACTTCTTCAGCATCTTCTTCATAATCGGAGTATTGAACGAGATGAAGTATTGGGAAACACTCCATTGACAAGTGTAAACCACAGGGGGAGCCTCCTGATAAGTCAGGCTGCCGAGTCCCTGTACATTTGCACGCTGTACGTTCTCGGAGAAAGTCAGGTTGCGGACGTATCCTGCAACCTCGTTATCTATTTTGATAAACGCTTTCGGTGCTGTAAAAACTCTTCCTCTTGCCATATCTTTTAATTTTTAAGTAAGAATCCAGTGAAGAAAATCTTAGTGATTTCGCTGTTCACCACCACCTCATAGGTGACATCGTAGTAGTCCTCAATTCGGGTTGCAACTACATTCTGGAAACGCTGTATCAAGTTGTCTTGATTAGCGGTTGCCACACGTGATTGCAAGAAATTGATTGTCCAAGTCTCAAGAGCACCTTTTGACAAGGTATTCAAGTTCACACCGTTTTCATCGCCTAACAGGTCGATTTCCGCATTCACCACACACTCTTTGTTCAACTGTGCGATAACACGCATGAACTGAATGCTGAATGAGAGACCTTTCTTGTTAAACAATGTTTTGTTGTCTTGCAAAGTTGTAACACCCTGTAAGACCACGAAACGACCGAGATACGGGTTCGGATAAACCACAACCAAACCAGCCTTAACAGCCTTTTCCATTTCCTTCTCGTCAGGAATGTGCTGAAGTTTATCACCACCGATTGTCTTGTTGGTAACGGGGATATAGGGAGGTTTGCCGCTGACACGTCCAATGACCTGACACAGATTGTAGAAAACACCCCACCAGCGTACCTTTGAAGCAACAAAATCGCTCGCAGTACCGATACCACCATGAACGCAAACCACGTATGCGTTGTTGAACTGTTTCGCCATACCCAGCGAGTCATTGAACTTCACTTTCGAATCGTATGCCCCAACGTACACGAATTTATCGAACTTCGCCTGAGTGTTGCGGTGTGCGATAACCTTGTTATTCGTAGCACCAGCACCCGAAGCACCGATTTGGTCAGTGAATACGATGTTATATTCAACATCAGTGATTTGAGCCAACAGGTCATCGAGGTCAGTCGGTTTGTACTGCTCCGTACCACCTGTCGCAACCTGATATCCTGCGTTATCTGTGATATCAGAAGCATCAACCGTTCCGTCACCTGTAATTTTGCTTGAATCATCAAGGATGAAACGAGCACCAAAATTCTCGTCAGTCTGGCACCAAGCAATGACTTCAGCCATATTGGTGCATTCAGGAGTCTGACACAAAAGATACGGTTCAGCCTGTTCAACTGTCAGTTCATCGTAGGACAATTCAACACCCGTGATTGGGTCTTTATAGAGTCCTGTAAAGGTTCCTCTCCAGAACTTGATTACGAAAGCATTCGGGTCTTCCGTTCCGGCTTCCACTGTGAAGGCATAACCCGTTTTCAGGATATCACCCTCGAGGGTGCCATTAGCGTTCAACCCCTCGTCGATAGTTTTCACTACCAGCGTACCACCTTTCGACCCACCACCCGTAGGAGCGAAAGTCATCGTTGCCGGAGTTGTCGTACATGCACGGGCATACAGTAACTTGCTGATACCAACCGCATCCGCATTATACGGGTCGGGGGTAAACAGAGCCTCTGCACATTTCCAGAACATTCCGCCTTTCACGAAATCCCGGAAATCCGATAATGTTTCAAACTCATAGACAGCGTCCTTGCCTTGCTTGTCAGTCCCGTTCACACCAGAACCACCACCGAAGCCAGCACCATAAACACCTGTGTCAATCAAGAGCACGGTTCCATAGTCCAAATTTCGGGAAGCACTACTCTCGCCCGACGTGATTGTAGAATACACACCAGGAAGAGTTCTCAATTTTCCATTAAAATAGACACTCGTTGCCATATTATCATTATTAAAGAGTTTACGAATTTATTTCGGAATAAAGGTATAAAATTTTTCCAAAACATCAATAATCACAAATCTTTTTGAGGAAGGTCAGGAGCCGAAACTCCTGCCCAAACTCATTAAGAAATCTTCCAAGAAGTGTTGGTCGTAATCTTGAATGTCTGAGAACCACCCGTTGCCCCATAGGACAAACTGGTAGGAGTGACGTCAAGATACAGAATCTTCGCTACCAATGTTCTCGCACCCGTTACTGTGAACGTGTACGACAGACTCGTGCTGACACGGGTACTGCCCTCGTACCATCCGTCAAATACATCTTGACTGTTGGTCTTAGTACATTTCACCGTTGCCGAAGCACCATAAGCATAAGAGCCACCGCCAGATACAGAACCACGTCCCGCAGCAGAACTGTCAAGACTGACTGAAATTGTATATGACTTGGTAGTTCTCGTACCACGAGCCTCAAGAGTCACCGCTCCTGTAATGTTTGTCGGAGCATACGTTACCGATGTTGAAACTCTGGTAGAACCATTGTACCAACCGTCGAATCCGTATGTATATTGAGCATCGCTCGCCATTACCGTTGCAGTAGAACCAGCAGCATTCGAACCATAACTTACAGACTCACTCGAACGACTCACGGAGGAAATATAACTTCCCTTATTATAAGTCACCGTATAACTTCTCAGGCTTCTCGTTCCCTTTGCTGTGTACGTTGCATTAGCAGTTACACCCGTAGGAGCATAAGTCGCAGAAGAAGTTACTTTCGAAGAACCATTGTACCATCCATCAACACCATAAGAGTATTGAGCCGTCGTTCCGTTTACAGTCATCGTTGAACCAGCCGCATTTGCTCCGTGAGCCACACGTTCTGTCGTTCTACTCAGACTTGCCACGTAATCGCCAGCCGAATATGTGATAGTATAATAAATTCTCGTGAACCTTGCATATACAGTCATTGAAGCCGTTACTCCCGAAATTGCGTAGGAAGCAGAACTACTCAACAACGTACCACCGCTCGCACCAGCCGAATACCATCCGTCGAACTTGTATCCCGCAGCAGCCGAAGCCGTTACCGTGATACTTCCACCGTGATTTACACTTCCACCACCTGAAACAGTACCACCAGTCGTTCCGGCTGTATAGTTTCCTGTGCCGTCTGTGGTTCGGTAGTAAGCCGAAGGACTAACAGTATAAGAGTTGATGTTTGCTTTGGCTGTAAGAGACAGATTTGACTTAACAGCGGTCGGAGCATACGTCAATGAAGTTGATACACGGGTTGCGCCATTGTACCATCCATCAAATGTATATCCCGTCGTTACTGTCGCAGTACACCCTGTCGCATTTGCTCCCCAACTTACTGTTTCAGAAGTCTTGCTGATTGTCGCGATACCTGTTCCCTTGACATAAGTCACGGTATAAGTGTTCGTCGTGTATTCAGCCGTATAGGTCGCATTTGCTGTTACAGTCACTTTTCGAGTAGCAGTGGTCACACCGTCCGACCATTTTGAGAATGTCTTTCCTTCAATAGTCGAAGCGGTCAGAGTCACCTCTGTTCCATAATTGTAAGTTCCAGAACCAGAACCGTTCACGACTGTCAACGTGTACTTATTCACTGTCGCAACGCCACGAGCCTCAAAGGTTCTCGCTGCCGTGATATTCGCAACACTCAACGCCAGAGCCGTTCCTATCTGTGTACTTCCTTCATACCAACCACCGAATGAATAAGTGTACTGAGCCGTATTTGCCGGAAGAGTCGCTGTACAGGTTGCAGTTCCACCATAATTAACAGATTCACTCATCTTACTGATAGAAGCAATGTTCGCATTCTTCGTATAGGAGACTGTGTACTTATTAATCGTCGCAGACGCTGTCAATGTACAATTAGACTGAACCCCTGACAGAGTAGCCTTTCCAGCCGTTACCGTCAATGTTCCTGTTCCGGAGGTCTTAGTCCAAGTCGGAGTATTGTATCCCGTAGAAGCAACCGCAGTTTCTGAAGTTACTGTTCCGTTATACGCAACACGTTCTGTGGTCTTCGTCAAAGCATTTACACCTGTTCCTCGAGCATAAGTTACTGTGAACCAATTCTTTTGGAAGCGAGCATAAACCGTAACAGCAGCCGTCACGCTTTCAATAACATAACTTGCAGCCGTACTTACTTGAGCACCATCCGCATCGTACCATCCCTGGAATGTATAACCAGTCGCTGCAGCAGCCGTTAAAGTCGCTTTAGAGCCATAATTATAAGTTCCCGAGCCTGTTACCGAGCCACCGTTATTTCCTGTCGTAAACGAACCAGTAGAGTCCGTATCACGGTATTGAGCCGTTCCTGTAATAGTGAACGTCTTAATAGTGGCTTTTGCAGTGAGCGTCATGTTACTTGTTACGTTCATCGGACCATACTTCAGAGCCGTACTAACACGAGTCGCACCGTTGTACCAGCCGTCGAAATTGTAACCTGTCGTCAGGGCAGCAGTAGAGCCAACAGCGTTTGCACCGTGTTCAACGGTTTCGCTGACAGGAGTCACTGAAGAAATTCCCGTCTCTTTTGCATACGTGATGACATAAGTATTGATTCCGAACGATGCAGCATACGTCGCATTTGCCGTGACATTCGTAACAGTCAATTTCGCTGTCTTCGTACCATTACTCCAACCACTGAACGTGTATCCAGTTGCTGCTGTCGCAGTAGAAGAAGCCTCTCCACCATATTCAACACGAGCCGAAGTAGGAGCGACAGAACCACCCGTTCCTGCGGTGAATGTTACGGTGAACCATTGACGCTGGAATCTCGCTGTCAGGCTGCGATTGCCTGTTGCGCTGAACGTATAGGAAGCACTGTCTGATACCTTATTCGAACCCTCATACCAACCAGCGAAACTGTACCCAGTGGCTGGAGTGGCTTTGGCTGTAACAGATGTCCCGTGAGTAACTGTACCGCCTCCGGAAACAGTTCCTCCAGTCGTACCGCCTGTGAAGTCGCCTGTCTCAGCAATACGGAATTGTGCAGCCAATGTGATTGAATAACTCTTAATAGTGAAAACCGCTTGAATTGTACGGTTCTTCGTGATTTCCCATCCCGGATACGGGTTGGTCGTTGACTCACCACCTGTTTCGTCAACCCACTTCGTGAAATTGTACCCAGTCGCAGGAGTCGCAGTCGACTTAACAGATGAACCATAGTCATAAGTTCCTCCTCCAGATACCGTTCCCGCTCCAGTGGGCGTGATGGTGAATGAAAGAGTGTATCTGTTAAGCGTCCGAGCACCAATTGCCGTGAATGTTCTGTTCGCTGTGATATTAGGTACGCTCAATGAAAGGTCGGACGATATTTTCGTGTTGCCCTCATACCATCCTGTAAAAGAATATGTATATTGAGCCGTATTCGCTAACAATGTAGCCACCGCAGTTGCTGTCCCACCCCAATTAATCTTCTCAGACGTCTTACTGATAGTGTTGATATAATCACCTTTCGAATAAGTAACAGTCCAAGTCGATGTGGCTTGCGTGATAGTTACTGCCCCAGTCACTGAAGATGTTGAACCCGTTACAGAAACTTTTCCTGTACGTTTCCCCACAGTATTCTTTGGGATTGGAATTTGCATTGAAAAGACAAACTCATCAACCGCTCCTGGGTCGTCAGGAATTGACGTCCCGTTCACAGTCAATAAGCCATTAGCGGTATAATTCGCAGGAAGAACAATAGGGATATCATTCCCTGTCCCAAGGGAAAAGGTTATCTTCGGCGAGTTGCTCTTTCCAGAAACAGTTATCGTCGAAGCACCTTCCCCCACGTCAAATGACGTTTTGTCCAAGGTGATATATTCGGCAGTTGGCTCTTGCTTTACTTGGTACGATTTTGCCGCTTCAATTCCTTTGACGACAGCGGTAACGACTGTCTGGCGTTCCAAGCGTCCTTTATGGATTGTGCCTGAATTCGTCAGAGTAGCGTTTCCCTCTCCCGCCATAGGATTTACGGTCAACCAAGAATCTTTCGCCATACCTTAAATTCTTTTTAAATAGTTACTAACTAACAGTCCAAGGCACATTCGTGCTGACTTGGAATGTCTTACTTCCACCAGCAGCGTCGTAATCCAACGAGGTCGGTGTAACATCAAGATAATTAATCTTAGCAACCAGACTCACTGCTTCCTGAGCCGTGAATGTATAGGTTGCGTTCGAACTCACCTTAGATGAACCACTGTACCATCCGTCAAATACGTCACCACTCTTCAACAAGTTACATTTCGCAGTAACTTTGTCTCCAACGTTCACTTCCGCTGTCGCTGTCGCTCCCGCAGTACCATTATTGATTTGAACCGTTCCTCGGCTTGTAACATCGGAATTGACTGAAAGAGTAACTTGGAACGCACCCTTCGCAATGTCTTTCAACATCACATAGTCATTATTTCCGTAGGAAGCCAAAGCATCAGCGTCAAATTTATTGGTCGCGATAAGTTCCTTCTTGCGGACGTAATCGTTAGCAGCCACACCAATGTCGCCAGGAGTTATCCCAACGCTGTCGGCAGCCTGTTTCGATGTCGCATACGGATTATTTGCCATGATTAAGAAGTTTTTCCAGCACCTGACTGGCAATCAACATATTTCTTAAATACGATATCCCCTGTTACGGAATTAATCTTGTCGATAATTCCCTGCCCAGTGAGTTTATCAAGAATGTTCTCTTCCGTCAGATTGTTCAAAATGCTTGACGGATTGTCTTGCTGAGTCTGAACCGCTGTCAGCAGTTCGTCGACTTTTGCTCCTGTAAATTTCGATTTGTACGCCATATCTTTTTATTTTAATGGTTATTCTTTCAATACACCAAAGTCCTCCCCAGTACTATCCTGGAACGGCTCGTCACTATCAGAAGGAATGAACGGCTCCCGAAGACCCAGTTGAGTAATCGTAAAGGAAGATGTCAGGGGGATAGTCCCTTCGGTGATTTTACCTGTTACAGTCATTCTCCTGTCGAACCCCTCATTCGTTTCAACTGAAAGAGGGACAGCAGCCGTCATGACTGACGGCTGTGCCTCTACTTTGCTTTTCTTTAACCGTTTCTTTCCCATTATTTCTAAACGTATTAGGACAGTTCCCAAGAAGTATTAGAAACGATAGTCTGAGATACGGCAGCACCACTGGCTTCAAGAGTAATTGTATCCTGACCGAATGCGAATTCAGGGTCACCAGCAGATTGCTTGATTTGAATCTGAGCCGTCTGACCTCCAGCGGTTGTTACTTTCAACGCTGCTGTCAATTCGTCAACTGTCGTATTGGGTGCAATACCTGTGAAAGTGATACTAAACTCGAACTCCTGTTGTGCTCCAGGGTCACCAGTGATAGCCACATTGTTAGTGGTTTCCTGTCCACCAGCGGTGTACTTCGAAGGAAGTGTCAATTCAAGACCACCCTCGACAACCGCACGAGTTTTAAGGTCAACCAATTCGAAGTTCAACTTCGAGGAGTTGGTTTTACCTGTAATCGTCAGAGTTCCACCTGTCTTCGATACAGTTGTTTCCGCTCCATCATTGAATGAAGCAAACTCGGTTTTTCCTTTCTGGATAACCTTGTAAGTCTTGTTTGGCGAAACTCCAACCGCCACACCTGTTACAGTCGTCTCACGTTGTTCACGACCTGTGTGAGCTGTACCTGTGTTCTGAACTGTCGCATTACCGTTTCCCGAAGCGGGAGTAACGGTCAACCATGCTGCCTTTGCCATAATAACAAACGATTTATAAATTAAACTAAATTATATCACCAACAAAGATACAAATAATTAGGAAGAAATACTACTCCAATCTCCAAGGGGTCTTCGCTTCAATCTCCTGTTCACCTTTGTTGTTCATCTCATCAAGCCATACATATCCCGAACCAAACTTGAACAGTTCGTCACCGACTGATAACACCCAATCAGTATTCGAATAGATAGTGTTCTCGCCTGTTGCTAACAGTGAATCCAGCCATACATACGGGTTGGAGAATTCGAAATATTTGTCCAAAGGAGGCGGAACCCATCCTGGGTCTGACCCAACAGGTATCGCGTCTTCAATGACAAATCTTCTCACGATTTCAGGTCGAATGATAGAAGCATAATCACCAATGTCCTCAACCTCTATTGATACGTTCTTGACCAATATCGGCTGCGGAAACAAAGCGTTTTCCGCTATCAATTCATTCGTGCTGAAATCGAAGTAAGCGAACTCCTCTTCAAATGTATTTCTGGCTCCAATAAGCAACGCATATATAACTTCCCCCATCAGAATTGACTCAAGCATATTCTCACTGAAGCACATCAAATCAATCTTCGACAAGGCTGGCTGACGGAACCCCTCACGTTCATATTCAGTTGCGCCAAACGTGTCTAATACGGGTGCGCCATAACCGCCAAGCGGTGCTGGCTTATCCGTTGAACGTCCTGGCTCCCTTACAATAATACAGGGGAGATGACTCTTATCCTTCGGATACTCCATCTTTACCTGTATCTTTCTGGGACTCGTATTAGTTCTCAGGAACAGTTTCTTTGCTTGCTCATAGAAGTCAAAAGAGCCGTCCCTCGTCCCATAGAACATGTGGTAGAGGAAAGTCTCATGCTCCGGCACACTTTCGTAATCATACTGAATGTACTGAAGCAACCCATCGACTATCTGTTTTATTCTCGCAATTAAAATCATCTTTATAATTGATTTAAAAATTCATCAATCGCCATGTCAGCAACCTCAAACACCTGTGCCTCGTCGAGTGCCCTGTCCATGAACTTCCGAGGTTCAAATCCCGGATTTATCCAACTTAACGGGTCGCTCTTATCGCTCACTCTTCGGAATGTGAAGTATCCTCCACGGTTCTCCTTATCGGTAGAAGCAATATCAATTCGTACGAGTCCTTGATATTGAGGTGCTTTATGAGTATAAGCCGGAATGATTCCTTCGGCTGTTTGAATAGGTTTACGCTGCCCGAGTTGTGCGTACTGTGTAGGAAGTTGATTCTTCTTTACAGGCTTCCCGCCATTACCCTTTGCAATATCGTAAATCTCTTTCGGCAACCGATTTTGAAACACCATTGATTCCGCCACAGCGTCAGGAGTAGCGTACCGAAACGGAATTGTCAGATACCAACCCCCACTCGCAGATGTCTTCTTCTTTGAGGAGTTTGAAAATCCTGGCTTCATGTCAAAGGGAGCCTTCCCCTCTTCAAGAGCCAAAGCCAACCCGTCCTGTCCGGGAGCAAGCCCAAACACCACTTCCGTCGGACTCACCCTGTCAACGTACATGGCATTCTTATACAGTTTTCGGGTCTTCTTTAACTCTCTATTGACAAGGTTCTCCCACTTGTTTACATACTCAGTCACCACCCGATTGATAATCTCACCACCGAGTTCCTGAGCCTGCGAACCTGTAAGAGCAAACTCCGCTACGATTTCACTCAAATCAACGTGTATCGGAATCATTGTCGTCGTTATATATTATTCCACTTCCATCGTAATTAGGACGCTGCATGTCTATTAGGTGAGTTCTCCGTCCCACACCCTGTATCGGCATCTTGAGGATTTGAAACTGTCCGCTCTTCTTATCCTTACCTAACGAGGCTCGGATTTCGTGAGGCATATCAATGATGTGGTATTCCACCCTGTGTTTGTACAGGACTGAAACACCTGTCTCTGGAGGAACGTTCCCAGGAGCAAATCTCAAGCAATACGGGTTCTCGGGAACTATCTCATAGACTGATGGGTCTAACTTGATTAACGGGGACTCGGAATCCTTAAAGGTGTACACTGCCACGATACCATCCTCTATTGGGGCATAAGAGAGAAAAACAGCAACCTCGTCACCTATCATCTCCCTCGCCACCAACATTTCCGTAAACGAAGCATATTCATCCTCTACCGTCACTCTATCAAAGTAGGATAGGAAGTCTTTATCTTCATCCCGAACGGTTATCGCAGCCGTACCCATCAATTCCGGAGCCCATTGAACGTACTGTGTATTCCTGTTCAGACCTGTTACAAGTGCTTTGGTTCTCCTCGGATTTACGAAGAAGTATCCAAAGCCGTGACAGTTCTGACAATCAGGTAACGGACTGCCCGAGTTTCCCTGACACGGACAGCGTATCGCCTTTTCACAGATTATATCATAACCGTGCGCCCAAATAACCGAGTTAAAGTCATTCGGGCGAAAACTCACTTGAGGCTGTCCATATAAGGACTGCTCGGGAGCCTCTGATATAGGTCTTTGTCCTGCCATTATACGTATCTCCTTTCATTATTAAAACGCTCATTCTGTGAGCGACTCATCTTTAACCGTGTTTCCGCAGAATGTTTTCTTCCAAGAAAAGGCTTTCGACCTTTTCTGGCTTCGGACATCTTCCTACGAGTTTCTTCAGAATGTTTCTTACCAACATGAGCAGCAAGTAACTTCTCCCTGATATATTCCGGCATCGGAACATCGTCAAGCAAGCATTCCATGTGAAAATGTTCTTCGCCATATTTTCTAATCGCTGAATGAAATTGAAACTTATCTTTGTGATTCAACGACGCATATACGTGTTCATGAAATCTTCTCGAAAGTCTTCTTGAAGTTATTCCCACATATACTTTATCGTTTTTGTCATTCCAGATAATATACAATTTCCCACCTCTTAGCATACCACGAATTTTATTTCATCATAAATTAACTTTATTCGCTTCACGGTCTCCGCAATCTCTTTCTGATATTGGATGATGCGTGCCCCATACCCTGCGTTGGTTGCTGATGATGTTGAACTAATTGATTGACTCAACCCGTCAACACCTATCGACTGGGCAGCGATACCCGCACCCAATATCAAGTCACCAGCAATTCCAAGTGGTCCGAACGTAGCCAATTTCCCCGTCAGATTGATTAAGTCCATAGGCATATGGTCGAGGTCAAAGCCTGTAATATACTGGAAGTCCCAATAATCCGGAATCATCCTGAAGTGCTGGCTTCCCAATTGGGTTGTCAGACCACTCAAGATGACCTCAGCATTGGCAGTAGCAACAGCCGAACCCGTGGGAACGATTGAAACTCTTCGCTTATATAGACCATAACTGTTCTGGTGAGTTGTCAGCCATTGTGTCGGATAGGAAATTTGCTCAAGATTGTTGAACCGTCCCGTCAACGATATCGGTTTGTTGACGGGATAGTTCGTAAACAGAATAGGGAAACTCTGCCAATAGTCGGCTCGGTAAAATGTCAACTTCTCTTGGTCAATGAACTGGCGCATCAGTTTCAGGTTGAAGAAGTTCTCAACCTCTCTTTGAGCAGCCTGTATATAGAACCGCATACTTTCACTGCTGAAAGAAGTCCCGTCGCCTCCCTGTATGGTTATCCCGTACAGGTACAAAGAAAAAATCTCCGTGGGATTAAATATCATCCCCGTGTTCTTTCTATACTTCATTGTCAAAACAAGTTGTCCCATCTCGCATTACTCTTTAGAAGCGTTTACCAAAAATTCGATGATTTCGGCTTTGGTTTTTTCAGCAACAGCGGTCATGTCAATACCACCCTCCTGACCGAAAGCAATCAGTTCATCTTTCTTCATTGCACCCAATTCCTTGCGGAGAGCAGCCTCTTCCTCTTCCGGAGTAGGAGTTTCCTCACCACCTTCGCCACCTGTTACTTCGGGGTCAGCGTCTCCTTGAGTTTCCTCGCCTGCACCCTCTGTTGGGTTCTCTACGATAGTTTCAGGCGCAGGGGGTGTAACTGTCTCGGCTGGGGGAACGGTTCCCGCAGCGAGTTGAATACGAGCCTCGTGTTCACGATTGTATTCGTTCTTCCAGTTTTCAACCTCTTGCTCAAGTTCCTCAATCTTCTTTTTGTTCGCTGTATTGACATTTGTCAGGCGAGCAATCTCTTTCTTGTACCACTCTTCACGGTCTTTGAAGTCTGACTTCATCTGAACCTCTTTCGGGGTTTCGAATACAGGCTGTTTGCCGTGTTCGTACAGGTCGGGAATTCCTAACTTGAGGACTTCCTTACCAAAGTCGTCTTCGACCTCAGCAACACAATTCACGAACTTCACGTTCTTACCATTGTAATTGATGGTTTTGTTTCCCGCTTTTCTGTTAAACAGTTTCATAATTCTTTGAATTTATTTATGATTATAAAATTAATGGGGATGGGACATACACCCCATCCCCATCATTATAACGTAATTGTCCTCGTTATTAGGTAGTCGGCAGACCAATCTTACCGATGTTGATAATACGAGCAATCTTTCCAGGCATATACTCTACCGGAGTTCCGTAGTTCAATACAGAGAATGAACGTCTCGGACCAACAATAGCGTAATCCAGTTTCATGGTTCCACCCAGTTCCAGATACTCAATCATTTCACTTCCGTTGAAGTAAACGAGAGCAGACTTGGTTCCGGCAATCCAACGGTTGCGGTCATGAACCTCTCCCGGATTAGCACCGTCCCAACCAGCAGCAAGTTCAGTCTTGCTAACTTCGAAGATAGGGTAGAAATCAGCGATGCCTTTGTCGACCGGATTTGCTTCGGTACGATAGATGACATAACAGGTTTCAGGATAAGCCGAAGAGTTTGCACCAGCAAACTTCAGAGTCACAGACTGAGTTGCGCCAACAGCCTGTTCAGCGTCGTTCAGCAAAACGGGTTCAGACTCTCCGTAACGGTTCTTTGCTGTAACAGCATAGAAGTAGTTACCAGCGTGAACGGAACCAAACATTCCCTTCGCGTCAACGGCAACAGCGACAGGAGTCGTAACATCCTTAATAGGAGCGTTCGGAGCCTTGTCAGAAGTCTTACCACGACCCAACTTAATCGGCTGGTTGAAGTCGAAGTATTTGTCCGCTTTGATGTTCACCTTACCAAACTGAGTGGTGATGTCGTTTACCGACTGACCCATAGTTGCGCCCACAACGCCACCAGCCATACCAACAATAACACGTTTAGACTCGTGGAAGAGTTTCACGTAGTTGTTGAATACGACAGGGGAAGAAACGATACGGTCGATGATACCGTTTCGGTCGTTTACAACTGCCTGAGCAGCGTCCTCAACCAAAGCGTCATTCAGAACAGAACCGTTTGCGTTCAGTACGGCAGGGTCTCCGAAGTAAGCGTCAAGCACCTGTTCAGAAGTTTTACCCAGCAAGCCACCTGTGATATCGTTGATACCAGCGATGTGCTGTGCGAATACACCGTCGAACTCTTCAGGAACTTTTGCCGAGTCAGCGTCAATCACTTTCTTGTCAAGGATAGTCTGAAGCAAGATGGTCTTGTTTTCAACTTCCTTGGTGTACAGTGAACCAACGACAGTCTTGACAATCATACCCGGATGAGTAACCTGTCCAGTCACACCTGTGAACTTGACAACGATTGACTTCCGACGATATACAGAGTCGGTCTCAGTAGGAGTTTCGCCTTCCTGATTGAAGATGCCCACTTCCTGACCATACTTGTACAACTGATTGTACTGATGAACAGTATTGTCAATCTTCTGACGGTTCAACTCATTCCAGAACACCAACTGGTCCAAACGGTTTTCAAGGTTCTTCAGCACAGAATCCAAGGATTCAGGTTTCAGACCTCCACCGTTATTCAATTGGTCGTTGTACTGCATACCAGTCAACAGACCTGCTTCCATCGCCTTCAAGATTTCATCCGAAGACATACTTTCCAACGAATTTGTAGCCTCCGTTCCATTGTAATTGAATAAATCCATTTTCGTATATTATTTAAAGTTTCGTACGAAATTATTTCACGAGGCGAACGTTCTTCTTGTTATACATATACAAGGCTGCGTCTTTACCTATGTCCCCACCAATCGGGTCAAGCAAATAGGCAGTTGTATTGTCGCGCAAAGACTTCTGGATTTCGGGGTCGGCTTCCTCGTCAATCGATTTAGCAATCAACTCACGAACAACCGCACGGTCTCTCGAAATGCTCAGAACTGTTTTGTTGTCCTCATCCTTAGCACCGCCACCCTGTTCAATGCTTTTCTCGATGATAGCCTTGCTCAGACCAGCACTCTTGAATTCAGGAGCCGAATTTCCGAAAGCAATAATCGCCTGTCGCATACCGTCCAAAGATTTTTCAATCTTGTCAGTAATCGGCTCAAGAGCCTTTTCTACGATAGCCGGAATAGACTTCAGCAGGTCATCCTGAGACTGATTAAACTTGCCAAACAGGCTGTCCTCAATACTCTTGATGATGTCGTCAGAAAGTGACTTCGCAATGTCGTCCTTTTTCTTGTCGCCATCGCCACAGCCGTTACCCTTTTCGAGGTCGGAGTCGTCATCGCCTTCTCCCTCTTTCTTGTCCTTGTCTTTTTCCTTCTTCTCGTGATTTCCATCACCGTCGCCTTCGCCATGGTCATCCGGACCACTTTGAACCGACTTTTCCAATTTGATTGAGCCGGATTCAATCCAACCAGCAATCACCTCTTCTGTAAACCCACTGCCAAGCAATGATTTTACGAGGTCGTCATTTTTTTGTTCATCAGTTAATTGTGCCATACTACTTTAATTTTTCGGATTAAAAATATTACAAAATTTCTTTTCCCTAAAATGAGTCATCAAATGCCCTCTTGGATAATACGGAATTTTGAATCGATGACAATCCTCTTATTCCCTATCACCTGTTCGAACATGACATCACGCTTGAGTTGGCTCTTGAGTAAATCACCAGTAGGAATGAAATCCTGAGATTGAATACCTTTCACGAAATCGATATACGAATTGAAGTTTACAGGAGTAAACGTCAGCGCAATATTATTGATAATTGCCTTCGTGATATGTTTTTCGTTCTTCGGGTCTCGCTCCAAGGCTTTTCCCTCAATAGACATTCCAGGCTTTCTGGTTGAACCGCTTTCGCGCATTTCAATACACTTGTCCCAAAAGGCTCTTGCCTCGGGAGACTCGCTCCATAACTTTCCTTTCACCCAAAATTTGTTATCGACTATCTTCCCGTCAAGCGGTTCACCAATCCAAAACCTACTTTTCAATTCTTTTGCTCGAACTGTTAAGTGGTCAAGATTGAACAAACCATGCTTGAGGAAGTAGTCTATAACGAACCCATTGGGCTCCATTGAGTCACCCTGATAATCTTTGCTGTCGTCACTCGCGATACCCTCAAATATCATATTCTCGTAGCGACGGTCATCACCACGAGGATACTCAGTAGCGTCAGACTTCATGAAGTCTATCGGCAACCAGAAATTAAAATCATTTGGGGTTCTCTTCTTCATACTTCCACTTTATAAATTTGTGACAAAGTTACAAATCATTTTAGAAAGTTACAAATATCGGGTCTCCAACATAATCGGTTCCACGCTCATTCGCTGCCATAAATTCTTCTTGAGGAGTCCGGACTTTCATGGGTCCAGTCATCAACGAATATTTCATTTCCTCGAGAATACGCATCATGTCGTTGTCGTCGCCTGTGAACACTATCTCAACCTCTGTTAAGCGGTTGGTCGACGGGTCTTCACGGTAACGAGTGTCATGGATGATTAGAGGCTTCACAAATTTGAGATGACCGTTTGTCCCAACTGTTACTTCCTCCGCTCCGCTGATACCTTTCATGATGGTTTCAACACACTTCATCGGGTCTCGTACAGGTACAGAAACTTTTCGTTTGTCCCCGTCCATAGATTCCGGTTCAAGCGGTTTCACGGCTTCGATGTCCAAAGCCTTTTTCAGGATTGATGTAAATCCCGGAACGAATGCTTCGGGAGTGATACGTCCTTCCGATAAGGCTTTCATCAGAGGTTTGGTTTCCTCTATTTGATGTGGCTTCATCAGCATGTCAAGAACTATCTCTCCTTGGTCGAAGATAAACGGCTTCAAAGGAATCTGTCCCAAGTCAATGAATTCAGCGAAACAATGTTCCGATGCATCAACTGTTACAGGCTGCAAGCAATCCACCCAAACTTGGAAATACTTGATATGCGCATCCTCTGTCTTGTGCTCTCCGAGGTACACAATTCCCCTCCCCTCAATTGGGTCAAGATTTGTTTCCTCTTTAAGTTCCCGAAGCGCAGCCGTCTCAAAGTCCTCTCCTGGGTCGACATGACCTCCAGGGATACATACCTTACCAGTAGGAACAAAGTTCTCAACACGATGTAAAACGAGGACTCTACCATCCTTGTCAAAAGCAACCACGTCAGCGTACTTTGTCGGCTCGCCTGTAATTGACTTCACGATATCGAAATACACCTGTTTAGACAGTTTGCCACCACGATAAGCCTCTTCAGCCTGTTCGAGAGCGTCAATACCTTTACAGATGTCACCAACGTCGGGGTCGTTACGGTATGCCTCGAGCGATTTCAATATCTTGTTTCTTTCATTCACGGCTGACGAAACTTCCTTCTGGTGCTCTTTTAGGAATCCTCTGTACTTTTCAAATACTTCGGATTTCTTCTCCTCAGGTAAACCATCCACACCGTCAATGACAGACTTCTGAATTGAAAACTTGTCGGACAATTCCTGACCCAAAGTTTCAAGGTTCGCCAACTGACCTTTCAACTTCCGATAGTCCTCAACCTTTTCTTGGGTTGATTGAATTCCTAAAAATTTCTTCAAGTTCATAATTATCATCTTTTAGACTGTATATTCTTTATTTCCAATTGTTATCTTCGCTCGACTCTTCCGTTCAACCTTTCTTTCATAATTCTTAGGAGGCTCGAACTGATGTGTGTCAGGGTTCCATACATATCCCTTCGGAACATAACGTAAGTCGCACCGACAGAACGGGTGAACAGGGTGTATCGTCGCTTTCCAATCTTTCGACTTTACACCATAGTTCGTACCGTTCGCCATGAGTTCCGAAAGCCTGAACACCCGTGGCTGGCTCCCGATACCCCCTGTTAGGTACAGTCGTATGCAATGACGACAGGCTCCAGGGAAGACATCGAAGTAAACCAACGGGTCGGGGTCTTCTTCCATCATGATTTCGGCTCTTCCGAGATTGTATATATCTTGACTTTCCGTCTCAACGATACGCCCCCAATCCCGCTGCCAATCATTCATCTGGTTAGCGAGGTTTGAAGTAATCTTCTTGACGGAACGCTTCTCGAACGTGCCTTCGAGCATCTCCTTCCGTAAAGTCGCATCAGCCTTTGCCTGCTCTTGAGCCTGTAAGTAACTGAGTTCCTCTGCGGAAATTGACGCTCGGACATCGTTCTTGATGCGGTCGGCAAATCCTTTGATATGAGTATAAGTTTTGTTGGCGGCAACCTTGTAGAACGCCATTTCCCTCGCTGTGGGCTCAAATAAGCCCATTTTAGACAGAAACGCAGTAAACTCGGGGTAAGTCATCTGAGCGGTGGCTTTCGTCCCAACAGCAGCCGAAACACGACCAAAAAGAAACGCTTGATAATGGGAAGGGAATTTAGGAATCAGTTTCACCAAGTCAACCCCTTTCTTCTTCAGGAGCGCAAGGTCTTCAGTTGTTAGGTAGTCTTTCCCCAACACCTGTGCAACCATCTTCACTACTGCGAGGTCGATGTTTGCCAAAATCTTCTTTATTTCATCTTCCGTGAATAACATTATCTTTTCTTCTTTTGTATTTCAACCATAGTTTCAACAACGTCTCCGAACAGTTTAACAGCGTTGAACGCATTCTTTCCTTTACCCTCGTATTCCTTTTGAACCTTTGGATATCTCATCGGGTCGACGTGATGATGAATTCGGGGTGATGCTGGTGCTTTCATTTTCTTATTCCTAATTGTGAATCAATGAACTCCAAAGCCTTTCCGAGAATAGGATTCTCCATAGACTTTTCGACCATCATCGCCTGTATAGCCTCTTCCGCTGTTTTAGGTGAGTTGTTCCCTTCTTCGCCATCGACTATTTCGTTCATACCCTCACCACCCATCATTTTGTTGCTCTGAGCCGACTGATACACCGTGTTAAGGATAGTGTCCTTATTCGGGTCGAACTTTCTGCCTGAATACTTTTCGAACATATCCTCGAGCGATACAAAGCCAGCCTCAGACTTCTTCTTATCCAGTTCAACCTGTGCTGCCTCGTCCTCGATTTCAATACCTGTAAACACGAGTTCCAAGCGGTCGTCAATTTCGCTGATGATATACTTATTCAGGATATTCTGATAGAACACTAACAGCGGAGTCAGACCTTTCTGTTTAGAGTGGTCAAGACGTTCCTTCTGTCCTTCCTGTCCAAATATACGGGCAGCGTCCTGGAATTGAAAGCCCAACTCCGATGGGTCCATACGGTACACGGCACACGCAATCACCAATAGGAACTTAATCCATTCAGTGAACTCCATGTCTCGGTTCGTCTGCTGTAAATCAATCCACTCAAGGTCTATTCCCTGAATGACGGGTATCTTGTGAGAATTGTACACGGTACTCATCGTCTGTTTCCAATCCTGACGAAACTCGTTCAGGGTTCCTTGGTCGACGTTTCCGTTCTTCACATTGATAAAGCCTTTCGGCTGACTACCTTGTTTGAAGAAGTTACCATTGTACTGCATTCCCCACAAAATCCATGTCACGATTTCAATCAACGTTTCCAACTCCGAACAGCCGTATCCATTACGCAACACGTTGGTCGTCTTGTTACGGATACCATAACCCAACTCCCACGGATAGAAAACTACATACTCATCTGATACAGGGTGACGGATAATCTGCCCATCCCATACCATAGCATAGCGAGGCAAATAACCATGCCAGCGGAAGTTCTCGAACATCTGTCTGTATCGTGGGTCGTTTGTGTCTAACTGTCGTATCAGGGCAGCGTCAACAGCACGATACTTCTTGAGGTTCATGTTCCTTGCACGAACGAGTTCAAATGTCATCTGGTCAAGCACAAGGGAGTCCCTCAATACTTTACGGGTAAACTCTTGAAAGTTGTCCTCGCATTCCCATTTGTCATTCTCTCCACCGTCTTCAAGGAAACGAACTATGTAATCGACAATCTTCTTGTCTTTTGCTGACAGTTCCTTTTCGTCAGAACCCTCCGAGCCTGGACTTCGCTTGTAACGAATTTGGTATCCTGGCTTCTGGTCGTCAACGCTGTACTTCAAAAAGTTCTGAACCTGTTCAATACGTGTGTTGATGATAGCCTTAATGATGAAGATATCGCCCATTCGGTTTAGAGTCCCAAATGCTATACCGTTGTTCGGGTCGCGATACCCCTTACCATTGAAGCCTATCTCCGACGGGTTCCAAAGGATTGATTTAATTTCCGGCTGGGGTGCTCTCCTGCCGTGCTTCTGTTGCTCAGCGATAAACGCTTGTGCCTTCATCACCTCTTCAAAATTCTCTGAGTTTAGGGACTTCTGAAGACGGTTCCTCAACGCTATCGGAGCAGCCTGAGCCATGATTTGGAGTTCCTGAAGAGACAGTCCATCAAGACCGTCTATGGGAGCCACATTATTGGCTCCCACTGAACTCCTGTTTTTTGATGAACGGTTCTTCTTACTTCCCATAATTAAATAGTTCCAGGAGTGACGTATGTTTTGGCTTCATAGGTACGACCACCGTAAATGAAACGGATAGTGAACCAAGTTACCATTTCCGGACGCAAAATACCCAAGTCTTTCACGATTTCAAACATCAGTGAATTGGAAGCCTTTGCGGTCAGCGTTTTCTTGTCTTCGCTCAACTTGCCCAAGTCAGCAGAATTTCCACGGAACTCAAGTTGTCTTTCGTCGGCAAATACCTGCACTTGATACTCTGATGTTTCCTGTTCATCAGCGTCAGCAGCGATTTTCTTGAACTTCGCAACCAGCCAAGGCAGTGATGCCTTAGAAGCAGCGTAATCGTACTGGTCTGTATATGATTTGGGAACCACAGCGTAATATGTCGCCTCGTTAAAAGCCACACCCAGTTGCAACCCGAAGATTGTACCTACTTCAGCAGGAACGCCACTTGTGAAGTCAGCAGACTCATCAATGATAAGTTCATTGCCCTCGTAGCATTCTACCTTACATTCACAGGTCTTAGCAGCATTGAGCATCATCGGGATGGTTACTTCGTCTCCCATCTTGAAATTCAGACCAGCCTGTACCAGACCATGATAATTTTTACCAATGAGTCCGGTCACCATGAAGTTGTTGATAGTTGCTAACCCATCGGTCTCAACCGTAACAGCCTCCGCACCTTTCGAATAAACATATTTCTTCATCTCTTTTATGTTTTAATTCTACATTTATTAAACGATACAAATTTACAAACAAAAACGGCACTAATAAAGCATGATATCCTTATTCTTTCTTTTGGCTCTCTTTACCACGCTTTTCCAGTTCCCCCTTAACTTTCATTATAGAGTAAAGCAACTCCGCTCTCTGAGACTTCTTGATGGCTTCAAAGTTCTTATTTAAATCGTTCACAAGTCCTTTCTCCATCTTCTTAAGATTGTCGGTAGGGATGTTCTTAATGTTTGACCACTTTTCATCAACCCCCTTTCGAACTTTCTCTGACAGGTATTTCTTAAGATTGACCTTTCCACTGTTAGGAACATCCTCAAACTTAACACGGGTGTATGACTCTTTCACCTCTTCTGAAGTTTCTTCTTTTTGACGCTGGTCATACAGTTTGTCTTCAGCCTCGTCTAATTTCTTATACTCAGTCTCATACTCGTCTTTCAACCGTGATGTCTCCGCATCGTATTTGTTAGTCTTCTCCTTCAAAGTGTTCCACAGTTCTTTGCGCTTTTTAGCAGCATCCGGATGGTCGCTTTCGTACAGTTTGTCAATCTCACTTCGAATTTCATCAGCCTCTTTGTCGTACTTCTGGCGAGCCTCTTCACGCTTACTGTCATACTTCTTCGAGGCTTCTTTCTTCTTTTGCTGAACCTGATAAATAGGGTCGGAAGCCTGTTCAGACGCTTCTTTCTTGCTTTCGAGCCACTCAACTTCCAAACCGTTTTCCTTCGCATATTTAGTGACTTTACTAATCCGACTCTGAGTGTCGTACATTGAAGCACTGATTTTACCGTCTTTAATGCGAAAAGTCTTTTGTTCGATTTTCACGCTCGTAGGAGTCTTCTTCTCTTCCTCTTTCTGGGCTTCGTTTATCTTCTTACTTGTTTCCTTCGCTTCCGCAGCATTACGTTTCTCTTCGTTTGCTTTAACACCTGAATGTATCTTTTCAGCCTGTCTTTTTGCCAACTCTAAATTATTCTTCTTTTCTATGAGAACCATAATTTCTTCCTGGGGAAGTTTCAACTTGCCTTCGTTGATAGCAGCGATAACCTTATCGACAGCCTCAAGTTCCTTTGCAGGGTCTTTTTCGTTAGAGGAAGTCTTCTCAGGCTTCTCTTCCTCTTTCTTTTCAGAACCGTACTTCTGCCCCACGCGATGTTTGCGTCTATTCTCAGAAGTATCAGCGTATATGCCTGAACGAGATTTTTCTAATCTTTCATTCAAAATTGATTTTTCTATTAGTGTCGTCATATTCCTTACAGTTTAATTTGATTACGCAAATATATTACGTTATCTTGAATAATCAAAGAGTTTCCCGAAGAAAACTCCTAAATTATTCCCAGGACTCAGGAAGAAGCGACTCTTTCCCGAGTTCTTTAGCACGCTTTTTAATCCACCGTCTCGCAGCGGCAGGGTCTTTCGCCCGACCAACACTACGAATGGCGTCTTTCAAATCCTGAGTATTACGAATAGGGAAAGAGCCATCTTTCATGGCTTCTCCCTCTTTCGCCAATTCACGTCTTTCCTTTTCCGGAAAATCGTGTTTATTCAATGATTTCTCAAGCAGCGTTTCCATTATTCAACCGGAATTTGGTTCTTGTACGGCTGACCCACACGTCCCAGACGCTGATTGTCAGGGGTATCAGCATAAACACCTGTTCCCAACGACTTCATGATGTCGCCCTCCGTTTCATCGTTCAACGATTTCAGGAACTCCAATGTAGGAGAATAAGCCTGTCCAACACGGTTCAGGCGACGATTTTCAGGGGTGTCACGATATACACCTTCCAAACCTTTCATGACAGTTCCGTCAGCAGCCGTTTCCCACTCAACCTGTTTAGGACGATAGAAACGAATGACGTCTTTACCCTCTTCGTCAGCGCATACGGCTTTCTGGAGATACATTACGTCAGCCACGAAAGCCTCTTTCTCCTCGGCTGTAAGTTCGTTGGCACGACTCTTCATGATTCCTTCCTTGTAATAGGAAGCCACCTCATCGGGTGTGAATACCTCGTATCCATTGTTACGAGCAGTTTCCTCAAACAACTGGAGGGAAACTTTCTTTCCTTTATTTTCCATACGACTTGTAAAATTTAAAATTCTTTGTGAGCAAAGTTATTCATAAAATTTTAATATGGTAGGAGTGAGTTCAACGGTATGGCTCTAAAATAAAAACGGGCAGTGAGAAGATTCACATCCTCTCATGCCCCAGATTTCTGTCAAATACTTAAAACCTAAACTTTTCTTTAATGAACAAAAAGAATCTTCTTCAAAAACTTCTTAGATGTCAATCAAACAATGTAAATCAAATCAAACTTTAGACGATGTTCGATTAGGCGAACCAGACCGAACACAAATATAACGCTGTCAATGCACAAAAGTTTTTCTCATTTCCATATCTCCTAACAACATCGGCTGCGACAGCAGCCTCTCAGGGCGAAGTCCATCGGAGATGGCGAAGCCTGTAAACTCCGAACGCAGTGAGGTGTGTTTTCGACGTGAAAATGACTTCTTAAAATTTCCGTTCGGGACTCTAACTTGTATTCTATTGAAACTTCTATTGTACTCATATATTGATACACAAATTTTCGATTCCGTGAGTCGTCCCTATTTTATGGGGAGTCTTCACCCACAAATTTTGTTTTATAAAAGGTGGTTTGAGCGCAGTATAAAAGGTGGTCTAAGGGGTTATAAAAGGTGGTTTGAGCGCTATAAAAGGTGGTTTGAGCGCGTCGACAAATTTATAAACAGGCTTTTGAGCGCAGTTAATTTACAGTCTTAATTCGAAGCCAAGCCTGTTTTTAAGGTGGTGGAAATGATTCTACCCCTTTTATAAATTTTCCCGTTATATTTGTGTAGAAATTAAACATTATATGATATGAAAAGAAATAAAGGAATTATTCAATCGAACTTGGCGACCTTTGGCGTCTATAAGTTCACATCGTGGCAAATGAACTGTTTGGTTCATCTTGTCGAACAGTTGCAACCTGCTATGTCCCGTGATGTTGACTGGCTGAACGCTGACTTGAAAGTTTTCCAGGAAACTCTCCCCCTGGATAAGAACGGTAATCTTCTCATCCCTATACAAATGAATGAGATTGATAAACACCATCACGGCTCTATCGTTCTTAACGAAATAAAGAAGATGTTCAAACAGACGATTAAATACAACTTTACCAACGAACAGGGTAAATTGGTTCGGAGGGAGTGCTATCTTATCTCTACGATGGATATTGACGAGGATGACAACATCGTACTGGGAATGCCTGTTACAAGTTTACGTTGGCTTCTGTATTATGGTAAAGGAATAGGAGGCACAATTTACGACAAGAAGTCTGTCGTATCAATGAATGGTGTCTATGCCAAACGTATTTTCATGATGTTAAGTCGTTGGAAGGACAAGCGTGTCTTCTCTATGAAGATATCCGAACTTATGAATGAACTTCAAACTCCGGAATATGCTGTTAAAGATTTTGAAAAATATGTTTTAAAGACCGCTTTCCGAGAAATGATTAACAACCTCAACTCGGTTCTCCAGTTCAAATACTCCCTTTCCTATACAGGTACAAAAGTCGGGAAAGGAAAACGAGGATTCGATACTGTCACGTTTAAAGTGTATGATAAACTTTCTGAGGCTCAAATGGAAGAGTTCCTAACAGACTCATGGAGCAACAGAATAAATGCTATCTAATATGGGCAAAGAAGAAACTTTAACAGTGCTGAATCTTCAGGCGGAATGCGACCGTCTGAATAAGAAGATTCTCTTTCTTGAGAAGGAGAACCGTGAACAGCGCAAAGAGTTGTCCGACTATGCCAAGCGAGAAGAACAACTGTTAGGAGAGATTGAAACGCTCGAATCGGAACTTCGTGAGATTACCCGTGAACAGCGTCCTAAATATACACCCACGCAACCTGTGGAATCTGTAGAGGATTTTCTTCATCCAAAAGTAGATACTGGAACTGGGCTGAACCGAGTGGGCAAGAAAGGCTTCGAAGAAAAGTGGGAAGACTTCATGTATGCTTATACAGATGAAATCTTCATTGAGGCTAACCAGCCTGATGTGCTTTTCTATCGTGACAGTGCCGATAATTGCTTTGTCACCCCAACGGGGAACACTCGGTTGCCTTTCCCTATTCTACAAGAAGACCTCGACCGCTATAATATCCTGAAAGTTCGACCATTGACTTGCGAGGAAATGGAGGAAGTGTGCAAAGAGTTCGATTTAACTTAAATTTCAATTACAATGGTACAAATGAAGCCTTTTCATTACCTGTACGTCATCATCGGTATGTTGGTGGCTGCGTTCTTTGGAATCTCACTTGATATGGGTATCACGTGTATGATTCCGGTCTCATTCGTTGTCATTGGGTTGTTCGCTTACCAGAACATGAAGAAAAATCTTCCTGTCGGACAGGCTATCCTCAACGGAGGTCTTCCACCACTGATAGGCGGTCTTCTCATTTGGCTATGCTTTCTACTTGGTAACTGGTTCAATGTAGGTGGCTGATGAAGAAACTGATATTCCTTTTCTTGACATTGCTGATTGTAGGCTGTGCGACAACTCGGAAGACTGTGTTCTTCGAAAGAGTGACTCCACAGCCTCTTTCAGTAATTGACAGCCTGAACACCGTTCACGGCTTGAGCGTCCCTACGAATTTAGACTCGTGGGGAAAGACGTACTTCATCGGGAGCGACTCCGTGATGACCACTGTGTATGTCCTTACTGAAAAGAAGGATAAAGTTCTGTATATCTTTTCAGTCACACAAACGGCTGGAAAGGATGATGTTCTATTCAAATTTAGGCAAGAATGATAACGAAAGGACTTGGATTTATTGAGAGTGGCGTCAATCCGAATGATGCCACTTATGCTGCTCCGAAGATTGAACTCCCGAAGCGGTATGAACTGCGGGAACAACTTCGGGTCTATGACCAAGGGAGCAAGGGAAGTTGTGTGTCCTGTACAGTTGCGGAAATGTACAACTTCTATTGCAAATCGAAAGGTCGTGAACCATCTATCGGCTTCGAATACCTGTACGACCAGCGTTCTGACAAGACTATTGACGGAATGATGCCTCGTGAGGCTTTCGAGATTTTGAAAGGCGAACACCGTGTCGAAGTATTCGCTCGTATTGGCTCTCTGGACGCTCTCAAAAAGAGTGTTCTTACTAATGGAGCAGCACTTATAGCGATGAATGTATTTTCGTATAATGACGACTTCTGGAACGGTGATGAGTTCATGGGTGGTCATGCAGTAGCGGTTGTCGGCTATGACGAAACAGGTCTCATCATCAAGAACTCCTGGGGAACATCGTTTGGTCGGGGTGGCTACACTACTCTTCCATACAGTCAGTTCAACAAAGTTCGTGAGGCTTGGACGCTTCTGTCTTAAGCCTGTTTCTCCCTAATCATTGAGCACTTCCTTTGGGAGTGCTCTTTGTTTTTCTTCGAAAATCAAGAAGCAGTCTCCCTGTCGCAGGAGGCTGTCCCATCCGTAGGAACATCAGTAAGATATAGTTCCTCGGGTTCAGTTTGGGGAACTCTTTACATTTACACGGGTGTGGATAGTTATTCAGTAAATATCAATCAATCCGTGAATGTCGAAATTGATTTGAAAGATGATTCCTTTAGAACGAATAATGACTATTCATCTGGTTCAATTGAGTCGTTTACCCTAACTTTAAGCAATTGTCAGATTTCAAATGTCAATAATATCACCACAGAAAATTGTTCTATGCAAATTGTTCAGAGTGGCTCAAATGTTGAAATTAGAATAACGAATGTTGACACTAATGACGACAGCCTACAATATGCTGCATATGGATATGGAACTTTGACAATTGATGGGAAGACGCTTTCAAATATTCGATTTATAATCGAAGGCTCTCATTATTAATCTTCATTTGGAAAGGAGGTCTGATATCAGACCTCCCAACCATAACAATTAACTGCCCGAAGTTGTACGTATACGGACACGAATATTTCCCGTATCTTTTGTCGACCCACCTGATTTAAGATAGATATCTATATTGTGCATACCTGTTTGACCACTATCATTGATAGCATTGATAGTGACAGTCTTTGAGCCTGTACCTGATGTTGGCGAAGCGTTTAGACTAAACGCATTAGAAGCAAAGTCGATTGACCATGAACCACTTGCTGGTGCAGTAACCGTAACAGTTCCAGAGCCTGAACCGTATCCAGAAATATTGATATTTGTTGAACTGATTGACCATGCTTCAGCCTCCTGCGACAGGGAGACTCCTTGGGTCTATTATTTTAATGAATAAGGAGGATTCTGGCGGGAGTCCGTGAATAACCCGATAATTCCCGCCAGTCCCTAAATTTAGTTTAAACGCACTGTTTGATTATTTGCTTCAAGTATAAATGACTGTGTCGTTGAACCTCTCCAACTCGTTCCCATACCAGTCATCTTTCGAATCCATACCCTGTCACCAGCCTTTAAATAAGTTCTTGTGCCACCTTTTGCAACGTCGTTTACACTATATCCTGGGTCAGGACTCCATATTTCTTGAAAATCTTTTCCTCCACCCATCATAGCCGCATACTGCATAGGGGTTCCAGTCGGAGTTGCACTCGAATTGAATACAAAGTAAGTATTCTCAAATGTACCACTACTTTGGTAAGTAATAGTATATTGAACGCCAGCCTGATTCAATGATACCGAAGCAGTTTTCCCCGATGTTGTTTGAGTATAGGAAACAGTTCCCGACCGTTTATTACTTTGATTTGCCGCAGCAGTAATAGAAGAACCATCCGTGTTCTTGCTGAACCCTGTTCCACTAATTGTTGCGCTCCACGATACATTTTCCTGGGTTGATGTTTCGACTCCGTTTACTCGTGGAAAGAATGGTTAAAGGAATTTTTCTGGCGAAAATCAATCGCAAAACCACTGCGTCCACGTTATACATATATAAATTGAGAAGTCATGAACAAAGAAGAGAAAAGAAACAAGCAACTTCTCGATATCCTCGAGAAGGACTTCGAGGAACTCTCCCCAGGAGAACTCCAAGTCATTCGTAACGAAACTCGGAAAATATACGGTATCGAGGGGAAGATAGGAACAGGCATAATCCTGAACTCCTACCTGAATATGAAGCGAAAGTTCATCACCGAACTTGAACAGGTTTTGGTCTGTCCGAAAATGACTGTTAAGGACTTCGGACCATTCGCAGGACGGCAGGTTGTTACCAACAAGATACCCGTTCCCACGTTTGACGGTCTTAACGGGGAGCCTGCAGGCATTTTCTATATTGATGGATACACTTATCTCCCCGTCCTATCTGTATCGTATTTAGACGACCAAACAGAGGTGATTTGCCTATCTCCGGAAGGCTCGTTTTGCAGGATAACGACAAAGGATTTTGATTTCGAGATATAAACCGCTAAATTTGCGGTGAATTTCATTTAGTTATAACTAATTTTAAGAATTATGCAGAAAGATTTTATTACAGCAACTCCGGACTCCGGAGGAAGTGGTAGCACAACTGTGACTGCCACGGCTCCTGCTAACCAGACTGAATCGGCACGCAGTACGAGCCTTTCAGTTGCTGGTGGTGGGATGACACGTACTGTTGGCGCAAGTCAGGCTGCGGGAGTAGTAACTTGGAACTATTACTTCTCCGTGACTCCGACATCGCTCAGTTTCGTCGCTGGTGGTGAAACGAAATCCGTTACCGTAACTTCCTATCGAAAGAAAGTTATAAACGGAGTCGAAACATCAACCCAGGAAAATGTGAACTATACTGTGTCCGTAACAGGTACGGGATTCTCTGGTAGTGGCACAACCGTCACCGCTGCTGCGAACTCTGCGACGTCGACGAGAACAGGAACTGCCACCTATACTCAAGCCACGAGTGGTAAGACCCAAGGAGTCTCCCTGTCGCAAGCAGCCGTCCAGAAAATCTCCGTATCACCCACGACCGTATTCTCAAGCATGTCAAGCCCGAACACTGGTCAGTCGTATGCCACTACGATTACCGTTTCGAACGCTCCTACCAAACCCAATGTTTCAGTTGCCATGACTATGAATAGTGACGGTGGAACTTTGAAATATCAGATGGGTAATGTCGGTACTTCTGACCCTGTATCGGCTGGAAATAATACATGGACTTTCAAGGTATGGCCAACCACGTGGTATCAAGCAACAGGTGGTGACGGAGGCGGTCGTCCCGCTTTGGTTCCGGGATATTACTGCCAAGGAACTATTACTGTGGGTATTGGTTCAAATACTGCAACAGTAAAAATTTCTGGAAATGTTTAAAATCTGTAATAGATTGGGTCGGTGATATCACCGACCCTTTCCCCCACTACATAATGCTTCCCAAATGACAAACTTGGTCAGAATTTTGAAGGGTAAATGTATATACACCTGACATCGTCCACCCCGAAGATACTTGCGTTCTAACATAGAACTTGTCTCCTGGATAAATATTTACGAATGAACCTGGACGGGCAGCATCATTTACCTGAAGTGAACCTGTCCATTCAACAGGGTCAATATTTAACCCCTGTGAAGATAATGCGTTAAAATTTCCCGGAGCAGCAGATGGTTGGTTTGCAGTATTAAATAAGAAAGCGTTTGCAAAAGCAACATTTGAAGTGAACGAAATTTCATAGGTAGGTATTACGACGGCTGCTTGCGACAGGGAGACTCCTCACAGGTTTCAACAAGAAGAGCGGAGTTTTCGGCTCCGCTCTTCCCTGTCGTCAAACAATAAATCAAAATATGAAAACACAACAAAGAGAATTCATTTTCCTCTGATGATAGTAGTATAACGGTCATAGATGGCATCCCAGTTCTTTTCGACAAGTTTGCATTTCTGAGTGAAAGACTTATCGTTGAAAGTGTTGATGTTTTGAAAGACTCCGGCTTTCAGTTCCGGATGCCACATCTTTAGGAAGATACCCTGTTCACTGATGAAGCCTATTTCCTCCCCCTTGTAAACAAGCTGTGCATATTCTGATGTGGGCATACCAGCTCCACCCTTTACCGTTGTACGGTTGATGACGATAGGTGCTATCATGATTGCTCCTCCTCTTCTTTGAGTTTTTCAGTAAACGGATATTTCTCCCACAGTTCTTGAGCGTGTTCTTTGACCCAGTTTACAGCTGCTCTGTGGTCGACACAATTTTTGAGTCTCAAGCAAATGTTCTTTGGCGTACAGTACAGGCACAGTGATGAGTTTCCTGTTACAGACATGATTGATTTCCCTTTGTAGAAAATCATTGAGTGTCTTTGTTCCCCTCCAGCACGCTGAAGTTTTGAAGGCTTTTCGCCTCTTTTTGATGTGAACTTTATCTTTGCCATAGTCGTAATTATTTAGAAGTGAACCATTCAGGAGCGGTCTGACCGTAACATTCACAGGCTTGAACGATGCTCTTATTAAGAGCTTCCCGATGAATGGATATAAACTTATTTAGGTTATCAGTTGATTCCTTTAAGAGACGTATTTGATAGTCTGCTGAGTCCTTTTCGGACGTACAGGCTGTTGGGATATCTTCCCTCGCTTCATACAATTCATCAAGTAAAGATTTCAATTCTTCGACTTGACTTTCCATAGCACACAGTGTACGATTTGTAACTTCCCAAGAACTTTGGTAGGAAGAACCACTTTTGAATGTTAGTTGATGTTTCATGACTATCGATGTTTAAATTTGACAGTACAAAGATAATGGGAAGAAATGAGATTGCAAAGAAAAATCCCGGAATTTCTTCCGGGATTCCCAAAGATTTTATGAATCTGCATACAATTTAACAGCCAAAGTCCCATTGATTGTTAATTGAATACTCAAAGTTCCAGGGTTACCAGGAAGTTGGTCTGTCCATGTTTTTAAGTTTTGTGGGGTCCAAAGTTTTCCAGTACCTGCGGAAACTGATATGAAGTTATCAACGGGTTCATTATCACCAATTCCAAAACTGTCAGAATACTTCCCAGCAATACTTGTTATAACTGAAAATGGGTCATACACTTTTAAATTCCAAGTCGTTCCTATTTTCTGTGAAACATCACAAGGCAATAGGAAAACTCCATTTTCAATTTTGAATTTTGATGGGGAAGCAAAATCTGCAAAGTCAGAAATGACATGATAGGAAAATGCAGGATTTTGAAGTGCGTTTACAGCCTTCGTGAGACCACCTGTTGCAGAAAAATTAAGAGTTGTTGAACGTTCTTTAGATAAAACGTTTGGGTCAGCAGATACGCTTACTTCAGCCGTACCCCCAAACTCGGGAGTGATTGTCAGAAAATCTTTTTTCATAATTTTACTTTTAATGATTGAAACGAAATTATTTATGCTATTGACGTCAATTATAGCCGATTTAGGAAGTTATAAGTATGCCCCGAACAAATTGTCCGGAGCACACCTTTGATTGCCGTGTAGAGCCTTATAAGATGACCGCAAGGCTTGATACCACGTCATCGAAGTAATCCATTTGTGTGATACTTGCTTTATCACCGAAATACTTCTTGAGTTTCTCAGCCACATACGCACCAGCCGGAATCATCATGATGGGCGAAGTAATGCGTACAGGGTAACGAACGACACACGTATATTCACGACCCTCCTCTTCGTTGACCGTATAGGAAACAAGAAAGTGAGGAGTGGCGAGGTCGGCTGGTTTCATACTCTTATCAAGAATGTGAGCCGTCGCTAATTTCTCACCGTTCAAGAAAGACAGGTACTCCCAATAGAGAGGCTCAATCTCACAATTCCCTTTGATGAACTTCTGAGCCAACGCCATAAGATATTTCACGGCTTCTTTGTTGCTCAACCCTATCGGAATGATGAATTCGTTGATGTACAGGAACGGTTCTTCACGCTTGTCATTTCTGTCGAGCGGATATACTGCACAGGCTATACGAGCCAGACCAAGTTCCTTCGGGTCAGTATCGTCTTTCACGACACGATATCCCGGAATAGGACAGTCGATGAATTCACGGGTGTCCTCAGGATTGTCCGGACTGTCAAGTTCACCGACTGCGCTCAATACCTGTTCACCACGAATCAGAGCCGGAACCCAAGCGGTGCGGTCTTCGTTCTCATCGCTGATGCGAGCCCAAATCATTTTCTCCTCAGGAAGTTTTTCCTCGGAGTCAGGCTGAAACAGGTTTCCTTCCGGAGTCTTGACGTACTGTTCAATCTCCTTGTCGGTCATACCCTGTGGGTCAAGTTCATGAACCAGAGTGATTCCTAACAGTTCCCAGCCCATACCGTCCTTTTCTTTATTCATGGCTGCTTTGAAATCGCCAATCAGATTGTCGGTGAGAAGTGCTGGTGCGGGCAAAAGGTAGGATTTTTGAATGATGCGTCGGCTGAATGCTCCAACCTTTCCGAACTTGCCTTCGTAGATGTAAATCTTTTTCCCTTCAAGAGACTGAGGCTCATAAGCCTGTGCGCTCTTTCCGTTGAGTTTCTTCGAACGGCAAGCCTCGCATCCAGCATCACAAGCGGTTGAGGTGAAGCAATAGTTCGGATACTTGCCGGAGGTTGATACTGCATGAAGCGGTGTGCCCTTTACTTTACCAACTTCAAGATACGATAGACAGAGGTCGTACATCGTGTCAGCATCGATTTCTTCTGTTATACTAACAGGCATTTTGAATTCTTGAATCTTTCCGTCAGAGTCGGAATAGATGAAATTATAAACTACTTTCATAAGTCTAAATTATTTGGTGATTAAATTTGAATTGTGTAAACGGGTGTATCGAACATCGATATCTTTCCCGGAACCAACTTCTTCTGTTTTGCATCAGGAGCCTGAAACATTACAGGGGTTGCGTGGTGTTCCGGCACATGCTTGAAACGTTCGAAGTACAGTTCAATCGCATTCAGAACGGTGATGGCGGATACCTGTGCCATCTCGGCTTCTTCTTTTGTTCCGTATAAGGAGGAGTAAAGCCTTTCGCCTGTAACTAATAGAATGGAGAAGCGAAACTTCCCCTTGGGGTTCGTAAGAGCGTTCACTTCGCTCACCTCTTTAATGTTCTCAACTCGGTAGGCTTTCTGAACCTCTACGAGTGATTCCTTTGAAGGACTGTCCTGTGGGGGAGTAATCCATGATTTGATGAATATCAACATATCTTTCGATTTAAAATGAATGTACTGAATAAACGCTATTCGACTGGACTTCCATTGGAAATCTCATAAATCGCTCCGTCCACCTGTTTGTAACAGTCAAGATTCTCAGTTACCTGTACCAACGGACACGGCTTATCATTGAAACAAATGGATTTTGTTGACCAATCTGCAAGGTTTCGAATGAAAATGTAGGCAACCATATCCTTTGAAACATACCACTGAATCTTACAGGTAAACTCTTCAAAGTGACGGAAGAAGTGATACCACGTAACGATGTTCCAGAACAGTTCCTCAAGCCCAGCGTCTTTAAAAGACACGTATTGAGCAGCAAAGAGGAGGTGGCTGTAATACCACCTCAGGAACCACCCCAATTTATTCCTCTTCTTTATCATGTTTCAATGCCTCCTTTAAGTTAGGTTTCAGCGTCGCACGGATATTCTCGATAGTGTCACACAGGTTCGAAGCAGGTTTCTTTGCGTCATCACGCTTTTCATTCCAGTCGGCTGTTATAACATCCATATAGATGAGATATGCCTCAGGGAATTCGTTCTTCAGACGTTCCGGAGTGAAACGGGTTGTTTCCATCATACACTTCAGACGCTTTTCCATGAAGTAACGGTCTCGCTCGAGAAGGAGATGTTCCTTGATTTGTTTAACAATAGGGTTATCCTCAGGAAGTTTCTTTGCGATATCTTCAACCTTTTCGTCAGCAATAGGAAGTTCCTGGGTGAACTTGAGGCGAATGTAAAAACCTCTACTTCCCCAATCTTCAGGAAAGAACGTCTTCGGGAGGTTGTAAGATGACAGCGATGGTTCATTACAACGAATGAAGAACTTCTTATGTGTCTTGAAACACTTCAATACATCGTCCGGAGTTTTTCCGATAATGTACTTTTCGAACAGTTCATTCAACTTCGCCAGTGACGAGTCCATCTGTTCTTTGTAGTTGAGGTTTGCCAGCCGTGTGGCAACTGTCATACGGGTGTCTTTGTCAATAATTGCCATGTCTATTACTTTTTAGGGTTCATTCGAATAATCTTTTCTTTCGGTTGAGGAGCCTGTTCTGGCTCGTGAGGTACTTCCCACAGCATAGGCACATAGGTGAACTGCTCCTGTGGTTCAGGGTTCGCTTCCATAAGGAATACAACTTTGTCGGCTGCTTCGCTCTCTGTAAGGTTCTGCAAGGGATTACCGTCCTTATCCTTTACAACTTCACCATCCGACAGGCGAATGACCTTAAATAGAGGCTCAGGGAGTTCCATGTTGGTGAACTCTGTTACGTCGAGATAATCACACCCGAAGTTCTCAGCCGTCTTGAGGTCGCTGTCGCTGAACTGTCCTTCCAGACCAGAGGCATCCCCTATCATAAGGCAGTCTTCCTTGGTGATTGTGATACCTGTATTGTGAGTGAACTCAGCCAGCATGTCCTCAAGCATTCCCGGATTGGGTTTACGTTTCGGATGCTTCTTGTCATTGTAGGGGCAGAACTGTCCGGCAACAAGCGTATTCAAACCGATGTACGATTGAAGGCACGCAATGACGTAGATGAATTTCGGTTGGAACATAGCGGGATGAACGTGTCCCAGTTCAATTCCACCCTGATTAGATACGATGAGAACAGCCTGTGGATGAAGTTTCTTGAGTTGCGCAAAAACCTCCATTTTCAGTTCCATGTCCCAGACTCCTTCCGGAAAGGTTTTCCCGGAGACGGTATCAATAAGCGTACCGTCCATGTCGATGAAGATGACTTTCTTCTTTGTAATGTCCATAATCTTTTGTTTAAAATGTTTGATAATTATACGTGGAATCCGAGGAGTTCGATTAGAACTCCACGAATATTAATCTTTCTTTTCTTCCTGGCTCTGTCACCCACATATGGGTTGAACCGAAGCCGTAAATGAAACAGGAATTGAAGGAAACAGGGAAACGCTCCTGTATGAGTTTCATACACGCACGGAGTTCGTTTTCGTTTTCACAAGATGTGATAGCGTTTAGGATTTCAGCGAAGATTTCAACTGAACGGCTACTCGTGTTTAATAATACTGATTCGACTATTGCTTTCATGACTTTATTGTTTTAATTGATTGACGCAACAAAGGTAGTGGGTAAATTCGAATATCCAAAGAAAATCCCCGAATTTCTTCGGGGAAGTTCCAAGAATTTTTATTTGGCTATGTAAAATCGAACTCTGCAACGCATATATACTCACCTTGGTCCTGTGGGCTTCCAAGATAGAATCTGACGTATTGAAGTGCGTGATATGAAGGAGAAAACTTATTTTTATCAGCCATTCTCAAATAATGAGCCGTAAAGCCTGAGATTCCAACGTTTTCGGGGTCACTCTGGACAATGTCATAATAAATTTTGGTTCCGGCTCCAGGTCTATCCTTATAAATGGTTTCCATGAAAACACCGTTATTCCACGGCTCTGGCCATACATCTTCAAAGGAATCAGCAAGTAGGAGAGCACCTCTTGTCACCCAATATGTATCAGAATTTTCAGATACCGAAGGAAGTTGAGCGTTCATTTTCACGGAAAGATATGAAACTCCTCTTTCATATCCATTATTGTTCTGGACTGAAGTTGTTGAAAAGCCTACTGCATTGAACGAAAGCGTCACACTTCCGTTCCAATCGTCAGCAAGTGAAGTAAGACCCACGACAGGCATAAGCGGTATGCCATCTTGATTAACGGTTATCGCTCGTGATACCCCCCCCCC